>Ga0182024_10021749_pt1 | contig 11616 bp, 10 predicted proteins | sample P32metaG_FD_120480 | JGI IMG/M metagenome (GOLD analysis project Ga0182024, IMG submission 120480) | Permafrost microbial communities from Stordalen Mire, Sweden - P3-2 metaG (Illumina Assembly) | ecosystem: Environmental > Terrestrial > Soil > Wetlands > Permafrost | place: Sweden: Stordalen... | reverse complement strand
GGAACCGACCTTCAGGCAAAGGTTGGCTGATCTGCATGCCGGCCGAGTCATAGGCTTCCGCCGGCGCACCGGTCCAGCAGGCGTCCGCCGGCTGCACCAACACCAAATAGGCCCAGCGCGGGCGGTTCGTGGTGTTGGAGCCGGCACCATGCACCGTCATGTGAGAATGAACGGTCACATCGCCGGCTGCATAGGACATGGGCTCTGAAATTGTTAACTCATTGCGCAAATTCGGGTAGATGTCGAGCAGATCTTCGCCTTTCTGATACGTGCGATAATTGCCGAGCACGCCGAGACGATGCGAGCCATTGACGAAGGACATGGTGCCAAACTCCGGCCCGTAATCCTCCAGCGCAAGCCAGAAGGTCATTCCCCCCGAACGGTCGACCGAGAAGTTGATGTAGTCTTGGTGGAAGCTGGTCGGTCCATTTCCCCCATGTTTCGCCTGCTTGTTGGAGTTTGGTAATTTCGGCGCATAAAAGTCCGAGAAGTACTTCACCCCCACGGGCTTGGCCCGGCTCATCAGCGCTTTTCCGTTTTTACCGACGTGCTCGATCAACGAGCGCATCGGCGGATTCTCCAGTCCGCCGCCGTATTCGGCGTTGAAGTAGGCGATTTTCTTCTCGACACCGGGTCCGATGGTCTCAATGACCGCATTGCTGTCGGCGTCTTCGCCCATTCGCTGCAGGGCGGCCTCGAGTATGAACTTGACGAGGTCGGGGCGAACGAAGCCCTTGAGCTTCACCCATCCGTACTCCTGATAATGCGCGACTTCTTCCGTCGTGACCGAACGGCATGGGCTGTGAGCCGCGTCTATGCTTTCTTTGTGTGCAGTACCCTGCATGGGTGATCCTTCACGTAATGGTTTGTGGGGCATCAAACTCGATCGGCAGGCCTCGAATGCCCCAGACTCCCGGAAATGGCCGCCAGGCCAAGGGTCCAGGGGATCTTGGTTTGGTGATTCGCTGGGCGATGAGATGCAATCCCTCTTCCAGTTGGGCCCGAGCAATGAATTGTCCCAGGCACATATGTGCGCCCAGTCCGAACCCCAGATGTGGGTTGGTCTGCTTGCGGTCAGGCTGAAATTCGTCGGCGCTGGCAACCGCCGACGGATCACGCGCAGCGATCGCCCAAGGAAACCAAAGCGAGGTGTCCTTGGGCAGCAGCACGTCGCGGTAAACCACGTCTTCGGTGAGAAGTCGGTTTGTTGTCGTCACGCTGTGATAGCGCATCGTCTCCTCGATGACCTTGCGGCTGAAGGCGATATCCTCAGCGCATCGTTCATAGATGTCCGGCCGATCGAGCATCTCGTACATGGTCAGCGTGAGGACATTCTTCGATGTGTCGAAGCCGGCCACGAACAGGAAGATCAACAGATCCGCCAATTCCCGCTCGGTCATCTTGGCCTCTGCCTGCGCCTCGAGCAGGATATCGAGGAGGTCGCGAGTCTCTGTCAGCCGGGTGCCGCGTTGACGATCGGCGAGGAGTGTATGGACGAATTCGTCCAGGACCAGCGTGGCCTGTTGAATCGCCTGCATGAATTTCCGCTCGAGGCTGACGCTCAAGCCCATCGCCTCTAGAGAGGACCGAATGTTGGGGATTGAGTCCGGCGATGCGCCAAGCAGGTTGCAGGTTACGGTGATGGGGAAGTAGGAGGCGAACTCCTCGAAATCGAAGGCGCCTTTAGGGGCCCATGCATCCAGCAATTTCGTGATGACATCCCGCATGAGCGGGCGATACATGTTGGCCACGCGCGGCGTAAAAGCCGGCGCCAAAACGTCTCGTAAGCGCTTGTGAGCCGCTCCGGAACGGCTAAGAATGTGGCCTTCTTGAAATCGGCCCCACGGAGTTCCCTCGGCTCCCATAATCTGCACCAACTGATCGTAGGGCATGCGCATTTTGTCCGGCTCCATCCGGATCAGGTCTCGTACGGCGTTGTACTGCGTCACGATCGGCCCAAATTTCCAAGTCGCAAGCCATGGATGCCGCTGCCGCGCCTCGGCGAAATATCGGGACGGATCCTCTGCGAGCTTGGGATCCTCCAATGGGAGACGCGGGAGATCGAGTTCGATGAGCGATTTCGTGCCCGGAAGCAGCATTTCGAGGATCCTGTGCTTTTAAATTGAGCGACCGAGCTTACTATGTCGACGGCGACGCAAGAACCGGAGTGCCGTCTTGACCGCGCAGCCCACACGCCAGCGACGTGCTCCATCAAGCGATTCCAGTATAGTTCTGCCCCCATAGGCGGTCCTGACATCTTGCGCCTCAGCGTGAGCAATTTGCGCCGGATCAGCGGCTCGGCATCGCCCCATCCACCAGCAGTCTCGCCTTGGCCATCGCCTGGGGAAGAATTCGACGCCGATCACGGCCACGCGGTTGGCGTCGAGGCTCCCCTGAATTTCGAGCTTCATCTCGTTAGTGATGGTCGGAAATAGAAGTCGCGATCTCTGTCCTGGAAGAGTGGCCTTTGGAGAGTAGGTGAAAACGCTAACGCCGCCACAACCGCAGGAAGCTGCAATCTTCACGAACTCCAGCGGTTCGACATCCATCGCGGTGATCTGATGGAGGCCGATGGGTCTCGTCATTTTTTGGTTTCGCCGCGCCCAAAAACCTCGATCACCGGCAGCGGATTGAAGTACTCCACATGCTCGACGACTTTGCCGCCTCGGAGGCGCGTCAGAATGACGTAGCTGTTTGCATAGTGTTTTCCAGAGCGCAATAAAGCCTCTGATCGGGCGGTGATGACGAACAGCTCCGGATCCTCGGTCTTCCTGATGACCACATCGTGCCAAGTGAACCGCTCCTTCGCACTCCATGCGACGCTGAGCGACTCCACGGCTTGGGTGAGGCCGCGGAGCTCGTTCGCCACACCAGGTGGAGCGAAGGGCAGACGGATCAGGACGTCTGCTGCGGCTCGAGCGGGCCATGCCTCTGCGGGTCCTGTGGCGACTATGTCGAGCCATTCTCTGACCAGAGAATATGTGTCTGTCATTGCTGGTCCTCCACACTCGACAGTGGGGTGTTTGTTCAGCCCGGCCGCGCGCGACGGTCGAATGCTTCCGCGTGATCGAACGCCTCTAGCACAACGCTGACGTAGCTCTCCATGAACGCCTTCCGCATAGTAGGATCCGTCACCACCATCGGACGGTTTTCGCGCACGCTGTCCAACACCATTTGAGCTACCTCTTCGGGCGCACGAAAGAGGATGTCGACATGCTTGAAAGAGCCTTCGGGGATGCGGACGCTCGTCTGCTGGGGTCCGCCAAACCGGTCGGGCCGATAGAGCGAGTTGTTGTGTTTCAGTGAAGTTTCGACGCCGCCGGGACAGAGCACTGTGGCTCCGACCCCAAATTCAGCTGCTTCGTTGCGCAGGTTCATCATCAACCCGAGCACCCCCGCTTTCGCGGACGAGTATGCCGAATGGTAAGGGATCCAGCCGGGAAGAACGCCCGCCATGGATCCGGTGGCGACCACATGTCCACTACGCGCCGCGTACATGTCGGGAAGGAATGCCAACAGGCAGTTGGCGACGCCCATCAGATCGACCTGAACAATCCAGTCGAGATCCTGTTCCGACATGTCGGTGAGGCGCTCGAACGAGGTCGCCCCGGCGTTCGCGAACAGCAGCGTCACGGGGCCATAGGCTGAGTTCGCTTCCGCCTTCAGGCGTTTTACGTCAGCGCGGTCAGATACATCGCAGGTGGTCGGAACGGCTGCGCCGCCCTTGGCGATAATTTCGTCCGCTATCGAGCGCGCATTCCGCTCGAGAATGTCGGCAACCACGACCGATGCACCCTCCGCGGCGAGAGCATGGGCCAGGGCGCGACCGATGCCGCTCCCACCTCCCGTCACGACCGCGACATTGCCGCTGATCTGCTTCATGAGTCTTGCCTATCTGGCATGTGGTGCTTTCCCATAACCGCACGAGTCCGTTTTAGAAACACGCGTTTCAAAAATGGATCCGAATCCAACGTCGGGCAACCGCTGCATGGGGTCACGTCAGAAAACTCCCGAGGTAGCGTTCTAATGGACGATATAGGCGTCGCGTGCGGCGGTCTCGACAGTTTGCGCCGCACATCCATTGTTTACGCCGCGGGAGCCATGACTACATATTGCCGCTTGCGCGCAATTGCTCCAAAGGACTGCGGCGCAATAACCACAGGTTCGCCCCAAGTCCGCTGTCTTGCGCACCTGGGCGTATATAGCTAAGCTTTGTTGTCGAAAGGCCTGTCGCGCATGGGCGGAGCGAGTCTCCTCCTCGGGGGTGCCGACAAGGTAAGGAGAAGAGGGTTGCGACTCGAGAATACCTTCGTGATAAGCGTGGATGGTGCTTTCGACGTACTACCGTCGCATGGCACGGTCCAGGCCGGATACTTGCGAGGCTTCCAGGATCTCGTGCGCAGCCGGGGTCGCGATCCCCGCAAGATGCTTGAGCACTACGAGCTGGACTCGCTCACCTTCGAGGATCCCGATCAGCACATCGACTGCGCCACCGCCGTGAACTTGCTCGAATCCTGCAGCAGCCTGCTGCGCGATCCCCTGTTCGGCATGCGTCTTGCCGAACGCCAAAATCCCGAGGTTTTCGGCTGCGCGGCGACACTCGCCCGCGCCGCACCAAACTTGAGGCAGGCCCTGCAAAGCTTGATCGATTACGTACCCTTGTCCGCGTCACCGGAGTGCGAGATCGAGCTCGTAACCGGCCGCGAGGTGGCGGAGCTGAGATGGCGGACGGATACGGGACTCGGCGACAGCGAGCAGGTGAATTACCAAGGCCTTTTGCTGATGACGAAGACACTGCAAATGTTCATCGGACCTCACTTCCGTCCTCGCTATGCAACCCTCACGTTCAAGATCGCCCGAACCAATCTGCAACCGATTCAGGAGCGCCTGGGCTGCAAGGTCAGCGGCAACGCAGAGGCGCACGCGATCGCCTTCCCGGTCGAGCTCTTGGATCAGCCGGTGGCGACCTCCAACCGCATGCTGTTCAGCCTGCTGGGAAGTTATCTTGCCCAATTACGCGCGGCATCAAGATCGGGTTTCGTGGAACAGGTCGAGGGATATGTGCGAAGGGCCCTCGCCACCGGGAACTGTTCCGTGAATGGATGCGCCGTGAAACTGGGAACCTCGTCTCGCACTCTGCAGAAGCGCCTGACCAAAATGGACGTCAAATTTTCCAACATCGTCCAGAGCGAGCGCATCAGGCTGGCCAAGCACGCGCTCTTGCACGGCGATAGCACGCTCGATGAAATCGCACTCCAGCTGGGATACTCCGAACAGACAAGCTTCGGACGCGCCTTCAAGCGCTCCACGGGCATGACGCCGCAAGCTTTTCGGCTGACAGAGGATCGCATGCGCCTATCGAACTGATATCGCGAATTCAGTCGTCGACAACGCATAACATTCGCGATCAGAATCGTAAAAATTATGGTAGATGAAAATCAGCGCAAGGTCGCGCTCGTGACCGGTGCGACCTCAGGAATCGGCCTCGCCACTGCGGAGGCTTTCCTCGCTCGCGGATATGCCACAGTGCTCGTGGATCGAGACCATGATTCCGGTCGTGTGGTCGAAGCGCGGCTTCGCAAGTCCGGCGACTGTACCTACATTCACTGCGATGTAACCGATGACGGGACCGTACGGCAAGCCATCGAACATGCGATGAGCGTGTACGGGAGGCTCGATGCTGCGTTCAACGCAGCGGGCATTGACGGTGAGGCCGGCAAACCGACGGCAGATTGCAGCATGGAGAACTGGAACCGGGTTGTGGCAACCGATCTCACGGGAGTCTTCTCGTGCATGCGCTATGAGATCCCCGAAATGCTCAAGACCGGGGGCGGATCCATCGTCAACTGTGCTTCCATCGCCGGGATCGTGGGTGCCCCGTACGTGCCGGCTTATGTGGCGGCCAAGCATGGTGTCGTCGGCCTCACCAAAGCGGCAGCGCTCGAATATGCCAGGCAGGGCATTCGCGTGAATGCGGTCTGTCCGGGAATCATTGAAACGCCGATGACCCGCAAGGGGCTGACGCCGGACATCAAGGCCCAGTTGGTGGAGGAAACCCCAATCGGCCGCATAGGCTCGCCCGCCGAGATCGCTTCCGCGGTGTTGTGGCTCTGCGATGCAAACTCCAGCTTCCTCACCGGCCAGGCGATTGCAGTGGACGGCGGCTGGACGACTCGCTAACGCTAGGCGGCCATCCGACGGCTTCGCGGAGGCAGCCGGTCGATGACGAGCACGCCGTCGCGGATGACGGCTTTGAGCGTCTGCTCGGGGCGCGAAAGAAGCGTCAAATCCGTCGTTGGGTCGCCCTCGACGATGATCATATCCGCCAACGCCCCAGGCTCGATGACTCCGACCTTTGCCGGACCATCCACCAGCAATTCGCCTGCGTTCTTCGTGCCCCAACCGAGCACCTGCGCGGGCGTCAATCCATCAATGGCCGCATAGTAGGCAAACTCACGGGAATAGACACCAACCTGATGATCGAGAGGGTCGTCTTTCAGGGTATCTCTGAACACACCGCTATAGTCATCACCCACCAGTATTCGAACGCCCGCCTTCTGAGCGAGCGGGAGCATGCGCCGGGATTGGTCGTAGAGCTTCTGCATCTCGCCGGCCGCATCCCCCCATCCAAGCTCCAGCAGCAGTTTGGGATATATGAGGCTCGGTACCCAGAAGGTCCCGGCCTTGACCATGGCTTCGATGCACTCTTCGTCAATCTCATCGCCGTGATCAATGATGTCCACGCCAAGATCGATGCATTCCAAGATCATGGACTTGCCGGCCACATGCGCGCGCACCTTTGCGCCGCGATCGTGTGCGGTACTCACGATCGTCATCAGCTCATCGTGCGCCATATTTCGATGCGTGCGCCCCGAGAAACCGCGCCCCGAGCTTGCGAAAATCTTGATTGTCTCCGCGCCGCGCCGGATCTCCTCGCGTACCGCCTTGCGCAAGGCATCGGGTCCGTCGACGAATAAATCGGTTCCCGGCGCTTCGAAACGCTGCCACCATTTTTTAGTGTCGTTAAGGTCGGCGGTCGTGCCGATGTGATGGCTGCAGGCGCGAATACGCGGCCCGGGGATGAGGCCCTCGGCGATGGCCATCTTGAGCTGAGCGTCGATGTCATTGCTGCAGGAAGCGCCGACATAGCCGGTAAAGCCGCTCTCCAGAAGCACCCGGCAGGTGCGCACGCCAACGGCCATCATCACGCCGGGCGGAAACTCCTTGCCCAGCTGTTCACCGGCGAGACCCTGCGCCAGGCTGAAGCGAAAGAAATCCGCGTGAAGGTGGCAGGTGATGAGGCCCGGCATCAGCGTCATCCCCTCAACATCGATCGTCTTTTCCGACCCTACGCCCGGTTGCGCTGCAAGCGCTGCCACGCGGTTTCCGTCCAGAGTCACGCTGCGTTTTCCGGGGAGCATCTCGCGACCATCGAACAGCCTGGCATTGGCCAACGTCAGCATGATGCGCCTCCTCTGTGAGACCTTCATTGAATCACAGGGTCAAAGCGGTCGCCCCTACATTTTGCGCCCACCGTCTCCTGGTGGGGCGGGGCATGCAGATAAAGCGGCGCAACATGTTGAGCGCCCTGGCTACTCGGGCTGATAGGTTGTGGGTTGAAGTGTCTTCCAGGAGCTTGATGTTAGTTGGCTACGGCATTCAACAGACCGTCGATGTCATGGTCAATCATGGCGGCGCTGACGCGGGCAGCGTTCGCGGTATTCACCGACTCCGTTTGATAATGGGACTCGGTCGTGATCCAAATGAAGTAACCATAGAGCAGCAACACGCCGTACTGACGCATGGCCTCGTCAAAGGCCGGCGGCTCGACGCCACTGCGCGCGAGCTCGTCCAGATAGACCTGCACCAGAGCGCCTTCCCAGCGCGGCCGGTCGGCCAGGTCGATGGCTGCGGAGATATGATAGGAGACCTCGAGCATGCCCGGTCCCCGGCTCGCCAGGGTATCGAAAAAGCCGGGACTTCCATCCCAATTTTCCGGCTGCGTGGTGAAATTGAAGAACGGACGCATCACCGTCAGGAATTCATCGAGGTAGGCCCATTTGCCGCCAGGGTGGAGCTCCGGGCTGGCCCAGCTTCGAGCGTGAAAGCGCGCGAGGGCCTGCATGCGCCGCGCGACCTGCTCGAAGGTCTGCGGTTGGGTGGCGTGGCAGAAGGTCACGCCGCGCGCTTTCAGGTCCTCCATGATGATGATGCCCTGTTGCCGCTCGGGGTCATAGTCGGCGAAGTAGCAGGCGGGCGTCGGCAGCGGCATGACGGGGAAGACGTCGCGGTATCCGCGCACCTCGCGTTCGTGCATGTTGGCCATGCCGACGTTGCGGCTGTGCGCTTCAAAGCCCCCTTTGAGTATCACCAGCTCAGGGATACCGGCCCGCTTTGCCGCCTCGTCCAAGTCGAGGCGCAGGCGGATCTTGGTGCTGGTGCTGCGGATGAACTCCACGATCTCGACGCCGCGCACCGTGGCGTGCGGTGCGCGCTGCCTAACGGCTGCCGAAAGCCACGCTGGCGTGATCTCCTCGAGCGAAATTGGCAGCGGAAAGTAGCTGGGTTTGGGCACGGCAGGCTCCTTGCAAAGCGATCCAATAGTAATCACGCTACCGACTAAAGGGGGATTCGATGGAAAAATGGCGCTTTGATGGCCGCACCGCCATTGTGACCGGCGCGGGCGGCAACCCGAGTCTTGGCCGAGCGCATGCGCTGCTGCTTGCGGCGCGCGGGGCCCGCGTGGTCGTGAACGATATTGGACGCGATCCCGAGACGCGGGGATATTCCGGCACTGCCTCGGCCGAAGCGGTGGCCCAGGAGATCCGCTCCGCCGGGGGGGAAGCGGTGGCCGATAACCATTCGGTGGCGAGTGAAGAGGGGGCCGCCGCGATCGTACAAACCGCCCTGGATGCTTTCGGCGGCGTCGACATTCTGGTCAACAATGCCGGCATTTCCATCGCTGCGCCCTTCGATGAGATGACCTCTCGGGATTTTCGCCGCCACATCGACATCAATCTCATGGGGCCGGTATGGACCTGCCGTGCAGTCTGGCTGCACATGCGCTCGAAGGGTTATGGACGCATCATCAATACAACCTCGGGCGCGCTCGCGGGAGTGACCTGGCTTGCCGCCTACGGGGCCAGCAAGGGTGGTCTGTTGTCGCTGACGCGCTCGCTCGCCGCCGAGGGCGCGGGCCTGGGCATCAAGGTCAATGCGGTAAATCCCGGCGCATTCACTCGCATGGTGGCAGCGCAGCAAGAGGACACATCGCCCATGTACCGGCTTGCGCAGGAGAAGATGCCGCCCGAGCTTGTTTCGCCCGTGGTGGCGTTTCTCGCCCATGAGAATTGTCCGGCGTCGGGCGAATGCATCGACGCGTTGGGTGGGGAAGTCCGCAGAACCTATATTGCCCAGACTGTCGGATTCGCGGATCCCGGCCTCACGATCGAGACGGTCGCAAGGCGCTGGGACGAGGCGTTGGCTGGTACGGCCGAGTCGGTGATTCCTCCGGGTGCATTCGATCCCACCCAATGGGATATCAAGAAATATGGGCCGCCGGGTAGCCTGCGTTAAAGTTTTCACTTCCAGTCAAGGAGCAAAACGATGGATGAACGGCTGCAAGCGGTTGTCGATCATTACGAGATCACCCAGACGCTGAAGGAATATTGCCTGGGCTGCGATCGTTGCGACGAAGAGCGGATGGCGAGCGTGTATCTTGCGGACAGCTGGGACGACCATGGGCTTTTCAAAGCGTCGGGACCGGAATTTGCAAAGCTCATGACCGCGCGGATCATGTCGACCACGCACAGTTTGTTCCACATGCTGGGTCAGACTTTGATCAACGTGACGGGCAACGAGGCGGGCGCGGAAACCTATTTTTTTGCGGTCTCGCGCGATACACGCGAGGACGGCGCGCAAATGTGCAACCAGTTGGGAGGCCGCTTCGTCGACAAGTTGAGCCGAGAGGACGGTCGGTGGCGGATCAAGCACCGTGTGGTCGTGCGCGATTGGGGGATCAGCATGCCCATCGAAGCCGATTGGACGGCCGAAGCTGCGCTGAGGGATGGCCAGCGATCGAACGCCGATCCCGCATTTGCGGCCTTGGGGTTGGTTCACGGGGGAGCCGGTTCGAGGCGCGCGTAGCAGCTTTGCGCAGCGCTGGACGGGCGGATGAGCAGCATCTGAACCAGATCCGACAGCGCTCCGCGGACCCGCTCGGTGGGCCAGCGCTCCTGGTCCACCAGGGCCTGCAGGGATATGCCCTGTACCATGGCATTCAGCAACAAACTGATGCGCTCGAAATCATTGCGCGTTGCGTCGATGGCCCGAACCATGTCGCCGATGAGTCTCAGCGCAATTTCCTGGTGACTTCGTTGAATCTGGGCGAACGCAGGATCTCGCGTCGCGCGGTCCACGAACGCTGCATAGACGCGCCAACGCAAGACACTCGTCTCGTCGGCCGCCGCCATCGCCGTGAGGCTGTCGACGAGGTTCGTAGGCCCACACGCCGTGACCTTGTCGAAATATTGCTGCGCCAGACACTCCCAAGTAAAGCGCAGCAGCTCCTGTTTGTCGGAGAAATAGTAGGTAATGACCTTGGTGGGTCCGGCAAACTCCGCGGCGATGCGCCGGATGGTCGCCGCCTCCAGGCCCTCGCGCGAAATGACTGCCGCGGTGACCTCGGCGATTCTTTGCCGGCGCTGATCATGATCTACGGTCAAGGGCTGGACCCTTCTGCCGCAGGGGCCAGACCCCGGATGCCTGGCTTATTGGGAGTCAAGCGCGCCGTGAAAAAGTCAGAGGCAGCCGTTCGAGGGTCTGCGTCGCAAGGGTGGGGAGATACGCGAGGTCCTCGACCGGGATGGCGAGCCTGATATTGTCGAGCCGCTTGATGATTTCCTGCGCCGCCACCTTGATTTCCATGCGCGCGAGGGCCGCGCCGATGCAAAGGTGAATGCCTGCGCCAAAGGTGAGATGCTTATTGATGTTCGGACGGTTGACGTCCACCGTCCTCGGGCACGGGAAATGAGTGTCGTCGTCATTGGCCGACGCGAACAGAATGCATATTTGGGCGTAGGCGGGCAGTATCTTGCCGCCGAGATCCACTTCCTTGGTGGTGGTCCGAAACAGTCCATGGGCGGGCGGCTCGAGACGCAGCACCTCCTCGACGAAGCGCGTCAGCATCCGCTCGTCATGCGCGGACTCATGCAGTTGCTTGGCGAGCGCCGGCTGGGTTGCCAAGATCAGCATCAGATTGGTAAGCGCTGCAGCGGTCGTGTCGTTTCCCGCGATCAGAAACGCACGGATGCAGGATACCTTTTCTTCAAAGGACAGCGTCGGATTCCGATCATCCTCCAGACGCGCATGGACGATGTCGGACATCATATCCTCCCGCGGCTCGGATTCGCGTGCGCGAATGTGCGGAATTATATAGTTCTGCAACTCGCACATTTGCCGGGCGTTTTCCAGCATTTGCTCGCGCGTCTGCATTCGTCCGATCTGTGCAAGAAGGGCGGTCGTCCAGCGGGCGATAGTCTCGGTGCCGATCTCGTCGAAATCGAAGCCAAGCTGCTCGCAAATGATGCGAGCCGTGAGCGGCGCCCCGATATCCTT
>Ga0182024_10021748_pt1 | contig 11616 bp, 8 predicted proteins | sample P32metaG_FD_120480 | JGI IMG/M metagenome (GOLD analysis project Ga0182024, IMG submission 120480) | Permafrost microbial communities from Stordalen Mire, Sweden - P3-2 metaG (Illumina Assembly) | ecosystem: Environmental > Terrestrial > Soil > Wetlands > Permafrost | place: Sweden: Stordalen... | reverse complement strand
GGTCCAATGAGTACCCAGGACTCACGTCCTGGGCTACTTTCACGCCGTCCCTTCGGGACTCTGAGGTCGTCTCGGGTACGTTAAGGCGCGCCAAAAAAGCCCCTACCCTGCACTTCGTACGGGGCTACTCTCAGGCGTCCCTGCGGGGACTGAATCCTGTGAATGGGAGAACGAACTTCTAGCTCAGGACAATAACGCCGCGGATACATCTTTCTCCAGGACGGTACCCAGTATGTACTCGGCCGGCGTCAGGCGCCGTGTGTCCTTCCAATATTGGGAGGAGAGTCCCGGCCACAGGATGGTGCCCTTTCCGCTTTCGTCGAGGTACCAGCTTTTGCAGCCGGAGGCGTACACGGTGCGCCCCATGCGCTGCTGCAGCCGCTGGTTGAAGCGCACCTGTTCCTCCCGGCGGGCCTCGATGGAGCTGGCGCCGTTCCGCTGCATCAGTCTCAGGCACTCGATAATGTAGTGGGTTTGCGCTTCAATCATGAAGACGATTGAGTTGTAACCTACGCGGCTGTTGGGCCCGATGAGCAGGAACAGGTTGGGGAATCCAGCCACCGTAACGCCACGAAAGGCCTCGGCGCCGGAGCGCCAGGCGTCGTTGAGCCCCACACCGTTGCGTCCGCTGAAGTGCACCGGGGAGAGAAGGTCGGTGGTGCGGAAACCGGTACAGAAGATCAAGGCATCGACCTCCCGTTCCTGCCCATCCACCGTGACGACACTTCCTTCGCGCACCTCGGCGATCGCCTCGGAAACGACTTCCACATTGGGGCGGCACAGCGTCTTCAGGTAGTCGTTGGAGAGCAGCACGCGCTTGCAGCCGATCTGGTACGCAGGGGTAAGCTTTTGCCGTAGCGCAGGATCGCGCACGCTCCTGCGCAAGTGCCGCCGGGACAATCGCTCAAGCAGCCGCATGTATTTCGGGTTCACCGTATAGCCGAGTCCGACCATCTCTTGCCGCAGGTAGAGCAGGCTGCGAAAGAGGCGCATGTACCCCGGCAGGCGCCGGAACAAGAAGCGTTCGGCCGCCAGAATGTTCCGGTCCAGTTTGGGGACGATCCAGGGCGGAGTCCGCTGGAAGACGTGGAGCCGGCCTGCTTCCGGCGCAATCCTGGGCACGATTTGGATGGAACTGGCGCCGGTGCCGATCACGCCTATCCGTTTGCCCTTCAATTCCGCCCCGTGGTCCCATTCCGCTGAATGGAAGACCCGGCCCCGGAATTGCTCCAAACCGTTGATCCTGGGATAGCTGATGCGGCTGAGCCCACCCATCGCCGAAACGACGATACGCGCCGTATAGGCATCTCCGGTTTGCGTGCGGACCCGCCAAAGGTGAGCGGCCTCGTCGTATGAGGCCTCGCGGACCTCTGAGTTGAACCGGATATTGGGGAGGACGCGGTACTTCTTCGCACAATGCTGCAGATACTTCCAGATCTCCGGCTGTGTGGGATACATGCGCGACCAGTCCGGGTTGAGCTCGAAGGAGTAAGAGTAGAGATGGGAGGGAATATCGCAGGCGCAGCCGGGATAGGTATTCACGCGCCAGGTGCCGCCTACGTCCGGCCCGCTTTCCAGCACCACGTAAGAAGGAAACCCGGCCTGCTCCAGGCGAATGGCCACGCACAGGCCGCCAAAGCCGCTGCCGATGATCAGGACTTCAAAGTCAGGCCTAGTGCTCGACATGAACGCGTCCTTCGCTACCGCGATGAGACTGGGTCAGTCCTGCGCGGTGAAGCGCGCATAAGCGAATACGATTCTCGCAGAACCCTCCACCAAAGCCTGGGGAAGCCAATTACGGGAGTGATGAGGAACTGCTTGCGTTGCCGGGGCGTCAGCAGGCTGACGACGTGCCGGTGCAACATAAGCTGCTGATACCAGGGAATGCTGGCTACTAAGTGGTGCTCCCAATGACAGGGGGTCCCCCATGGGCCTCCGCCGACGAGCATTCCCCAAAACCCGAAGCCGAAGCTCCGCGACCCGTTCAGATTGTCCAGCGGCATAAGGTTGTGCTCGGTAAACTGCCGCAAGCGATCAAGGTAGAACCCGAGCTGGGTGAACACCAGAAGCACCAGGACCGTGAACCACCCTCCCCAGATCTTATAAGTCAAATACATGTAGGGTACGTGGTAGATAAGTGCCACCAGCAAGGTGATCCAGCGGCTCCTGGTGTAGTTGGCCGGGCGGTGGAGCACGAAGTCCGAGAAGTTGATTACCACCGCGAAAGGAAGGAAAGTCATCCAGTACCGCCGCGGGGTAACGAAGTTCAAGAACTCCGCGTCTTCCGCCGTGCCGAACTTGGAGTGATGGATCATGTGCTTTTCGGCGTAGAAGTCGGGGACTCCGCCGGTGATCCGCGCAAGGTGACAGGTAACGAAGTTCCCGAAACGGCTGATCGGGCCGCGGGGCGGAAAGATGCTTTTGTGGGCCGAGCCTTCGTGCATGGTGAATACGCCGAGCGAATACATCAACCAGCAATGGAGCAGTCCGCAGACGAGGCCGGCAATCACGACCGGACCAGCCGCGTTCTGGCCCCTCCTGGCCAGCCATAGGGCCGGGAGCTTTAGCAGCACCAGGTAGTCGCCGCCCAGCAGGAAAACCAGCACCAGCAGGTTGATCAGGCCGTGGATGACGTAGTGAGACTTGTACCAGCGGTGCAGATTCCTGCCCCGCTCCATGATGGAATGCACCTGCGCCTTGCTGAGCGGCTCGAACGAAAGCTGCCTTTCGTTATCCTGCGCCCAGCGGATTTCTTCCGGGTGAATATGCATCGGCGTCTCTCCCGTTATGCCTTACCTGACAGCTTGGCGAACCACCAACTCAGTCCGACAAACAGGAAGCGCCAATCCTTGAGGAACTCAGGTGCTTTGCCCTCAAAGGCGTGGCCGATAAACTGGAACACCCATCCGGCCACGAACAAACCAGCCACGCACCACCACCACGGCGAGCGCCATATCGCCAGAGGAATCATGAGTATCGAAATGGCGATCATCGGGATGCCGATGGTGTGGCATGCGCGATTCACCGGATTCTGGTGGCTGGTCGAGTACTGCCTGATCCATTCGTCCCGAGTTCTGTTCCCCAGCATGGTTTACCTCCCGCTATGTTGTTCTTCCGCTGGTTCTGGAGAATGCGTTGGCATCCCGCACCACGCGCCAAAGCAAACGCGGAAATCCCAACCCTGCCGGCAGCAGAAACTGCCGCCTTTGTTTTTCCGTGAGCAGCCTCACCATGAAGCGGTGCAGAGCGATCTGCTGATACCAGGGAATACTGGCGACCAGATGGTGAGCCATGTGGCACGGCTGCCCCCAGGGCCCGCCGCCCACCAGCAGGCCCGAGAAACCCGCCCCAAAACTTCGCGCGCCGCTCTTATTTTCGAGCGGCATCAGATTGTGCTCGGTGAACTGCCGCATGCGGTCAAAGTAGAACCCGACGTGGGGCAGCAACAGGAGCACGACCACCGTAAACAACCCGCCAAAGCGGCGGAAGAGCAAGTAGGCGTAGGTTCCGTTATAGAGCCCGGCGGCCAGTCCGGATATGACCCGGCCGCGGGTATAGTTGAGCGGCCGATGGATCACGAAGTCACTGTAGTTGAGGAAGGTGCCCAAAGGCAACAACGTGCGCCAAAAACGGCCGGGCTGAACGAAATTCAGGAACTCCGAATCCTGCTCCGTGCCGAACTTGGCATGATGCGCCATGTGGCAGGCTGAATAGTAGTTAGGCTCGGCGGCCGAAAGGCGGCACAGATTCACGGCCAGGAACTGCGCCGCCCGGCTCAATCGCCCATTTCCCGGGAAGATGATCTTGTGCGCCGCGCCCTCGTGCAGGGAGAAAATAGCCAGCGAATACAGCAGCCAGCTATGGAGAGCGCCGGTTAGTACCGCCGCTGCCACCACCCATCCCGCTCCTGGGTGCGCGTCCGGCCGCAGTATCCAGCGGGGAAGCCGCAGCAGGACCACCCAATCCGTTCCCAGAACCCAGGCGATAACCAGCACATTGATCAGCGCGTGGGTGCGCGGATGGCCCTTGAACCACCTGTACAGCTCGCGGCCACGGTTCAGAATCAGCCGCACTTGTTCGGTGCTGAGATCTTCGAACGCAAGCCCCTGCGTATACGCCCGCGCCAACCCCAGCTCATCGAGGTGGATCTTCATCGCCGCCTCACGAACGTGCTCCCCTGATTTCGCTGATTCTTTCGCCCAAGAGGCCGTTCAGACCCTCTATCTTATCCACGGTATGACGGTAGCTGTGGGCGACAATTTCGTCCGCCATATGCCAGTCTGTCCGTTTGAACCCGAGCATCTCCGGCTGCAGCATGAGATCGGCGGACCCCTCGCGAGTCAGCCGATAAGAGATCCCGCCAAATTCGAGCGTGCGCATCAGGATCAGCGGAATAGTGGGCATGAAGGACTTCTTTGCCCCCAACAATCCGAAACGGCTGCGCAGCGCCTGAAGACCGCTGACCGTGTAACCGTAGTCCTCCACGTCTTCCAGTTCATGGGGAGGCGAAACGTCCACCCCGATGGTAATTCCGTTCCCGCAGAAGACGCGCATCAAATCCACCGGCACGTTGTTGATGGAGCCGCCGTCGACGTGCAGTTCCCCGCCGTACACGATAGGCGGGAAAATTCCCGGCGCGCGGCTGCTGGCCAGAGCCGCCTTGGTTAACCCGCCGCTTTTGTGAAGAGTCAGTTCCGCGCGGTTCAGATTGGCGGAAACGCAAAAGAAGGGTTGCCACAGGTCTTCGATACGAGCTTCCCCGAAGAAGCGAGCGACCAGATCGCTGAATTTTCGGCCGCTTTTGAAGGCGATGAACGGCAGTGTCATGTCGTTGAAGGATTTGCTGCATCCGTCACGGACCTCTTCGATGATGCGCTCGTTCGACCACCCGCTGGCCCACAGGGCCCCGATCAACCCCCCCATGCTGGCGCCCCCCACCGCATCCAGGGGAATGTTAAGGTCCGCGAGCGCGCGGAAGACGCCGACGTGCGCCAGTCCCCGGGCAAAACCGCCGCCCAGCGTGAGCCCGACGGCACGGCCGGTCAGGAATCTCACCACCCGCGCGAAATCCCCCCGGTTGCCGAGCCGTACGTGATGATGACGGTCCACATTTCGCGGAGTCAGCCATCGCTCCGTGCCCGATGGCTTGTCATTCTCCTGGATCAGCACCAGGGTCTTCGATTGCGTTGCGCCGGCGGGCAGGCGTGCGATCAGTTCTGTCTCGATTTCGCCCGGCGCGGGATCCTGTCTGGCATGTCCGACGAGGACCACCCGATCGCCCTGCCGCACACAACGCTCCGTCCAGGGGCTAAGGCCATCGTCGGCCTCATACACCACGTAGGTGTGATTGTTTTCAAGACGGCTCAACCATTCCATGAAGAGAATGCGGTTGCCATCCCAGTCCGACGTTTGCGCGAAGCCTTCCAAGCCAAAGGCAGCATCCACGCGCGCGCTGGAGGCCCGCGCGACCGAACCATAAGCGGAGAGAGCGGCGCAGAATTCGTCGCAGAAGGTTTTGAATGCGGGACCAGGGGAGGCCGGGACCAGCGCGATGTTGTTGATTCGGGAAGAAGCCCTGAGCGTGCCTGCGGTGATTTGCTGCACCCTTTTCGCCACCCGGGAGGCAAAAGCGCGCATCACCTCTTGCGGATACCTGGTCAACAACAGGTCGTATGCGCCCGAGGACAACCGGCCCAGGTAGGTGTCGCGGACGGCGCAGATGGACTCCGGCCGTGGCTCGCCGGTGAAGAGCCCAAGCTCGCCGATCGTTTCACCCCGCCCCAGCTCGACCACCGGCCGTTCGTACGCGCGATCTTTGGGCAACACCCGCAGCCGCCCACCGAGAATGATGTAGAGTGCATCGCTCGCATCTCCGGTACGGAAGAGGAACTCGCCACTGTACAGCGTCAACGGCTCAAGTTCCAATTCCAGAGCCTGGCGAAACCCATCGCTGATCGAACCGAGCAGTTCTCCGTCGTTGAGAGCCGCGTGTAGCGTCTCGCGTTCAAGAGTCGAGTTGATCAGACCCGCAATGGGGAGGCGCGCAGCCCGATTTTGGTCCGCGATCTCACCCAGTGCCTTCCTCGAGATGATGCCAACCAGCGCGTTTCCGTGGCTGGCGAGGCGAACGGGATGCGCTTGCGCCAGAGGATCCCGGTTCAGAAACACTGTCGCCTGCGGTTCCAGATCCCGAACAGTTTCTTGTATGCTGCCGGAGATCGACACTTGGCCCGTCAACACAATCAGGATGGCTGGTTCGGTCGAATCCGGGAGGATGGAGGAATCACCCTGGAGGCTGATCAGTGAGAGTTGTTCGACGAACTGTTCCAGGGCGGGTCCGGTGATCGCCCGGAGAACCGGCATCGCGGAGATAATCCGAGCAATCTCAAGGCGTTCCGGAAACATAGCTACAAATGCTACCATTCCCTTCACCTGGCAATCGCCCATAATTGGCACGCCGTAGATAGGGTTCAAAGGCACGGCGCTCGTGAACCGGAAATCAGGGTCCCTGGGTATCTCAAGTATGGCGAACCGTGTTGACAGCGCTCCCTATCCAACTTAGTGTTGCCTCTGCGCAACAAGGAGCTTATGGTCACCGACAGCGCCGCCGCAAGGCTAGCCCCGCCCGGGCCCCTGGATGACGCGGGCTACCGCTTTTTGCCGTTACGTCTAAGATCGCACGCGACTGTTCTGCCCAGCTTGATGCGCGATCCGCCGGAATATTTTGTGCAGGTCGCGCGGCGATACGGAGGAGTAGTCACACTTAGCCCCACCCGCGTCTATCTTGTTACCGATCCGGACGGCGTGAAGCACGTGCTGCAGGACAACCATACCAACTACATCAAAGGGCCCTGGTACAACGTGTTGAAACCCTTGTTTGGCGACGGATTGTTTACGATCGATGGTGAGTATTGGAAGCGCCAACGGCGCCTGGTTCAGCCAGCCTTTCAGCGAAAACATCACCCCCGGTTAGCCGGAATTGTTACTGACGCGACGTCCAGCATGCTCCAGCGCTGGGAGGCGAATGCATTCCGGGCACAGGCGATCGATGCGCGCACTGAGGTGATTCTGCTTACCCTCGAGATCCTCTTGCGCAACATGTTCAGTGGCGATTTGATCGGTTCCGAACAGGTGTTACGGGATGCCATTCTCGATTGCTCGCGGCACATGGACCTGCTTGGCGCGGTGAATGTAGTCAAACTGCTGCTGTGGTTTCGTATCGCTAAACGCCGCCGCTTCCAGCGCGCCATCCGCACCTTGGACAGTTTCATTCTTCGCGTTGTCGAGCAGCGGCGGCGGCATCAAATCGACAACGGTGACCTGGTGTCGCTGCTCCTCTGGGCTCGCGACGAGCAGACCGGCGAGTCCATGACCGATCGCCAGATTCGCGACGAGCTCCTGACCATGATCCAGGCGGGTAACGACACGGTCGCCGACGCTATTTCCTGGACCTGGTATCTCATGGCCAAGCATCCCGAGGTGCGGCAAAAGGTCGAGCTGGAAGTCGATTCCACGCTCGGAGGCCGCCCTCCCCGGTTCGAAGATTTACCCGCTCTGGAATACACCAACCGCGTGATCATGGAATCGATGCGCCTTTATCCGCCGGGATGGGTTTTCGGCCGTACTGCGGTGGAAGAAGATGTAATTGGCGGCTACCGGATTCCCCCAAAGGCGCTCGTAGTCGTCAGCCCCTACGTGACTCACCGGTTGCCCGGCTTATGGGAGGATCCCGAGACTTTCGATCCCGATCGCTTCTTGCCTGAAAGGTCCCAGGGGCGGCCGCGTTTCGCATACTTTCCTTTTAGCGGGGGACCACGTCAGTGTATCGGCGCCAGCATGGCCATGCTGGAAGCACAGATGATCGTCGCCATGGCCGCGCAGCGGTATCGGCTTACGGTGCCGGAGAACTTCTCGCCCCGCATCAAGCCCCGGCTCAGCCTGACCGCCGATCGTGCCATCGCGCTCACGCCCATTGCGCGCCGCTCCCCTTCAGCAGACCGCGCCACAGCGTGAATTCACCCGCGCTTTTGGAGTTCCCAAAACGCCGGCAAAGCCTGAGCGGCTGTCCTTACTAAAGCCGCACACGCGACCATGGATGAAAGACTGCCCAAAGACAACGAAGCGGCCTTTCCTGAGGGAAAGACCGCTTCGGCTGACTCCTGAAGATCATTTGGTCTAGCGGCGTTCGTGCTCCCCGCCCCCATTGTTTGGATGTGATTCATGGGGCGGTTGGCCGCCACCCTGATGAGGCGCCTCGGAGTTCTTAGCCCCGCCGCCATTAGGGGGAGCCGAATAATTGCTATGCGGCTGCTCCACATTCGCGGGCCGGTTATTGGCGTTGTACGCCGGACGGCTGCCATTGTTGCTGGCGTTGTAGGCCGTGTGATTGGCGAAGTTTCCGCTCAACGGACGGCTTACGGCCGCGTTGGCAGGCCTTCCGCCATTGACGGAGGCAAAGTTGGTCCGGTTCGCGCCGGCGGCGTGCTCGTGGGACAGTTGTTCAGATGTGGGCTGAAAGTGCGATTCGCGCATGGCCGCCTGCTCCTGGCCGTTGGGGCGGGCATTGATGCCGCCGGGGCCGTTGAAGGCGGTACGGTTGACAACGGTCGTGCGAATCACCGTCCTGTCGATGTAGGTGTTGTGAATAACCGTCGTGTTGACGTGCATGACAGCGGAGTTGTAAGCAAAGTGCCCGCCTTCCCAGCGGCCGCCAAAAAAGCCTACGCCGCCATAGCCAAAGCCGTAGTTAACCCCGCCGTAAAAACCAACGTGGGGACCCCAATAACCGCCATGCCAGGCATAAAGGCCGCCGGCAAAGCCCCAGTATCCAGGAGTCCAGAGGAATCCGGGCTGCGGGGCCATCACCCAGGTTCCGGGCACCCAATAGTATCCGGCGTCCGCATAGGCCCAGTAGCCGGGGGTCCACAGATAGTCGGGTCCGGGACAAACAGGCTGGGCGTAGACCGGCAGGACAGGCGGAGCGATGTTGATGGAAAGAAAGACGCCCGCGAACGACGAAGCCGGCACGAGAGATACCAGAAAAGCTAGAAACAGAGTACGAATAGCTCGGATAGTAGGCATTGCACTCCTCCTGTTTGTCCCCCGGGGCGGTCAGCGCCCGCGGCTTGCGGGATGCCTGAATCCGATAGGATCGTTAAGCCTTTCCGGCTGCTTGCCGGCCCGACTGTATTAACGCGACGCCCGGTATTTTGTTGCTGGCGGGTTGGGCGGTTACCTGGGTGGTTCGAAGTCGCCGCACACCCGACCGTGCTGAGGGTATCGGCCTTAAGTGCAGGTGGCTATACAACGTTCGCAGAGGTGCCTTGGTTAGAAGTAAGGCAAGTATCGCGAAAGGCACCCAGGCGAGTGGCGGCTCGCGTCAGCGGCGGCGGGTGCCACCCAGCAGAGATCCGAGGACACCGCGCACGAGCTGGCGGCCAACTGTGCTGCCGAGGGTGCGCGCGGCGCTCTTGGCGATGGTCTCAGCTAGAGTGTCGCCACGCCGTCCGCCCGAAGAACCTGAGCCCAGCAAATCGCCATACCAGGGCTTCGTCCCCGGTTGCTGGGGAGACTGGGGAGCACTTTCTGTGGCAGCCTGTGCGGCGCGCCCTTTCAGCAGCTCATAGGCCGATTCGCGGTCGACCGCCTTCTCATATACCCCAGCGACCAGGGAAGTACGTATGATCTCCTGGCGTTGCGCGGGTGTGATGGGTCCGATCTGACTGCGCGGCGGGCAGACCAGGGCGCGTTCTACGACCGCCGGCGTTCCTTTTTCGTCGAGAAAAGAGACCAGTGCCTCGCCCACGCCTAACTCCAGGATGACTTGCTCAACATTGATCTCCGGGTTGGCACGAAAAGTCTGGGCCGCTGCCCGGACCGCTTTCTGGTCCTTCGGCGTAAAAGCCCGTACAGCATGCTGGACGCGGTTGCCCAGCTGGCCCAGGATGCCGTCGGGGACGTCGATCGGACTTTGGGTGACAAAGAAAACACCTACGCCCTTGGATCGGACGAGACGCACCACCTGGTGGACTTTATCCTCGATTACCTTGGGCAGATCGGAAAACAGCAGATGCGCTTCATCGAAAAAGAACACCAGCTTGGGCTTTTCCGCATCTCCCACCTCCGGGAGACGTTCAAAGAGCTCACTGAGCAGCCACAGCAGGAAGGTGGCGTAGAGCTTGGGCGAGTTGATGAGTTTGTCCGCGGCCAGGATATTGACCACGCCGTGACCCTGGGCGTCTGTCTGGATCAGGTCGTCAAGGTTGAGCGCCGGCTCACCGAAAAACTTGTCACCACCTTGCTGCTCCAGGGCGAGCAGGCCACGTTGCATCGCTCCGACGCTGGCCGCTGAGATGTTTCCGTATTGCGTTTGGAACTCCTTGGCATTTTCCGCCGCATACTGAAGCATGGCCCGCAGATCCTTGAGATCGAGCAGCAGCAATCCTTTGTCATCAGCGATCTTGAAGACCGCCGTCAGCACCCCAGCCTGGGTTTCGTTCAGATTGAGCAGGCGGCTGAAGAGCAATGGGCCCATATCCGACACCGTCGCGCGGACCGGGTGTCCCTCCTCGCCGAAGACATCCCAAAAGGTTACCGGGCAGCCCGCGAAGGAGAAGTCGGTCAGATTGAGTTTCTTCACCCGGTCGGCAATTTTGGCGTTTTCGACTCCCGCTTGGCTTATGCCCGAAAGGTCCCCCTTGACGTCGGCGGCGAAGACAGGGACGCCGATCCGGCTGAAGGCCCCGGCCATCACCTGCAGCGTGACCGTCTTGCCTGTACCTGTCGCTCCGGCGATCAGACCATGACGATTGGACATTGCCGGCAGGAGATAGAGAGGGCTCTTGCTCTGGGCAATCAGCATGGGTTCGGGCATAGTCGACACTTCTCCTGATCGCAAATGAGTGCTGCGGGTATCGCGGCGGCCCGGGTGGAAGGAATCCAATTCTATACCGAGGGGCGGCTCGCGGGAGCCCAGTTGGCTGAAATAGCAAGCGCCCGTGAGCCTTGGCTCACGGGCGCGCTGAAGAGCAGCCCTCCCCCAGAACTGATCCTCGACAAAAAACGATATCCGTCACCCGCCATATTGGCTACGTAACGCTGGTTACATTGATAGGTGACCTGGGGCAGATTACCTACCGCCTGAGACCCTCATGCGGCAACGGATCCGGGGCTGCCGCTCTGACCTGAGACACGCGTTCAGCCGTCCCTTCAGGAACGGCGTGGGAGCCTGGCCGATTCCTCCAGCGCTTGATCCGAGCGATCAGACACCATAAAAGTCGTTGCTTGCCGGGACGGTTGGAAGTCAGACTTGTCCAAATTAGTTTTTTGGAGCGGTCAATTTGGACAGCACCCGAAGCATTCACCGAGGACCATCGGCAGTGAGGCTGGATACCTCGCCGGGAGCACGCAGCAGTCCCGAAAGGGACGGCGTGAAAGTAGCCCAGGACGTCAGTCCTGGGTAGCATTAACAAATGAGTCCAGTCCCGAAAGGGACGGCTGAATTGATCGCACACATCTTTCAGCCGTCCCTGCGGGACTGTTCTGATTTTGGTCCAATGTGTACCCAGGACTGACGTCCTGGGCTACTTTCACGGCGTCCCTTCGGGACTCGGAGGT
>Ga0182024_10021747_pt1 | contig 11617 bp, 10 predicted proteins | sample P32metaG_FD_120480 | JGI IMG/M metagenome (GOLD analysis project Ga0182024, IMG submission 120480) | Permafrost microbial communities from Stordalen Mire, Sweden - P3-2 metaG (Illumina Assembly) | ecosystem: Environmental > Terrestrial > Soil > Wetlands > Permafrost | place: Sweden: Stordalen... | reverse complement strand
TCGACCCGAACTACAAGGACGACCGCTTCGCCGTGGGCGGCAATTGGACTTTGCCATTCACTCGAGTGGATCAAGTGACCCTCGGGGCCAAGGTGTCCGCCGAGGACGATTTCCTCTCGGCCACGGTGAACGCCTCGCTCGCCCACGATTTCAACGAAAAAAACACCACGCTCTCGGGCGGCATCTACAACGAGTTTGACTCGATCCATCCGATTGGCGGTGCGCCGCTCGCGGCGAGCGATTATGCGCTGGCCGAAAAGCAAACCGGGGGTAAGACTAAAGACGGGGTTGGGGTGGTCCTCGGCGTGACGCAGGTGATGACGCGAAACTGGCTTTCCGAGCTGAATATCTCGATCGATCGGTTTCATGGGTACCTGAACGATCCGTATAAAATCACCTCGATCATCGACAGCGCCGGCGGTACGACGGGATACGAATATGAGAGCCGCCCGGATCAGCGCACGCGCAAGAGCGCCTATTGGGAAAATCGGGTTGCCTGGAGCTCACAGATATCAACGGCTTTATCGCTGCGCTACATGAGCGACGACTGGGGTGTGCGCTCTGATACCGCACAACTGCACCTGCGCTGGACCTTCGCGAACCGCGAGCGATACATCGAGCCCACGATCCGCTGGTATCGGCAGACAGCGGCGGACTTCTTCATGCCGTTTATCCTGAACACCCAAAATCCGACCACTGGTTACGAATCCTCGGATTTTCGGCTGGCGGCATTTCATGCCCTGACGTACGGCGTGAAATACGCGCAGAAGCTCCCGGGCCTCGGAAGCCGGCCGGAATCTGAAATTAGTATTCGCGCGGAGTATTATCAGCAGACGCTCGAAGAGCGGGTGCCGGTTCCTGCAGGTTTGCAGGGGCTCGATCTGTATCCGGGCGTCAAGGCAGTCCTGGTCCAGATTGGTTGGCGGTTCTAGGGTATCGACACGAGCGCGAGGGTCGCGGGGCGGAGGCGACTCCAATGCCCGATGAAGGGTTAATCGTAGAGGCCCGCGGCGAGAATCTCCTCGCGGTCAGGTTTACCGCGATGGCGAGTCCTTGCGAGGTTCTACTGCCTTTGATGAGCGAGCACGCCGCGTTGGCGGTCGGTATGGTCGCGGCGCAGGAAGCCTGGCGTGTAGAGAAGAAGTACAGCCGCTACCGCGACGACAGTGTCACCGCCCGGGTCCATGCAAATCGGGGCACGACCATCGAGGTGGACCGTGAGACCGCTTCGCTGATAAATTTTGCCAGCCAGTGCTTCGATCTCAGCGAGGGCCTCTTCGACATCACTTCCGGCGTTCTGCGCCATGCCTGGAAATTCGATGGGTCGGACCGCATTCCTGAGGCCGCTGTCATCGAGCGCCTCTTACCCCTGGTGGGTTTCGAGAAGCTTCAATGGCGCTCGCCGCACTTGATGCTGCCGGCAGGGATGGAATTGGATTTCGGCGGCATCGGCAAGGAATACGCCGTTGATTGCGCTTACGAGTTGCTCGCGGCGCGCGTCTTGACCCCATTCCTCGTTAATTTCGGCGGCGATTTGCGCGCCAATCGCCGTCCATCGCACGGTCCGTGGCAGGTCGGCGTCGAGCGGCCGGATACCGATCGAGAGGCAACCATGCTGCTCGATTTGGAGTATGGCGCGCTTGCCACGAGCGGCGACTCGCGGCGCTATTTGCTGAAAGACGGCATTCGTTACGGTCACATTTTGAATCCGCGCACGGGTTGGCCGGCACCCGGATCGCCCCGCTCAATCACCGTTGCGGCCAGTAGCTGCACGGAAGCAGGTTTGTTATCGACGGTGGCTATGTTGCACGGTGCCGCTGCACAAGCGTACTTGGAAGAACAAGGTGTGCGGTACTGGCTCTTGGAGTGACTGCCGGCATTTGCACGCCCGGGAAGGCAATGCTTCGCTTAGTCGATCGGCGAGTGCCGGCCCCAGTCGAAGCGTCGGCCGAGGATGGCTTTGACGATTAAGTGGTCGGTTGCCGAAGTGGCGCCGATGCCTACCCCGATGTTGATTTCCCAGACGGGCGATACATTGAGGTCCGTGACGAGGAAGACCTGCTGCTGCTGGTTGTGTACGGGAGAGATGTTGCCGATTGCACCGTAGTCCGCATACCACTCCAAACCCGCGCTCACCACTTGCGTGACGTCGTAACTCACCTTGGCCGACGGCGCGAAACCCCATCCCTGAGCGACATCGGGGCCATGGAAGGTGCGCTCGAGCGCCGGATTGATCGCGAAGTACCAGCGGCCAATGCTCTTGTCGATGATCGGGCGTATCTCCCAGGTCCAGGTATCGGCCGAGTAGGCGGAACGCTGAAAGCCAACTTCGGTCGACAGGCTGACCCCCACCGGCCATCCCCAGGAATCCGGCACCCGAACGCGCGGGCGAATGTGATCTCCCACCCACTGCACGCCATGGCCGTCTTGCTCGCTGGTAAAGATGTAGAAGCCGACTTCCGACCAGTCGTTGAGCCCTTCCGTGAGTTCAACCGTCTCGTGCTCCTGATGGTATGTCGGGTAGACGCCATCGACCGTCTGTTGCTGACCCATCACGGTGAAATTCGAGTGCAGTTCAACCATCAGGTTTTGCGGAGGAACCGTCTCGGCCCCATAGACCTGGATCTCGTAATTGGCCTGGGCGCGCGCGACCAGCGGCGACATGGCGAGCGCGAGGAAGCCGATGGGCCGCCATGAATTGGCAATTCGATCAGGCATACTCGAACAGCATCATGAAGCCAAGGTCCATGTGGTTTTGCTGATGACAGTGAAACAGGCTGGCGCCGGGATTGTCGGCCGTGAACTCCACCTCGGCGCGGGTCTGCGCGTCGATCAGCACCACGTCCTTCATGATCCCCTGGATTTCCTGCGGCGCTGCGCCGTTAGAGGCCGCGAGAGGCAAGCCGAGCGTGCGCAGCTCGAAACTATGGCGATGCAGATGCAGCGGATGGGCGTCCATGCTCTTGTTGACGAACTGGAGCCGATAACGCTGGCCCTTGATGAGGGGCGCCACTTTGGCGTTGGGATAAGACTCGCCGTTGATCGTCCAAGCTTCCATCGCGCCATGGCCGCGAAATGTCGATTCGAACACGAGGGGAACGAGCATCGCCGGCGCGGATGCACGCTGAGCGGTCTGCGCAGCCGCGAACTGTTCATAGTTCCAGACGAGATCGGACGGCTGCTCCCAGCGCGCGGGCCCTTTTTTGTTTTGGTACTCGAGGATCACCGCCATGCCGAGCGCCTGCACGTGTTTGCGAACCTCGCCGAGCACCCAGATGCCTGGATTGTCCATCTCCACGACCGCGCTGACCCGCTCCGCGGGCGCGAGTCGCAGCATGGGTACAGGGCGAGGAGTCGGAACCGGATTGCCGTCAAGAGCCACCACCCGCAGCGTGTGCCCGGCAAGAGAAATCCAGTGGACCTCGGTGGCGCTCGAGTTGAGAACATGAAGCAGGACGCGCTGCCCCTGCTTGACCTGCAGCGGCTCGCCGAAACCCATGGCCTTGCCGTTGATCGTGGCGACCGCGTAACTCGGGTTCATCGCGCCGTCCTCGTTCGCGAGGAGATATCCCGCCCAGTCATGCAGCGCAAGAAAGATCTCTTGATCGTAGCGGGCGGAATTCTCGCGAGGCTCGATCATCAGAAAGCCATGCTGTCCGCTGTACTGCCCCCGGGTAAGATCGTCCATCGCCATGGTGTGGGTGTGATACCAGCGAAAGCCGGCGGGGCGCGGCGTAAAGGTGTAGCGGGCGCTCGCGCCCACGGGTATGGGCGGCGTTCCTTCTTCGATGGCGCCGTCGACATCGGGCGGCGTGAAGAGGCCATGCCAATGAACCACCTCGGGCCGATCGGTGTGATTCGTCACCTCGATGCTGACCGGCTGGTTCTCTTTGAATCGCAGCAAGGCCCCGGGGACCTGGCCGTTGTAGGCGGTCGTCTTCAATCGATGCCGAGGTGAGAGATCGAGCGTAACGGGCGCGATGTCGATCTTATAATCGGGCGGGGGCAGATCGCCGCCGATCGCCGGCAGCGAGGGAGCTATGCCGGCGAGGACGGAAAGCTTGAGAAGGTCGCGCCTCGAAATCATTCAGTACAGGATTGGCGGAATAGGGCGCCGCCTTGCAACAGGCGCTCGTGACAACGGGGGATTGACGCAGTAACTCTGCAGTGCAAAGTGTAATGCATCGGCAGCTTATGACGCAACTGAGCTGTTGCCAATTGAGGCATCGGGTAGGACCCTACGCGTCACCGGTTAAAATCCCCGCCTGCGACTAATGGACGATCACGAAACGAGACCATTCGTCGATCTTCACCCGCGCGACGATCTGCGCGGCGCCTCGCCCATCGGGGTGAAGAATCAATGCTTCCCCGTCGGCAAGACCCGCGGCTTCTTGCGGATAGGCCTCCATGATATTGGGGAAGTGAGTCACGATGAGCGTGTTCTTTCCCACCGGCGGCAACTGCGCGGCCTTTGCCTTGAGCCAGGCACCGCGAGCACCGCTCTTGTCGGCCATCATGCTTTGCCCCGAGTCACCGAGCTCGGGGAGTGTGATCGCCTGACCGAGCTGCGCGAGTTTGATCGTCTCGAGCGCGCGATAGGTGGGGCTCGAGAACACGTCGCCGATGGGAATCTTGAGATGCCGAATGGCCTCGCCCATTTCCCGCGCCGAGGAGCGCCCAACCGCATCTAATTGGCGTTCGAGGTGTGGGTTGTCCACATCTGCGATCTTCGAATCGGGAGGTTCACGGGGAGAACTCGCATGGCGCATCAGGATGACGTAGCCCCCCGCGCGCAGTGCGGCGAGGAGGTCCTTGCCTGACAGGAATTCGCTGAACGCGGGGAGAACTGCGATCAGCATCGCGAGCAGCAGCAGAAGCTGCGGTCGATGCACGGCACCGAAGGACTTGGCGTGACTCATGAGACGGTTCCTCTCGGGGCCGGCGCCCGAATCCAGGGAACTAATGACGCACAAAATTCAGATCGAATTCGGTTTCTTTAGCATTTTCAGTCTTGGTCCATTTTTCGGAGTAATGATCACGATCAGAGATCGTCATAATCACCCGCCGCATATGCGCGGCCGCCTTGCTGTGCAGGTTGGTTGCGCCCGCAAAGCGGAAATCGAGCTGTTCTGGCGCGGATCCAAGTTTCAGCGTCTGCAGCCTCACCTGGTGTCCATCAGGGGTCATGGCGCAGTAGTGCGTCAATAGGATCTTGCCGTCATTCAGGGTGTAGACGGAAAGTTCGCTGTCCTTGGGCGTGCCGATGATTTCCTCGATCGCCATGCCGTTGGAAACCAGGCGAACGCTGCTGTTTATTTTTCCGAATCCGGGGAGTTCCGCTTCCCACTCGCCGGCGAGCGACTTCAACTGCTCGTAAACCTCAGGGGCGCCGGCAAAGGAAGCCGCCGGATGTAGCATCAACGCAGCAATCACGGGGACCAGTGTGACTCGCATTGGAGTAGCTTATCAAGCCTTCGCACTTACGTCTTTCCGAGAATAGGTTGAGCGACGCGGGTTTGCGTTGCCGACCAACGAAGCTGCTTTCGGCCAACGTTGTCGCGGCAGCAGGGGGCGGTCGCGACACGACTAGCGGCCACGACCGGTAAGGATTACTGGCGCAGCGACACACCTGCGAGTCGAGCGACTGCGCCGAGCGTCGTTTGCGCCGCATTTAAGCCCAGACGAAAGTCTTGGTCGTTGAACGTAGCGTACAGATCGGTTGGCTGGTGCCAGTGCGGGTCCCAGCCGGCCCCTATCTCCCGGCCGCGCTCATTCTCACGGACGCTGATTGCCGGTGCCAAGTCCATGAACGGCGTGCTGTCCGTATTGGTCATGTGCGGCCCAACCGCCGCTGGGTAGTCGGTTGCATAGGCTTCGTTCGCAGCGTGGAGCGCCCAAGCGAGCTTCTGCGCGTCGTCCGCGAACTTCGCAGCTGACTGGAATTCGATGTTGACGTCCGCTTCCGGCCGCTGTTGTGGCGGCACGGTGCCATCGGGGTGCGGCATCCCGTGGTCGAAAAGCACCATGTCATGCTGGATCATGCCGAGCCATCTCGGTTCCGGGTATTGTCCCGATCCCACCGGATCCTCGCGACCCTGGAGGGTGGCGCGCTGTGCGACGTAAGCCCTGGCGCCATTGAGGCCAGTCTCCTCGTTGTTCCAGAGCACGAACCGAATCGATCGCTCCGTGCGCACATCTGATGACGAAAATATGCGGGCAAGTTCCATCACCAGTGCCGTGCCTGAGCCATCGTCGTTGGCGGCCTCGCCCCATCCGATTCCATCCATGTGCGCGCCAACGATGTACATCTCCTCCGGATGCGTTGTCCCGGTCTTGGTGCAGTAGACTTCCTCGCGCGAGCCGTCGACGCTGGCTTGAGAATTGAGCGCGCGAAGTTTTTCGTCCGGCTGCCGCAGCGGGTCTTCGTTGACGCCCGTGTGGGCCCGCGTACCGCGGTAACGCCCGCCACCGGGCGCGGCGTCAGGCGTCCCTGCAATCGCCGGTCCACTCGGTGAACGGGGAGCCGTGGAGGAGTAGATGTATTTCAGGCGGGCCGTGTTTGTGCAGCCATAACTTTTGAGCTGGGCCTCAATCCAATTGATCGCCGCACGATTTCGGTCGGTTCCCTGCCGGCGGTCGCCGAATTGCGTAAGCCCTCTAATCGTCGACTTGTATCTCTCGAGTTCCAGGCGTCCGACCAATATCCTTGCGGGGTCGACTGGCGTGGAAGCCGACGTTGCCGGCGCGTTCACGGGTCCGTTTTGAGCGAGCGCAATCGATCCCAAGACGAACGGAAATACGATAAATGATAGGAACTTCACGCCGCGATCGTATGCGGGGTGGCAGGCAGTGTCAAAGGAGGCCGCAAAATGGATCTCTCCGCACCATCGGCTCAAGATCGACGCTGGCGAAAGCCTATGAGATAAACGTAAAGTCCTGAAGCTCAAAGTCGTTGTCGCCTTATGGGGTCTTTGTGAACTACGTCAGCTGTGCATTTCGACGGGTCTTCGGGCTGACGAGGTTCGCGCCCGGTGTCCTAGCGAGTGCCTATGTCTGCAGCATAAGTTGGGCGGCTGAGCCTCAGCAAACGGGCGCTTCGTCCGCTGAACTCGCCACTATCGAACAGATCCTGCAGCAAGCGGGCGTTTCACCCGTCGAGCTCACCAACTTCGAGAAGGAGGTACAGCAAGCATCGCCCAAGGAACTCGGTCAGATGGCGGAATACCTGCGCCAGCAATCCCCCGCCGGGATTAAGAAGTATGTCGAGCACAAGCGGATCGAGAGTCAATACGTGCTGGGCCCGGACTCGCTGCCGCAACCCGGAGTGCCCAAGGGTAAGGGGTTCGAGTTCACCATCGATCACTCCAATATCTTTCCCGGCACCAGCCGTAAAGTAATCGTTTATGTGCCCGCCGAATACTCGCCCGACAAGCCCGCCTGTGTCTATGTGGGGTTGGACGGCCTCTTCTTCGAGGCGCCGACGGTATTTGACAACCTCATCTATAAGCACGATATGCCCGTCACGATTGCCGTCGGCATTGAGCCCGGTGCCGTAGATTCGACGGACTCGAAACAGAACCCACGTTTCAATCGCAGTTTCGAATTCGACGGTCTGAATGACAACCTCGCCCGGTTCCTGCTCGAGGAACTTCTTCCGGAGGTCGAACGACACAAGACCGTCGATGGGCTGGCGATCCGGCTGTCCGTAGATCCCAACGATCGCGCCGTAGGCGGCATTAGCACCGGCGGCATCGGCGCCTTTACCTTGGCCTGGGAGCACCCGGATGCCTTCCGACGCGTCTTTACGGCCAGCGGCACGTTTGTCGGCATGCGCGGCGGAGATCGTTATCCTGTTCTCGTGCGCAAGACCGAGCCAAAGCCTATCCGCATTTTTATGCAGGACGGTTCGAACGATGGATTGGACGGATCTCTCGGTGAAGTTGGCGACTGGTGGATGAGCAACCAGACGCTGCAGCGCGCACTCGAGTTTGCGGGTTACGAGGTTCAGCATGTCTGGGGCGAGGGTCCTCATGGGAGCAGACAGGGAACCGCAGTCTTTCCGGAGGCGATGCGCTGGCTGTGGAAAGATTGGCCGGATCCGATCGTGGCCGGCGTGTCGCAGAATGGGTTTCTCCAAGCGATCTTGAAGGCCGGTGAGGGTTGGCAGACGGTGGAGGCCGATGACCCGATGGCCCGAGCGATTGCGCTTGACTCGCAGCGGCATCGAGCCTTGGGCGCGGATGGGCGCGTGTATGAAACGGACTCAGCGCATGGAAAAGTCTGGCTAGTCCGACGGAATGGACTAAAAGCCATGCTCGATACCGGTCTTAAGGTGCCAACCGGCATTGCCCTGTCTCCCGATGGCCAGTGGCTCGCCGTTGCCGAGAGCGCCACGCATTGGGGCTATAGCTATCGCGTTGAACCCGATGGCACAGTGCGGGACAAACAACGCTTCTATTGGTTTCACGTCCCCGATGAGGCGGACGACAGCGGGGCAGGAAGCTGGGTCATGGATCGTCAGGGGCGGTTGTATGCCGCAACGCGCATGGGCGTGCAGGTCTTCGATCGCAACGGTCGCGTCAGAGCGATCTTACCGATGCCAGGTGGCCGAGCAATCGGTGTAAGTTTCGGCGGTGAACATCTGGAATATCTCTACGTCACGGGGTCCGATGGCAGGACATATCGGCGGAAACTCAATGAGCCGGGAGTACCGCCTGGAATTTCACCGATAAAGTTGCCGGCCTGGGGAGCGGGCTGAACGCTCGCGAATATTGCGACATCGCGCTGCTATTGCTCCTCAGAGATTTCCGCAGCGCAAGACTATCATGCCTTATTGCGGTGACCGGGAGCGGCCACCGGAGAACGGTATTATCAGTGTGAAAATGACCAAGCCGATTGCCAGCGCGTCACCGCGACTTAGAGCGAGAATCGCCGGCCTCCTGTACATGGTCATCTTCATTGCAGCTCCGAGCGGCGCGGAAAACGCCACGCCGGCGAAGATGGTCATCACGCTCGCCTGCGATATCGGCGTGGCGCTGCTTTTCTATAATTTGCTCAAGCCGGTCAGCAAGAATCTCTCTTTGCTTGCGGCGGTTTTCAGGCTCATCTTTGTCGCTGTTATGGCCGTGAACTCGCTGAACTATTTCGGTCCCTTGGATCTGTTCAAGAGCGCGCACTCCCCGGCCGCATTCAATACCGGTTACGACATCGCGTTGGTGCCTTTCGGAGTCCACTGCGTCGTGACGGGCCGCCTGATTTACCAGTCAAAGTTCCTTCCTAGGATCATCGGCATCCTGATCGCGCTGGCGGGCTTGGGCTATCTCACCTTCCTCTGGCCGCCGCTCGGAGACCATCTGTTCGTTCCTTATATTCTGGTTCCCGCGCTCGCCGGCGAAGGGTCGCTGACCCTCTGGCTCGTTCTCATCGGTGTGAACGCTGAGCGGTGGACGCAACAAGCGAGTGCGGCGGTTAATAATGATTCAACATAGAGTGAATCCCATTCGTGGAATGCTGAAGCCTGTTCAATGGAGTCTTCCAACAGCAGTGATAAGCATGGTGGTTGGGTTAACCGGTTGCGTAAATCATGTGTGGTGCAACCCCATGGTGTCATCAGAGCAGGCACTCTCCCAAGCTCAATACGCTTGTAAGAGCGCCAATACCCCTTCAAACCCTGACACCAGACCCGATATCACCGTGAATACAGATCCGCATGCGCTGCGGACGGTGAGTGGCGCACCCGTCAGCGGCAGCGGCCTAGATCCATTCGAGTTCACAGGATGTATGGAAAAAAAAGGCTATCACTACCTCACAAAAAAACAGTGTGACGCCATGGTCTCTACTACGGCTCCAGAGCGCTGTTCACTAGGCGCAACGTGTGTGGATGAAGCGCCGCCACCACCGAAAGAAGAGGGGATTGGTCCGTCCCCAACGCCAGGCTATATTTGGATGTCTGGCTATTACGTCTATTACAGCAAAACAGGCTACCAATGGATTGATGGCCAGTGGGTGCCAGCACGACCTGGTCACCACTGGAACGCGCCACATTGGGAAAAAATGGGTTCCAAGTGGGTATTTACTCCCGGAGCCTGGGAACGCGGTACCTAAATTTCTCTGTGCTGCGCCGATGCTGCATGTTGAGCGGCGAATTTGACGGCTCCGATCGCGATTACTTCTTTTAGGTAGTCGAGCGCGCCGGGCAGATGGCGTCCGGCGCGCTATACTGCGGCGTATGCTGAATTCAGCACGCATTTTCTTGCGATCCGTTCCTCTGTCGGTATTGACGCTCGATGAGCATCTCCTCGATTTCGGTCCCCGGCAACGGTTGGCGGGCCTGCGACGATTCGCGGGCGCGTGCGTGTCTGTTCGTCGCACTGTTTTTCACCGCAGTATTTTCGGTTCCGCGCGGCGGACTGGGGGTCTTTCCCAGATACGATGTCCTGCTGCTCATCGCTGTGTTAATTCAGGCGTGGATAATTTGGGCGAAGCTGGAAACGCTCGACGAACTCAAGGCGATTTGTCTTTTCCACGTCATCGGCTTCGTACTCGAGGTGTTTAAGACGTCGGCGGGAATTCGATCCTGGGCTTACCCGGATTTCGCCTATTCGAAGGTGCTCGGCGTTCCCTTGTTTTCGGGTTTCATGTATGCGGCGGTGGGCAGCTATGTCATTCAAGCGTGGCGATTGTTGGATGTGCGAATTCGGCATCATCCGCCCTATTGGATGGCGGGACTCAATGCCTTGGTAATTTATGCGAACTTCTTTACACATCATTACATCGGCGACTACCGATGGTATATCGCGGCGTGCACGTTGGTACTTTACGCACGGGCAACGGTCATTTTTCGGCCTTTGGACCGGGATCGGAACATGCCCCTTCTGTTGGCGTTCGTGCTGATTGGGTTTTTTATTTGGCTGGCGGAGAATGTCAGTACGTTTTTTGGGGTATGGAGATACCCCAATCAGATCGGCGCGTGGGCGGTCGTCCATCTAGGCAAATGGAGCTCGTGGTCTTTGCTGGTTATCATGACTTTCACCATCGTCGTCGCGAACCTCAAGCACATAAAGAGCCGTATTCACGTTCCCCCGTAATTGGCCGCGGAATCAGGCAGGTCCTGGCTGCGACATTCCCCGCGCAAACCGCCACAGGCCGTCGGAACAACGGCGCAGTAGTAGCGAGCCTCGCCCGCATTGCATCTACGTCCTGCCTTCTGAAGGCCTCTCCCCACGCGCTGTAGAGAGCGTTGATTTGTGGATCGGACTCTTGGATGCTACGCATAGCTCGTGATTCACCTAGCGACAGCGACGGACCGCGACCGACTATTACCAGATAGGCCTGCAGTTTAGCCATTCTGTAGCTCGTGTGAAGGTGTCTTGCGTGAGGAGTAAAATCGACGGCTGGTGACACTGGAGGGGCATATGAGAGACCAGGAGATACGTGCGGCACTGGATCGGCATTGGATTGCATCCGACGGCAACGATTTTGAAACGGAGCACGACATCTATCTCGAGGATGCGGTGCTGGAATACCCCCAGTCAGGCGAGCGAATCCGCGGTCGGCGCAACATACAGATCACGCGCACCAATCAGCCGAGCAAAAAGCGTTTCGCCGTGCGGCGAGT
>Ga0182024_10021746_pt1 | contig 11617 bp, 6 predicted proteins | sample P32metaG_FD_120480 | JGI IMG/M metagenome (GOLD analysis project Ga0182024, IMG submission 120480) | Permafrost microbial communities from Stordalen Mire, Sweden - P3-2 metaG (Illumina Assembly) | ecosystem: Environmental > Terrestrial > Soil > Wetlands > Permafrost | place: Sweden: Stordalen... | reverse complement strand
TGCGTGCTCTTCTTCGACGAAGTCGACGCCATCGGCGCCAGCCGGACCGACATGCGTCACAGCGCGGGCCGGCATTTGATCAATCAGTTTCTCTCCGAGCTTGACGGCGTCAGCGTTTCGAACGAGGGAGTGCTGATCCTGGCCGCCACGAACGCTCCTTGGCATCTTGACACGGCGCTGCGGCGTCCGGGCCGGTTCGACCGCATCCTGTTTGTGCCGCCACCGGACGAGCCGGCCCGCGAGTCGATCTTGCGATTGCTGTGCCAGGGCAAGCCGGTCGACGCGATCGACTACGGCAAAGTTGCGGCCAAAACGCGCGATTTTTCGGGGGCCGATCTCAAAGCCCTGGTCGACATGGCCATCGAGGCCAAGTTGCAGCAGGCGATGAAAACCGGTCTCACACCCTTGCGCACGGCCGATTTGTTGGCCGTCGCCGGCCGCGTGAAGCCGACAACCAAGGAGTGGTTCAGCACGGCCCGCAACTACGCCCTCTACAGCAATCAAGGCGGGACGTACGACGATATTTTGAAATATCTGAAGTTGTAGAGCCCGCCCATGGCTGCCTACCTCGAGCGGGTCAATCTGCTGTTTGAGTTGCGGCGTTACAGCGACGCCGAGCGCGCGTTGCGCGATGCGTTGGCCGACGATCCCGACGACGCGCTGGCCCATGCCATGCTGGGCGTGGCGCTCCGCCAGCTAGGGGGAGTCAAGGCGGCGCTGGAAGAAAGCGAAAACGCGATCCGCCTCGATCCGACGAGTTCGTACGTGTTCTACGCGCGTAGCCTGGTTCTCATTCGGGCCAACCGTTCCCCAGAGGCGCTGCAAGCTGTCCGCGAGGCGATCCGACTGGACAGCGATTGCGACCCTGATTATTTCATGATCCTCGGCGCCCTGCTGTTCGACAAACAGGAGTGGAGCGGCTGTCTCGCCGCATTGGATCGCGCTTTATCCCTCGATCCGCATCATGTCGCCTGTTTGAACCTTCGCGGACGGGCGCTCCTGCGCGTGGGCCGCGAGGAGGAAGCTGAACAGGCCTTCGCGGCTGCCCTGGCGGCCGCGCCGAACCACGCCGAGTCGCACCACGCCCGCGGCGTATTGCTCCTCCATCGCGCCGAAGGCGCAGCCGCACTCGACTACCTTTTGGAAGCTCGTCGGCTCGATCCGCTCGGGAACAACGATTCCGGAGCGATCGCCTTGGCTGTGGGCCGGCAAATGGTGCCGTTTTGCTGGACGAACCGGTGGATCCCCAGATGCTACCTGTGGCGTCCGCAACCTACCGGCGCGTTCTTCCTCGCGATTTTGATCGTATACGCGATTCTAAATTACTTTTTTCCGATTCCGCCAGACAAGAGCCCCGTGTGGCATGTTGATCGCCACAATTTACATGGATTCGTATTTGGCTTCATCGCAGTCAACCTGTTGCTAGTCCCTTTCACTTTCGATGTGCTGGCCACATTGGCAGCTCTGGTCGGCAAACCAAGGCTTGTCGGCACGAAGCCGCTCAAGTTTCGACGCCCGGCGTTGATATTGCTGTTGCTGCTCTTTTGTCACGAGTACTTGTCGCTCGCTGGGCTGTTTCCCCGACTGGTGATGCTCATTCTTCTAGCCAGTGCTTGTGCCGGCTTCATCATCCGCTCGTTTCGCGGTCCACGTAAAAAATGGTCGAAAAGCGTCGTATACGCGGTTATCGCGGTAGCAGTCGTGGCCCTGGGGTCTCTCCTTCTCGCTACGATGATATTGTTCCCTCACCACCCAATCGCCTGGACCACGGTCGCCGTTGCGCTGAGATTTGCGTTCGTCAAAATTCGCAACGGCGTTCAGCGGCGCGAAGCCTAAGCCGGCAACGCAGTGACCGAATTCGCCGAGTTGAAATGCCCGTGATGTACCTGGCCAAGGTCAATCTGCTGTTCGAGATGGGGCGCTATGCCGACTCGGTCTGCGAATTGCGCGAAGTCCTGGCCCAGTATCCGGAAGACGCCGTGGCCCACGCCATGATGGGAGTCGCGCTCGCGCGACTCGGCTTGCGCGGCGAAGCGCTCCGCGCGGCCAACGAGGCGATCCGGCTCGATCCCACGGAGGCCTATGTCTTCTATGCCAAAAGCCTCGTGCTCGTCAGCTTGGGCCGGCCTGCCCGGGCTGCTCGGGCTGTACGCGAGGCGATTCGGCTGGCCAATGACGATCCCAGATACTTCTATTTTCTTGCCGTCATCGAATCGATGCGCAGGCGCTGGAACCGATGTCTCACGGCTCTCGACGCCGCGTTGGCCCTGGCTCCCGAGGACCCGGACTGCTTGCGGCTGCGTGGCGAATCGCTGCAAAACCTCGATCGCTGGGACGAGGCCAGGCAGGCCTTCCGGCAAGCGCTGGCCGCCGACCCCGCGAGCGCCGACACGCACTTTGCACGCGGCGCCTTGCGGTTGGCCGAAATCGATCTGAATGCCGCGGATGATTTGCTCGAAGCACGTCGGATCGATCCGATCGCCAGAAACGAACTCGAGCCGATCGCGCTGGCCGTCGGGCGACAGATGGCGCCGTTTCGCTGGATCAACCAGGTGCTGCCGCGCTGGCACCTCTGGCGGCCGAAAGCCCTGTGGGCTTTGATGATCGCGCTATTGCTTACCTTCGTTGCGCTGCAGACGTCTTTCCCGACAATGGAGGGAGCGAAGTGGAAGGGGTTGGGATCGGCGCTGGGGGCACTGTTTGCGTTTCTGGCGGCCAACGTGCTCGTCGGCTCAATCACGTGCGATGCTCTGGCGGTGGCCGCGGCTCTGCTGGTCACTCGCCGGGCGGCCTGGCTTCCCTGGTATCGACGGCTCTTTCAGTTGCCGGCCATGCTGCTGATCGGCGCCATCCATTTGGGCGTCGTCACGTGTTGCACCGTCCCCTTGTTATTCGTCTTCGCGCTCTGTGGATGTTCGTGCTCGACGTTCGTGACCCGATCGTTCCGCGCGATCTTGGATCGGCACCTGACCGTTCTGGCCTATGCACCCTACGGCATTTTGCTGGTGACGACGGCTTGCGTGGCCGCACTTTCCGCCGAGATTCCGCAAAAAGCGTCGCTGGTGTCGGTCCTCGTCTTTGCGGTGCCGGCATTTTTCTCCGACAATGTTGCCCGCACGATCCACCGCTGGGAAGCATGACGACAGATGGCCTTGCCAACAGAATCGCCCGGCGGCCGCGTATCCCGCCTCAAATCGGCACGCCGTGCCAGCGGACAAAACCTTCCAGGGCGAAATACTCCGGCAGCCCGATCTGGTTGTACAGCACCGCCGTGTTGCGGTTGCGGTCTTCGGCCCGCTGCCAGAATTCGCGGCTGTCGTCCGGACCGGGGAACAGGGCCGAATCCTTTTGCGATTCGTGCCGGAAAATAGCCGCCCGCTTGCGGGCCAGGTCCTGTGGACTGAGCGGCACCGCAATCTCGATCTCGTGGGCCGCCCATTCCTGCCACGCTCCGCGATAGAGTAGCACCTCGGGCCGAGCGGCCGGCTCGATCGTCTCCAGCGCGCGAAAGATCGCCTCGGCACAAACCCGGTGCGTGCCGTGCGGATCGGACAAGTCGCCCGCCACATAGATCTGCGCCGGGTTGAGCCGCCCGATCAACTCGCGAATGATCCGCACATCTTCCTCGGTGATCGGCTTTTTGGCGATCGTGCCGGTCCGGTAAAAGGGCAGGTCGAGAAAGTGCAGGTTCTCTTCCTTGCAGCCGGCCACAAACGCCCCGGCCTTGGCTTCGCTCCAGCGAATCAACGTTTTGATTGCCAGCACCTCGGGCGTGTCCGATTGGCCGGGGATCTTGTGCTGCAGCGAGCGGGCAACTGCCGCCTCGATCTCGTGCGATTTGTCGGTGTCGACCGAAAACATCCGGTTGTATTCGGTCACCAGGTCGGCCACGCGGCGGGCGTCGTGATCGAACACCGCGATGTTGCCGCTCGTCATGTAGGCCACGTGGACTTCGTGCTGGTCTTCGACCAGCCGGATCAGGGTGCCCCCCATGCTGATCACGTCGTCGTCCGGATGCGGACTGAAGCAGATCACCCGCTGCGGCTGCCTGCCGGCCGGATGATAGTTGATTGTGTCCATCATCCAGCGAAACACCCGATGGGCCACGCGCTCGGCCGGCCCGTGATTGCGCAGCAATTGGTGCAGGCCATGCTTGCGAAAGTCGTCGTTGTCGAGCTTCAGCAGGGCTTTGCCCGCCTTTTCGCACAGCCACAACACGGCCCGTTTGATCAGCGGGTCGGTCCATTCGACCGGTCCGACCACCCAGGGCGTGGCCTGCGCGGTCAGCTTGCCGGCCGCGGCCGAGTCGAGCCACAGCGAGGCGTCGGGATGCTCGCGCAGCCAGGTGGCCGGTACGCGCGGCGTGGCCGGTCCTTCGGCCGTTTCTTGAATGATCTTGGCCTTGTGCTCCCCTTGCGCGATCAGCACCACCTTGCGGGCTTCGAGGATCGTGGCCACGCCCATCGTGATGGCGTGGGTCGGCACGTTCTCCTCGGCAAAGAAATCGCTGGCCGCGTCGCGCCGCGTCACCGGGTCGAGCGTCGCCAGCCGCGTGCGGCTCATGCGCGGCGAAAACGGCTCGTTGAAACCGATATGCCCATTGCGGCCGATCCCCAAAAGCTGGATGTCGATGCCGCCCGCCTCGCGAATCGCTTGTTCATATTGCCGGCAATGGTCGCTCACCTGGTCGGCCGGCACTTGGCCGTCGGGAATGTGGATGCTCGCGCGTGGAATGTTGACGTGGTCGAAAAAGTGCTCGAACATCCAGCGGTGGTAGCTTTGCAGCCGGTCGGGGGCCAGCCCGTGGTATTCGTCGAGGTTGAACGTCACCACATTCGACAGATCGAGCTGGCCGGCGCGATGCATGCGGATCAGCTCGCGATAGACGCCGACCGGGGTGCTGCCGGTCGGCAGCCCCAGCACGGCCCGCCGGCCCTGGGCCTGGCGCTCGTGAATGATCGCGGCGACGACTTGGGCCAGGTCGCGGGCCAAGGTCTGGTGCGACTCAAAGGCGTAGCAAGGAATTTCAGTACCGGCAAGCGGGAGGCAGGTGGACGAGCTCATGGGTCGGGGATGAATGTCTTTGGGTGAGGTAGGCGGGGCAGGGGGGCACGAGGAAATCTCACCGCAGAGGACACAGAGGATCGCAGAGAGGAAGAACTCAAAAACGTGTTGCGGAGGTGCCACCGTCCAAAATGGTTCTCTTTTCTTCCGCCCTATTTCTCTGCGTAACTCTGTGTCCTCTGTGGTGGAATCCTAAAACCCCATAATTCTGCTATAGAGTATCCTCGATCGACCGGCGAAAATCTACTCGCCAGCGGGACCCTCGATCATTGATTCGGCTGCGCGGTATCGCGCGACTGTTCCTGGCTGGTCAGCGCCATGTTGTCGCGGTGGATCACCTCGACATACGGGCATTGCCCCAGGGTGGCCGCAATCTGCTCGGTTTTCAGCCCCTTGATCCGGGCGACATCGGCCGAGGCGTAATTCGTCAGCCCACGGGCAAACTCGCTGCCGGCCGGATCGACCAGCGCCACGACGTCGCCGATCTGAAATTCGCCGCCGGCCCCCGTGATGCCGATCGCCAGCAGGCTGCGGCCTTGCGCCTCGATCGCCCGGCGGGCGCCGGCATCGACGGTCAACCGTCCGCGGGGCTGGGCGGTGAAGCCGATCCAGCGTTTCCAGGAAGGAATCGACTGACCCTGGGCCAAAAACAGCGTGCCGACATTTTCGCCGGCCAGAATCCTGGCCAAATTGCCGGGCGTCCGTCCGTTGGCGATGATCACATTTTCGCCGGCCGAGGTGGCCAGCCGCGCCGCTTCGATCTTGCTGGCCATGCCCCCTTTGCTCAATCCGGTCAGCTTGTCGCGGACCAGCGCCGTGATCGACGCATCGAGTCGCAACACGGTCGGCACGACATGCGAAGCCGGATCGGCCGGCGGGCCGTCGAAAAGTCCGTCGACATCCGACAGCAGGATCAACAGCGGCGCCCGAATGAGATTGGTCACCATGGCGGCCAGGCGGTCGTTGTCGCCGAACGTCGTTTTCAGTTCTTCGACGCTGACGGTATCGTTTTCGTTGATGATCGGGATGGCGCCGAACTCGAACAAGGCGAGCACGGTGTTGCGCACATTCAGATAGCGCGTCCGATCGTCCAAGTCCTCGGCCGTGAGCAGGAGCTGAGCCGCGTGGCGGCCATATTTGCGCAGGCCCCGGTCGTAGGTTTCGATCAGGTGGCTTTGTCCGACCGCGGCCACGGCCTGCAGTTGGGCCAGGTTGACCGGCCGCTTGGTCAGACCGAGTTGGCCCATGCCGGCGCCGACCGCTCCGCTCGTAACCAGGGCGACTTTGCGGCCCGAGCTGGCAACCTGGTGAAGTTCTTCGGCCAGGGCCACCACGCGATCTTGATTCAGCCGGCCATCGGCGGCGGTCAGTACGCGCGTGCCGATCTTCACGATCACCGTATGGGCCGCGGTGGCAATTTCCTGGCGTAAGAGATCGGTCATTTTGGTATTTGTATCGTCGCCGCTGGAGGCGTTCCGCCTAGTAAAGGACAACCAGACGATCATAACGTTCGGCCCCCCCGTCGGCGAGAAGGGCATCGAATGCCACTCCGCCGGTTTCGTCCCCAGCCTGGCGGTAGAGTAGAATGCACGCATGAACTTTCCACATTTCTCGGCGAAACAACGAGTTGCCCGCGCCGTCTGGATTGTCGCTGGCTTGGCTGCCGTTTTCTTCGCGTTGCGCTTTAGACCGACCATCGCGCAGGCTAATGGCGGCCGGCCCTACGAAGTTTGGGAATCGCTCTACTTTCTCGGGGTGGCGTGCGTCGCGAGCGGGATCGCCGCTTTTTTTACGAGCCGCAGGCCGCTGATTCTGCTTGGCTTGGCGACGCTGGCGATGATCGTCGGCGGTTTCGTCGGGGATTGGGTGTCCTGGACGATCTACCCAGACGCTCACATGAAGGGCATAAGCGAGGAGTTGACAGCGCAGCGGCGGCAAGTCGTGGCAATGGTCAACGTGGGCTTCGCGTTGGGAGCGGGATTCGTACCACTCATCGCCGCCCTATCTGCCTCGCGGCGAAAGTGTTCTGAACCAGCGACACTTCCGTACGACGGATAGCCCACAGACCGCTCATTGTTTTCACCGCCCCCCTCCCTTACAATGAGCTTCTTGTTAGTGAGGCCTCGAAGCGGGGGCCAAAAAACCTTCCCGGTGCGCCATTCAAACCGCGCGCCAGGACGCCACACGACGCGGCGGCCGGCGCAGTCGATCACCGAAAAACTCCTCCCAACGGTCGATTTCGATGAGCGAACTGTTTCATGAGTGCGGCGTAGCTGCCATCTATCACCTGCCGGGCGTCGAGCCGAGCCCGCTGTGTCCCGAACAAGGGCCAAGCGAGGTTTCGCGGCTCATCCCGCGCATGCTCCTCGATATCCAAAACCGCGGCCAGCTCTCGGCCGGCATGACCAGCTACAATCCCGACCGCAACCAACTGATCGATACCTATCGCGATCTGGGGGGCGTGAGCGAAGTTTTCCGTCTCAGCCACCGCGGCAAGGCCGAAAGCCTGATGCGCCGCTATGCCGGCCAGGCCGCCATCGGCCACGTCCGCTATGCCACCTGTGGCGGCGACGACCGCAGCTATGCCCAGCCGTTCGAGCGGCACCACGTTCAGAAACAAAAGTGGTTCAGCTTCGCCTTCAACGGCCAGTTGACCAACTATCAGGAATTGCGCGACAACCTGCTGGCCGATTCCGACAACCATCTGGCCCGCGACACCGATACCGAAATCATCATGCACGAGATCGGCCGCGAGTTGTCGGGCGATCGCCGGCCGGCCTTGTCCGACATGATGCGTTCGCTGGCCCACCGTTTCGACGGGGCTTACAGCCTGGTGATGCTCAACGCCCTGGGCGACATGCTCGTGGCCCGCGATCCAATGGGCCTCAAGCCCCTTTGCTATGCCTTCGACGGGGCGCTGTTCGCCGCGGCCAGCGAAAGCGTGGCCCTGCTCAACCTGGGCTTTTCGCCCGAAAGCATCAAATCGCTCCTGCCGGGCCAGTGCGTCACGATCAGCGGCGGCCGGTTGGAAGTGACGCGGTTTGCCCCCAGTCCGCGCAGCGCGTTTTGTTTCTTCGAGTGGATCTATTTCGCCAACGTGGCCAGCACGATGGAAGGGCGCAGCGTTTATCTGTCGCGCAAGGCCCTGGGCGAGGAGCTGGCCCGGGTTGAAACGGTGCCGATCGACGAAGACACGATCGTCGTCCCGGTTCCCGACACCAGCAAGGCCGCGGCCGACGCCATGGCGTTCAAGCTCAAGATCCCGTCGCTCGAAGGGCTGATTCGCAACCGCTACACCGGCCGCACCTTCATCGAGGGCAGCGTCAACCGCAAGCGCAAGGCCGAAACCAAATACACGCCGCTGCGCGAAGTGCTGGAAGGCAAGAAGATCTTTCTGGTCGAGGATTCGATCGTCCGCTCGACGACCATGAAAGTGCTGCTCAAGCGAATTCGCGAGCTGGGCCGCGTTCGCGAGATCCACGTCCGGGTCGCCTGCCCGCCGATCATTGCCCCTTGTTTCTACGGCATCGACATGTCGACGGTGAGCGAGCTGTTCGCGCCCCATTTTTTGAAGGGTCGCCCGCTGACCGAAGAGATTCAGGCCGAAATGGCCGCCACGCTCGGCGCCGATTCGTTGCGTTATCTGCCCGTCGAGTCGATTGCCCGGGCGATCGGTTTCGACGCCGATCAGCTTTGCCAGGCCTGCATCACCGGCGAGTATCCCTCGAAGATCGGCCAGCAGCTCTATCAAATTGCCTTGAACAACGCCGGCACGCCGAATCTATCCGCCGCCCGCACCTACGAAACCCGGGCAGCCGTCGCCACCGGCTAATGCTCGAGCGCGTGAGCGTCGCGACTCGATTCTTGTGTCGCTTCTTTAACCGCGATCGCTGCGCGGTGGTCCCTGCCCGGAGCGGGAAATCGTCACGGACAGCCGACGTTTGGGAAGCAAACTTCCCAGCCGGTTTTTCATTGACACGGCTGTATCATGCATGCCAGTAGAAGTTTGCGCAATGTTAGCCATTCGAGGCATTACGCACCTTTCATTTTCGTTATCTTTCTCGGCAGGTCTTTGACAAACCCCAGGGCCCCGATCAAATCTGATATCCAGGCGCGGACAGTCGACGACAGGATGTTTCGATCTTTGAGTCCCTTGTGACCATACGCAGTGCAACCCACCAGCATTGAGCAGCACAGCCCGCCGATCGATAGCAACGAACCGTCCCAGTCCAAGCGCCTTGAGCTGGCAATCGAAAAAGTCGGCAATTTACTGCCGGTTTCCGGGCCGATTACGGCCTTTGCCTGGCTCAATACCTTGCAAGGCTTCGAGGACCTTCCGTTTGAGGAGGGCGTCAAGCGTGCCGGCCGGCTGTTCGGCTGTCATCCCTATCTGACCGAACATCGCTACCGCGAAAAGTTTGCGCAGGGGCGGATTCGCCGCCAAGACCTCGCCGCCGTGCTGGCCAAGGACCTCGACGAGGGGGCCGGCGTCTCGATCAACTCGCTCGCCACGCGGCTCGAACTGCGGCTGGCGATGCTCGAATATCCCCTGCGGTCGGGTCCTTCCGAGGAGCTGCGCTGGTTCGTGGCCGAGACCGACGCTCTGACCCGGCTGCGCGCCGACGCGCCGGCGGGAATGCGCGAACGCTTCATCGCCGAAACACGCCATTGGATCATGCGCGATCTGCGCGTCGGCGGCGAATTGGTCGGCGGTAACCACGCGTTTCCGCGCGATCCCCACATCCAGCACCTGCTTGCCGATCTGGTGCGGCACTTCGGCGAGTCGACCATCGAACTGTGGAGCGACGAAGTTTGGGAGACTTTGTCGCTCCAGGCGCTGTGGCGAATTTGCCGCGAGGGAGTCCATGCCACCGAATCCGTGCTGCCGCTGCCGACGCCCGCCGTGCGGCATCGCGACATTCTGCTGGAAGCGACGGCCGAAGACAGCGACCGGTTGGTACACGACGTCCTGATTCGTTTTTGCGCCGCGTTCACCGATCAGGGCTTTGCCCATTGGGCGTTGCCCGATCGTGAAGCGGGTCTCTATCGCTCATTTATCCAAGTCTATCGGCAACCAGCAGGCCCGCCGCAACGCTGGATGGCCGGGCTGCCGGCGGAACTGGCGCGGCTGGATCGCGAAGGGATCGGGCCGCTGGATTCGATCCTCGAATCGCTGGAGATGCTGGGGATCGGCGAGGACGAGTGGGACGATTATCTGACGGCGACGATGCTGGCGCTGCGTGGTTGGGCCAGCATGATTCTGCAAAACGAAGTGCGTGCCGACCGCGTTCCGCTGCCGGTTCCGCCCGGAAGCGTGGTGGAGTTTATCGCCATCCGTTTGGTGCTCGATCGTTTGGCCCTGGCCCACGTCGCCCGCAAGACGCTTGGCTACCTCGGCCCGCTGACGGAATTGCGATCGATTGCCCGGGCGAGGTTGCAGAAGCAAATCTCGACCAGCGTGGAGCAACGTGCGTTTTTGGTCTTTCAGTTGGCTCAGGTGTTGGGTTGGTATCCACCGGCCTTGTATCACATGTCGAAGCGGCAATGGTCGATGCTGTTGGCCGAAATCGAGATGTTCGGCGGATTGGAGCGGCGGCGGCTGTTTCATCTGGCCTTCGAACGCCGGTTTCGCACGCAGACGCTCGACGCGTTGAGCGTCTACACCCGGCGTCCGCCGCTGCGGGTTCCCTCGCCACGATTCCAGGCGGTTTTTTGCATCGACACCCGCGAGGAATCGTTCCGCCGCCACTTGGAAGAGTTGATTCCCGAGGCAGAGACCTTCAGCACGGCCGGATTCTTCGGCGTGGCGATTTATTACCGCGGCGTGGCCGATGCCCACTACGCCGCCCTCTGTCCGATCGTGATCAAGCCGAAACATTGGGTCACCGAAGAGGTCGTCTATCCGCTGGAGGAATCGAATCGCGCGCGGGCCAAGACGCGCCGCGCGATCGGCACGGCCTCTCACCAGTTCCACGTTCGCAGCCGGGCCATCGCGGCCGGCGCCTTTCTCAGCGCCGGCCTGGGCGTGTTGGCCTCGGTGCCGCTGGTCGCACGCGTGATGTTTCCCCGCGCCACCGCCCGCATCCGGCGGACCGCCGGGCAGTTTGTTCAGCCGCCCCCCATCACCCGGTTGCGGTTGGAGCGTGTCGCGGCGGAGCCCGGCATGGAAGAAGAAGCCATCGGGTTTTCGCTCGAGGAGATGTGCAATCTTGGCGAGAGAATGCTGCGCGAAATCGGCTTGACGAGCGGCTTTTCGCGGCTGGTGCTGCTGCTGGGCCATGGATCGTACTGCCTCAACAATCCCCATAAAAGTGCCTACGACTGCGGTGCCTGCTCGGGCAACGCCGGCAGCCCCAACGCCCGCGCGATGGCCGCCATGCTGAACGATCTGCGCGTCCGTAACGTGCTGGCCAATCGCGGTCTGACGATTCCCAGCGATACCTGGTTTTTGGGCGGACTCCACAATACCTGCGCCGATTCGCTCGCCTTCTTCGATCTCGATCTGTTGCCGATGTCCCACCTCCGCGATTTCGAGCGGGCCCGCGACAACCTG
>Ga0182024_10021745_pt1 | contig 11618 bp, 7 predicted proteins | sample P32metaG_FD_120480 | JGI IMG/M metagenome (GOLD analysis project Ga0182024, IMG submission 120480) | Permafrost microbial communities from Stordalen Mire, Sweden - P3-2 metaG (Illumina Assembly) | ecosystem: Environmental > Terrestrial > Soil > Wetlands > Permafrost | place: Sweden: Stordalen... | reverse complement strand
GTGGTCAACAGGTGGCGACGCTGAGCGGTGACCTCGGGGGCAGCGGCGACCAGCCGGCGGAGATGGTCGTCACCGCCAGTTTCCTAAGCGTCACGGGCGCCGCGCTCGGCAGCTTGTCGATCGGCCCGGTTGGTGCCGCCGATCGCAACGACCAGACCGAGATGCTGGCGCGCACCGGTGCAGCGCTGATCCCGAGAGAGACGCGCGCCATCGAGGTGACCATGAGCGCCACGGGCGGGGCCGGCAACGACCAGTACAACACGGCCTTTGCTGACAACCTCTCTCTCACGATCACCCAAAACGCGGGGATCACTGTCCCGGTGAGCATCCCCGGGGTGCGGTGACAATGAAACGAGCGGTGACCGGCCCGCGGTGACACCCCTGCCGGTGTGTGGCCCCTGTGTTGGCTCCAGGGCCTGACTACTTGACTTTTGTCCAGGGTTGAGCGTCGAAAGGGAAGGAATTTATTTGGGCCGTCCGGTTATCGGGCTGAAGAGTGAGCTGGCCACGGAAGTAGCTCCACCTAAAGACAAAGTTGATTGCAGCCGGGCCAAAAGCGATGAGGTCTCCCTTGACGGTGTACGTGCCGCTCCCGGGAGCACAGTCGCCATGGCCTGCCGCCGCCAATGGTGCCACCCCCGGTTGGTAGGGGATGCACTGGCCTATCCATTGGTCGAGCCAACGGCCGTTCTTGAAGGTGAGACGCTCGGTGTGGGCGTCTTGCGGCGCGTAACCTGCTTTGACCATCTCGGCTGCGCTGAGGACGCTTTCGTAAACCCCTGTCGGGAACGCCTGGGTTAGAGCTGGTATACCGATCGCGGGGGCCTTGTTGCAGGAGGGCAAGGTAGCGACGTCACCGCGATCGTGAGCTTTGAGCGCTTCGATCTCGAGGATGGCTTTTTTGGTGGCGGGGTCCCTTTCAAGTTCGCGGTAAACGGGCGCGGTAGCTCGTTCCATGGCTGAGAGCTGAGAAGGGGTCGCGTCCACAATTTGAAGGCCCGCACCGCACAGTTGAGCACGCTCCGCCTGCTCTTCACTGGCCGGGTCCGCCTCGGCCACAGTGGCCGCCGCAGCGTCGACTAGAGCGGCGCGGTCCTCCGGGCTCAGATGGTCGAACGTTTTTTTCGTGATCGTTATCGTTTCGGTTTTGGCGAAAAGGACCACATTGCCCGACAGGTACTTCGCTTGCTGGTTGTACGAGTTGTTGCCAATGTCCAAGGTAGAGCTCTCGATTCCCTGAAGCTGGCCCGCACTGAGTGCCGGGCCGACTTGCTGGCAGTTCCAGTTCGGGCTCGGGACGGCGTCAAGGGCTTGCAGATCCTGCATGCTGGTCGCCGATGGGATGACCCGGACACGCGCCCCCCGGAAATCAGCTAGCGAGACGAGTGGGTGCACTCCGAGCGGGCGACGCAGCTCCATCGGTACGAGCCCAAGCCCGACCAGCCCGTCCGCGCTTAAGCTGGTCAGCATCTGCTCGGCGACTGGGCCGGAGACCACCGCTCGGAGCAGCGCGTAGTTGTTGACCAGGAACGGCGCCTGCAAGGCGCGGAACGACAAGACCTTTTGGCCCACCCTCTCCCAAGCGCGCGAAGGCAAGTACCCCATCTGTACCTGGCCCTGTACCAGGGCTTTTACCAGAAGCATCTCGTTGGTCGGGTAGCAGCTGTTGTAACCGGGGACGACAACCACGGTCAATTGCCCATGAGTTCGTTGAGAGACTTGCTCGGCGAAATAGGTCGGGCCCGGCAAAGGAGCATCCGGGGTCTGCATGACCAGTGTTATCGGCGCCGATGGGGCGTTGGTACCCTCCTTGTCAAGCGCCGTGGCGCTCCCGCATGCGCCCAGGCACATCGCGGCCAATGCCAGGACGGCCCATACCGGACGGGCTCGCCAGGACGCATTTAGAACTTCGGACCGCATCGGTGCCCTCCCATTAGCGGAAACGCCCCTCTAATTTCGGAGATAAGCAAGGACGGCTAGGACGCGCCGGCTGCTGGCGGCGGCATCGCTTAGCCCAAGCTTCGTGAAGATACTGTGGACATGGCTCTCGACAGTTTTCGCGTTCAGGAAGCAAATCTCGCAGATTCGTTGGTTCGAGTGCCCTTCTGCCATAAGGGCAAGGATTTCTCTTTCCCGCCGCGACAGGTCGTCCAAAGGCCCAGGCTCCCTGGCCCGGTTGAGTAGCCGAGTCACGATCGCTGGGTCCAGGACACATTCCCCTCGCTTGAGGCGGCGCAGGGCGTCGCTCAGGACGCCGACATCGGCCACCCGTTCCTTCAGTAAGTAGCCAGAGCCGAGCGGGTGGTGCTCGATCAGGTCGGTGGCATAGCGGAGATCGAGGTAGCTGGACAGCAGGAGTACGGCCGTCGCCGGGTAACGTTGCCGGATCTCGATGGCGGCCTGCACGCCTTCGTCAGTATGTGTCGGCGGCATTTTTATGTCGACTAGCGCAGCATCCGGCTCGGTGGCGGCCACAAGTCGGAGCAAGCTCACTGCATCTTCGGCCTCTCCCACGATCTCAAAGCCGCGGTCTGCCAGCAGCCGCGCCAGCCCTGAGCGCATCAGAGTCATGTCCTCGGCGACGACTACCCGCACGGGACTTTCGCTTGCACTAGGAGCTCGTCGCCGCTGACCATGGTTGTCAGTTCTCCCGAAAGGGCCGCCAACCGGTCAGCCACGTGCTCAAGCGCGGCCAGCGCCGCGGGCGCCTCCACCCCGACCAAGGATATCTCGACACGAGCTTCGGGCCCCTGGCCGCCGATCCGCACCGTGACAGGCGCGAAGCTGCCAGAACGTTCTGCCAACACGACACACTCAGCTACCACCCGGTAGAGCGCGGCGTCCACCACGGGAGGCCGCGCCTCGTCGGACAGGGGTTGGACCCGCAGGGGGACGCGGGCACTCTCCGCGAGCTCGCGGGTGGCGCCAGCCAGGCCCGCCTCGCTGAGCGCTACGGGGTGAATGCCGTGCGCGATCGCGCGCAAGTTGTCGAGCGCTTCTTGGAGGGCCGCTTTGGCCTGACGGATCTTTTCGTCGTCAGCGGGTAGGAGGGACAGGGCCATCGACAGTGCGATGAGGCGCTGTTGAGCGCCATCGTGCAGGTTGCGCTCCAATCGTTGCCGCTCGATGTCGCCCACCTCGACCAAGCGTGCCCGTGACGCGGCCAGATCAGTTAGTTCTGCTTCGAGGCGAGCCTGGAGCCAAGCATGCTCAAGTGCCAAACCTGCCCCCAACGCCGCTTGGACGACTCGTTCTGGCGAGCGCCCCAAATCCAGCGCATGGCGCAGCTGAGCGACAACGTTCCCGTTGCGCGTCACCTCGGCGATGGCTACGTCCGCTCGTGCCGGCGACGCCGGGCGTCCATCGGCTTGGATGAGACCACCGTCGGGACGTGCGTAGACGATCTCCAAAGATGGGTCGCCCAGCGTCACTGCCATCGCCTCTTGAAGCCTCCTTGGGGAGGGTTGTGCCTTGAGGACGATCGAGGCCACTCGCTCGGCCAAGTACCGGGTACGCACCATGGAAACTGCGAAACCCAGGCAGGTAGCGCAGAGGACCGCACATTGGGCCAACCAAATCACGCGCGTTGTTGAGTCGATCACTAGCGTCGATGCGTTTGTGTCGTAAGCCAACAAGGCTGCCCCCAGGACCGCAGTAGCGGCACAGCCAAGCTGAACTGTCCCGTTTGGCTCCCTCAGCAAAGCTTGTCGACGGGACGCACGGGACAGAGCCAAGATCCCAAGAAAACCGCACGCCAGCGCGGCCACAGGGCCGCCAACATGCATCAGCGCGTTATAGAGCCACGGACTGCTGTAAACGAAAACGAGGTTCCTCGCGCATTGATAGCAGCCGTTCTGGACGGGTTTGAAGAAAAGCGCCGGTCCCAAGCCGAGCATCAACCCGGTGACCAAGCTGCTGGCTACGACCAACCCGCCGAGCCGGTCCCTATTGGGACGAGAGAAAGCAACTGCAGCCGCGCCCGCTAACACGCCGGTCATCGAGCCACCGACCAGGCCCGCCGTGAACAACACTGCGCCGGCGCTCCCAGGCAGGGGCAGCTCCTGGAGGAACACTGCCAACCCGGTGGCCATTAGCAGCACTCCCCAGGAAATGGGCCGGCGTAGCCAGGCTAGGTAGGCGCCGGCCGCCGAGATGCCGAGGCCGGCCGATAGCTGGAGCACGAGGGCCGCCAAGGTCCCGCCCCCAAGTGCTTCGTCAGCGTCGGCGCCGGCACTGATCATCGCGGCGACGCCAACTGCTGCGACAGCTGCCAACGCCAGCAGCATCGCGCGCCGACCAGACCACTTCACACCGCGAATCATGAACCAGCCATGTCCCGCTGTCCAGTACGGTTAGGGTCTACCCTGAGCATTCTGCGCGTATTTGGGTGTGACCCCCGATGCCGGCAGCTTCCCCGAAGCCCATTATGGCGACCATGCCGAGGCCGCGCTTGACCGCATGGGCGCTCGCCGTCGTGGTGCTGGGCCTTGGCGGGTTCGCGGAGGCGTTAGCACCTTCGTCGTCGTACCCATTCACGATCGCAGATTTCGCGGTAGGCGCCGAGTTCGCCATCGGCGCCGCCTTTTTGGTGTCCCGGGCCCCTCGTCTCGCTCTGCTGTCGGTGGCAGTCGCCGTGACCTGGTTCCTCGGGACTCTTGCCGGGGCCGGCCCCGGTCCGCTCAGCGAAACCGGCTCATTGTTCTTGCTTGCTTACCGAGGCGCCCTCCTCCAGCTCTTGCTCTCAACCCCATCGGGTTTTCTCGGGCGCTGGCAGGCTCGTTTTGTTGCCGGAGCCAGTTGGGCGGCGGCGCTCCTGCCCGTCATCGCCGCCCGTCCAGGTACGGCCCTGGCGGCGCTAGCGGTCGCTGTCTCGATTGCACATGGGGCCGGGCGATCTCTGCGCAGCCAACGCGAGCCAGTTTGGGCCTGGGTGGCCTCGGCGACGGCGCTGAGTGCCGTTTGGGGATTGGCTATGACAACCGCGGTCGGTGACACGGCCCTGTTGACCTTGGACGACGTGGCTGTCGCAGGAGCCGGCATCGCCAGCCTGCTCCTGCCGAGATTATGGGCCCGCCCAACGGCCGTCCTGGTGGTCGAGCTCGGAGCTAGTGCCCACGCGGGGCAACCGGTGGTCGCCCGTCTAGCGCGTGTTCTGTCTGACCCTGGTCTGGAGGTCCATTACAACGTCCCCGGTGTCGGTTGGGTAGATGAGCAAGGCCATGCCAGTGCCCCCAGCGACGCAGAGGCCCGCGTCGTGACCCGTGCCAGCGCTCCGGTCGGCGGCGAGGTCGCCTTGGTTCACGGACCAGGTACTACTCCCGACGCCCGGCTTGCCGAAGCGGCCGCCGCAGCGGCGGCATTGGTCTTCGACACGGCACGCCTGGAGGCAAACCTGCGCCGTCGCGCGGAGGAGGTACGCGCGTCGCGCCGGCGCCTCCTCAGCACTGCGGATGCCGAGCGTCGCACGCTCGAGGGACGCCTTGCGGTGGAGGTGCTCTCCAAGCTGCGTTCGGTGGAGGCTGTCCTTGGGCCTCAAGGTAGGCCGGAGGACTTCTTTTCCGAGCTTCGGGACGCCATCGCAGAAGTGGCGGCCCTGGGACGAGGGCTCTACCCGCCGGCGCTCGCCAGCCGCGACTTTGGCGGCGCCCTCAAGGAGTTGTCCGACCGCTGCCCCGTGCCGGCGGTATTGGAGTTGCATGGAGACATCAACGCGACCTCCGAGCCGACGCGCGCCGCAGCGTGGTTTGTGTGCGCTGAAGCTCTGGCCAACGTAGCGCGCCATTCCGGAGCGTCGGACGCGGCGGTTTCAGCCGCGACGGGTAACACATTTTTCGTTATCCAAGTCACCGATAATGGCCGAGGAGGTGCATCGATGAGCGGCGGCCTTCGTGGCTTGGCCGACCGGGTCGAGGCCTTGGGCGGCGAGTTCACCCTCACTAGCCCCGACGGCGGGCCCACTGTCGTCCGTGCCGCGCTCCCACCGTGAAATCAGGGCAGACCCTGAGCCAGCTTCAGGGAACGCACCGTCCCAACCGCTCAAGCGACGAACTATTGTCCTGGCAAAACCGAACTTCGTCCTACGGAGGGTCAAATGGTCATATGTTCCCGCCGCGCCAAACACCTCGCAGCGATGCTTGCGGTTATCACCGTAGCGCTGGCCTCGTCCGTGGCTCCTGCGGAGAGCTCCGGCACTAGCGGCCCTCCCACAGTTGTGTTGAGCGGGAACCCCGGTATGTTGGCTATCGATACCGACACCGATACGGTTTATGTGCCTATCCAGACCGGGGGCGTCCAAGTCGTCAATGGGGCCCGCTGCAACGCCCGAGCCAGCGAGGGCTGCAGCGTCGTCGCCACTGTCCCTACTGGCGCCAGCCTAGCTGCGGCCGTCGACGCTCGTACCGACACGGTGTACGTCGTGAGCGGCAACGACATTTGGGTTATTGATGGTGCGCGTTGCAACGGCACGGTTACTACTGGGTGCGATAAGCAATTGGCTACGATCAAGACGGCCGGGAACGTCGAAGCATTGGCCCTGGACCTCCTGACGCACACCTTGTACATGGCCAGCTTGAACGGGGCGATTTTTGTAGCCGATGTGGCCAACTGCAACACGGTGACGACGTCTGGTTGCTCCGCACCGACGAAGGAAATCAGCGACCCCTACATACCCGTGGACCTCTCAGTGGACACGAGCACCGGGACCGTTTATGCGGCTAACAACGGGTTCTGCGCGGGGACGACAGAAGACACTAGCTGCCCTTCCGGGACAGGGGACACGGTTTCGGTGATCGACGGGGCGGCGTGCGACGCGTCGGTGAGCGCCGGTTGCCGCCGAAAGCCGGCGCTGATAACTGTCGGCGAGGGCGCCGCTTGGACCGAGTTAGACGAGGCGACGGAGACGCTGTATGTCGCCAGCATCATTTCAGGGACGGTATCGGTCATCGATATTGCTCACTGCAACGGCCGCCTCACCTCCGGTTGCCGCCCCGCTGCTGAGTTCAAGACAGGGCTTGGCGCCGCCTATGTGGTGGTGGACCAGTCCCTGCACACATTGTTCACGGTGAACTCACAGTCGGATACGTTGACCGAAACGAACGTCCTTACTTGTAATGGGAAAGTGACGTCCGGCTGCGCTTCCTTCCGTGGACGGCAGGCCGGCCCCACCCTAGGGGAGTACTCCAACCCCACGCCGAACGAGGGCGTGCTCGACCTTCACACCGGCACGCTTTACATCACCTGTGAGGGCGGGAGCCAGTTCGTGACCGCGCTGAACGCTAGCCAGTGAGCTCCGCTAATACGATCGCTTACAATTCGAGCTCCTGAAACTAAGAAGCGGGCAATCCTTTATCGGGTTGTCCCGGCGGACGCGTTATGGCCAACGAGAGACATTCGCAACTGCCCTCACCTCGCGGCCGGAAAAGCAGGGTAAACCCTGAAGAAAGTTCAGGGATGACACTGTTCTGCTCTCGCGCCCTGCCCTTTAGGGTCTTATAAAGAACCCACAGACTCAGGAGGATAAATGCGCAACCCAATTAGCCCTGTCCGTGGCGCGGTCTCAATCGTGCGCCGTCTCGCCGCTGCGGCCGCCAGCCTGACGCTGCTCCTCACCGTTGTCGTTGCGTCTCCGGACGGCACCGGTACAGCGACAGCCTCGCCGGCGAATATAGCTGCCGTCCACTACGTCACACTCAGCGGGAGCCCCGGGATGCCTGAGCTCGACTCGGCGAACGGCACGATCTATGTACCCATCCAGTGCCCGAAGAGCTACTGCCCGACCAGCGCGTTCGCCAAGGTCATTGACATTGTCAGTTCGGCGACGTGCAACGCGGCGGACGGGTCGGGCTGCCACGTGGTGGCGATCGCCCCGGGGGACAACCCGATCGGCGCAGCTGTCGACCCCACGACAGGCACCGTGTACGTGATGAACAGCCCGCCAAATGCCAACAGCACGATCAGCCTGCTCGACGGCCGGACCTGCAACGCTACGGTCACAATCGGTTGCCGCCACGCTGTGGCGACGGTTGACGTTGGCTCCAACGCCTTTATCGTGGCGGGCGCCGTCGACCCGGCGACGCGAACGCTTTATGTAGCGAGCCCGACCCACGGCGTCTACATGGTCGATATCGCGGCCTGCAACGACGTCGTCACTACGGGCTGCACGCAGCGCCCGGAGCTCATCAAGGACCCCCGCGGCGCCGTGCAGCTGGCGGTCGACACGGCGACAAACACGGTCTACGTGGCAGACAACGGGAACCCCAATAATGGCTCGGGGGGCAACACCGTGGCGGTTATCGACGGCAGCACCTGCGACGCCGATAACCACAGCGGCTGCGAGGCGAACCCGCCGACCGTCACCGCCGGCGGCGGAGTATCTTGGGTCTCCGTCGACCCGGCCAACGGCACGGTGTACGTGGCCGATGCCAATGACGGGACCGTTTCGGTTATCGATGGCGCACGCTGCGACTCGGTTACCAGCGCCGGCTGTAACGCAACGCCGCGCGCCGTGCGCACCGGCGCCGGCGCCAACAGCGTGGTGTTCGATGCCCAGGACCATACGGTTTTCGCTCTCAACACGAGCGACGACACGATCTCGCCGATCGACACGGCGACCTGTAACGGCGCCACGCCGAGCGCGTGCCCCTTGCAAGCTCCGGCCCAGCGCGAGGAGCCCGAGGTCAGCCCCGGTGGCCATGACAACGACCTCATCGTCACGCCGGGCAACGACACCGCGTACGCCGTGAACGAAGGTGGCGCCAACGTGCTCAGAGTCACCTCCGTAAGCGGCTGCACGGCGCTCGAGCACTCGGCTTGCTTGGTGCAGGCCCCGAGCGTGCCAGAGGCGGGGGTCGTTGCCACGCTCGACCAGGCGACGGGCACCCTGTACGTCAGCAACGCGGACCTTCCCCAGGTCGATGTCATAAATGCAGCCCGCTGCAACCTCGCGCACCTCGGCGCCTGCACTCCTGTCGCCAAGATCCCGACGGGCGGCTCTAACCGGGTCAGCTCGGTCGACGACGCCACGCATACGCTCTACGTCTCCGAGGCCTCATCCAAGTCCGTGGTTGTCGTCGACACGGCGACCTGCAACGCCACCGATGTTTCCGGCTGTGCCGCGTACCACGCCAGCATCGCTATAGGCGAGTACCCGGGCATTCCACTGTTCGACGAGGGCGCCGGGGCGCTCTATGTGCCATACGGCGCCACGGCCGACGAGCTCGCCGTGGCCGACACCGAGGCTTGCAACGCCGAGGTCACCTCGGGCTGCAGCGCGCCTCGTGGCACGATCCACTTGCTCCCGGGCACCTACAACCTGGCGTTGGACGCGGCTACCGGCACGGTCTATGCCGCAAACTCCGGCGACCCGTTCGCGTCGGGCAACACCGTATCTGTGATCAACGGGGCCAACTGCCTAGGCACTATGGCCGGTTGCGGCAAGGTCGCTGCGGTCGTCGACCTCGGAGCCGTGCCGGACGTGCAAGGAGGCCCGGCCGGTCCCGACGGCATCGCCGTTGACGACGCTACGCATACCCTCTACGTCGCTGACAACCACAACGGGGACCTACCTGGCAGGGTCACGCTCGTGAACACAGCGACCTGCAATGGTTTTGTCACCACCGGGTGCCACGATACCTTTCCGACGGTGGTGGTTGGCACGTCGCCGCGCCTCGCCGAGTACGACGAAGACACGGGCCTGTTGTACGTCACCAACTACTCGTCCACCGATGTTTCGGTGCTCGCCACGGCACGTTGCAACGCCGAGTCACAGGCTGGGTGCCCAGTGCAAGCCCCCGAGGTCGTCGTCGGTTCCCAGCCGAACGGGCTGGCCGTCGACGACGCGACCGGCACGGTGTTCATCCTGAGCCTCGGTGCCGGGACGATGTCACTTCTGGGCGGCTGACCCGCCACAGCCACGCAGTTCGCGAGCCGTCCGAAAAGCAAGGTCCCTCCGTCGACGGCTCGCGGACCGAGCACGACATGGGCGAGCAACAACCGAACCGCCCCCGGTACCTCGGTGGGGTTGGGGCGTCGCCCCGGCCGGGACCGCCGAGTGGGTACCGCTCGCTCGACACCGACGGGCCCGACCCGGATTATCAACGGGTTAGCCGAGTTGGTCGAGAACGGTCCCGCGCCGATGAGCGTTGGGCGTCAAGCGCGTCGTGCCGTTACTCCGACTTGCGATCTACGCCTCGGGACGCGGTGGCCGTGAGAGGACGCGAGGAGCTGCCATTTCCGTTCGTGCCGTGGCCCACCGTCTCTGCGACCCGGTCCGCGACCGACCCCACGGCGTCAGCCGCGGCTTCCGAGGCACGGTCGGCAGCCTTGGACGCGGTATCCGTTGCGACGTCGCTGAGCTGCCCGGCAGACTCGGTGACCTGGTCGGCCACTCGCTGAACTTCGGGACGACCGCGCAGCCGGCGAGCCCACACCTCCATGCGCTCGTACGGCCCTCGACCAGCATAAGAGCCAAGCAGGAAACCAGCGACGCCACCAAGCAGCAGTGCAATCTTTTTCATGGCAAGGACCACCTTTCGTTGGGTTACAAAGCTTCGTGATAGCGGTCCGGGTTGCCTGAATATGACGCAATCACGCTCGAATACCTTGTACCCAACAGGCGGGGCTTTTAGTCGAGCGCCGGCGCTGGCCGACCCGAGTCGGAGCGCGGCAGCGACTTGTCCGCCTGTTCGGTAGCCGGCAGCGCAGCTGTGACGGGTGCAAGCCGTTAACAGCTCGTCGAAGGGACACTCGATCGAGCAACCGGAGCGTACAAAGAGCGTGAGCGGGGCCACGCCGCATAGTGCAACTTATGCAAAGGGTGAGTAAGGTCCCGATAAAAGAGCCCCGAGAAGCCCCACCACTAGAGGGGACGCCGACAGGACAACCGCCCGGAGGCCCGCCTCCCCCCCGGGAGGGAAGAGTGAGGCGGGCCGCACAGTCTTTAGGGTGACCAGTCGTCAGTCCGGAACGGGGGATTTGCTCCCGGCAGGGGTACTTTAAAGCACTCCACGTGCGTGATCTTCACGCCGGGCTCCGATCTGCTGGCCTCTGGCCGACGGGCGATAACCTAATACGTAAGATATATTAAGTCAACGGGACGAGCTGTGTTAGCCTGTGGGAGTGATGACTGGGGACAGCGCTCCCGCCGGCGTCGACGGCGACGGCGACGGAGGCAACCAGTGGCCGTGGTTGGGCCGCCCTCGCCGGATGGCTTTTGCTGTCGTCGAAGATCTCGTCGATCGGATCGTGGGTAGGCAGTTCCAAGCGGGCGACGCCCTCCCGAACGAGTTGGCGCTGTGCGCCAACTACGGCGCCAGCCGGACGGTGATCCGCGAGGCGTTACAGTCGGCCGAGGCGATGCACCTCGTCCGGGCTCAGCAAGGGCAGGGGACCATCGTGCGTCCGCTGGAGGACTGGGACCTGCTCAGCCCCCTCGTCCTCGCCGCTACCGTCCGCCACGACGCCGAACTGGCCATCCTCGAGGACCTCATCGATATGCGACGGGCGCTCGAAGCTCAGATGGCGGCCCAGGCGGCGGTGCGCGCCACCGAGCAGCAGCTCGCCGACATTTCCGCCTGCTACGACCGGCTCGTCGAGGACGCCGACAACCCAGCCCGCCACCT
>Ga0182024_10021742_pt1 | contig 11620 bp, 12 predicted proteins | sample P32metaG_FD_120480 | JGI IMG/M metagenome (GOLD analysis project Ga0182024, IMG submission 120480) | Permafrost microbial communities from Stordalen Mire, Sweden - P3-2 metaG (Illumina Assembly) | ecosystem: Environmental > Terrestrial > Soil > Wetlands > Permafrost | place: Sweden: Stordalen... | reverse complement strand
GGGGACATTCTGCTGAAAAGTAGAATGTCCCCTTTTTTATTTCGATGGAGGCCGATTTATGCCAACTTATCCAAATAAATCTACAGTCGCACTCAGGCAACGGCTGCTCGATGGGATGGTGAGTTACATGCAACTCATCGGAAAAGAGACGGACAACGCCTCCGACTGCGGCTATTCTCAGCAGCACATTGACCGCTGTGCGGAAATTATTGACGCTTACATTGCCAGTTTTGTGCCGAATCCCAAATTGCCGCAGAACCAGATTGTCGCGGCAGTCAGACAGATTGTCCTCGACCTAAATGCGCTTAACAAGGAATGCGGCGGGAGATTGATTGAGACTGACCAGCGGGAATACCTTTGCGAGTTGATCCTCATTGCGGCAAAGCTCGCTGGTCTCGAGGCTGACGAGGATATCACCGAGGAATGGCGCGAGTGGTAAACGCCGCCAGCCGACCACCGCGTTGGACTGCATCCCGCCGGAGAAGAGAAAATGAGCACGGCGACAGAGTATCGTAATCTGCTGCTCAAATATCTGCCCCGGCCGATCCGTTCGGGCAAGGATTATCGGCGAGCGCTGGCGCAATTGGAAAGTCTCATGGTGCCCCAGCCTGGCGAAGCTCGCGGCCGGCCGATTGAAGTGCTTTCGACGTTAATCGAAGATTATGAATCGCGGCAGCACCACACGTCCCGGGTGTCTCCATCCCAAATGCTGGCCCATTTGCTGGACGCCCGCGGTCTCAAATGTGCCGACGTGGCCAAGGCGACTGGCATCGGGCAGGCGACTCTCAGCAGCGTGTTGGCCGATCGCCGAGGCCTGAGCAAAGCCAACGTCTTAAAGCTGGCCAGCTATTTCAATGTGTCGCCCGTTGTCTTCTTGGATTTGACGAATGGCTCGCAAACCAGGGGGCGATAGAGGAAATCGCTGTATGCCGACGTAACTCCATCGTCAAGCGAGATCAGCCCTCTCATCCCTTCGTCCATTTGTGCGTCTCCGCCAGCGGCTCGCCGGTCTCCAGAAGACTCTTCAAACTCGCCAAGATATGCGGCCAGCCGGTTGACACCTTGCTAATGAATTCCGAATTCGGCTTGTCCATCTCGTGGATGACAGTGAGCTTGACTGAGTCGCGCAGTTGCTCGATTTCGTAGGTGCAACGCGAAAAGCCTTCGGCTTTAAGCTCGGGCATGAATTCGTTGCGCCATGACAGAACGATGCGCTTGTTCGGCTCGATTTCGAGAACCTTGCCGGTGTCGGCGACGCGGCCATCGGGGATCATGATTCGCCAATCCGCGCCGGGCGTCCAATCCGATTCCTGCCAGGTGCCGACCCAATAACGACGCGTGAATTCGGGATCGACGAGCGCCTGCCAAAGTTTCTCCGGCGTCGTGCGGATATACGTCACGTAGACGAACCGCGAATCAGCCATCGGATTCTCCCTCTTTTGACTATTTGATATCGATCACCGCGCGGCCGAGCACATCCATCCGCGGCGTGATGCCAAGGCCCGGCGATTGCGACGCGGCCATGCGACCTTTGATGCGCTGCGGCGCGCCATCGGCGGTGCTTACCGTCACGTAGCTATTGAAATCCGTAGAGCTGAAGAGAAACTCCGTCGGAGTGCTATGCGCCAAATGCGCGATTGCAGCGGTGACGATGTCGCCGCCCCAGCTATCTTCGATCGTCATCGCGATGCCCAGCGAAACGCAAAGGTCGCGGGCTTGCCGGGCCTTCGTCAGTCCGCCGAATTTGCTGATCTTGATGTTGACAACATCCATCGCGCGGTCGTGGTTCGCTCGCAGCAAGGCGCCGATGCCATCGATGCATTCATCGAGCACGAAGGGATGCGACGTTTGCCGCCGGATCGATAGGCATTCTTCGTAGCTCGTGCAGGGCTGCTCGATGTAAACATCAATATCTTGAACCGCCCGAACGACGCGGGCCGCGGAGTGCATCAGCCAGCCGGTATTCGCGTCGGCCACCAGCACGTCGCCGGTTTGCAACACGGCGGCGACGGCGCGAATTCGTTCGATATCAGTCTGCGGATCGCCGCCGACTTTCAATTGAAACTTGCGATACCCCTCCGCGCGATACCCGGCCATGTTTTCGGCCATTTGCTCGGGCGATTGCTGCGAAATGGCTCGATAGAGCGGAAAGTCTTCGTTGTATCGTCCGCCGAGCAACACACAGACCGGCAATCCGGCCGCCTGCCCAAGCAGGTCCCAGCAGGCCATGTCGATGGCCGATTTCACATAGGGATGACCTTGCAACGCGGCATCCATCGTGCGATTGAGCCGGGCGAGTTGCGTTGGATCGTGGCCGAGGAGATGCGGCCCAAGCTCGGCGATGCCGGCGCGGGCGCCGGGGCCGTAGGCGGGCAAGTAAAACGGACCGAGCGGGCAGACTTCGCCGTGGCCGATCAGCCCTTCGTCGGTTTCGATCCTCACGATGGTGCTATCGAACACGGAAACCGACTTGCCCCCCGACCATTTGTAGCTCCCTTCGCGCAGCGGCAAATCGACCTGGTACGCGGTGATGCGGCGGATTTTCATGTCCGATCTCTCGACAAGACTCTCGTTCTCGGTACGGTTGTAGGGAACGCCCTCCGTGGCGCTCCGGGACCACGCGTGCGGCCGGAACGCCACGGAGGGCGTTCCCTACAAGTTCCAGCTCGCTCCCGTTGCCGGTTGCGGCGCGCGGAGTGTGCCTACTACATTAAACTTCCGCCAGGCAAAAAACCAATAGACGCGTCAATTTTCAACCGGATCGGAAAACTCGAATGGCCCCGCAACGCAAAGTCGTGATTACCGATTTCCTTCGCGATGCCTTGGAACCCGAACGCAAGATTCTCGGCGACGTGGCGCGGCCGGAATGGCTCGGCGCGACCGACGAGGAGCAACTGATCGGCCGGATCGAGGACGCCGACGCCATCATGATGTATCACGACTTGACGATCTCGCGCCGCACGATCGAGCGGCTCGATCATTGCAAGCTGATCGTGCGCTGCGGCGTCGGGATCGACAATGTCGACCATGCGTTTGCCCGGCAGCGAGGAATCCCGGTCGGCAATATTCCCGACTATGGCTCGGAAGAAGTCGCCGACACGGCGATCGGGATGATGCTGGCGTTGACCCGCGGGATCACGTTGCTCAATTCGCGATTGCGGGCCGGATTTGGCCCTTGGTACTACACGCAGGCGGTGCCGCTACGGCGATTGCGCGGGCGGGTGTTTGGGATCGTCGGGCTCGGGCGGATCGGATCGGCCGTGGCGGCACGGGCGAAGGCGCTAGGGATGGATGTGGTTTTCATTGATCCCTTCCGAGACGATGGATGGGACAAGGCCCTCGGCATTCGCCGCGTGGAAACATTGCCCGAGCTGCTGCGGCAGTCGATGGTGCTGAGCGTGCATTGTCCGCTGACGGAGCAGACGCGATCGATGATCAACGCCGCCGCGATCGACCAAATGCCGATGGGTTCGTATTTGATCAACACGGCCCGCGGGGCGATTGTCGACACAGGCGCGATTCCCGATGCGATCGTTTCCGGCCGATTGGCGGGAGCGGGCATCGACGTGCTTCCGAAAGAACCGCCCGGCGACGAGGATCCGTTTTACGCTGCCTGGCGAAATCCCAAGCATCCGGCGCACCATCGCGTGCTCATCAATCCCCATTCGGCCTTCTATTCGGAAGAAGGACTGTTGGAAATGCGCACCAAAGGGGCTGAATCCTGCCGCCGGGCGCTATTGGGGCTGCCGATGCGGAATATCGTTAACTGACGTCGATTGAAGCTGGGGTGCCAGGCTATCAAAGGGCTAACCACAGAGTCACAGAGAACCCAGAGAGGAGCGGAAGCTTCCGAACTGACGAGATGCAGCCGGTGGAACGCATGCCCCTGCAACTCTGTTTTGTCTTCTCGGCGTTCTCTGTGACTCGGTGGTTAGAAAACAAGCCGGCCAAGCGGGCCTAATAAGAAACGCTATTTCGCAGGCACTACGCTAGCGAGGAAAATCCCCCTTGATGCCCCAAGCTCGCTTTTCCATTTCGTAACCTTGTAAATCGTGCTTGCGTAGCTCGACGTTGACGAACGGATAAAAATCGTTCGTGCCGAAAAAGGCTTCGGTGAGCTCGGCGAAATACTCCATCTGATTCGTCGTGGCGTAGGCGCGTTCGAGTTTGTCGCCGCGCCGCAACACGGCTTCGTAGAGCTTTTCGTCCATCGCATGTTTGTAGGCGGCGCGCACTTCGGCGTTCTCATAGCCATCTTGCAAGAAGCGGTCGTGATAGCCGTGCGAGAGTTCGTGCAGCACCATCCAGGGTTGCTCGATGGTCCAGGTGATGAAATTGCGGGCATTGGCCATTTCAACACAACGGGCTTTTTCCGGATTCATGCCATGCTCGACGAGCCACCCCGCATCGGGATGATACGCCATGCAGGGATGATGCTTCTCGAAGAGCTCCACCCAAATCGGAATCTGGCGGAGTTTGCCCAAGGCGGGCTCCGGCACCAGCCGGGTGATGTTGTAAAGCTGCACGCTAAGCTGCTTCATCGCCTTTTCGTACACGTCGGGCGCCGCCGGCTGGAATTTCTTATTCACCAGAATCTTCCAGCCTTCGATTTGCTGAGCTTCGTATTGATCGGTCTTGTCGAACGACAGGGCGGCCGGCTTCGGCGTCTCGCCCTTGTCGGTGCTCTTGCCCGCATCCGGCGCCGATTTGACGGCTTTCGCGGCATCCGGGGATTGCGACTCCGCCGGCTCACGCCCCTGCACCACCAGAGCGATCAACACGCCGATCGCCGCAAACGAGCAGAGCAAGGAGCGATTCATTGGGAGTTCCTTTGAAACGGGCTATGAAGTTCGTCGGCGAGCCGTAGCTGAGTTTGTGAAAACTCAGCCGCTCGTGCGCCGCCGCATCGGAATTTTAGCAAATGCAGCCACAAGAGACGGGGATATCCAAACTACAATCGTGTGGAGCTGAAAACAATGGTCATGGGACCGGAAAAATAGCGCATAATTCCTAGCCATCTCTATCCGACCCTTTGTGCAATCGTCCTGCCCAAGCGTCCCCGTTTTTGGAGCAAATCGTGGCTTCGCAGAAAATCCAAGGCATCTTCACGCCGCATCTCGTGCCGCTCGATTCCGCCGGCCAGATCAACGAAGCCGAATTGCGGCGGTATATCGAATGGCTGATTGCCCAGGGGGTGCATGGGCTGTATCCCAACGGTTCGACCGGTGAGTTCACGCGGTTCACTCCGCAGGAGCGGCGGCGGATCGTGCAGATCGTATGCGAGCAGGCCGCGGGACGAGTGCCCATATTGGCCGGAGCGGCGGAAGCCAATGTGCGCGAGACGCTCGACGCCTGCGCTGCGTATGCCGAATTCGGAGCCCGCGCGGTGGCGATCGTGTCGCCCTACTACTACAAGCTCAGCCCCGAGTCGGTCTATGCTTACTTCCGCGAGATCGCGATTCAGAGCCCGATCGACGTGACGCTCTACAACATTCCGATGTTCGCCAGCCCGATCGACGTGCCGACGATTCGGCGGCTGGTCGAATTTCCGCGAGTCGTTGGTATTAAGGATTCGTCGGGCGATTTGACGTTCATGATGCGCTTGATCGCGGCCGTGCGGCCGGTGCGGCCCGATTTCTCTTTTCTCACCGGCTGGGAAGCGATGCTTGTGCCGGCGCTGCTCGTCGGCTGCGACGGCGGGACCCATGCCACGAGCGGCGTCGTGCCGGAGTTGACCCGCAAGCTGTACGATCTGACGCGCGCCGGCCAGATCGACGAAGCGATGCGGCTTCAATACGGGCTGCTGGAGCTATTCGACGCGATGCTCCTATCAGCCGATTTCCCGGAAGGATTTCGCGCGGCCGTCGAACTGCGTGGCTTCAATTTGGGCCAAAGCCGGCAGCCGCTGAGCGAATCGCAGCAGGTCGATCGGGCCGCGCTGAAACGAGTGTTGAAATGTATTCTGGCCGATTTCGGCTACATCAAATCGCTTGAAGCCGCCTGTCCGCCGCGCTCGGGAAATATTGACCGCGACAAGGTCAATCACCTGACGGCCGAGGTGCTGCGGGAATTGCGAAAGCGCGGCGCGGTTTGAACGGCGTGAATCGGGTTCGATCCCGGCTACCAATCGAAATTCGCGGTCGTCACGCAACCGTTGCCCGACGACGTCGCAGAGAAATGGCGCTGACACCCAGCAGGGCCGAGCCAAGCAGCGTAAGCGTCCCGGGCTCGGGCACCGCCGCCGCGATTTCCCATTGGCCGCCGACAAGATATTGGCCGTTGGGATTGCTGTTCAGGAACTGCATCGACTCAGGAGGACCTTGCTCTCCGGCGGCCCCGTTGTAATTGTTGTCGTGCGTGTCATACAGCACCTGGAGGTAATTCGCGCCCAACATGCCTCCACCGGTGTTGAGATCGAAATACGTATTCGAGCCCAGGCTCAAACTCGTGGCCGTTGCGAAAAGCTGGCTCGAGCCCACGATGTTGAAGGCGGTTGTCAGCGGAACCGAACCACTGACCGTTACTGGATTCGGAATTGCGCCCGGGTCAGTCGTGCTCATCGTGAGATCGGTGAGTACACTCACGTCGCTGTCGTTGCTGCTGTCGAATGTGCCGATCGCGCTGCCGCCGGTGTTGTCGACGGTAATCGTGCCCGAAATGTCGACCTCGTAAGGACTGCCATTGTGGATGTCGGGCTGGGGATTTGAGATGACGTTGTACGTCATCGTGTCGGCTTGGGCGATGGATGCGATGGCGAGCCAGAGAACCGGCGCCCCCACGAGCGCGAAAACGCGAGCGAAGCTGTGAAGCATGCTGGGGCGGCATGGCAAGTCGAAAGGGAAATGGAATGACGTCACGAGCGTTCCTTTCGGAATGGAGAAGACGACTTGTCGATTCTCTTGCGATCCGCGGGCCGGTCCGGAGCTAGATTCGACAATTAAAATTGCCGAGAAAGCCCCTGTCAAGCAAATGGCATGTTTTTTTCCGGCTTTTCGAAGCGGATCGTTTCTCGTCGGTTCTCGCGGACTCGGATTCGTTGAAGTTAAATGGGTCGTGCTGTCAGCCAATTAGCGCGGTTGGCTCTTGACGGATTCGAGGCTTAAAGCTAAATCTTTGCGACGCTGCTGCTCGATATATCCACGGCATCTTATCTTTCACGACGCTTGATCCGTCGGCAGCGTGCATTGCTAGCTTCGACTGCCCCGAATCTTGTCCGTCTCACGCAGTTTGCGTTCATTGCCACGATACACAACGGAGGTGGTCCATGGCTTCCGGTACACTCAACATGCCGGCTTGGCCTCTGGTCCGGCGATACGCGAAAAAAGCCGCCAAGCGGATCATTCCGACGGCGCTCGGCATCTATTTCATTCCGAAGATCGTGGCCGTCTATTTTTGCTTCGGCCTGCTCGACGTTCTCCGGAACCGGCCATTTCGGATTTCGACGCTGGATCGCTATTTCTTCGGCAACGGCATTTTCACCTGGCTGCTGTCGCCGTTCAACTTGCTGCTGGACGTGCTATCACTCCCCTACATCAACAAGGGCATTTATAAGCTATCCGATCTGCCGGCCGGCTATCAGAGCGAAATCAAGACCATCATCGAAACGGCCCATCGACGAAACATCGTCGGCGAGTTGGAAAAAAAGATGGAAGGCAAGCCGCGCGGCATGATGTTTTTCAAATGGTACGGCAAGAACCTTGACACCTCCGTCGAGATGCCGGAATACCACGAGCCGTTTCGCTACGTCCGCACGATCGGCGTCTCGGTTTTTAGCAAGAAGCAATCGACCGGCAAGCACTTTGGGCCGCTGCGATTGACGCTGCGAGTGCTCTACAACGTCAACACGATCGACAATCGAAACGTCTATATCCAAGTGGGCGATCAGGTCCACTACTGGCGCGATGAAAAGCTGTTCATTTTCGACGACACGTTGCAACACCAGTCGTGCAACGAATCGGAAAAGGTGCGCTACTGCATGTTCGTCGACATACTTCGCCCGAGTCTGTTCCCCGGCGCGGGCAGCGCGCTGCTGGCGGCCATTCGGATGGTGATGACCCGCTTTCGCGCACTCTTCTACCAGCACTGGACGTTCTTGAAGTAAATGTCGAATGACGAAGGACGAATGTCTAAAGAATGACGAAGCTCGAATGACGAAACAGGCTCGCGGCACGTTTCCGGGCCGCCCATCTATTTGTCGTACCAGCCTTGCGGGGCGATCGGACCTGCTGGTCGCGACCGCTTCCCGGTGGTTATCAAGACATATTTGTCCAAAACATCGAGAAACTCAGGGGAATAGCGATAGCCCACGTGATCGTGATTCCATAGTCCCGAACGGCGGATGCGATCATCGAGGCTGAATCGTCCGAGCCATTTCGGTGAAGGCGGATCGGCTGGATTAGATTCGCCGTTGAGCAATCCGATCAGGTTTCGTTCGATGTACGCGCGGTCGCTGAATGGACCGGCCTCATCCTCGATGGCAAGCCACAACAAAGTCATCGAGCCGATACGTTTTGACACCTTCCGCTCAAGTTCTTGCTCGCCTTCGCGCACCGCGGCGCCCGCCGACTGGCCCAGGCCCCAAGACGCGACTGTCGTATGCAGATTTGCCTTTTGCATTGCCGCGCCAACGTGCTTACGAAAAATGGAACCCCGGTGATTGCCGGCGCCGCCGTTCGTCCCACGGTGCGCGTGAAGGCGATTCCAAAGCGTGGTTTTCGAGCCTTTGCTTACCCGGTGCGTGCCAACCCGAACAACCCGCGGTTCAGTTCTGCCCGATCTCGATTCCCCGGGCTCAAAAAAGAAGTAGACGCCGCTGATCGGCCAATCGTCCTTTCCCGTGCATTCGGATAGCAGTCGCTTTCCGCCCAATTCGTCTTCCAACCTGCGCAGCGTCGTATACAGCCGCTCGATATCTCGCTGTCGGCTTGGTTGACTTTGTTGGTTTGAGAGCCAGTGCAACTGCTGCCCGATAGCAAGGCCGCTCATTGGCACTTCTACTTGACATCCGTGCTTTGCAATCAGCGGTATCAAGGATTCGCGGTAACGCTCGCCGGCGAGCATCATGACCAGGTCATTTGGCTTCAGGCGCTTGCAGAGCGCATCCCACACGCGGATCGCCCATTCGTCACGTTCTCTTCGAGACTTTTTGTTCAGCGTCTCTTCGTAGGGCGCGATAATGTCCGTCGGCTCGACAAGACCGTACTTTGCGGAAAGTATGAACCACGAGTCGCAGCATTGCTCGACGAACGCGCGCGATTTGAGAAAGAGCGCGGAATCGTACAGGTTCTTCGCTTCAGTGGGCTTAGGCCGCTTCTTGCTGACGCAGGATATCAGACCAATGCGTGCCATTGTGTCGCCCCTCGGGCCTCGCTGCGATCTGCCGCCTTCACACTTCGTCATCATTGCTGCGATAATCGCCTATTGCAATAACATCCTGATGAAATAACGAGCTAAATGCTGCGGCCATATAGCGTCGGGCCCAAGCTTTGTTTCGTCAGCTTTCGCTTTTCCGCGCCATCTCAAAAACCTCGCTCGAAAGGCCGCTCATGTTTCACGATATTTGCATCAGCATGTTTCACGTTGAGTTGCCGGTCGTCGAAAAAATTCTTCGACCGGTTTTCGTGTACGCGTTTCTCGTCGTTGGTCTGCGGATGGCCGGGAAGCGCGAACTAGCGCAGCTCAACCCCTTCGACCTGATCGTGCTGTTGACCCTCTCGAACACGGTGCAAAATGCGATCATCGGCAACGACAATTCTCTGTTGGGCGGGTTGATCGGCGCCACGACGCTGCTGGCGGTGAACATGTTCGTGGTGCGATTCCTCTACTCGCACGAACGACTGGATCAATTCGTCGAAGGCAAGCAGGACGTGCTGATCGACGGCGGAAATGTCCAAGTGGATCGGCTCAAGAAGGAAATGATTACGCTGCCCGAATTGGAGGCCGCGGCGCATAGGCAGGGCTTCGGCTCGTTGGCCGAAGTCGAGCGTGCCGTACTTGAAACGGGGGGCAGCATTTCGTTCGTCGGGCGACGGCCGGCCCCGGACGAAGTGCGCCATGCGGAACTTCTGGCGCGATTGGACCGATTGCAACGCGAGGTTGTGAGGCTGGGCGGGGAGGCTTGAGGCTGGAGGATTGAGGATTGAGGAAGAAGCCGCGACTTCCCGAGCCGCGAGCCGCAAACTTCTGGACATGGGCCCCCAGCGGTACTAATATGAGTTTCTAGGGTATTTGCGTCGAATGTTCGTCGACGCACCTTTGCCGAGGGAGTATTCTCCACCGCGGGGCTCGGCGGCCTGTTCTTGGCGGCTAACTGCGTGTTGAAAAAGGGGACAGGCACCTCGCAACGACGCAAAACGTCCGAGAAAACCGCAGTGTGGCTCGGAGCCAGTCCCCTTTTTCAACGGCCTGCTAACCATTTCTCGATTCCAATCCAATCTTTTCTTGAGGCGCCGCGACGCTATGGCCAACGTCTACTCGATTACCTTTTCCGTGCTTGGAGTCGTCGTCGCTCACTGCTGTTTGCTCGTTTGGACGGCGCTGATCCTTCCGCTACCGGTTGACCGGGCGCGGCGACGGATTGAAACCCGGCCAATTTCTAGCTTTTTGATCGGGCTCATTTGCTGCCTGGTTACGATCGGTTTGATTGCCGGGTTTTTCGCGTTTCGCGAGCGGATCGTTGCCAGGCTGGACGAACTTCTCGAATATCTGTCAGTTCATTTGCAGTTCACGCGTTTTTACAACGACGCCTGGATCCTCACCAACGGAATTGTGTGGTTCTTGGCCGCGCCGGTTCTGGCCGGTTTGATTTTCGGCGGAGCGGGATTCGCGCAGTTGTTCGGCATTCGCTCGCGGGCCATGATGCGCGACGATCGGCCACTCCTCGGGCTGACCTACGGTGCGCTCTGCACGAGCGTTTCGTATTTCTTGCCGCTGGTCGGCTGGTTCATCTTCTTGCCGATCGTGGGGCTGATTTCGATCGGGGCGGGAATTTGCGGTATACTAGGTCGGTCCGCGACACGAGGCGCCGAGCCTCGAGCGGCCACCGTTCGCCGCCAAGAACCAATCATGTCGAGTCCATGACCCGTCTTTCGCGCAGACAATTCGGCCAATGGACGGCACTGGCGGCCGGTGTCGTTTCGCTGGGAGGCTGCGCGCCCTGGGAAAAAGCCGATCCGCAGCATGGGCTCGATCGGCTGACCGACGAACCGACTCCCACTCCGCTCGAATGGCGAGTGTTGAATCGCATGGGCTACGGTCCGCGCCCGGGCGATGTCGCGCGACTGCGCGCCAAAGGCGTCGACGCCTGGATCGAGGAGCAGCTTCATCCCGAGTCGATCGCGGAATCGCCCGACCTCGAATCGGCGCTCGCCCAACTCGACACGTTGAACTTGTCGCCCGAGGAAGCCCGCGACCGAGAAATGGATTGGGAGCCGGAGACGGCCGTGTCGCCACTGATGCAAAAGGTTTTCAAAGTTGGCAAACGGCGCGAAGCACAGCCGGGATCGGCTCGGCAAGAACTGGTTCAAGCGACGGTGCTGCGGGCCGCATTTAGTCCTCGCACGCTGCAAGAAGTGATGGTCGAGTTTTGGAGCGACCATTTTAGCATCAATCAGGCGAAGGG
>Ga0182024_10021741_pt1 | contig 11620 bp, 8 predicted proteins | sample P32metaG_FD_120480 | JGI IMG/M metagenome (GOLD analysis project Ga0182024, IMG submission 120480) | Permafrost microbial communities from Stordalen Mire, Sweden - P3-2 metaG (Illumina Assembly) | ecosystem: Environmental > Terrestrial > Soil > Wetlands > Permafrost | place: Sweden: Stordalen... | reverse complement strand
TAGTATCCAGTTTTGACAGTTTAGCTGCACAGGCAGCCCTAGACCGCGACAGCGACCGGGATGAAGGAAACGCATGAAGTTCAGGAAATTTGGCCGGATTTGTCTGGCCCTGGCAGTATCCGTTGCAACGGCATTGGGAGTGACTTCCTGCACTACAGATAATACAATCGGTTATTTCTATGTTACCGGCACGCAATACAATCAAATTTCTGGCTATAGGATCGACAGCAACCTCGGCAATCTGTTTCCCACGCAGAACTCTCCTTTTGCGTCCGGCGGGATTAATCCCATAAAAGTGCTGACGGCGAACGCGGGGAAATTTCTTTATGTCCTGAACGCGGGCTGCGGCGCGAACTCGCAGATTCCCTGTCCTTCGGGCACCCCTCCCAGTGAGACTGGAGCGAACATCTCTCTCTTCACCATCGGTGGCGCGGGCAGCCTAAGCTTCCAGGCCTCTTATACCAGCCAGGGCAACAATCCGATTTCCATTCAGACGGACTCGTCCGGCACCCATCTCTTCGTCCTCGACTCGACCGTCACCGATCCCACGACCTGTGTTGGCTATGTGCCTGGAAATTCAGCCACGATTTGTGGTGACATTACGTCCTTCAACATCGACCCCAATACCGGCAGGCTTTCGCTGATCACCAACCAGGGCGCAAAGAACGGGAATGGCACCAATCTCTCGTACTTCCCGGTAGGCAGTGGACCCATCAATTTCGTCGTGGTCCCGAGTAACTCGTTCATCTACACCATTGAAAACGGCAGCGGGAGCGCCGCCGATCCCTACCAGGGTGTCTTCATATATGCGAACAGCAACGGCCAGTTAGCCCTGTCGCAAAATACTGTCTACCCCACGGGTGCCACTGAGCTCACCTATATCTATGCCAGCCCCAAGTACATATATCTGATCGATGCCCAGGATGGAACTACGCCTGGCCAGATACTGCCCTACACCATCGGCACCAACGGCGCACTTCAGTCGCTGGTCGGTGGGCAGGTAGCGAACTCGGGCACCGTGGCCAATCCGGGGCCTATGATTGTCGACCATCAAGGCAAATTCCTATACCTCGCCAACATGGGACCTAATCTGACTGCAACCAGCGAGGCCAGCTCGGTGAGTGCATTCTTCATCGATCCGACCACGGGCAGGTTGACGCCCCTGGCGACCAGCGTGCCCTTTGGCTCCGGATCCACTCCACGGTGCATCTTGGAAGACCCGTCGAACCAGTACCTGTATACGGCTAATTATTCCGACAGCACGGTGACCGGCGCGGTGATCAACTCATCTACTGGAACCCTGACCTCGCTGCGGAAGAACTCCTCGTTCGCCGCGGCCGGCCAACCCACATGGTGCACCGCCAGCGGTACATTGTTCTAATGATCTTTTACAATGCAAGTGGGCCTAAAAGACTCTCTATCCATAGCTCTGCTGCGAGCGGCAGCCTGCTCCATTCTTAAGTTGGGCCAGGATGAAGGAAGCGCATGAAGTTCAGTAAATTCGGCCGGATCGCACTGGCCTCTGTTGTATCCCTTGGTCTTGGATTCGGGGTTATTGCGTGCGGACCCCCCAATACGCTTGATTTCGTTTACGTCACCTCTTCCAAGCAAGACCCAGGGCAGATCAATGTCTACAAGGTCGAAAGTCAAGCGGGGGCGTTAATTCCCATTGCAAATTCGCCCTACAACTCGGGCGGCAGTAATCCCGTAGCAGACGTCACTTCCCCGAACGGCAAGAATCTTTACGTGGTGAACCACGACAGCAATACGGTCGTTGTATTCACCATCAGCACTGACGGCAGCCTCTCTCAGCAACAGTCCTGCACCACTCCGGGCACCTTCCCTACTCAGCTGACGATCAACAGGGCCGGTACCTACCTCTACGTTGTGGAGACTTACCAGCCGAGCTACAACGCCAACACACCCGGGCCCGGGGCTTTGGTGGTCTTTCCCATCAATGCCAACGGGCAGTTGGGCGCCACGGGCAGCTTGTGTACCCCGGTCGCCAATGGCAACAGTGCCTTCTTTCCTGTGGGTAATAATCCAGTCGGGGTGAATGTGCTGGCCAGCAACACCTATGTCTACGTAACCAACGAAAGTGCCGCCACGCTTTCCGCGTTTCAGGTGGGCGCGACGGGTGCTCTCACTTCGATTGGTACGTTCCCCGTCGGCGTTGCCCCCAATGCGCTTGCCAGCGATCCGACCAGCAAGTTCCTTTACGTGACGGATGGCGCGGCCAATCAGATGATCGGGTTCCTCATTCAGCTCAACGGAACCTTGATCGCTATGCAGACCCCGTTCAAGACGGACAATCTTCCCGATGCTGTCGCGGTGGATCCGCGGGGCATTTATGTTTACGTGGCCAACTATAACGCCAACGACGTGAGCGCTTATACCATCGATCGCGGCACCGGAAATGCGACCCAGATCGCCGGGACGAGCGCGTATGCGGTGGATGCGGGCCCGCTCTGCGTCCTGATCGAACCCGCAGAGGCACGTTTCGTCTACACCACGAACTTCCTTGGCAACACGGTGTCCGGCCTCAGTCTGAACCCTGCGACTGGAGCGCTCGCGCCCGTGCAGAACACACCCTTCAAGGCCACCGGGCAGCCTACCTGCGGTGCTGCCATTACCCACGGCAACCATGCCATCGAGGTCATACAGCCCTGATTCTGCATAGTATCGGCACCCCCCCTGTATTGGTTCGGAGCGACCAAGCGCTATCGGCGATTCTGATTGGAAGTGGACCGTGTTCCTCCTGGCCGCGGGCTTGAGCAGACCTATGGGCCGAAGGCCAGATAGACAACTCCTGTTTCATAGAGGCGAGGCATTGGAGCCGGCGGGGGCAAGTGGCCGAAAGCGGTCCAAGCTCTTACAATGCAGATGGGAAATAGCGGAAAGATTTTCTATCCATAGCTCTGCTGCGAACTGCAGCCCTGCTCCATTGGTTCGTTGGGCCAGGATGAAGGAAGCGCATGAAGTTGAGTAAATTCGGCCGGATTGCCCTGGTCTCGGTGGTATCCCTTGGTCTTGGATTCGGTGTTACTGCATGCGGACCCAGCAATACAATCGATTTCCTTTACGTCACGGCGTCCAAGCAAAACCCCGGACAGATCAGCGTATACAAAATAGATAGCGAAGCGGGCGTTTTGTACCAGATCACCGACTCCCCGTACGGCTCCGGCGGCCGGAACCCCGTCGCTGATGTGTCGTCGCCCAACGGTAAGAATCTCTACGTCATCAATCATGACGACAATACGATTGTGGAATTCGCCATTGGCACCGATGGCAAACTCTATCCCCAGCAGACCTGCAACCTGCCAGGCAGCTACCCGATGCAGCTGGCGGTCAACCAGGCCGGTACCTATCTCTACGTAGTAGAGACGTACCAGCCGAACTTTAGCACCAGCATTCCCGGGCCCGGCGCGCTGGTAGTCTTTCCCATCAATGCCAACGGTCAGCTGGGCGCGACAAGCGGCCTGTGCCAGCCGGTGCCAAATGGCACAAACACTTTCTTCCCACTGGGAAATAATCCGGTCGCCGCCAACGTCCTGGTGAGTGGAAGCTTCGTTTACGCGGTGAATGAAACCGATCACACCATCTCCGCGTTTCAAGTTGGCTCGGATGGTGCGCTTAGTTCGATCGGCCTTTTCCCGGTCGGAATGGCCCCCAATGCGATCGCCAGCGATCCGACCGGTAAATTCCTGTATGTCACCGACGGCGCCTCCAATCAGATGTATGGTTTCCAGGTGCAGTCCGGTGGATCGTTGGTGATGATGCCAACACCATTCAAGACCGATAACCTGCCCGATGCCGTCGCCGTCGACCCCCGCGGCATCTACGTTTACGTCGCAAACTACAATGGTAACGACGTAAACGCATATACCATCGACCAATCGACCGGCAACGCCACCCCGGTCTCCGGTGCGACCACTTACGCGGTTGGTACCGGGCCGCTCTGTATCCTGATCGAACCGTCGGAAGGCCGCTATATCTACACCGCCAATTTTCTCGCCAACACGGTGTCCGGGCTGGCCCTGAACCCCGCGACCGGAGGACTCTCGGCCGTGCAAAATGCGCCCTTCGGCGCGGCGCAGCAGCCTACCTGCAGCGCCGCGATTACGCATGGCAAACATACCATCGCGGCACCCTGATTCCGCACAGTGCGGCGGAGCCAATGCATGGGGCCTGGGCGGCGAAGGCACTCCCCGGGCCGGTTGTTTGCTCCAAGCGACCTGGCGATAAACAAGATCTACAGCATTTTCCTGATCGAACCGGCCGAGGCTCGCTGTGTCTACGCTGTGGTAAGGCCGCACGCTCCGCGTGCGGCCTTCTTGTTTGCGCAACGCCGCGGTCGGTTTCTTTTTCAGGCTCTCACACAGGATTCGAGAGCTTGTCCTGACCTCGGACTGAGGCCGCCTCATATTTTCCTGGGGAATCGATAAACTAGCTTTGCGCTCTCCGGAACTTCAGTCCTCGCTCCTCGCTCCCGAGGATGTTCAAGTATCCTTAGTCTAGTTTTGTGTCAGGAGCTTTAGGTTGTTCAACTTGGAAGAAGAGAAACGATGGAATGTTTCTCTCGCCGTTGTGTTGCTGATTGCCGCAGTCATCTACCTTACAAGCATCGTGTCGCCTCCGTCGCTGATGGACGACTCGGATGCTGTAGAGGCACAGATTGCACGCAACATGTTGAGTTCGGGCGATTGGGTCACCGCCCGTCTCGATGGAGTCGTGTTTCTGGAGAAGTCTCCCTTATCGTGGTGGCTCATGAACATCGGGTACCAGGTATTTGGTTTTCATGACTGGGCAGCACGCATCGCATTCGCGCTTACCGCAATTGGCCTGGCATGGTTGGCCGCCGTCTTTGGAAGGTGGGCATTTGGCACGCGCGCGGGTTTTCTCGCGGGCTTAGTGATGGCCACCTGCGTCGGGCTCTGGCTGTTTACTCGTGTACTCATTCCCGATGTAATGCTTACGTTCGTCATCACGCTTGCCATGTGGGCTTTCCTCCGCTCTCTCGACACGGAGGAAGAGTCTCCGGCGATCTGGGCCAGATTGTTCTTTGTGTGTCTCGGCCTCGGCCTTTTACTCAAGAGCCTCATCGGTGTCGTCTTCCCGATCGGGACGGCCCTGGTATTCCTGGGAATCACAGGGCAACTGCTTTCACGGTCTACCTGGAAAAAGCTTCGTCCAATTTCGGGAATGGCACTCATGCTTTTAATCGCCGTCCCATGGCATGTGCTTGCGACCCTTCGCAATCCGCCATACTTTGCCTGGACGCTCAAGAGCATGCCCGGTCACTACCACGGCTTTCTCTGGTTCTACTTCATCAATGAGCAACTGTTACGCTTCCTGAACTTGCGCTACCCACGCGACTACGACACCGTACCACGGGTGTGGTTTTGGCTGTTTCATTTGATATGGCTTTTCCCCTGGAGTGTCTATCTGCCGGCAGTCAGCAGGCTTTCTTTCAAGCCCCTTGACAGGGCCGGCCAAGTTCGTCTGCTGGCGCTTTGCTGGATCGGTTTCGTTCTCGTTTTTTTCACCTTTTCTACTACGCAAGAGTACTACTCGATGCCGTGCTATCCGGCCTTTGCTTTGCTGCTCGGCTCAGCAATGTCCGGGGAGGGCAGTTGGGTTCGGGGAGGGACGAGAGCGCTGAGCATCGTTTCCTGCCTTGCCGGCGTCCTTTGTTTTGCCGTTCTGGTCGCTGTTCGACATGTGCCAACGCCAGGGGACATCACCGCGGCGCTCAGCGTACATCCCAACGCCTATAAGTTGTCGCTCGGCCATATGGAAGATCTCACGTTGGACTCATTTGCGTACTTGCGGGTGCCGCTCGGTATTGCCGGCGCCGGGTTCCTTCTGGGCGCAATCGGCGCGCTCAGAACCAGATGGCGTCGCGGCTTTTTACGAGCCTACCTGGCCGCCGCTCTGATGATGGTGCTCTTTTTTCAGGCTGCTCGTCTCGCAATGGTCAAGTTTGATCCATTGCTCTCCTCTCGAAACATTGCACAGACAATTCTGAAAGATCCTCCCGGCCAGATCGTCCTCGATCATAGCTATTGGTGGTTTTCTTCCATCCCCTTTTACACCGGGCAATCTGTGCTTTTGCTCAATGGCAAGTGGAACAACCTTGAATACGGTTCCAATGCGCCAAATCCGCCAGACGTGTTTATCGATGAGGCTAAGCTGAGGGTCCTCTGGTTGCAGCCGCAACGCTACTATCTTGTTGCACGAGCGGGCCAGCTTTCGAGATTTACCAATCTTCTCGGGCAAGACAGGATTGAAATCGTTGATCGCAGCGGTGGCAAGATACTACTGACCAACATGGCCTGCTGCAATACGCGGTAATAGGTTGACATTTCGCGGAGGCCATTCGGAAAGTGAGGATAAACGAACTGAGCTTTGGATCTTTAGGCCATCGCACACGCGCGGCGCTCGTTGTGGCCGTGTTGTTCATTTCCTTCTTTTTTCTCTGGCTTTCGCAGCCCGTCCCGCTGGGTCCCAGTTATCACATCTTTGCGGATAATCGCACACAACTCGGTATACCGAACTGTCTGAATGTGCTTTCTAATATTCCATTCATGCTTGTCGGTTTCTGGGGAACCCTTTGGTTATTTCGCAGTTCGAGTGCCACCGCCTTCCAAACCCGCCTGGAGAAGGCTGTTTACCTGATATTTTTTCTGGGTGTTGCATTTACGGGAGTGGGTTCCTTTTGGTATCACCTGAATCCCAACAACGAACGGCTGCCCTTTGACCTGTTACCAATGACGTGCGCCTTCATGGCGATGTTAACCTCTGTAGCCATCGAAAGAGTCGGCGTTAGATTCGGAAGGGCACTTCTTATTCCACTGCTTCTTTTGGGCGCCAGCAGTGTCGGATATTGGTATGTCACTGAGGCACGAGGCCATGGAGACTACCGTTTCTACCTATTCGTCCAGTTCTTTCCGCCGCTATTGATTGGGCTGATGATTGTTCTCTTCCCGCCCTCTTACACAGGCATGAAATATCTCGTGATGGCTTTCTTACTATTCGTCCTCGCGAAGGTTCTTGAACTATTTGACGGCGAGATTTACCAGGTCGTCCACATAGTGAGCGGCCATGCTTTGAAACACGTCACTGCAGGCCTGGCCTGTTATTTAATTTTATTGATGCTAGAGCGCAGACATGCAACCAGGGTCCTCGCCCAGGTTGAGTGAGGCCATTGCTTGAGTCTGAGCAGGAAACGGCCTGATCGGTATCCAAGGGAGTCAGTATGAAAGAAGCCATCCTCGATTTGATCGTATGTCCCAAGTGTCATAACAGTCTCACGATGACGGTGCACAGCCGGAACGGCGGCGAAATTGTCGATGGTTTATTTCGGTGCTCTCATTGCGGCTCCAGCTTTCCAATTGTTGCAGGAATACCGCGGTTTCTTCCCGCAAGTCTTACACAAGACCAAAAAGACACGGCAGATGCGTTTGGATATGAGTGGACGAGATATTCAACCATCACCCCAGAAGACCGGCGGGAGTTTCTTGATTGGATTGCGCCTTTAACGCCGAAGGACTTCGAAGACCAGATTGTCTTAGATGGCGGATGCGGCAAGGGCCGTCACGTTTTACTGGCCGCTCAATTCAACGCCCGGTCGGTGGTCGGAATCGATCTCTCAGCCGCCGTTGAAGCGGCCTATCGAAACACCAACCATCTGCCAAACGTACACATCGTTCAGGCGGATATGTCTTTTTTGCCGTTTGCGCGACCGTTTGATTTGGCTTACAGCATAGGTGTATTGCACCACCTCCCGGTCCCCAAAGACGGCTTCGTTGCATTAGCAAGCCACGTGAGGCCTGGCGGTCGCATCGCTACCTGGGTCTATGGCAAAGAAGGCAATCAGTGGATTGAGACTTTAATTGATCCCATCCGTAAAAACATCACCTCTCGTCTGCCACGAGTGATCACTCGCATTCTCTGTATCCCGCCGGCGGTATTTTTGTATATGAGCCTCAAGCTGCTCTACCGTCCGGCTACGGGTATTCCCTGGTTGAAGCGGCTTCTCCCTTACTCTGATTATCTCTGCTCCATCTCAAGCTATTCCTTCGCTGAAAATTTTTGGAACGTCTTCGATCAGCTGGTTGCTCCCACGGCCTTCTACCACAGCCAGGCTGAAGTGGAGGATTGGTATAAGACGATCCAGGGGCAGCAGGTGCTCATTTCGCGGCATAACGGCAACAGCTGGCGTGGTACGGCTCTGCTTCCCGGGGCAACGGCTCGGTGATGTTGAAATACGAAAACGTAAGATTAGAACTGCTCCCCAGCTATCTAGATGGTTGTCACAATGGCGACAGCCTATGCAGTGGGACACGTAGCAGCTAGAGATATGTTACAGTCGAGTCGCCTGGTGGCTGACTCCGAAATCATCCCTAGCGTAGAGACCAACATCCGAAAGCTAATGACCAGGGTTGGGTCAGAAAGTCCAATAGCAACTTGCATCACGCAATCGCGCTGGCCACGACCATCTCGAGCGCTCTTCGTACGCCTACATCTCCCGATATTGGCCCATCGACAAACTGGTTGAACGGGTGAGGCGTCCAGTTGTCGCGCGATGTATCGGGCGTATAGGTGAGAGGCAGGCCGGTCGCGGCGGGATCATAGGTCTCCGCATTGAGTGAAGACATCTTATAAATCACCATATCCAACGAAGGAATCACATACAGACCAAAGCCCCCTGCGCCCGACTTGAAGAAAGCGTCTCGCGGCGCACCAGCTACATGCCCGTCTGTGTTGACTTCAAACTGCAGGCTAAACGGAGAATGCGGATTGAAGGGAGACGGCCGGCTCAGGAGTTCAAGGTATTCGAGCGGTATCAGCTGGCGATTCTCCCAACGTCCCTGTCTGGCCAGGAGACAGCCGAAACGCAGTGCGTCGGTAGAGTGGAGAGCAATGCCTCCTTCGCCGGGAGTATGCGGCAGACTTCCCCCAGGTCGATGGGTGGCGTACCCCCATCGGCCCCATCCCATCGGTTGGGCGAGTTTCTGATCCAGATATTCCTGCAGCTCCATCCCCACCACCCGGCGAAGAACGATGGAGGCGATGTGAGGATCGCGGCCGTATAGGTATCCCTCGCCGGGCGCAGTCCACATTCTTCCATGGAGGGCGCTGCCATCCTGGTCCTGTACCTGGTCGTGAATCGGATCGGGTGAAACCCAATTGGGCAGCTCGACATTTTCGCCATGAACGATTCCCGTAAGATGACCGGCTGTGGCAACCGTTTCCCTGCCCGGTGCAGCGTAAACCGCCGCCTGGATTCCCGATGTCATGGTGAGCAAGTTGCCCAGTTGAATGCCGGCCATGCGCGGGTCGCTGAGGGGAAAAGCTTCGGGCAGATACTCCGGGGTAAAAACCTTCTGTGCCAGACCATTGGGAAAATGGCTGCCCTGTTCCGATAACATGATTCCGCACGCGGCACTGGTAAACATCTTGCCGATGGAATACATGTTGGGATTGGCTTCCCTGTGGGCTCGGCCAAAGTACCTCTCGTAGACCAGATAGCCGTGTCGGACGACGAGTAACCCTCCGTGTTGGCTGGTGGTCTGCACATATTGGAACGCCTCATCCAGCCGAGCCGTGTCTATGCCGGTGCGGGTGCGAATCTCGGTGGAGCTCTGCAGGGTGCGCCAGCCGCCTTTGGAGTCGGGTGGTGGAAAATAGAGCGGTTCGCTTCCAGCCACGCGCGCCGCCAGATTCAACAACGGTACCGCAACAGGAAGCGAAAGCAGCGTTCGCCGAGTCAGAGCCATCGACCTCTCCCAATAGTTCGTAGTCGTGTCAGTTGGCATTCTAGACCTATGCCAACCCGTCTATGCTGGAGTGACTCTCAAGGAGGGCAAGCTTCCCTTGAGAATGAAGTCGGCGCAAAAACGGGCGCAGGTCAAGAGGCAACAGACAAACTCCGAATTGTCATGAAGAGGCTAAGAGAAGCGCATGTACTCTACTGGAGTGACATTCTCGAAGCCCTGGGTTGTTGCGGGTCGCCTTGTTTTACTCTTCGTCTGCACGGGATTGACCGGAAGCTCCTTTTCCGCTCAGAACACCTCCGCTACGGCGTTGCCCGATAGCCCCTCTCCACAACCGGCCAAGGCCCAGAGCTTCTTCGAGAAATTCATCCAGTTCTATCGCGAGGATTGGCATGGTCCCGCAGGTCAGGGCACGGTACCCCAGGCCCCGCCGCCGCCCAGACGTGGACTGCCCTCACCGCTCGAATCCCCGCCATTCCCCAACTCCGACTGGTCGTATGGGGGATCCCCAGTGCTGGGTGAACCGGATACCAATAGCTATCCCCTGATGACTGCCTGGAACGGTGCACGCAGCCGCACCAAGGTCTATGGGTGGGTCGAACCTACCGTCAACTTCAGCACTTCGGCAGACCGGAACGCGCCCGAGGCCAATGACGTTTACTCCAATCGCTTCGAAATGAATCAGCTGATTGTCTATGTGGAGCGCCTGCCCGATTCAGTGCAGAGGGAACATGTCGATGTTGGCTACCATCTGACCGCTTTTTACGGAACCGACTACAAGTACACGACGGACAAAGGTTATCTGAGCAGCCAGTTATTGGTACACAACCACCAGTACGGCTTTGATCCGATTTTGGAATACGTTGACATTTACGTGCCCAAGGTAGCGAAGGGAATGAACATCCGGGCGGGCCGCTTTATCTCCATCCCTGGGATCGAGGCGCAGCTTACACCCAATAACTACATGTTCAGTCATTCCCTACTATACGCGATCGATCCGTTCACCGACACCGGGATTCTCGCAACAGTGCAGCTAAGCGATCAGTGGCTGGTACAGGCAGGCATTACGGGTAGCCACGACGTCGCGCTCTGGACCAACGATGCTCGACCGTCGGCAACGGCTTGCGTCAGTTACACCACCCGTTCCGTGAACAACAATTTCTATCTGTGCGCCAACGGCATCAACGACGGCAAATACGCCTACAACAATCTTCAGCAATACGATGGCACCTGGTACCACAAGTTCTCGAAAACGTGGCATACGGCGACCGAGGCCTACGTGATGTACCAACGCGACGTGCCCAGCGTCACAGGCCCGATCAAGCCCCAGCCCAACACCAATGGAGCAACCTGCCGCCCCGGCCTCGAGACTTGTTTCGCCCCTGAATACGCCGCGGTGAACTACATCCTGAAGCAATTATCTGATCACGACTTTATTGGTTTCCGTAGCGATCTGCTCAACGACAAAAAGGGCCAGCGCACAGGGTTCAATACCAAGTACACGGAAAACACGCTGATGCTGAGCCATTGGATGGGGACTACAGTGCAAATACGGCCGGAGATTCGCTTCGATCACGCATGGGATCGGAAATCATACGACCTGGGCAAGCGACAGAGCCAACTCACGGTGGCCTGCGATTTGATCTTCCATTATTGAGACATCAGGCACGCGCGGTGCCGGATGGAAGATGGCGGGCAATCCAGCCTCTTCCCGGCCGCTCGATGAACCGCTTGGTCAGGAGCGCTGCGACGATCAATAACAGATACGAAATCCACGGATCGAACACGATCAAGCCGCTCTTCTCAAGAAAATGCGAATCGTGCAGCATGGTCCAGAGATT
>Ga0182024_10021740_pt1 | contig 11620 bp, 7 predicted proteins | sample P32metaG_FD_120480 | JGI IMG/M metagenome (GOLD analysis project Ga0182024, IMG submission 120480) | Permafrost microbial communities from Stordalen Mire, Sweden - P3-2 metaG (Illumina Assembly) | ecosystem: Environmental > Terrestrial > Soil > Wetlands > Permafrost | place: Sweden: Stordalen... | reverse complement strand
CGGCGCATCCCGTGTCTTCGCGAAGGTCAAGACCGTGACCACCGAGCGGGACGGGAGCTACAGCGAGCGGGGTCTGCTGGGGCTCGCGATCAGTCCGACGTTCGCCACGGATCGCTTCGTGTACGCCTTCTATTCCGACTCGAGCTACCGATCTCAGCACGTCATCCGCTGGTACGACTGCGATGGCACCGGGCAGGACGCAACCATCATCGCGACATTCCCCGCGGGCAACGACTGCTGCCACAAGGGCGGACGCCTCGCGTTCGGACCGGACGGCAAGCTCTACGTCACCCTCGGCGATGAGCACGACGCACCCAGCGCACAGAACGTCGACGACGTGCGCGGCAAGGTCCTCCGCTACAACCCGGACGGCACCATCCCGTCGGACAATCCCTTCGGAGCGCACAACCCGGTCTGGGCATACGGCTTCCGCAATCCCTTCGGGATCGCGTTCTCGCCGACCGGACAGCTGGCGATCACCATGAACGGGCCGTCCGGTGACGCAGGGAGCCCGGGCACGGGGTACGACACGCTGGACCTCAACGTGACCAGGGGCGCTCACTATCAGTGGCCGGATTGCTATGGCTACAGCCATCCCCTCGCGACGTCGACCTGCGGTGGCGGCCTGGTACCGAGCTGGAGCAGCGAGGCGAGCACCTACGTTCCGACCGGCGCGACCTTCGTCGATGCGGCTGGGCCGGCCGGCTACGCGGGGCACCTCGTGTTCTGCACCTACGACAAGGGCATGGCGATCGTCACCGTCGGGAGCCCTCACGCGAGTGTCCGCCTGGGGCCATCGGGGTGTCGCCTCGACGTGGTCGAGGCACCCAGCCACGCTCTGTACTACTCGGACGAGACCCATATCTATGAGTTGGCCTAGGCGCGTTTTCCGCGGCGAACGCAACGATTGACCCGATGCGGTTCAGTGTCGTTCCCGCAGGCGATGGACCGGATCGCGTCGTCATAAATCGGGTAAGCGTCACCAAGTCGAAAGGTTGACGGCCCTAACCTCCGTGTGGACGAACCCAGGAGGTTTGCGATGGATCAGGACAACTTCACCGACATTCCCTCGTCCGACGACCAGTCGCATCGCCGCAGCTTCGGCGGCCTCGGTCGCGGGCCGGCTGCGCTGCTCCTTGCCGCGGGTCTGCTGATCGGCGGTGGCATCGGTGGATTCATCGCCGCGAACGCCGCCTCCACGGTTTCGACGATGGCCTCGACCACGCCCGCCACCCATCCGTGTCCAGACATGGGCCACTCGACAGCGACCTGACACCGCGGTCACGGCGGATAGACCGCCTCACATAGCCTCCCTCCCAAGACGGCTCGCCCCCCAAGGCGAGCCGTCGCTGTATCTGGCGCGACTACGATCCCCCGGTGGCTTCACGCGTGCTGCCCGCGGTCGTCTTCACAGCCGGAGCCTCGTCGCTCGCGACAGAGATCTGCGCCACCCGCCTGCTCGCTCCGTACTTCGGTCAGTCCACGGTCGTCTGGGCGAATGTCATCGGACTCATCCTCATCTATCTGTCGGTCGGGTACTGGCTCGGCGGGCGCATCGCGGACCGGCACCCCACCAGGCGCGTTCTCGGCCTGATCCTGGTCATCGCCGCGCTGTGTACGGCCGTGCTGCCCTTCATCGCACGTCCCTTTCTCAACCTGGCACTGCAGGGCTTCGCTGCAGTGAGCGTCGGCACCGTGGTGGGATCGTTTCTCTCGACGCTGCTGCTCTTCTCAGTGCCCGTGACCCTGCTGGGCATGGCCTCACCATTTGTCCTGCGCCTGGCGCTGACCGATATCGACCGAGCCGGCCGCACCAGCGGGCGCCTCTCGTCGCTCGCGACTGTTGGTGCCATCATTGGCACATTCGGGTCAGCCCTGGTGCTCATCCCCGGCATCGGCACCCAGCGCACCCTGCTCTCTGCCGCGTTGCTCGTGGCGCTGGTGTCGATCCCGCTGCTCATGCGTCCGGCGCTGATCGCGAGTGCGGTGATCATCGTGCTGCTCATCCTCCCGCCTGGCCTCGTGAAGGAGACGCAGGGAACGCTCGCCGAGCGCGAGACGACGTACCAGTTCGTCCAGGTCGTGCATGAAAGCGGCGGCAGGATCGTGATGCGCTTCGACGACGGCATCGCGGATCAGTCCGTCTACCGTGCCGACACCGCGCTGACGGGCGGCGAGTGGGATATGCCACTCGTGGTGCCACCGCTGCTCGCCGGCACGATGCATCACGTCCTGGTGATCGGCAACGCCGGCGGGACAACGGCGCGCGGGCTGGCGTCGGAGTACCCCGGCATCGACATCGATGCGGTCGAGCTCGATCCGGTGGTGACGCAGCTCGCGCGTCAGTACATGGGCCTCGACACGATTCCCAACCTGCACGTGGTCACCGCTGACGGTCGTGAATACCTCGAGACCACATCGAAACGATACGACCTGATCATCGTCGACGCCTATAGAACCGAGTACATCCCCTTCTATCTCGCGACCCAGGAGTTCTTCTCACTGATGCGCGCCCACCTCAATCCCGGCGGCGGTATCGCGCTCAACGTCGAGCGCGTCCCCGGGAACAACGACTTGGTGCAGGCGGTCGCGGGCACCGTGGCCACGGTGTTTCCTCAGGTGTGGGTGTGGCCCGCGCTGCACTTCAACGAGCTGGTGATCGGTTTGTCGGATCCGATCCCGACCGCGTCGCTCGCGCAGCGACTCGCGGTGATGCCCGCGAACATCCAGGTGCTCCGTCCGCTGGTGGTGTCGGAGGCATATGTCGCGAAACGTTCTGCGGACCCGCTCACCGACGATCGAGCGCCGGTGGAGTGGATCACGGATCGCGCCATCCTCACGTACATCGCCGCAGGCGGGGTTCTCGACGAGCAGTTGCTTCCCACCGCGCCCTGATGGGCAGATGTCCAATCCGACACGGCATTTATCGCGGTGACGCAACCGATGGCGGGCGGATGTTGCGTTTCAACACCTCGAAAAACTAATGCTTGCATCGCTCTGACGTGTTTGATAGTCTTACGACGTTCGGTAGTTTTGCACCGATCCGCCGGGGAGACGGCCTTGAGGGATAGGGGGTTGCAAGCGCTCCTGGGTTCTTGAACCCGGGAGCGCTTTGCGAAATCGAGCGACACGTCCGATGTCGTCGAGTCCGTCCGCGGCGGCGCTCGCCTCCTCCACCGCCATCGCGAATCCGTGCTCGAGCGCGATCCAGGTAATTCCGTTCCCACAGGACTGTCCTCGCTCGGCTCATGCGCCGGGCATCACATCGGGCCCGTGATTCGCACTAGCTCATCACATCCTCCGACCAGGGTGTGGTGCCCACCGCCACTTCAAACGCATCACTTGCATCGCTCGTCCCTATCACGTTAGGCTGTGACGAGATCGGAGCGTTCGGTAACAACGGCTTAGTCAGCTGATGCCAACAAATGCGCATTCCGGCAGAGAAGGGGATCCGGGCGCAGCCCGGAGGCAAGGAGGTCCAGGTGACGACGAACTCTCGGAACAGGCACACGCATCGAACTCGTCGAAGTCTCGGACGGTTGAGCGCCGTCGCGATCGCACTCGTCGCCGGAGGCACGGCCGGGATCGTGACCGCCTTTGCACATCACATCGTGTCCACGACACCCACACCGACTGCGGGTGTGGTCGATTCGACACCACTTGCCGACACCGCACTTGTCTACGCTGACAATACGCGCCACATCGTCTTCTTCCTCTGGGCGCCGAATACGTGTGGTGTTGCCGGGACCGCGCCCGTGTTCACCGACAGCGAGCCGGTGACGACGGCGACGCTTACCAACAGCACGGTGACCTCTGCGACGGTGGTCCCGCACCAGGTCGGCACCTACGAGTGGACTGCTGAAGTCGTGGTGAATGGCGACGGGAGCGTCGAGAACGGCCCAACAGCCTGCGGAGACGAGCCCGTGGTCGTGAACCAGGCCAAGTCGTCGATCACCACCGACCAGTCGAATGCGGGAGGCGCGGCCGTCGGCACCAAGCTCGTGGACACCGCCACGGTGACCGGGGACACCCCGACAGGCACCGTCACGTTTTCCATCTACGGGCCAGACGACGCTACGTGCGCGAACACGGCACTCCAGACCTGGGCGGTCCCGCTCGGATCGAACGGCAAGGCGTCGGTGCCTGCGCCCGGGTTCCCCACCACCCAGGTGGGCACCTATCAGTGGGTCGCTCATTACGGCGGCGACACAGACAACCCAGCCGCCACGAGCGCCTGCGGGACCGAGGCCGTCACGATCACCAAGGGCACCCCAACGATCGTCACCAACGCATCCACAGGCGGCGCAGTCGGCGTGCAGATCCATGACACCGCGCAGGTGTCCGGTGGCGACAACCCGACCGGAACGGTGACCTTCGCGCTCTACGCGCCGAGCAACGCCACGTGTGCGAATAACGCCGCCTCGGGTCTCGGTGCGCTCCAGTCCTGGACTGTCGCGCTCGCGCAGGACGGCACCGCCGCAGCCCCCAATCCCGGGTACACGACCACGCAGGTCGGCACCTATCAGTGGGTCGCCACATACAGCGGCGACGCCAATAACGTGAGCGTCACGAGCGCCTGCGGCACCGAGACGGTGACCGTTGGCAAGGCTTCGCCGGCCATCACGACCACGGCCTCCCAAGGTGGTCCGGTCGGAACGCAGATCACGGACACCGCACAGGTGAGGGGGGGCGACAACCCAACTGGAACGGTGACCTTCGATTTGTTCTCGCCTGACAACCCGACCTGCACGATCAACTCCGGCCAGACATGGGTGCAGTCCTGGACCGTCACGCTGCACAGCGATGGCAAGGCGTCGGTGCCGGATCCCGGCTACACGACCACTGAGGTCGGCACCTATCAGTGGATGGCTCATTACAGCGGCGACGCCGACAACAAGGCCGTATCCAGTCAGTGCGGAGACGAGGCCGTAACGATCGGCCAGGCGTCGCCGGCGATAGTCACGGTCGCATCGGATGGCGGCCCGGTGGGCGTCCAGATCCATGACACCGCGCAGGTGTCGGGAGGCGACAACCCCACTGGAACTCTGACCTTCTTCCTCTACGCGCCGAGCAATGCGACCTGCGCAAACGGTGACGGCGCCCCTGGCTTCGTCCAGAAGTTGACCGTTTCGCTCCAATCCGACGGGTCGGCCAGTGGCGCCGGGACGCCCTTCACCACGACGGCCGTCGGCATCTACCACTGGGTCGCAACGTATAGCGGAGACGCCAACAACGGCAGCGCGACGAGCGCCTGCTCCGATGAGGCCGTCACCGTGACCAAGGACGGAACGACGGTCTCCACGACCCCGTCAGCGGGCGGTGTCGTCGGAACCAAGATCAGCGACACCGCCAAGGTGTCCGGCGGCACGGCCGCAACCGGCACCGTGACCTTCAACCTGTACGGGCCGGCTGATCTGTCGTGCACGGGCACGCCGATCTTCACCAGTGCTGCAGGGCTCAGCACCAGCGGCACCGCAAGCTCCGGCGTCTTCACGGCGACAACCGCCACCGGCACGTACAACTGGATCGCCGTCTATAGCGGCGACGTCAATAACGCAGGTGCGACCGGCAAGTGCGGTCAGGAGCCCGTCGTCCTCGTTGCAAGCGGAGTGCAGGGCATCTCCACGGGCGTTCCGGGCACAGGTGCCGCGGACTCAATCGGCCAGATCGGTCTCGGCGCCGAGCTGCTCCTCTTCGGAATTGCGTTCGGTCTTGGAGCCGAACTTGTTCGCGAGCGTCGTCGGGCGTAGGTCCAGCCCACCACGCGGTCACAGGGATCTCCCGCCGGTCGGGTGCCGGCGGGAGATCCATTCACATCACGACAGTCCGGGGCCTCGGCGTACTAAGGTGCGGTTTCAAGGCAGGTCACCCAGCCTTGACCGAGTGGACGGCTTAACGGCTTCAGGGGAGAAAACATCATGCGAGGGAATATCGCACTCGCCATCGTTCTGGGGATCGTCGGCGTGATCTGCCTGGTGTTCGCCATCATCTACTTCACGCTCAAGACGAACCTGCTCGCTTCCGGCCACCCGATCAGGCATGCGGATCGAGCGGTGGTCCTCATCATCGTGGCTGTCGTGTGCTTCGTCGGCGCCTACGTCGCGAGGCCACGGCGCATCGCGTGAGACATCGCCACGCGTGCGAACAGCCTGAGACTTCGACCGTGTCGCCTCTGTAGGTATCAACCGCCGGCTCGACGTATAATCAAGCGTACCGAACGCGTCGCGTTTCCCACCCGACGCGAGCAGGTCGCGGAAAACCGGTGGCCGTCAAGGAGGGGTCTTACATGCAACGTCGCATTGCGCGGGCGGCCGGGATCGTGATCGCGCTGCTCGCGATGCTCGGACCGCAGACGGCCGGGGCTGCGATGCGCTCTCCGAACGGTGCGGCAGCAGCCGCCGGTTCGACATCCAATCCCTGTGGAACGAGCACCAGCCCTCCGCCTCAGACATATCAGCACGTGATCTGGGTCTGGATGGAGGACAACCCCCTGTCGAAGGTCATCGGTAACTCGGCCGCGCCATACATCACCAGTCTGGCGAAGGAGTGCGGCTACGCCAAAGGGTGGCTTGACGACGTGATCAATGGCGCGTCGAATTACGTCCCGGGGGTGGCCGGCGCCAACTGTGACGACGAGACGATCCACGCCGTTGCGCCGAAGGGTGACACGTGCATCACACAGGGTCTCAGCCCTGCCGCGAAGTGCACCGCGTCATCGTGCAAGAACACGGTGGCGATCACGTCGATCTTCGAACAGCTGCAAGACGGTCCCGGAGGTTCGTGGAAGGCGTACGAGGAGAGCATGCCTTCCAACTGCGACGCGTCCAACAGCAGCTCCAAGACCGCGCCCTATTACGTGCGCCACAATCCCGCGCCGTATCTCAGTGATCTCCGCATCGCCGGTCAGCACCAGGGCAACACGTGTGCGACCAACGACGTCACCGTCCCGACGACGAGCTGCAATGGGACCTCGTGCACTCCCGCCGAAACCGCCAACCCTTTCTACAACGACCTGTACGGGGGCGCGCTCCCCACCTTCAGCTTCTTCACCCCCAACGCGTGCAACAACAGCCACAACAAGTGCACGCCGTATACCAACCGTGTCACCAATGCCGACCAGTGGTTGGCGGCGTGGCTGCCGATCATCACGGGCTCGCCGGCCTACCAGAGCGGCAACACCGCGGTCTTCATCATGTGGGACGAGGGGACGTTCGGCAGCCCGCTGCCGAACATCGTCGTGGCGCCGACGGTGGTGCCGGGCACGATCATCCCGGCTGCAACGACGATGAACAACATCGCGGCCCTTGGGACCACCGAAGCAATGCTCGGCCTCGGCGATATCGGTTGCGCCACCGGCAAGCAGGGCGACGGGTCACAGTGTCCCGCCGGATCCACCACCGACTTGCGTAACCTCTTCAACATCTGATCTCGAGGCCGCGGCCGCGGCCCACGGCCCCCATCGCGGTTTGTTACTCTCCCGCCACGCGAAAGCGGATGACGCAGGGCTCCGTGAGTACGGGGGCAATCCGAGAGGCGAGGGTCCCGGATGTTGTGGAAGGTTGCCCGCATTGCGGTTGTGGTCTGTGTGTGTGCCGTGATCACACCGGTGGTCGGTCATCAGTTCCCTCTCGGGACGGTGCGGCCGAAGCCGTCGACCCAATCGACAATCTCAAGCAGCACGCCGCCGTCCCCGATAGCCCCGGGGATGAGCGCCACGCCGCGTCAGAGCGTCTCCGGTCATCCCACTGTGGGCGCCACACCTGGGGCGACGACCCTTATCCAGAGCGGGCCGACGCCCCCGACACCGGGGGCAACCCGGCCACTCCCATCGATGCCGCTGCCGATCACCAACGTGACCGCGTACGGCGCCATCGGCAACGGGCACGCGGACAGCACCAATGCCATCGCTCGGGCCGTCGCCGTCGCCGGAGCTCGTGGAGGCACCCTGTTCTTCCCGCCGGGACACTACCTCGTCGGCGGATCCGGCCTCGGCTCCGGTATCGAGATCCGCGCCGGCCGTCCGCTCACCATCGCCGGTGCCGGCAGCGGCCTTGTGACCATCACCAATACCAACGCTGCCGGTGGTCTGCTGAGCATCAGGGTCGACCACACCGTCGTGCAGGGTCTGACCCTCGACGCGCAGTCGTCCAATACCCGCCAAGCGCTCGGCGTCGTCGCCAATGACGTCACCGTGCAGTTCTGCCGCATCCTCGGAGGCAGGCAATTCTTCGCCATCTATTACGCGGGGCCGCCTGGCGCGTCGCCCAGGGCCCCCACCTACAACACCGGCAACAGGCTGCTCAACGATAACGTGAGCGATCTCGTCGACAACGACGGCATCTCCTGGTCGTTCCAAGAGAACAGCCTGATCGAGAATCTCGTCCACACGGGGTCACGCCTCGCCATCTACGTCGACCGGTATGTGACCGTCCAGAACGAGGTCTACCGTCCGGGCCCGCAGGGTGGCGGCACCGCGGGCTTCTGGATCTCGTCGCCGTCCGATCACATCACCATCAACAACTTCACCAGTTACGGCATGGGCGGGATCATTTCCGACAACAACGCCGTCGCGAGCACCAACATCACCATCACCGGCGAGCGGCTGATGGTCCCCGGCAACGCGCTTCGGGTCGATGCGGCGACCGGCCTGACGATCAGGGGATGCAACTTCGGGACCGACGGCACGCTGCTCTTCACCGGTTCGCTGGCCACGACGTCGGTGGTGGTCGAGGACTGTGTTGCGCTACCGATGGTTCGCTTCGAAGGAAGCGCGCATGTGAGTGCACAGTTCCTGTCGGATTCGTTTGCTCCGGTTGGGTCGGCGGCCGAACACACCCAGACCTTCTATAACTTCAACTCAGGTCGTCCGATCTTCAACGTCAGCGGAGGCGTCTGGGAGAATCGGTCGGGAGGGTTCTTCGGCGGGTCCGCCGCGACCTACACCGTCACCGGCCTCGTCGGTTATCCCTGAAGAGTACGACCAAGGCGGCGCGAGCACTTTCGTACCCGGCTCGAGAATGTTCCGGGTACGTCCGCGCTCTCTCGAAGCGGACGTACCCGGAATCGGACCTACTGGAACCAGCCCTCGACGTCAACGGTCGCGTTGATGTTCCCGAGGGCGTTGAAGAGGTCGAAGTCGCCTGGCGATCCGCCGCCCGACAGCGTGATCGCCGTCAAGTTGTCGAGCACCTGCCCTGCTCCCACATTGAGGTCAGACACGTTCGGCCGGCTCGGCGCATCCGACGGGTAGGCACTGATGAACGTGAATGAGGATCCAGCGATCGCCGTGAGGTTCGCGATGATCGCTTTGGCTCCGGTCGGAATCCCATCCTGGCCGGCGGCCGCGACGGGCAGCACTCCACCCTGAGTCAGTTCGTGTCCTGCGCAGGGCGTACCCATCCCGGCGCGCGTGTCGCAGATCCGCGTCGGCGAGGTGGCGTAGAACTGCTCGCCGGTCGCAGCGGTGGGGCCGCCGAACCATCCGTTGTCATCGATGATGAAGTTCGCCTTGCCTGCCGCGTTGTAGACGCAGATGTTGATCGGGTTCTGGTTTGTCGCCATGTCGACGAAGACTCTATTCGCCTGCGCCTTGCCGGCGTTCACGTTGACGGTGGAGAAGGGTGGCGCGCCTTTATTTCCACCATAGACGCAGCCGTTCGTACTCCAGGGGACAACACTGAGATAGGTGTTGAGCGTACCGGCGACTCCGGTCAGGTTGATGACCGCGAACTCCTCGGTTCCGTCTGTCGGGATCGACGGAGTGCATGAGGGAGAACACCAGGCCGGCTGCCCGGCGATCGTCACCTTGACGGCGGTATTCGGGCCGATTGCGTGAGACTTGCCGTCATTGAATCCGTTGCAGGCATTGACCTCTTGTCCAGCTCGCGTGTCACAGACGCGCAGCGGCGGAATCGGGTGGTATTCACCTGCGGGGTTGGTCGATACCGTGGGCATGAAGTACCCCTCGATGTCACCGACCACGTTGACCGTTCCGAGAGCGTTGTAGATGGTGAGAGCGCCCCCGCTACTCAGTTCCGACGTGACCAGGTTTGCGATTGCCGTGCCCGCGGGAAAGTTCAGATTCGATGCCGTTGGACGGCTTGTCCCAGCCGGGTAGACGGTGAGCAGGCTGTACGACGATCCGCCAACCGCGGTGACATTGATGACGACGGCGCTCGCGCCGGCCGGCACCGAGTTGCCCGTATGAGGATCAACGTAGCCGGTCACCTGCAGGTTGAGCACCGCGTTGGCGCCGAGGGCGTGGCAGACGGCGCCGCCGCACAGACCCGACCTCGTGTCGAGGATTCTGAATCCCGGTGTAATCGGCGTGTAGTTGCTCGCTGCTGAGGCGGTGGCCGGGGCCGCAGCCTGAGTCCGAGCCGCGGCGGCGACGGGAACCTGCTGTGCTCCGAAAATTGCGATGGTCGCCAGGATGCTTAACGCGGCTGTGGCGCCGCTTCCCCGTCTGAAACTCATGACTGGGAATCCTACAGGAACGACCATTAGCGCGTCAAATGCACCAAAGGCGGCGATCAGCCGCCTGCCACCGTCCGCAACCAGGGACGACATCGCCCGCCCCGAATCTGCATAATCGGTCTATGGGGAGTTTGAGTAGGAGGGGTTTCCACTTTTCGTCGCCGTCGACCGCGCGTGGGTTCACACCGCTCGGCGAGGTGGAGTCGGACCCGACCGGTGTACTGATCGCGGCGCGGTCGGAGGCGAGTGGCGCGCTTGTCGATGTCCGGGTCCTTGCTCCAGCGCTGAGGAAGGATCCTGCGTTCATGCGCCGCCTCGGGCACGACATGGACGTCCTCCGCGAGGTCCGGCACACGAATCTCGTCTCGGTCATGTCCTTCGACAAAAAGGTTGGCGCGGTGGTGTATGAGGCGGTACGGGGAAGCACCCTGAGCCAGCTGGTCGCCGGCCAGGACCCGCTGCAGCTTGCCGCCAGCCTTGTGCTCCTCGAGGACACCATTTCGGGGCTCGAGGCTTTGCAGAACGCCGGTGTGGTGCACGGCAATCTGACCGCCGACTCGGTGGTGCTGGAAACCACCGGCGCGGTGCTGCTGCGAGACGTAGGCACGTGGGCGCCGCACGGGACCGGTCTTCCCGCCGAGCAGCAGCCGTACGCCGCCCCGGAGGTGCTTGCAGGTGCGTCACCCACACCTGCATCTGACCTGTATGCGGCCACCGCCGTGTTCCTGGAGTCGGTGGGCGGCCGCGCCTCCAAACTCGGAATGCGTACCGATCTGCGTTCGCTCCTCAACGAGGGGATGGCGAAGAACCCGTCGGAGCGCAGCGCGACGTTCAGCGCCTTCCGACGCGAGTTGGACGACTACGCGCGAGCAACCTTCGGCGAGAGTTGGCGGAAGGACGGCCGAGCACTGCTGATTACCGCTGCGGCGGCCCAGGCCAGCCGCGCCATCCGAGTGAGCTCGCCGTCAGACAGTCTCACCGAGAGCGGAGACGAAGCGGTGGCAGCGGTGGCGATCCTTCGTTCCCCTGCGCCGCGCCATCCTCGCGTGCTGTGGGGCGCGGGGATGCTTGGGTTCGCAGTCCTTCTGGTTGCAGTCATTCTCGTTCGAGGATTGTCGGCAGGCGAAAGCCCCGCGTCTGCCTT
>Ga0182024_10021739_pt1 | contig 11621 bp, 8 predicted proteins | sample P32metaG_FD_120480 | JGI IMG/M metagenome (GOLD analysis project Ga0182024, IMG submission 120480) | Permafrost microbial communities from Stordalen Mire, Sweden - P3-2 metaG (Illumina Assembly) | ecosystem: Environmental > Terrestrial > Soil > Wetlands > Permafrost | place: Sweden: Stordalen... | reverse complement strand
GGCGAGCATGTCTTTATCTGCGCCCAGCGCCTGCAGAATGAGCTGCTTGTAGATATTTACGATTCGCAGCGGCTCTTGGAGATCGTGGCTGGCGACGTAGGCGAATTCCTCTAACTCCCGCTTCACCCGCGTCAATTGTTCGTTGGAGCGCCTTAATTGTTCTTCCGTCGCTTTGCGGTCCGTAATGTCACGGCCTTCAGGCACGATCAGCACCACTTGGCCCAACTCGTTGCGTACCGGATGCAGCGAGATATCAAATGTCGGGCACTCCCCTGACGGACGGCGTACAGTGGCTTCGAAACGGATAAACTCACCGGCGGCCGCTCGCTTCACGCTTTCGCGGATTGCCTCTGGCGCCCCCGGCGTGGCCCGAAACCACGGGCCCTCCCAAAATGGCTTTCCCACCACTTCATCGCGGTTGTTATTGGCGAACTCGAGCGACGCACGGTTGGCTTCGAGCAGTGTTCCATCCGGCGCCAGTAGTCCGATATATTCGTACGTTCCGTCGTAAATGGCGCGCAAGCGGCCCTGACTCTCCACCAGCGCCCGCTCGGCTTGCTTCTGCGAAGTTATGTCGCAAAAATAAACCGAAAGCCCGCCCTGCTCGGTAGGATAGACCTTAATGGCGAACCATCGCCGCCAAGGTTCGTAGAAATTCTCAAATTCGATGGGCACGCGATCGCGTACCGCGCGCCGGTATTCCCGCTCTACTTTCGTGCCGAGGTTCTCCGGGTACTGTTCCCACAGGCGCTTGCCGAGTAATTCGTCGCGGCTGGCGCCCAAAGTCCGCTCACCCGCTCGATTGACGTAGGTGAATCGCCAATCCCGATCGAGGCTGAAGAAACCATCCTGGATGCTTTCCAGGACTCCAATTACGCGGTCGCGCGCAGCTTCGGCTTCGGCACGCAGGCTCTCCTCGCGCTGCGCGGCCTCTTTGCGGATGCGCGCCATTTCCAAGTGAGCGCCCACGCGCGCCAGCAGCTCACGCGCCGTGAAAGGTTTCACCAGGTAATCGCTGGCTCCCGCGGCCAGCCCCTCAACACGCGCCTCCTCACCGGCTCGCGCCGAAAGCAAAATTACGGGCAGCGAACGGGTCTCTGGATTTTCACGCAGCGCTTCGAGCAGGCCGAACCCGTCCAGCCCAGGCATCATGACATCGCTCATAACCAGATCGGGCGGATGGTCCAGCACGCAGGCCAAAGCCTGCTCGCCATTCGCGACGGCTTCGACCTCATAACGGCCGGCAAGCAGTTTCGCCAGGTATTGGCGCATGTCTGCGTTGTCGTCGGCCACAAGCACCCTACCGCCGGACACTCTCGCGGCAACGGGCGCTGCCGGTTCGCGCGGCAGCCAGCCCGCAGCCTCTTCAACATAATATTGGGCGTGACTCGACATCGCGCTCAGATCTTGCGCCGCACTTTGGGCGGCATTTCCGAACGGAATCGAAACCTTGAAGATGCTTCCCTTCCCTACGACACTCTTCGCCTCCACCGTTCCGGCATGCAGCCTGATTAGTTCCGCCACTAACGCCAGGCCGATGCCCGTGCCTTCCTGCGTTCTGCCGCGCGCGCCCTCCACGCGATGAAAGCGCTCAAACAAACGTGGCAACTCGTGTTCGGGAATGCCGGTGCCGGTGTCTTCGATGGAAAGTGTGGCTCGGTCCTCTTGCGCATCCAACCGCACCGTGATCACGCCTTCGAACGTATATTTGAAGGCGTTGGAAAGCAGGTTCAACACCACCTTCTCCCACATCTCACGATCTACATAGACGGGATGGGGAAGCGGGGGACAATCGACCATCAGCGCCAGCCCGGCCTTTTCCACCGCGGCTCGAAAAGTGGAGGCAAGTTCGGCCGTGAAGGCGGACAAGTCAGTCGGCTGGTAAAAAGCGCGCGCGCGTCCTGCTTCGATGCGTGAAAATTCGAGCAGCGTGTTGACCAGCTTTTGCAGACGCAAGCCGTTGCGATGCGTGACCGTCAACAATTCCGTCACCTGCGGGCCAACGGCGTCATTCAGACTGAGCAACTCCTCGAGCGGCCCCAGCATCAGGGTGAGGGGCGTTCTGAATTCATGACTCACGTTAGAGAAGAACGCCGTTTTGGCCTGATCCAGCTCCGCCAAAGCGCGAGCACGCTTGCGCTCATCTTCTAACGCGCGGGCTTCAGCGATGGCAGTGGTAATGTGGCCGGCCACCAGCAAAAGGAACCCGCGGTACTCGTCGTCGATCTGCTTGCGCGGGTTGACGGCCAGCAACGTAAAGCCGATGCGCTGCCCACCGGGCGAGATTGGGATTGCCAGCACCTCGCGCGGCGGAACCGGCCAAGCGCCAGAGGGGACCTTCCGCAGAGACTTCGGCAGCGGGATCAATTCTGTTTCCGCGCTTTGAAGGATGCGGGCGAAGGGCCACTCGGCGTCGGATTCATCCACGTGCACCACTTCCGGAATCAGCGCAGTTCCGGACGCCACACCCGACATCCCGGCCAGATTCGCCTCGGTATTCTCGGAAAACAAATAGATGGCGGCGAATGGAATATCAAACAGATTCTCCGACAGAGTCTGGCTTGCCAGCCGGCATACTTCTTCGCTGCTTTGGGCCTTCGCGGCGCGTGCTCCTTCCGCCAGATCGCGCAGAGTGCGCAAACGGCGCTCTCCGATCACTTGACTGGTGGTCTCTTGGACCGGCGTGAAGACGCCGCCTACGCCGCCGGATTCATCGCGAATCGGGCTGTAGGAGAACGTGAAGTAGCACTCCTCTGGATAACCGTTGCGCTCCAGCTCCAGCAGCAAATTCTCAGACCAGGTGGCCTCGCCGCGCTGCATGACGCCTTCGAGCATAGGACCGATAATGTGCCAAATTTCAGGCCACAGATCCTTGGCTCGCAAACCGAGCGCCTGCGGATGTTTGTCGCCGATAATCTTGCTGTACCCGTCGTTGTAAAACGTGACGAGCTCGGGACCCCACCAAACGACGATGGCAAATCGGGAATCGAGACAAGTGGAGACGGTGGTCTTAAGAGATTGCGGCCACGTTTCTACGGGACCCAGCGGAGTGCGAGACCAATCGAACAGGCGCATGTGCTGAGCCATGACGCTGCCACCCACAAAAATGTCGGGCGTCGTTCTTGCCTGTAACGGTCCGTTCTTAGGCTGCATTCACTAGCTTCGCTTCGCCTTTACGGTGTCGGGCTACTGGCTGGAAAAGCCTTCCCGTAAAAATCGTCCATGGCTGTGTGCAGACCATCCAGACAGCTCTTCTTGGTGTATAGCATGTGCCCGGCGTCGCAGTACGTCAAGCTGATGTGATTGCTGAGTCCGGGATCCAAACCGATGTGGTTGACCGTGTATTCCGTCGCGAAAAACGGCGTCGCCAGGTCGTAGTAGCCATTTGCGATCATCACTCTCAGGCTTGGATTCTGCGTCATCGCCTCACGCAACATCTCAGCGACGTTCACATAACGGTTTTGGAAACGGTCATAACTCCACGGCTGCACCTTCCCGGTCAGCACTTGATAGGGCACGTCGCTCTCGTACTTCAAATCCGCGCGCACATAGTTATTGAACATCGCCGTGAAGACGCCTTGCACCGACGCATAGCTGGGATCGTAATCGGGCTCGTCGCCCACCGCGTCGACGTCCTCGCCTTCCAGCCGGCTATCGTACCGGCCCACAGTTTTGCGCTGGTCGCGCAATAGTTCTTTTGTAAACCGCGATTCCGACACCCGCAGATTGGACTCGTCGATGTAATGCTCGGGAAGTCCGGTTAAGCGCGCCATTTCACGCACTACATTGGTCCGTTCGGGCGTGGTCAGCTTGTCGCCTTTCATGAGCGCGACCGTGTATTCGTTGCCCGCGAACCGGCGCGCTTCGCCCAGCGCTTTCTCCAAATCCGTCTGCAGATCCTTCGGCAGCTTCTTGTGATACCAGGCGGCGGCAGTGTATGTGGGCAAGAATAATGCGTAGGGAAGATCATTGCCGCGAGCGAACGAGATAGTTTCAAAATTCAACACGGTGGAAATCAGCGTGATTCCGTTCAAGTAAATCCCATCGTTCTCCAAAAGATATTGCGATAGCGCGGCCGACCGCGTGGTGCCGTAGCTTTCGCCGGCCAGGAACTTCGGCGAAGTCCAGCGCTCGAAGCGGGTCAAATAAAGCCGGATGAATTCGGCCACCGATTCCAGATCGCCATCGAATCCGTGAAACTGCTTGTCTTGTTCGCCCGGCGCCGCTCGGCTGAATCCGGTGGTGACAGGATCGATAAACACCAAGTCGGTGAATTCGAGCGCGGTGTCGTCGTTATCCACTAATCGATACGGCGGCTTAGGCTGCTCGCCGTCAGAACCCATGTCCACGCGTTTCGGCCCTAGCGCTCCCATGTGCAACCATACTGACGAAGATCCAGGGCCTCCATTGAAGGCGAATGTAATCGGCCGCGTGGCCGGGGCCGTTCCGTCGTCGCGCGTATACGCGACGTAAAACATGTTGGCCCATGGCTTGTCGTCCTTCTTCAGAACTAATGTCCCCGCCGTTGCGGTGTAGGCCAACGTCTTGCCATTGATCTGAATAGAGTGCTTGGTCTTCGAAGTGGTTTCAACGGGAGGGGTGGTGGGAGCAGTCGCCGGAGGCGCAGGCGTCTGTGGGCCAGCTTCATGCGTTGGAGCAACAGGCGGCCGCTGATGCTCCTGGGCGTGCAAGCCGAGATTCGTCAACAGAATTGCAATAGCTGCCAGCCTCACGATTTCATTCCCTTTGCTCATGGTAACGTGAATCCAAAGCCTTCCATGCTCCTGCCCTTTCTGCACAAAATTGCCGCCGGTGAGGATCTGTCGGCCGGCGAAGCTCAGGAAGCAATGCTCGCCATTCTGAGCGGTTCGGCTACCACGCCACAAATTTCCGCGTTCCTGATGGGCTTGCGCATGAAGGGCGAGACGCCGGACGAGTTGCTAGGCTTCGCGCGGGCCATGCGTGAGAAGACCGTTCGCATCGATGCCTGCGTAGAGCCTCTGCTGGATACCTGCGGCACAGGCGGCGGCGTTGGCTCAACGTTTAACATTTCCACCGTAGCCGCGTTCGTCGTGGCAGGCGCCGGCGTCCACGTGGCGAAGCACGGCAATCGATCGTTTTCCACGCAATGCGGCAGCGCCGATATTCTGGAACATTTGGGGGTTGAAGTGTCACAACCTCCGGAGCGAGTGGCGCAGGCTATCCGCGAAATTGGGATCGGCTTTCTCTTCGCTCCCCTGCTTCATCCGGCTATGAAACACGCCCAGCCCGCCCGCTTGGAACTCAAGATGCGCACCGTGTTCAATCTGCTTGGCCCGCTTACCAATCCGGCGGGCGCAACCCGGCAACTGATTGGCGCGCCGTCCGCGCACACTGCCGAACTCATGGCGAAGGCGCTGGCTGGGCTGGGATCGGAACACGCGTTCGTCGTTCATGGCGCCGGTGACGGTGAGGACGGACTCGATGAAGTGACCACGACCGGGCCGACGATGGTGTTCGAAATCACAGGCCACGATTTGCGATCCTTCCAATGGACACCGGCGGACTTTGGCGTCGAACGGGCTGACATTAAGGATTTGCGTGGCGGCGATCGGGGGCGCAATTCCGAAATTGCCACCTCGATTTTGAAAGGCCGGCACGGGGCTCAACGCGACATCGTGCTCGTGAACAGCGCCGCCGCGTTAATGGCCGCCGGACTCGCTGATGATCCGCTCATCGCGATGGAACGAGCCGCCGAATCCATCGACACCGGCGCGGCTTGGAACAAGCTGCAGAAGCTCGCCGAATTTAGTCCCGGGGCTGTAAAGGGTTGAGAACGTAATCGGCCAACTGCTGCATATTATCCACCAACAGATCGGGCGGGGCGTCCACAAAACTTTCCGGCTGAAATCCATACGACACCCCGCAGGCCAGCACTCCCGCGTTGCGGGCGGTTCGAATATCCACGTGACTGTCGCCCACCATGATGGTGCGTTCGCGCGGCGCGCCACTCTCGCCCAGAAGCGTTTCAATCCCGATCGGATCGGGCTTCTTTTGCTCGAAGCTGTTCCCGCCGTAAACCTGGAAAAAATGCTGTGTCAGCCCCAAGCCTTCGACTATCGACCGGCTGAATCGCACTGGTTTATTGGTGAGCACCGCCATCTTGGCGCCGCCTTCGAGCAACCGATCCAGCGCCTCGCGCACGCCCGGATATAGCCGCGTGTTGTCCAGCATGTGCGCGCGATAATACTTCAGGAAATAATCGAGAGAGCGCGCGACGTCCGCCTCACTGGCCTCTGGGCCCAGCGCGCGACGCATCAAAACGGGCGCGCCATTGCCTACATAGGAGGAAACCAGCTCCTCTGAAATCGGCTCCAGATTCATCAGACCGCGAGCCGCGTTCACTGAATGCACCAAGTCGAGCTTGGAGTCGATCAGGGTGCCGTCAAGATCGAAAATGAGTAAGTTCATTCGTGCCGGAGCTCCGCCGGCGGGTGGGTGTTGTGCGCGGACCAAACCGCTTTCACTCTATCTTTTGTGGCGTAGAACGAATCCTTGATCTCGCGCGGCGTTACGGCGGCCAGCACGTCGGAAACATTGATCACGTACGGCAGCAGCCTGGAACTTACCACCGAGGGGGGCGGCGGGGATGGCGAGAACGCCAGCAGGACCGTAACAATGACGGCGGCGATCAAGAAACCGCGTACGATTCCAAAGGCTCCGCCGAGCAGCCGGTCCAGCCATGACAATCCCACCCATTTGAAAAATTTCGCCAGGATGCGCCCGATGATCGCGCCCAGGATAAGAACTCCGATCAGGATGACGAAGAACCCAATCAGGTTTGCGATCGCGGGTGAGGTGACGTAATCGATGACGTAAGCGGCCACGATTCCATAGAACCAGAATCCGCATAACATCCCGACCACAAGCGCCGCAAAGCCCACGGCCACACGCGCGAATCCAGCCGCGAAGCCCGTGAGCACCGAACTGGCGATTACCAGCGCCAGTACCAGATCGATCCAGCTCATGAAAGCTGTTTCCCCGTCAGAACGCGATATGCTTCGCGATACTTCTCGCTGGTTCGCTCCATCACGTCCGGCGGCAATGCGGGCGCCGGGGGTCGCTTGTCCCATTGAATGGATTCCAGATAATCGCGCACGTATTGCTTGTCGAACGATGGCTGCGGGCCTCCGGGCTGATAGCTGGCGCGCGGCCAGAAGCGCGAAGAATCGGGCGTGAGCACTTCATCCGCCAGCACTAATCGATCACCCACAAATCCAAATTCGAACTTCGTATCGGCGATGACGATTCCACGCGTTTCAGCGTACCGCGCAGCCTGCTTGTAAATCTCAAGCGTCAGATCGCGAAGTCTCGCGGCCAATGGCTCGCCAATCTGGCCGGCAACGGTTTCAAAGGATATATTCTCGTCGTGGCCCGATTGGGCCTTCGATGCGGGCGTGAAGATTGGCTCAGGAAGCGCATCGCTCTCGCGCAATCCGGCCGGCAGTTCAATGCCGCAGATTCGCCCGTCGCGCCGGTAGTCTTTCCACCCGGATCCTGAAACGTATCCGCGCGCCACGCATTCCACCTCTACCATCTTGGCGCGATGAACCAGCATCGAGCGGCCTTCCAGTTGATCCCGATATGGGTGAAACTCACGCGGATAGTCGGAGACATTCGCCGACACGAAGTGATTGGGAACGATGTCCCGCAATTGTTCCAGCCAGAAGAGCGTCGTCGCGGTGAGCACGCGGCCCTTGTCGGGAATGGGCGTCGGCAGCACGTAGTCGAAGGCCGACAAACGGTCGGTGGCGACAATCACCAGGTACTCGCCGGCGGAATAAACATCGCGCACTTTGCCGCGAGCGTAACGCTCTATGCCGGGAAGATTCGTTTCGAAAATGGGAGCCAGTGGTTTAGGAGTCAAACTCTACTGGTATCATGACCCCGGCAATTTTTCTATGTGCCAGCCTTACGCCGACGGCCCACGCCGTAAGTTTTTCTGCGTTACTCGCGCGTGAACCCATGCAAAATCAGCGAGTTGCCCTCATACGGGAGTGGTTTGGATCGTGCTGTTAAACGGTGGAAGGAGAAATAGACCCTTATGAATTGGGACAGAATTGAAGGCAACTGGAAACAGATGACGGGTAAGGCCCGTGAACAGTGGGGCAAACTTACCGACAGCGACTGGGACCAGGTGGCCGGAAAGAAAGACCAGTTGGTCGGCCGCATCCAAGAACGCTACGGCATCTCCAAGGATGAAGCACAAAAGCAAGCCGACGAGTGGGCTCGGATGCAATCGGATGTCGGCCAGCACGAGCAGCATAAAATGCAGGAGCAGCATAGAGAAACTGTAAAGCGCTAATTCCTACTTGATCGATTCCTCGGAAGAAGAGCCGTCTTCTCGCATGTTTTTTGTGCGGGGGGCGGCTCTTTCGTTTGCACCTTCCGCTTATACTAGGGAAGTTGCGTCTCTCTATCCTTATCCCTGTCTATAACGAACGCACCATGGTAGAACGTAGTCTGGCTCAGGTTTTGAATGCGCCTCTGCCCGAGAACCTGGAGCGGGAGCTCATCATCGTTGACGATTGCTCTACCGATGGAACCTCGGAAATTCTGGACCGCCTGGCGGCTCAGGAACCATCCATCCGGCTGTTCCGCAAAAAGGTGAACGAAGGAAAGGGTGCGGCAGTTCGCACCGCGATTCGAGAGGCGCAAGGCGACTTCTGTCTGGTTCAGGACGCCGATCTGGAATACGATCCGTCCGAATATCCTACCCTTCTCCGTCCCTTGTTAACAGGCCATGCCGACGCGGTATTTGGTTCCCGCTATTTGGTCCGCGAGCAGACTCGCATCCTGCCCTTCTGGCATTCGATGATCAACAAAACTTTGACGCTGCTATCGAACATGTTCTGCAACCTGAACCTGACCGATATGGAAACCTGCTACAAAGTTTTCCGCACCGATCTGCTGAAGAGCATCCCCATCCGGTCTGATCGCTTCGGTTTTGAGCCCGAGATCACGATGAAGTGCGCCAAGCGTAAGCTGCGCATTTACGAAGTCCCTATCAGCTATCACGGCCGCACCTACGAAGAAGGCAAGAAGATCGGGTGGAAGGACGGCGTAAAAGCGCTAGGTGTAATTTTTCGCTTTTGGATCATCGACGATCTGTACACCGAGCCATACGGCCGCGCCTTTCTCAATAACCTTACCGGCACCCCTCAATACCTGAACTGGCTGTCGCGCGTACTTCGGCCGCACTTGGGCGATACGGTGCTCGAACTGGGCGCCGGCATCGGAAACGTGGCGGGCCATCTGATGGGCCGCAGGCTGTATTACGTCGTCGCGGAAAAAGATCCTCTGTATCTGCACTCGCTGCGCAATCGATTCCTGCGCACGCCCAACGTGGAAGTGCTGCAGCTGGACCCCGAGATTCCAGACGATTACCAGCGCGTCGGGGGCCCCTTCGATACAGTTCTGTGCGTGAATGTTCTGGAGTATGTGGAAGACCCGAGCACCGTGATCGGCTCGGCGGTCAGCGCATTGAAGCCCGGCGGATCGTTGATCGTCCTGGTGCCGCAAAGCCCGTCGCTGTTCGGAACTTTGGATCAGGCGATCGGGCATCGCCGCCGCTTCTTCACATCCCAGCTACGCGCGCTTCTGGAACAAAACGGCCTGGCAGTGAAGGAGGTGCGTCAACTGAACAAGATTGGCACTGTGGGCTGGTGGCTGTTCGGCAATGTGCTGCGCCAAAAGCGAATCAGCAAGGTGACGTTGAAGATCTTTGACAAAACCGTCTGGTTCTGGCGGCACTTCGATGGTGTGCTGCCCTGGCCCGGCTTGACACTGGTGGCGGTGGCCACTAAACGGACCAACTAGCCAGATGACGCGTTACGTCGTCACCGGCGGCGCTGGTTTTATCGGCTCGGCGCTGGTCCGCGCCTTGCTCTTTCAGGGCGACAGCCAGGTGCGCGTGATCGACAACTTGCTCACCGGGCATGCTGCGAACCTCGAAGAAATTCGTTCCCGCATCGAATGGGACCAATCGGACATTCGCGACGCCACCGCCGTTGCGTCCGCCATTCGCGGTGCCGAGGTTGTGTTTCATTTAGCCGCCATTCCCAGTGTTCCGCGTTCTATCCAAGATCCGGTCCCTTCGCATGAAGTAAACATCGATGGGACGTTCAACGTCCTGCGCGGCGCTGTCGACGCCAAGGTCCGTCGGGTTGTTTATGCGGCATCGTCATCGGCGTACGGCGACACCGATATATTGCCAAAAGTAGAGACCATGCTGCCGCGCCCCAAATCCCCCTACGCCGTGCAAAAGTTGATGGGCGAGCATTATGCCAGCGTGTTCCATTCCTGTTTCGGCTTGGAAACCGTCGCCCTGCGATTCTTCAATGTCTATGGCGAGCGGCAAGACCCCACCAGCCCCTATTCGGGCGTGCTCTCGCTGTTCTTGAAAGCCTTGATCGAGCGCCGTTCACCCACAATTTTCGGCGATGGGGAACAGACGCGCGATTTCACTTATGTCGAAGATGTGACGGCGTTGTGTCTGAAGGCAGCCTGCGCGCCGGGCGTGGCGGGCCAAGTGTACAACGCGGGAAACGGAAATCGATACTCGCTCAACTCCGTATGGGATCTGTTGCAAAAGATCGAGGGCGTGAGCCTTCCGCCCAATTATGGTCCGCCGCGCGAAGGCGACGTTCGCGATTCGCAAGCCGACACCACGGCCGCTCGCAGAGACCTGGGTCACAATCCGCAATACTCGTTCGAACAAGGCTTGCGCCGAACACTTACTTGGTATCGTGCTTGATATTATTCGCGACACGATTCGGAAAATACCGAAAGGCAAAGTATCCACCTACGGCGATGTCGCGCGCGCGGCGGGCTTTCCGGGCTGTGCTCGGCAGGTGGTTTGGGCGCTGCGAGCGGCTCGCGGGTTGCCCTGGCATCGGGTAGTCGGCGCAGGCGGCAAGATCTCGCTTCCGGGCGAAAACGGCCTGGAACAACGGCTGCGGCTGGAATCGGAAGGCGTGGTCTTCCACGGTCGTCGCGTGTGGATGGAACGGCATCAGCACGATTTTGGAAAGCCCGCCCGCAAGAAGCGTAAAACTGTATCCTGAAGACATGCCTGTCCCTGGTGCGCTGCCTCGGGTGCTCCCCGTCCGCCAGCACTTCCCCGATCGCTCCATTCGCGATGTTCCCGGCGAGGTTTTGCGGCAATTGGCCACGCGGCAGTTCGCCTCGCGCGTGCCTGCCAAGGCGCGCATAGCGATCGGCGTCGGCAGTAGGGGCATTTCGAATATCGCGGCTATCACTCGCACAACTGTCGACTACTGGAAATCACAGGGCTGCCGGCCTTTTATCTTTCCTTCCATGGGCAGCCACGGTAGCGCAACGGCCGAAGGACAGGCGGATGTTCTCGCGCACTATGGAATCCACGAAGCCACCATGGGCTGTCCGGTGGTCAGTTCGTTAGATGTCGTTTCTACCGGACGCACGCCCGACGGCATCGAAACCTTCATGGACCGCAGCGCCTATGAAAGCGATGGCGTCATGGTTATCGGCCGCGTAAAATGGCACACCGATTTCTCGGGCAAGCTCGAGAGCGGGCTGTTCAAAATGACTGCGATCGGCCT
>Ga0182024_10021738_pt1 | contig 11621 bp, 9 predicted proteins | sample P32metaG_FD_120480 | JGI IMG/M metagenome (GOLD analysis project Ga0182024, IMG submission 120480) | Permafrost microbial communities from Stordalen Mire, Sweden - P3-2 metaG (Illumina Assembly) | ecosystem: Environmental > Terrestrial > Soil > Wetlands > Permafrost | place: Sweden: Stordalen... | reverse complement strand
GGCCAGTCGATCCTGGTATTCGTCTTCATCACCGGAATGATCATCCCCCTGCTGGTCTTGGTGATCGCGCCGATCGCGTTGCTGATCGCGATCGCGCACGTCCTCAACAAGATGTCCACCGACAGCGAAATCATCGTGATGAATGCGGCCGGCATGTCGCCGTGGATTTTGTTCCGCGCCTTCCTGTCGGTGGCAGTCGTGGTGTCGATCGGCGTGCTGGTGATCAGCGCCTATTTCGCGCCCAAGGGCCTGCGCATGCTGACCGACATGCTCACCGAGGTGAGCGCCGACGTGGTGACCAATCTGGTGCAGCCCGGCCGTTTCGTGTCGATCGAAAGCGGCGTCGTCATGCGCATCCGCGAGCGGCGCAGCAACGGCCAGTTGGTCGGCATTTTCCTCGACGACCAGCGCGATCCGGCGCAGCGCGTCACCATCATCGCCGACACCGGCGAATTGCTCGACAACGCCAACGGCACTTTTTTGGTCCTGCAGCAGGGCATGGTGCAGCGTTTTAAGGCCAAGCAGCCCGATCCAACGATGGTGGTGTTCGACCGCTACGCCTTCGATCTCTCGACCTTGGTCCACGGCCAACAGGCCGTGAAATATTCGGTCCGCCAGCGCTACCTGTGGCAGTTGCTGTTTCCCGATCCGAAGGATCCGAGCTACCTCGAACAGCCGAACGAGTTCCGCGCCGAGATGCACGACCGGCTGATGGCGCCGATTTATCCGATCGCTTTTGCGGTGATCGCGTTCGCCTATTTGGGCGCGCCGCGCACCAACCGGCAAAGCCGCACCGTTTCAATGCTCGGCGCCGTTGGCGGCGTGGCGTTACTGCGGCTCGCCGGATTCGTCTCCACCGTATTCGGTGCCACCATGCCGTGGATGCTGTCGCTGCAATATATCGGGCTCGCGCTCGCATTCGGCGGCGGCCTGTTCGTGATCCACCGCGGCCTGATCATCGAACCGCCGGCATTCCTCGACAAGTGGCTGGCAGCCCTTGTCGAGCGCGTGACCCGGCGCGTTGCGACGCAATGAGCTCATGATGCGGTTGATCGGCGGAACACTCGGGCTTTATTTCGGCAAGCGCTTCCTTGGCGCGGTGCTGCTCGTGTTCGGCGGCATCTTCATGCTCGTCGCGCTGGTCGACTATATCGAAACGATGCGCCGCGCCACCGACATGCCGCACGTCTCGGCGATCCTGGTGGCGAAGGCGTCGTTTTATCGCGTCCCGCAGATTGCCGAGCGGATCATGCCGTTCTGCATACTGATCGGCACGATGGCGTGTTATCTCAACCTGTCGCGGCGGCTGGAATTGGTGGTCGCGCGCTCGGCCGGCGTATCGGCGTGGCAGTTTATCTCGCCGGCCGTGACCGTGGCCTTCCTGCTCGGCATCGCCGCTACCACGGCCTACAATCCGCTCTCGGCCATCATGCAGGAGCAGTCGAAACGCTACGAGGCGATCATTTTCGGCAACAAATCGGACGAGCTGCACGGGGGCGGCCCGTTCTGGACCAGCCAGCGCAGCAGCGATGGCCAGGCCATCATCAATGCCAAGTCGAGCCGCGACCAGGGCGTCATTCTCAACGGCGTGACGATCTTCGCTTTCGACAATGGCGGCCATTTCAAGCAGCGTATCGAGGCCCGCTCGGCCACGCTGGAACCGGGGGTCTGGCGGCTCTTGGATGCCCGCGTCAACGAGCTGGACACCTTGCCGGCCAAACACCCGGTCTATGAGTTCAAGTCTAGCCTGACGCCGGAACAAGCTCGCGAAAGCTTTGCGACCCCGGAATCTGTACCTTTTTGGGAACTACCAAAATATATCACGATCGCAGAACATGCCGGCCTAGTTGCCGCAGGCTATAGATTCCAATTCCAGAAGCTTCTGGCACAGCCTTTCATGCTGGCGGCCATGGTATTCCTTGCCGCTGCCGTCAGTCTACGTTTCTTCCGCTTTGGCGGGGTGCAAAAGATGATTTTAAGTGGCGTGGCATCGGGCTTTCTGCTTTATGTTTTATCGAAAGTGACCGAGGATATGACGAAGGCCGAGCTGATGCACCCTGCGGCAGCAGCTTGGCTACCCGTGCTTGCCGGGGGCCTGACGGGATTCATTGCGTTGTTATACCAGGAGGACGGGTAATGGCGGGGGGGCTGTTTCGCGCTCGTCCATCCATGCCCCGGCCCCATCGCCGTGGCATCGCGGGAATAATCGCCGCCCTCGCCGTGCTGGCTTGCGGCGACATGATTGCGTGCGCGCCGGCTGTTGCCCAAGACGTCTTCACGTTCCCGCAGACCGCGCCGCGGCGTCCGAAATCCCAGATCGCCATCGAGCGGGAAAAAGCCGGCGACCAGCAGCAGATGCTCGTGAAGGCGAACGAGATCGATTACGATTACGCCAATCACCGCGTCTCCGCGGTCGGCAGCGTGCAGATCTATTATCGCAACTCGACGCTCGAAGCCGACCGCGTGGTCTACGACCAGACCAATAAGCGCCTGCATGCCGAAGGCAATGTCCGGCTGACCGAAGCGGACGGCAAGGTCACCTACGGCACGATCATGGACCTGTCCGATAACTATCGCGACGGGTTCGTCGATTCGCTGCGTCTGGATTCGCCCGATCAGACGCGTATGGCGGCGGCCCGCGCCGAGCGCACCAACGGCAACACCACCGTATTCCACAGCGGCGTCTACACGGCCTGCGAGCCATGCAAGGACGATCCGAAAAAACCGCCGCTGTGGCAGGTGAAAGCCGCGCGCATCATCCACGACCAGGGTGAGAAGATGATCTATTTCGAGGACGCGAGCCTCGAATTTTTCGGCCATCCAATCGCCTGGCTGCCCTACTTCTCGACGCCCGACCCGACCGTCAAACGCCAGTCCGGCGTGCTGCCGCCGTTGGCCACGTCGAACACCATTTACGGACAGTCGATCGAAGTCCCCTATTACTGGGCGTTGGCGCCGAACTATGATGCCACCTTCTCGCCGATGATCACCACCAAGCAGGGCCCGCTGCTGCAAGGCGAGTTTCGCCAGCGCCTGATCAACGGCGCCTACTCGATCCGCGCCGCCGGCATCTACCAGCTCGACAGCGCCTACTTTGCCGGCCTCCCCAACGCCCCCGGTGACCGCAATTTCCGCGGCAGCGTGGAAAGCGACGGCCGATTCGCCATCAACGACAAATGGGTCTGGGGCTGGGACAGCGTACTGCTCACCGACAAGACGTTCCTGCAGGATTACAACCCGCGTCTATCGGCTTATCACTATGTCGATACTCTCGGCGGCGCCGCCAATTCGGGTCTTTCGCAGATCTATCTCGCCGGCAAGGGCAACCAAAGCTATTTCGACATCCGCTCGATCTACTACTACGGCTTCTCGACGGCGGACGTGCAGAACCAGATTCCGGTCATCCATCCGGTCCTCGATTACGACTACACCTTCGATCATCCGATTATGGGCGGCGAGCTCGGTTACAACATCAACTTCACCAGCCTGACGCGCGAGCAGGCCGAATTCGACGCGATCAATCAGACCGCGTCCGGCCTCGGCACGTGCTCGCAGACTGCCGATTCCGCGATCATCAATTCCAGCAATTGCTTGCTGCGCGGCATTCCCGGTACCTATAGCCGCTTCTCGGCGGAGGCCCATTGGCGCCGCAGCTTCACCGATTCGTTCGGTCAGGTGTTCACGCCTTTCGCCTCGGTGCGCGCCGATGCCGGCTCGATGCAGATCGCCAACGATCCCGGCGTGTCCAACTACATCGGCACCGGCGACACCAATCTGGTGCGCGGCATGCCGACCGTCGGCGTGGAATACCACTATCCCTTCATCAACGTGCAATCCTGGGGCACGCAAACCTTCGAGCCGATCGCCCAGATCATCGCGCGGCCGAATGAACCTCAGGTCGGCAGGTGGCCAAACGAGGATGCGCAAAGCTTGATCTTCGACGACAGCAATCTGTTCAAGGTCGACAAATTCTCCGGCTGGGACCGGGTCGAGGGCGGCGGGCGCGCCAATTACGGGCTGACCTACACCGCGCAATTCAATCACGGCGGCGCGTTCAACGCTCTGTTCGGGCAGTCCTACAGCCTGTGGGACAATTCATTCGCGCAAACCGGCATCGCCAATACCGGCCTCGACAGCGGGCTCGATACCACCCGCTCCGACTATGTGGCGCGCGCGACCTATCAGCCCAACAGCACCTATAAATTTTCCGCGCGCTTCCGCTTCGACAACGACACCTTTGTTGTCAAGCGGACGGAGCTCGAAACAAGCGCCAATTTCGATCGCTGGAGTGTCAGCCTGCTCTACGGCGACTATGCCGCCCAGCCCGATATCGGTTTCCTCACCGAGCGTCAGGGCCTAAACGCCTCCGGATCGGTCAAGCTTGACGCCAACTGGGTGATACGCGGCTCTGCTCTCTACGACCTCAAATTAAATGAATTCTCGTCGAACTCGCTCGGCCTCGCCTTTGTCAATGATTGCCTAATTTTAGGCCTAAATTACGTTACCAATTACAGCTATGGGACCGGTTCGCCGCAGCTCAACCATACAATCATGCTGCAATTGAGCCTGCGGACACTCGGCACTACGGGAGCCAGTCAGAATATCAGCGCGAGTGGGCTCTGATGCAAACCGGCCGTGATTCAGCTGACCGCCGGCGTGCGTAATACTGTGGATATTGCAATGCCGGCGACTGACGTGAGATTTCGTTCATTCCGCCGTTGGCTGGCGGGAGCCGCCTTGGCCCTGGCCGCGGCCATCGCCATGCCGGCCGCGGCCTTCGCGCAGGTCGTTGTGGTCGCCAACGGATCGCCGATCACGGCTTACGACATCGATCAGCGCAGCAAGCTGATCGCGGCATCGACCCACAAGACCCCCGCGCGCCAGGACGTCATCCAGGAACTGATCGACGACCGCATCAAGATCGCCAAGGCCAAGAGCTACAACTTCGAGGTGCCCGATTCCGAGGTCGACCAGGCGTTCGCCAATATGGCCAAGACCCAGCACATATCGACGGAGCAGTTCATCCAGGCCATCGGGCACTCCGGCATTTCACCGAACACGATCAAGGCGCGCATCCGTGCCGAACTGACCTGGAGCCAACTGGTGCGCGGCAAGTTCAGCGCATCGCTCGAGATCGGGGAAGCCGATGTCGCCAAGGCATTGCGCGACCGTAGCGAAAGCCAAGCCGACGTGGCCGGCTACACGTACACGCTCTATCCGGTCATGGTCCTGATCCCGCCGGGCTCGAACCCCGCCGCCATGGAGGCCAAGCGCCGGGAAGCGGAAAACCTGCGCACCCGCTTCGTCTCATGCAACGAAGGGCTGGCGTTTGCGCGCGCGCTGCGCGACGTCGCGGTGCGCGAGCCGGTGTCGCGCGGCTCGGCCGATCTTGCACCGCAACTGCGCGATATGCTGGGCAGCATCGAGATCGGCCATTTGACCGCTCCGGAACTGACGGCACAGGGCGTGCAGATGTTCGCATTGTGCGACAAGAAGGAGAGCAAGACCGATTCTCCGCTCAAGGGCGAAGTGCGCCAGCAATTGTTCGCCAAAAGGTTCGATGCCGAGTCCAAGAGATTTCTCGACGAGATCCGCAAACAGGCGATGATCGAATACAAAGAAAATAAATGAGATCTGCCCTTGGCCTTCCTCTGGCGTTGACGCTCGGCGAACCGGCGGGCATCGGCCCCGATTTAACGCTGGCGGTCTGGCGGCGCCGGGTCGAACTCGACCTGCCGCCCTTCTATCTCGTCGGCGAAACGGATTTTCTGCGCAGCCGCGCCCGCGTTCTCGGCCTCGATGTGCCGCTCGTCGTCGTCGCGCCGGAGGAAGCACCGGCCGCTTTCCAGCGCGCGTTGCCGGTCGCCCCGCTTGGCATGGCCGTCACCGCCGCGCCCGGCAAGCCCGATGCCAGCAGCGCGCCGGCCGCCATCGCCTCGATCCGGCGTGCCGTCGCCGACGTGCTGGCCGGCCGCGCTGCCGCGGTCGTCACCAATCCGGTCGCCAAGAACGTGCTCTACCGTTCCGGTTTTGCCGAGCCGGGCCATACCGAATTCCTGGCCAAGCTCGCCGCCGAGGCCACCGGCAAGCCGGTGCATCCGGTGATGATGCTGTGGTCGGCGGAGCTCGCCGTGGTGCCGGTGACCATCCATTTGCCGTTGCGCGACATGGTGTCGCGCCTAACCACCGAACTCATCATCGAGACCGGGCGCATCGTCGCGCGCGACCTTAGCACGCGCTTCGGCATCGCCCGTCCGCGCATCGCCGTCGCCGGGCTCAACCCGCATGCCGGCGAGGAAGGCGCGCTCGGCGAGGAGGACGCGACAATCGTGGCGCCGGCGGTCGCGCATCTGCGGGCGGAGGGCATCGACGCCACTGGGCCGTTGCCGGCCGACACGCTGTTCCACGAGCGAGCGCGCGCGGGCTACGACGTCGCGCTCTGCATGTATCACGACCAGGCGCTGATCCCGATCAAGACGCTGGCCTTCGAGCGCGCGGTGAACGTGACGCTCGGCCTGCCGTTCGTGCGCACCTCGCCCGACCACGGCACCGCCTTCGACATCGCCGGCACCGGCCGCGCCGATCCGTCCAGCCTGGTGGCGGCGCTGGCGCTCGCCGCACGGCTCTCCGCCCATTCGGCGGCGCTCGTGCCAGCCAAATAATTTTTGTTTGCGGATGATCTTATCCGAAAACCGGTTCCCACTTTTCGGTATCATGCACTGATGGCCCAGATCGACGACCTGCCGCCGCTGCGCGACGTGATCCGCCGGCATGGCTTGTCCGCCAAGAAATCGCTCGGCCAGAACTTTCTGCTCGATCTCAATCTGACCGCGCGCATCGCCCGCGCCGGCGGCGCCCTGCAAGGCGCGACCGTGCTCGAAGTCGGCCCCGGCCCGGGCGGTCTGACGCGCGCGCTGCTGGCGGAAGGCGCGCGGCGCGTCATCGCCATCGAGCGCGACGACCGCGCGATTGCCGCGCTGGAGGAGATCGCGGCGCGCTATCCCGGCCGGGTCGAGATCGTACCCGGCGACGCGTTGGAATTCGACGCGCGGGCTCATCTCAACGGCGAGCGCGCGCGCGTGATCGCCAACCTGCCCTACAATATCGCGACCGCACTGCTGATCGGCTGGCTGACCAAGCCGTGGCCGCCCTGGTACGACGCGCTGGTGCTGATGTTCCAGCGCGAGGTGGCGCTGCGCATCGTCGCCGCGTCCGGCAGCAAAACCTATGGCCGGTTGTCGGTGCTGGCGAACTGGCGCTGCGAGACCAAAATGCTGTTCGACGTGGCGCCGTCGGCCTTCGTGCCGCCGCCCAAGGTGACGTCCTCGGTGGTACGGCTGATTCCGCGCGAACGGCCGCTCGCCTGCGATGCCGGCGCCTTGCAAAAACTGACCGCGGCGGCGTTCGGGCAGCGCCGCAAGATGCTGCGCCAGAGCCTCAAAACCCTCGGCGTAGACACCAACGCATTGCTCGCCGAAGCTGCGATTGAACCGACCGCGCGAGCGGAGGAAATCCCGGTCGAAGGCTTCGTTGCGCTGGCAAATATTTTCGCTGGGCAGACGAAAGGCCGCATGTAAAGTTTGAGGGCCATGCAGATGCACCGCCAATCCCTCACCGCCTATGGCGCGCCGCTGTGCGAAACGGTGGTCGACGCCCCCCAGCCGACGGGCACCGAAGTTCTGGTGCGCATCGCGCGCTGCGGCGTCTGCCATTCCGACCTGCACATGCAGGACGGCTATTTTTTGCTCGGCGACGGCAAGCAGCTCGACGTGCGCGCCGGCCGCACGCTGCCGTTCACGCTCGGCCATGAGATCGCAGGTGAGGTCGAGAGCGCGGGGCCGCAGGCCAATGTGACGCCGGGCGCCAAGGTCGCGATCTATCCCTGGATCGGTTGCGGTGCGTGCGCGGCCTGCAAGGCGGGCGAGGAAAATATCTGCACGGCGCCGCGCCACCTCGGCATCACGGTGGACGGCGGTTTTGCCACCCATGTGCTCATCCCGCACCCGCGCTATCTCATCGACTATGCGCCGCTGTCGCCGTCTTACGCCGGCGCGCTGATGTGCTCGGGCCTCACCGCTTATGCCGCGCTCAAGCGTCTCTCGGACCGCGCGGCGCGCGCGCCGTTGCTGCTGGTCGGCCTCGGCGGCGTCGGGCTTATGGGGCTGGCGCTGGCGCGCGCCCTATACGGCAGCGTGCCTTACGTCGCCGAAATCGACGCCACGAAACGCGGCGCCGCGCTTGCCGCCGGCGCGCAAGCCGCCTTCGATCCGTCCGATCCGGGCGCGCGCAAGGCGCTGCTGAAAGTGAGCGGCGGCATTTACGCAGCCATCGATTTCGCCGGTTCCGATACGTCGCTCAATTTTGCCACCGGCGTGCTGGCCAAAGGCGGCAAGGTGGTGGTCACCGGATTGATCGGCGGCGCCTTTTCCACCGCGGTCGCCATGTTCCCGCTCAAGGCCATGACCATCGAGGGCACCACCACCGGCACGCTTGCCGAAGCGCGCGAACTGATCGACCTGGTGCGCGCGAAGAACATCGGGCCACCACCAATCGCCGAGCGGCCGCTGGCGCAGGCGCAGGCGACGCTCGACGACTTGCGGGCTGGGAAAATCGTCGGGCGCGTGGTGCTGGCGGCGTAACAGCCGCCGTCGGCGCGGCGCGCATGCGCCGAGAAGCGCAGCGGCCATTATCGCCGACAGAGCCCGCTTCGCTTACGATTTACGCCATCTCGGAACGATTTTGCGCCAACGTCCGGTATCGAGCTTGCATTTCAATTTGAATACAATTTCGCGGCTGAGGTGCGAAAGGCAGATAATCGATCTGATAAGCAAGAAGAGCATGGTGAGCTTGGGATTCATTTGTCCGCTCCTCCAACCGATACTCCCCCAAAAACTAAACGCGCCGGAGGCGCGGCGCCTGCATAAATAGTGCATAAATTCGGAGGACGGTTTTGCGAGCAGAGTTGCGATAATTTAGATGTTAAAAAAATAAAATAGCCGCTGGTGCCGGCTCGATGGACGCGCGTCACGTCCGCTTTAGAGTTTCGCCTGCAAGCCGCGCACGAAGTCGGAAAGGCCCGGCTGACGCTCGCGGGTGAGCCGCTCGGCGGCGAGAACCGCTTTCACGTCGGCGAACGATTGTTCGAAATCGCGGTTGATCACGACATAATCGTACTCGGCCCAGTGGCTCATCTCGTCGGCCGCCTTCGCCATGCGGCGATGAATGGTTTCGTAATCGTCCTGCGCGCGGGCTTTCAGTCGCCGCTCCAGCTCCGGGATCGAGGGCGGCAATATGAACACGCTGACCAGATCGCCGCGGGCCTTTTCGCGCAATTGCTGGGTGCCCTGCCAATCGATGTCGAACAACACGTCGCGGCCGTCGGCCAGCGCGTCCACCACGGGCTTAGCCGGGGTGCCGTAGTAATTGTCGAACACCTCCGCATATTCCAGCAGCGCGTCCTCTTCGATGAGCCTGTCGAAGCGTCTGCGGTCGATGAAGGTGTAGTCGCGGCCGTCCACCTCGCCGGGCCGCATTTTTCGCGTCGTCACCGAAACCGACAACGTCACGCCCTTGTCCTGCTCGAGCAGCCGGCGCGACAGCGTGGTCTTGCCGGCGCCCGAGGGCGACGACAGCACCAGCATCAGCCCGCGCCGGGCGATCATCGCTGTCTGCGGTAGCGTCTTCGCCATCGTCACTCCAGGTTCTGCACCTGCTCGCGGAACTGCTCGACCGTGCTTTTCAATTCCAGACCGATATTGGTGAGATCGACGTCGTTGGCCTTGGCGGTGAGGGTATTCGATTCGCGGTTGAGTTCCTGCGCCAGAAAATCGAGCCTGCGGCCGGCCGGCCCGCCGTCGGCGATGAGCTTTTGCGCCTGCGCGACATGGGAGGCGAGACGGTCGAGCTCCTCGCGGATATCGGCCTTGCTGGCGAGCATGATCGCTTCCTGGTGCAGACGGTCGCTGTCGAATCGTTGCGAGGCGGACAGCAGTGTCGCCACCTGCTCGGCGAGCCGCGCCTTGATCGCCTCCGGCTTGCGTCCCGGCGCCGCTTCCGCGCGCGCGGCCAGCGCGGCAATCTCCGCAAGCCGTGCCGACAGCAGGCGGCCGAGCGTTGCGCCCTCCTCGCGCCGCATGGCGACGAGATCGGCCAGCGCCTTGTCGAAACCAGAAAGGATTGCGGCCTCGGCGGCGCGGCGATCCTCCTCGCGCTCGTCTTCCTCGGTGATCTCGATCACGCCCTTGAGCGACAGGATGCCGTCGAGCGTCGGCGGCGAGGCTTCGACCTTGCCGCGCAGGCTCTTGAGCGTCGCCAGAACGGCGTTGAGCACCGGCTCATTGACCTTGACGGTGGGCGCCACGCCTTTGCGTTCGACGGTGAGATTGGCGTAAGTCGTACCGCGCGACAGCTTCTCGGCCGCGCGCGCGCGCGCAGGCACTTCGATCGCATCCCAGCCCGGCGGCAGGCGCAGCCGCAGATCGAGGCCCTTGGCGTTGACCGATTTGAGCTCCCAGCTCCAGGCGTAGGAGCCCGCCACGCCGTGCCCGCGAGCGAAGCCGGTCATGCTCGACAAGGCCATAGGATCTGATCTCGTGTTTGCTGAAAGGGCGAAAGTGGCGGGACCTTAACCGCGCGCAATGCCGCTCACAAGGCCGGCGCGATCCTACTGCTTGTCGCCGGTAGCTTTGTCGGGTGCCGCCATAGGGTCGGGTACGGTGGTGTTCTTTTCGAGCGCGCGCAGGCGCGCGACGTTCTTCTGATGCTGGTCGTAGGATTCCGAGAACACATGGCCGCCGCTGCCGTCGGCGACGAAATAGAGGTCCTTGGTGCGCGCCGGATTGGCGGCAGCCTCAAGCGAGGTGCGGCCCGGATTGGCGATCGGACCGGGCGGCAGCCCGTCGATCACATAGGTATTGTAGGGCGTCGGCTGCTCGATCTCGCTTTTCAGGATCGGGCGGCCGAGCGAACCCTTGCCGCCGGTCAGGCCGTAAATGATGGTCGGGTCGGACTGCAATCGCATCTTGTTCTTGAGGCGATTGACGAACACGGAAGCGACGCGCGAGCGCTCGTCCGGCCTGCCGGTCTCCTTCTCCACGATCGAGGCGAGGATGACCAACTGCTCCGGCGTCTTGACCGGAAGATCCGGCATGCGGTGTTCCCAGACCTCCTGCAGTATACGCTGGTGGGCCTGCTGCATGCGCAGGATGATCTGCGCGCGCAGCATGCCGCGGGTGAATTTGTAGGTCTCCGGCAGCAACGTACCCTCGCGCGGGATTTCCTTGATCTGGCCGGACAGCGCGTCGTTCTCCAACAGCTTGGCGACGATCTGCTCGGAGGTCAGCCCTTCGGGGATGGTCAGCGTGTGCTGCACCACCTTGTTTTCGATGATGGTGTTGACCACCTCGGCGAGGCTGGCGCTCTTGGTGAACTGATACTCGCCGTGCTTGAGGTCGCCGCGCGCCTTGAGTACCAGCACGCCGCCGATGAAAACCCACGGCTGATCGATCACGCCCTCGCGCTGCAGCAGATCGGCGATATCGCGGATGCCGAGCCCGCGCGGAATATTGACCACCTTGTCCTGCGGCAGCGGCCCGGGCGCTTCGAAGCGCTGCTTGCCGACG
>Ga0182024_10021737_pt1 | contig 11623 bp, 1 predicted proteins | sample P32metaG_FD_120480 | JGI IMG/M metagenome (GOLD analysis project Ga0182024, IMG submission 120480) | Permafrost microbial communities from Stordalen Mire, Sweden - P3-2 metaG (Illumina Assembly) | ecosystem: Environmental > Terrestrial > Soil > Wetlands > Permafrost | place: Sweden: Stordalen... | reverse complement strand
TCAACGTGCCGATCACGCCGCTGGTCAGGTTAATGTTGCCGCCGCTGGCCACCGTCACCGATCCGTTCAGCGTGCCCTTAACCGACGAGGCCGCTCCGCCCAGCGTACCCCCGCTGTTGATCGCCACCGCGCTGCCCGATGCCGTGCTGCCCGATACAATCAGCGTGCCGCCGCTGACCGTCGTCGCGCCGGTGTAGGTGTTTATACCGGTCAGGGCCAGCGTACCCGACCCGGCCTTGGTCAACGCGCCATCCTGAATCACAGCGCCGATGCTGAGATCAATGCCGCTGCTCGTCGAGCCCGAGGCGATCGTAAAGGTGGAGGTCCCGCCGTTGAGATCGATGAAGCCGGAGTTTGAGCCTCCAGGGCCGTTACTGATGTACGAGGTAGTTGACGACGCGACGGTCGACAGGTTGGAACTCGTGCCGTAATTGCTCGGGTTGCCCATGAGCAACTCGCCCGCACTGGTGTTGTCGGAGTCGAGGGTCAGCGTGCTGCCCGTCATGACCAGACCTGTGCCGCCGCTGTCCACCTGAAGCAGGCCGCCGCCAAAACCGGTACCCCCATCACCCTGCACTTCGTTGGTGCCGCTGCCGCTGATGGCGACATGCTCGTCTTCCACGATGCCGCCCGCGTTGATCGTGTTGGTGCTGCCCCCGGACCAGGTGATCGAAGCCCCCGTGCCGATCAGATCGCCGCCCAAGCCAGTGCTGAACGTGCCGCCGCTGTTGCTGAAGTCGCCCAGCGTTTCGGTCCATCCGTTGAGGTTGACCGTGCCCGACGTCATCGAAATGGTGGCGTTATTGGCCAGCTGTTCACTCCCGAGCCACTTCAACGTGCCGCCGCTGACCAGGACATCCGGGCTGGCGATGTTGAGCTGACCCGCGCCCGCGATGGCCCCGTTAGACACACTCTTGTCCAGGTCGAGTTCCCCGCCGCTCACCGTAGTCTCACCGGTGTAGGTGTTGGCGCTGGAGCCGCTCAAGATCAGATCCCCCGCACTGACCGCCAACGTCTTGCCGCTGCCCGCGATCACGCCCTTGAAGGTGCTGGTGGAACTGCTACCGTAGCTGACACTGCCGGTGATCGTGCTGTTGACGCCGGCGCCGGCGATCGTGCCGCCCGTCACATTTAACCCGCCGTTGGCCGTCAGATTACCGCTGGAACCGATGCTGAACGCGCCACTGCTCGACGTCACCGCGCCGGTCACACTGCCCGCCCCGTTCCAGTTGCCGCCCGTGACACCGAGCGTGCCACTGATGTTGGAAGCGCTGTTTAGGTTAATGATGCCACTGCCGGTCAGGGTCGCGTTGCCCACCACCGCGCCTGAGCTGTTGCTGCTCAGAGTACCCGCGGTAGCGACGGCGAGGGTGCCACCCGTGACCGTTAAGGTGTTGCCAAGAAGCAACGCACCGTAGTTGACCGTGACCCCACCGGTCGTGCTGACAGCAGTGTCCAACTCGACGGTCCCGGTATGGCCGCTCGCTCCAATGCTGAAAGCGTTGTTATTGGTCACCCAAGTGCCCGTATTAAAATCGGTCGTGCCGTTGCCCGTGGCCATCAGAGTCACGGCTTTGTTCAAGGTGATACCACCGGTGTAGGTCGCCGTGCCGATGGTGTTACTGCTGCCGATGGTATAGGTGCCGCTCGTGCTTTGGTTCGCCACGGTGATGGCGTTCGCAACGGTAAATCCGCCCGTATTGATGAGCAGTGTCGGGCTGGAATTATTGGCCGTCGTACTGGGATCACCGAGAGTCACCAAACCCGAGCTGGCACCAAAGGCACCGCTGGTGCCTCCCGAATTATTGACTCCCGCCACCAACGCGCCCGCGCTGATGACCGTCCCGCCGGTGTAAGTGTTCGGACCCGAGAGCGTCGTCGTGCCCGTGCCGACCTTGGTTAGCGCCAGCGTATTAATATTGGCGCCGGAGTGATCGGCAATCACGCCTGAATAGTTTCCACCGCCGTTGCCGTTGCCGATGGTCAGCGTCGCATTGGAAGTGCCGTTATTCAGCACCGTGCCGCCGCTGCCGGTGAAAATGCCCACCGTTTGGCCGGTTCCATTGATGTCGAGCGTACCACTATTGACTGTCAAAGTGCCGCTGGTGCTGCCCAAGGTGCCCGAGCCGCTCATTTGCAACAAGCCGCTGGTAACGGTCGTTCCCCCCAGATAGCTGTTCGGCCCGGAGAAGATTGTCGTCCCCGCGCCGTTTTGCGCGAACGTGCCGTTGCCGCTGATACTGCCGGAGAGCGTGTTGGTGATGCTGCTGCCTTCCGCACCGATCACCGCGCCGTTATCGGTGATATTTCCGGTGTAGCTGCCCGTAGTGGCTTCGTCAAAGGCCATGGTTCCGCTCGCTCCCACGGTCGCTCCGCCCGTGCCAACCAAAGATCCGGAAGTGCCGTTGCCAATTTGCAACAGGCCCGCATTAACCATCGTGGCCCCGGTATAACTATCGGTGCCGGAGAGCGTCGTCGTGCCGGTGCCGATGAAGGTCAAGCCACCGCTGGTGTCGGCCGTTTGCGTCACCGTGCCGATGGTCGCAGCGGTGGTGGCGCCGCCGCCGCTCAAGGTGAACGACAACGCTCCGGTGTAGCCGGTGCCGGGGTTGGTGACGACGATGCCAGTGACCACTCCGCCGGAGACGGTGGCGTAGGCGGTCGCGCCAACGCCGCCCGCTCCGGAAACTGTCACGAGCGGCGCGCCGATGTAGCCCGCGCCGCCGTTTGTCACCGTCGGGTTGCTATTCGCGCCACTTCCCGTCGGCGCCAGCAGCGCATTGCCGATGGTGATGCTGGTACCGTTGTTATTAATCGTGCCGCCGCCCCCGTAAACATAGACCCTCGTAATGTTCGTGCTTTTAAAAAACGATGCGCCGCCATTGAGTGCGGTGGCACTCAGTGTGCCGCCGTTGAAGTTAAACAAAGACGTCGGGCCGGAGCCGCCGGAGCCGAAAGACGCCGTTATCTCAGGAATAGTCAATGTGCCGCTGCTGAGAAGGTTGAAGACACTCAGGTTGCCCGCATTACTTCCACCCATCAGGTCAAGCTCGCCGTTAGTATTGGACGGGGCGGAGGTACTCAGCCCGGTAATGCTGCCACCTGCGAGGTTGACCACCGACGTGCCGGATACTCCCGTATTAAAATTCTGGACATTAAGACTGAAATCGCCGCCGCCGGTGTTGATCGTGAGCGTACCACCGGTCACATTAACCACGCCGCTGGCGCCCGCACCTCGCCCAACGTCAAAATATAACGTCTCGGTCAGCGTGCCGCCGGTGATATCCATCACGCCCACCCCGCTGCTCGCAGAAGTCCCTCCCATATCGAATTCACCCATGGAGAGACTTCCGCCGGAGAGCTTATAATAACCGTAGCCCCCATTACTCACCTCATTCCCCCCCGCGGAAAAGCTAACCGTGCCGGCCGTCTGATAAATCGCCCCTGCGGAAGTGCTACCGCTCCCGCCCTCAATGAAGTTACCGGTCGACGTTACGTTGTTCGATATGTTCACGACCGCGTCTACCCCGTTGGTTGTACCGACATAGAGATCGCCCGCTCCCAGACCGAGGGTGCCGGTGATATTCAATACGCCCCCATTCACAGTGGTCAGGCCGGTGTAGGTGTTCGCGCCGCCGAGAGTCGATGTGCCCGTGCTGGTCTGCGTGAAGGTCGAACCCGAGCCGGCGATGGAACCGCCGGAGCCTTCCGATAAAACACCGGTGCCGGCGATCGAGACACTTGACCCGGTCAGCGAACCGGAGAGAGTGAGCGTGCCGCTACCGACGGTCGTCGCGCCGGTATAGGTGTTCGCGCCGGCGAGAGTCGTCGTGCCGTTCACGACTACACCCACCGCACCCATGCCGTTATTGGTAATGTTTGAATTAATGGTCAGCGTGCTGGTCGAAAGGTTGGTCAGGAAGAGCGTGCCGGCGGTGTTGGCGGCCGAGCCGCCCGCATTGACCGTACCGCCGCCCACCGTGGCGCCAATGGTCAGATTACCGGTGCTGCCGGCAACCGTATTCAGCAGGATACCGCCGTTGATGCCGAAGTTCAGGGTATTGCCGCTGCCCACCGCGACGGTTGAGGCGCCGCTCGTATCCTGCATCAGGGTGTTGATGCTCGTCACGCCTGAGGCGGCCATGCTGTCATTGCCGCCGGTGGTGATCGCGTTGATCCGCACGTTGGTCGTTGACCCGGTCGTGATCGTGGAAGCCTGCGTGTTGATGTTCGTGTAGGCGGTGTAGGCGGTGATGACGGTGCTGTTGGCGCCGGTGCCGAGCGTGGCCCAATCGGTGCCGCCGACAGTGGCGAAAGCGCCGAGAATGCCGTTCGTGGTGGTGCTTGTGGTGGTATAGCCGTTCGTGGTGCTGAACGTCGGATCAGTCGTCGGCTGGACGAAATTGACCGTGCCGCCGGTGCTCGTCAGGGCGCCCAAGGCGACAAGCACCCCGTTCGACGAATTCGTCGTCGAGATCGTGAAGGTGTTGGCGCTGGCCGCAATGACCGTGCTGGCGAACGTCTGGCTGTTGTTGGTCGCAGTGCCGATGCCGTTGACAGCGAACGTGCCTCCACCCATGGACAAGGTTCCGGTACTGGCCAGAATGTTGCTCGCCGGAGCGCCCGACGCGGCGAAATTCAGCGCCAGCGTTCCGGCATTCACCGCCGTCCCGCCGGTGTAGGTGTTCGCGCCGGAAAGCGTCAGCGTGCCGGTTCCGACCTTTTGTACCGACGTTGCGTAACTGCCGTAGGTATTGTTAAGAATCACGCCGCTGAACGTTGTGCTGGTCCCCAAGGCGCCGATCGACCAGGTCACTGCGGCGTTGTTACTGCCGCCGACCCGGCCGGTGCCGGTCAACGCTCCCAAGCTGATTGTGCCACTCCCCGAAGAATAAAGGTAGCCGGTTTGGCCGCCAGCAGTCGGGGAGCCGCCGTTAACCGAGAACGTGGTGAGTGTGCCCGTGGAACCCGAATTTAGATTGGGAAACCAATTGGCGTTGCTGGTATTGAAAGTTAGCGTTCCGCTGAAGCCTGAGAGGTTGGTCGGTAGTACGTTGATGATGGTTCCCGACGAGGCCAGGGACGAGAAATTCAAGGTGCCGCTGCCGGTAAGAGTAGTGCCGAGGCCTTCACTGCCCGTGAAAACAACGTTGCTGCTCGTGCCGACATTTGACGCCAGGGCGTTCGTGGTGGTGTAGGCGTTGGTGTTGAGCTGGCCTCCATTAAAAGTGAGGGTGCCCGTGCCCAGGCCGGCGGCATTTCCGAGGGTAATCGCGCCGGAGGTCAGGGTCGTGCCGCCGGTGTAGGTGTTCGCGCCGGCCAGGGTAGTGACGCCGCCCCCGGTCGTGGTGACCGTCAGCCCGGTCGTGCCCGTCGTGCCTCCATTCGAGATGACGCCGTCAAAGGTGGTGCCGCCGCTGCCCGATCCATTGAGCGTCAGCGTATAAGCCGTGGTATTGCCAACATTGGTTACGCCATTATTGACGGTCAGGAGATTCGAGGAATTATTGGCCCAGCTTTGGTTGCCGTTGAGGTCAATCGTCACCGCATTATTTCCCGTACCGCCAAGGGTGAACGCACCGGAACCCGAAGCAACGGTGATGCCGGTTGCCCCAATGTTCAAAGTGCTAGCGCCCGTGCCGCCCTGAATCGTGGTCGCCGCCGTATTTGAGACCGTAATGCCCGCGATCGATTGAGTAGTCCCGTTTAAGCTGGCGGTCGATGTCGTGTTAACCGTAAAGCCTGCCGTATCGGTCGAGCTAGGAGGCATATCTGTCCCCGTCCAACTGCCCGGGGAACCCCACGCACCCGAAATACCGCCAGCCCAAGTGGACGTCGACGCATGAGTGGGATTTGCCATCAGGACAAAGAGACCGAGGGTTACCGCAATGCTGCGTGAAAAATACTGAATATTTTCGGAGGTATATGTTTTCATTGATTTGAGCGGGGATTTCGTATGGAAGGAGACCGAGGATTTCTTCACGGCTTGCGAAGACAAAAATTGCAATGATTCTGAATCCATTGGGTGCGTAGACCAAAGTAGCGCTCGCTAATGTCATCACAAGAAACGGCCAGTTGGCGGACGCTCGCAATGACTGCGACGACGAGGGTGCTGGATAAGAGGTGCTTCTGCATTAGGCTGCCAATATACCTCAGACCTGTTCCATACTGACATATATTAAGCACACCTGCCGGTATACATCTTCCACGCCTGCTACCTGGCAGGGCAGATCAAACAATCACCTCCATGGGAACAAAACCCTAAACCGCGGGGGACTTTTAATCGATTACAACTCTTATTGACGATACCTACAACATTTCCGGGGTCCGATGTTTCCGAATACGCTAATCTCCGCCCTGCGTAATCGCCACTTGGAAATCCTCAGCCTCCGCACATGCGGACAAATGAGTTTCGTCCCCGTTAACAAACTTCACGTATGGGAGATGCTAAAAATCCGCCGCACTAAACCAAGTTATCGCCGCATTGGAGAATCAAAGAGGTAAGCGGCACCCCACTATAATATGGCGCATGCCATGTTCCACATGAAGCAATTCGCCACTAATCAGCCCGAGAATTCTCAAGTGATACGCCGCAAGTTGACTTATGATTTCGATAGCCATGCTGGGCTCCATATATAAAATACAATCAAACGCATGCTATTTGCATCGAATATAGTTCTTATCACGTATCGACTCTGGCCTTCGTTTCGAATCCAAACTCATACTGTTTAGACAATTCGTCTTCACCTGTTAACTTTATTCTAGTTGATGCCGTCTGTAGTCGGATAGATAATAAGCGATTACCGGACTACCCATCCCCTCCGACTCTGACGACTCCGCAGGGCCTATCTTTGCTTTATCCATGATCCGACTTTCATTGAAGTGGCTATTTGCGTTTTCCGGAGCTTTTATTTTTGCTGTTTTTTTCCAACATGCGGCAGCCGCCGAAGATTCTCCCATAGTCGACAAGCAACAAGAACTGGATCGCTTTACCTGGTGGGACAACCGCGATTGGGATTGGTACAAGCAGCGCATTCCGTTCTTTGAGTCACCGGATTCCGATATCGATTTCACGTATTACTACCGCTGGGAATTGGTGACCAAGCATATGACTTACGGCTCGCCCGAAAGCGGCTATAGCTTCAAGGAGTTCATTACCATTCCGCCCTGGTCCGGCCGTTATGGCGCGATCAGTTGTCCCTCAAGCTTGCAGATTTATGAGCTTCGCTGGCTGAATGACCGTCGTATCACGAACGATTTCATTCGCTACTGGTTCCATACGCCGGGCGCGCTGCCGCGGAGTTATAGTAATTGGTACGCCGACGCCGTCTGGGCGAACTATCTGGTCAATGGCGACAAGCAATTTGTCATCGACACCCTTCCCGACATGGAAGCCCAGTACAACGGATGGATGGCGGAACATTGGGATGCGGATCATCAGATGTTTCATTGGAGCGGCATGCACGACGGCATGGAGTTCACCATCGCCAGTCGCCAGACCCAGCGTCCCTTTGATGGGGCCGACAGTTATCGGCCAACTCTCAACAGCTATATATACGGTGATCTGCTGGCCATGGCTAACACGGCGGAATTGGCTGGAGACCACGACAAGGCCTCTCAGTTTCGGGCCAAGGCCGAGGCCTTAAAGGAGAAGGTCCAGGATGAGCTTTGGGACCCGAAGCGAAACTTTTTCATTGGGCAATTCCGGGATGACGAAACATCGCAGGACGGCAATTACACGATTAAGGCTGGCACGTTGATTTATCAGGATGGCCAGTTCGCCGGCGATCCTCATGGCCGTGAATTAAGCGGCTATGTTCCCTGGATGTTCAACCTGCCCGATAAGAACAAAGGCTATGAGGAGGCCTGGACGGGAGTCGACGACCCCGATGTGTTTCTGGCAAAATATGGCCTGACGTTCACCGAGCGCCACGACCCCCTCTTTTTACTCACCAATGGAGAAAAGGGCGCCTGTTATTGGAGCGGAAACAACTGGCCCTACGCCGATTCCGAAGTGCTGATGGCCATGGCCAACGTGCTCGACAATTATCCCCAGACCGTCATCACCAAAAAAGACTATTTCAAGGTCTTCAAAGCCTATACCCAGTCTCATCTCGCCGACGCGCAACCCTATATCGCGGAAGACCAGAATCCCGATACGGGTCATTGGATCAATAATGCGTTCAACCACAGCGAGCATTATTTCCATTCTTCCTATGTCGACTTGCTCATCACCGGGCTGGTCGGACTCCGTCCCCGGGCGGACGATGTCGTGGAGGTTAATCCCCTCGCTCCCGACCAGTGGAACTATTTCGCCCTTGACGACGTGGCTTATCATGGCCACAAGCTCGCCATCATCTGGGACCGCGATGGCACGCGTTATCATCGTGGCAAGGGATTGACAATATTGGCCGATGGCGCCCCGATCGCCAATTCGGCTACCCTCGGCCATCTCGAAGGAAAGCTTCCTTCGATCACGCCTCCGGCCCCTCCGATCGACCGCCCCATTAACTTCGCCGTTAACAATGACGGAAATTACTTTCCAACCATCGAAGTTTCATTTACCGCGCCCGGCACCAGCGAGTCGAACTTGGTCGATGGCACCTATTACTATCACGACCAGCGTCCGGTAAACCGGTGGACCACCGTCGGCTCTCCAAATCCAAGCGACTCGGTGGAAATCGATTTCGGAATTGAACGGCCCATTGAAAACGTGAAGCTCTATGTGCTCGACGACGGAGAGGGAAAACACGTCCGGGCCCCCGCCTCGATTGATCTCGAATTTTGGGACGGATCGGCTTGGAAGACGGTGCCCGGACAGAAACGCACCCCGGAACAACCCGCGGGCCATCGCCCCAACATCATCGAGTTCCCGATCCTGAACACCTCGCGCATTCGCGCCGTTCTCACGCCCCAGTCCAATTCCGCCGTCGGCCTCACCGAGTTTGAGGCCTGGGGTCACGCGGAGTTGCCGCTGAAAGAAGGATCCCTCCCTCCAGGCAACCTCGCGCTCGCGGCGACCGCTAGCGCATCCTATACATCGCCCGTCGACCACATTGAAGAGATCAACGATGGGACGATTGCCATGAGCGTCAATTCGAGAAATCGCTGGACAGCTTATGGCTCACCCAATTCGAGCGACTGGGTCCAGCTCGATTTTCCTGCCGCGGTGTCGGTCGGCCGGATCCAAATCTGCTGGTGGGCCGACGGCGGAGGGGTCCGCTTGCCGAAAAATTATACCATCCAATACTGGAATGACGGCCAGTGGTCCGACGTGACGGAAAGCAAGCGCGCCAGGATGGGGAAAATCGACGAAGTCACCGTCGACCCCGTCCAGACCGACAAATTACGGATAACTTTTGAACACAATCTGCCCGGAAAAACCGGCGTCACCGAGCTCATGGTTTGGGAGAAATGACGTTTCCTGGCTTTCCGCCTCGTCCTTCGCTGGGGCGATAAATTCATGTCAGACCGTTCGGATGCGGCGCCCAGCCCGATTTATATGCGCTTCTTCCAGCTTTATATATGGAGCAAGCCAAATCTAGCATTACAATACTAAGGGCTTTGACGCCTGATTATATGATGTATCGCAGGGAATTTATTCGTAAATTCGGTGGTTTTGCCACCGCCGCCTATTTACTGCCGTTCGGCTTGAAACTCCGCGGACAGACGCCTTCTTCAAACCCAGCGGCCAACGATAGCCGCGGCCTCTTCCCCAACCTTGCGCCTCTTCAGCCTACGCCTTATGTTGCGCTGCCTCTCGGCGCCGTTAGCGCATCGGGCTGGCTTCTGCGACAACTGGAACTGCAACGGGACGGTCTCACCGGCCACGCCGAGGAATTGAGCGAGTGGCTTCCGGCCCTGCAAAATAGCGCCTGGACCGGTGGCCATGGAGAAGCGTGGGAAAAAGGGCCTTACTACCTCAAGGGTCTGGTTAGTCTCGCCTACATCCTCAACGATGACCGGCTGAAAGCCACAGCGGGGAAATGGATCGAGCCAATCCTGGCAAGCCAGCAACCTGATGGATCTTTTGGTCCCTTCGGTCCCACCAACTCTCGCGATTGGTGGCCCCGCATGGTCGTCACCTATCTGTTGCGTGATTACCAGGAGGCGACCGGCGATGCGCGGGTCATTCCTTTCCTCCAAAAATACTATGCCTATCTCGCGCAGCCCTCCCGCCTCAAGGAATGTCTGGCCGAGTCTGACAAATTGAACTGGGGTAAGGCCCGCGCCGCAGACGAAATCGACACGATTCTCTGGGTTTACAATCGCACGAACGATGCGAGCCTTCTTTCCCTCGCGGCCAATCTCCGCGACGGAATGTATGATTGGACGGCGATCGCCGCCGAGGATCGTTTCCTGACGCAGGAAATCCTCAGCCACAATGTGAACGTTCCGCAGATGCTCAAGCGGTACGGCCTCATGGAAATGCTAGTGAAGGGAACCAACCGGGATTCCTTCGTCGCTGCGGAAATCGCTTTGGAAGCGGAGCACGGACAGGCCCTCGGCATTACCGTTGGCACCGAACATCTCGCGGGGCGCAGCCCGAATCAAGGCGTCGAGACCTGCAGCACCGTCGAGAAAATGCTCAGCCTTGAAACCAACTTGCGCATCTTCGGCGAAGCCGCCCTGGGCGACACGCTCGAGCGGCTCGCCTTTAACCTGCTCCCCGCCGCCCTTAGCGAAAACATCCACCAGCACGTCTATTATACGCGCCCCAATCATCCCAGCGCGCGCATGGGTGGCTCCGGCTATTGGGAAGACCACCCGGATCCTTACGTCCCGAGTCCGCAATCGGGCTTTCCCTGCTGCTGCTACAATTTTCACATGGGCTGGCCGAAGTATGTCCAAAACGCCTGGGCGGCCACAGCGGATGGCGGCCTGGCGGTCCTCGCCTACGGTCCCAACCAAGTCTCGGCCAAAGTGAAGAGCGGCGTTCCCGTCACCATCGTGCAGGAAACCGATTATCCCTTCGACGAAACCGTGCGCTTGAAGGTCACCACTCCGACCGCCGTCCAGTTTCCACTCGAATTGCGCATCCCGGCCTGGTGCGATACACCGCAAGTCACCGTCGACGGCCAACCCGTTGCGGGTGTACAGCCGGGAACCTTCCTCCGCATCGACCGCGTTTGGAGTGGTGGAGACGAAGTCGTGGCGACCTTCCCCATGAAAATTCGCACGCGGGAAGGTTTTCTTGGCGCCGTTATGATCGAACGCGGACCGGTAATCTATTCCCTGCAGATCGGTGCGGAAAAAAATATCATCAAGGAGGGCCAGAATGGCTTCGACCGGATCGAACTGACGCCCCAGACGCCATGGAATTATGGCCTGGCAGTCGATCCCACGCGGCCCGACGCTTCCATTTCGGTCCAGACCAATACCATGCCGGACAATCCGTTTGTGGCCGCGACGACGCCGGTACAGCTTAAGACGCAGGCGCGACGCGTAACGGGATGGACTTTCTCGCGCAACGGGACCATGGCCGACGATCCGCCTGTCAGCCCCGTCGAGTCCAATGCACCGGACGAACCCATCACGCTCGTTCCTTTCGGCGCGCAATTCCTGCGCATCACCTGGTTTCCGCGCCTCGGCACGCCCACTACTCCTGCTTCGACCTTCTCGG
>Ga0182024_10021736_pt1 | contig 11623 bp, 10 predicted proteins | sample P32metaG_FD_120480 | JGI IMG/M metagenome (GOLD analysis project Ga0182024, IMG submission 120480) | Permafrost microbial communities from Stordalen Mire, Sweden - P3-2 metaG (Illumina Assembly) | ecosystem: Environmental > Terrestrial > Soil > Wetlands > Permafrost | place: Sweden: Stordalen... | reverse complement strand
GGTGCAGTTCCCCCGGTTCGACTCCAAGCAGCCGGGCGCGGCGGACCAGGCGGGTAAGTTCATCGCGCAGGGCCCGGCGCTGAAAGCGCAACTGGCCGGAGGGAAGATCTTCGGTGACGTAAGTTCCAGCCCCGTGCCGTCGGTCCAGCAGCCCGTCGGCTGTCAGTTTTTCATAGGCGCGAAGGATGGTGTTCTGATTGACCGCCAGCTCCCTGGCCAGTTCGCGCACCGATGGCAACTGCTCCCCCGGCCGCAGCGTCCCGCTGGCGCATTGCGTGCGAATCTGCTCGGCGATCTGCCGCGTCACCGGCACTCCGCTGGATGGTTCGATCCGAAGCTGCAACAAAGCCTCCCAAAGTGATTACAGATATATAACAGTTACCAGTTGCAGAGTCAAGGGCGGAAATCAGGATTATTCTTTCCTCTTGGCGTCTGATATGATCTTCGCCCGTGAGCCAGTCGATGCCACCGGGACAAGGGCCGATCGATCCGCGGCCGGCGTTCGCGCCGCCGCCGGGGCCGGGAGGTGCGGGCGGTTGGACGCCGCCGCCGTTTCCGCCGCGAATGCCGGGAGGTTTCGGCCCGCCTCCGATGCGCGGGCCGCGGGCAGGCTGGCCGTTTTTGCGATTCCTGGTCGGGGCGATACTCATCGTCATTCTGCTGGATTTGCTGGGCATCAATCTCGCCGCCCTCGGCATCATCACGCTCGGTTCTTCCGGCGAAAGCAGCGGCGTCAGGAAAGTGACCGTCGTCAAAAGCGATGCGGAGCAGACCATCGCGGCCATTCCCATCGACGGCCTGATCACCGGCGACTCGACGACGCAGCTCGATCAGTACCTCACCGCCGCCGAGGACGACAAGGACGTGAAGGCCGTCGTGCTGGAGATCGACACGCCCGGCGGCGAAGCATCGGCTGCGGACGCGATGTACCATCGGCTTCAGAAGTTCAAGGCCGATGAGAAGGCTTCGGGCCAATCTGTTCCCGTCATCGCGGCCATGGGCGGTCTGGCCACCAGCGGCGGGTATTACGTCGCCTGCGGAGCCGACTACATCTTCGCCGAGCCGACGACGTGGACCGCTGACATCGGCGTGCTGATCCCGCGGTTCAATGTTTCGGAATTTCTCGCCCGCTACGGCGTGAAGGAGACGACGATTGTCTCCACGGGGGCCGATTACAAAAATCTCGGCTCAATGTTCCAGCCGGAGGATCCCAAGGCGCAGGCGTATCTGCAGAGCCTCGCGGACTCCGCGTTCGACCGCTTCAAGCAGGTCGTGAGCGAAGGCCGCCACGGAAAGCTGCCCGCCGACACCACGGATATTTTCAACGGCAAAGTCTACACGGCCGACGAGGCGCTGAAGCTGGGTTTGATCGACAAGATCGGATACCAGAATGACGCCTACGATTACGCGCGCACCGCGGCGAATGTCAGCGCCGCCCGCGTCGAGCGATACCAGCCGCCGACAACGCTGGAACGATTGCTGGGCGCTGACTCGCTGTCCAACATTTTCGGCGCCAAGGCGCAGGCAGCGCGCGGCGACGTGATCATCGACGGCGTCAGCGTCGATCTCCGCCGGCTTGCTGACCTCATCGCCCCCCGGCCCATGTACCTGTGGCGCGGAAACTAATCACCTTCCTGCCGGTGTTGTTGCCCCTGCTGCTTGCGAGCCGCCCGGCCCGTGCCGCCACCAACGCGCAGGTGCAGGACGCCATCGACCGGGCCACGGCGTATCTCTTCTCGCAACAGAATCCGAGCGGCACATGGGAAACCGGCACAGCCCCCGACGCCGGCAAACCCGTCTACGACACCGCCGGCGGACAGTGGGGCGGTCTCACCGCGCTGGCCACCTACGCGCTCCTCGCCGACGGCCAGAATCCGCACGACCAGCGTTTGGCCACGGCAATTCGATTCCTTCAAAACGCCGACATGCGCGGCGTCTACGCCCTGGGCCTGCGGGCGCAGGTGTGGAATTATTTTCCCAACGAGCCGTGGCTGCACACCGCCCTGCAGCGCGACGGCCGGCTGCTGCTGAACGGCCTGAAGACCTACCCCGGCGCGGCCGGAATGTACGGCTACCTCGCCGACCCGCAGCCCGGCGACCCGGATCATCCCTTCGATCACAGCGTCAGCCAGTACGGCGTGCTGGGGATGTGGGCGCTGGAGGAGATGGGGCTGGAAGTGCCCGACCAATACTGGGCGCTGGTTGATTCAGCATGGCGGCGCGATCAACTGCCCGATGGATCGTGGAGCTATTTTCCCCGCCCGCAGCGCGCGTGGCCGGAAAGCGTCACCCTCACCGCCGCCGGAGTGGCCAGCCTCTACATCACTGACGAATACCTCCGCCAGTCGCCGGCCAGCGAATGCCGCGATGATCTGAACGACGGCGCGATCGAGCACGGCCTGAGCTGGATCGCCGCGAATTTCGACAGCATCTTCGATCCCCCCAACCGCGCCTGCTACGCCCTATACGGCATCGAGCGCATCGGCGCCGCCAGCGGGCGGACAAGCTTTGGCGGCAAACCCTGGTTCAACCGCGGAACTGATTTTCTCATCGACCATCAATCCGCCGCCGGAGCCTGGGACCAGGGCGACGGACCCGTCGCCGACACGGCGTTGGGCTTGCTCTTTCTGGTGCGGGCGCGAGCGCCGGTCATCATGAACAAATTGGATTATTCTTCAGCGAATGGCGCAGTCGGCGAATCGGCATGGGATCGCCGCCCGCGCGACGTGGCGCATCTCTCCCGCTGGATCAGCCAGACCATCGAGCTGCGCCGCCCCCTGAACTGGCAGGTTGTGGACCTGAGCGGCGACAGCGAGGACTGGCACGAAGCCCCGATCCTGCTCATCTGCGGCCGCGACGCCCTGCAGTTCAGCGATGAACAGCAGGCCAAACTGCGCCGCTTCATTGAGGATGGCGGATTGATCCTCTTCAACGCCGACTGCGCGAAGGGAACCGCCTTCTCCAATTCCGCCAGGGAGTTGGGCCGCCGCATGTTCGATACTGATTTTCGCGAGCTTCCGGCCGATCATCCCATCTACGTGAACGAACAATTCCATCGCAATCGCTGGGCGCATCCTCCGTCGGTGCTGGGGCTGAGCAACGGCGCTCGTGAGATGATGCTTCTGATCCCGGACGCCGATCTGTCGGCCGCGTGGCAGGTCAATTCGCCGCTGACGCATCCCGAGGAATTTCAACTGGGAGCCGACATCTTTCTCTACGCGATCGACAAGGAGCATCTGCGCTTCAAGGGCGATTCGTATCTGGTAAAGGCCGATATGTCTGCCGTGACGACCAGAATCATCAAGCTGGCGCGGCTGCACAACGGACCGGGGACGGACCCCGAACCCGGCGGATGGCGGCGATTGGCGGCCATCATGCGCAACCAGGGCGGCGTCGATCTGCAAGTGACCGACGTCGACGCCGGCGACGGTTCCCTGGCAATCGGCGGATTCACAGTGGCTCACCTCACGGGAACGCGCGAGCTCGAACTATCCGACGCAGCCCGGCGCGAAATCGCCGCCTTTGTGAGCGGCGGCGGCACACTCATCGTCGATGCCGCCGGCGGATCGCGCGCCTTCGCCGAATCCGCCCGCGCCGAACTTGGCGAAATCTTCGGCGACGCGGCCCGGCAACTGGACAGGCCGCTGCGAATCGAAGACCCGATCTACTCCGCCGGCGACCAGATGATTCACGGCCGCGACATCCAATATCGCCCCTATGCGAGGCTGGTGCTCAGCGACGTGAAGCAGCCGCGATTGCGCGGCATTCGTTTCGGCGGAACTCGCACGGGAGTCTATTTCAGCGCCGAGGATCTTTCCGTCGGCCTCGTCGGCCAGCCCGTGGACGGGATCGTCGGATATCAGCCCGATTTGGCGACCAAATTGATGGAGCGCATGATTCTGGCGAGCGGCACGCCCTGAACTTCACATCCGCGTAGGCTTTGCCTTCGCTGTCAATATGCCCGCGCCAATTTCGCCTGCGGATACGCGTCCATCAGAATTCGCACATAGTCCCAGCCATCCGTCGCATGTTGCTCGGCGCACCACTGGCACATCCCCACGCCGTGCCCGAGGCCGTGGCCGTCGTAGAAAACCACCTGATCCTGATCCGGCTGCACCGTCACTTTGCAGAAGCTGCTCGGCAGCATGTTGCCGGGCGTGGGTTCCGTGTTGAACGCCGTGCGCATCTCCTCGGCGGCCAGAATGTAAGTCGCCCCGGCCGCGTCGGTGATGCGGAACCGCGTCGGGCGGCCCAGCGGATTCACCGCCGCCAGTTGCACGTCGGCCACTTCCGCCATGTCCGTCTCCGGCCGCTGCGGCGAGCGGCGCACGGCCCAGAGACGCAGCCGGCGCGTCAGCTCCGGGCGGGAGATGGCGATCGGTCCCCAGTTGGCGTGCGGCGACATCGCGTCGCAGCCCGGCTCCGCGTGCGATTGCAGCGGCGGAATCCGCGGCCCGTCAAATGCGTCCGATGCCGATTGCGTCACCCCGCCGCAGTCGCTGCTGAAATAAGTCTCGAAGATTGTCCCTTCGCCGGGGCCGTACGTCAGGACCAAACCGGCGGTCTCCGCGGCGGCCGAGCGGCTCTTGTCGGTCTCCGCGGGAATGCCGCCGTAGACCTGGCTGCGCTCGTCAGGCCACATGTCCCAATACCTGCCCAGGCCCTCGGTGTGCGATTGATAGAGCGCGTAGGTGCGGGCGACGACCGCCTGGGCAAAGTAAGTCTGAATGTGCCACGGCCGATAGAGTTCACTCGCCAGCACGCCCTTGAGGTAGTCGTCGATCGGCACGTCGTTGATCACGTCAATCAGCGAACCATCGCCGACAGGAACCAGCCGCAGCGAGCCGCGATAGGCCACGTCGTTGACCGACAGCACACCGCTGTCTCCCGGAGTAAGTGTGAGCACGCCGCCGGTGATCGGCGCAGCGCCGATGTGCCACAGGCCGCCGCTTCGCCACGCGGCGACGGAAGCCCCGGCCGGAAAGATCAGCTCGCGCTGCGCCGGATCATCCCCGACGCTCAACCGCGGCCGGCCCGTCGCGGCAAGGCTCACCTGGCTCGCGCCAGCAACGAGGCGCACGCGGATGATCTCAGTTTTAGCGGCGGAAGGAGCAGACGGGTTCTCAGTCGGCGGACAGCCACAGAGCACAAGCAGCGCGCCAAAAAGAATCGCGCCCGCCAGCACTCTGCCGAGGCCTGCTGCGTTCATGGCATCCCTGCCGATTGTGGACCGATCACAGAGTCGGTTTCATTACCCGTTTAGCGGCCCCGCTTGCGGGGCGCTTAGCGCGGGTCGCGTCGGTTCTAAAACCGGTCTCAGTCTTCGAGCTTCCGCAGCGACATGCCGTAGGCCGTCAGTTGCTGCTTGATCTCGTTGAGCGAAGTCTGTCCAAAGTTCTTGCACCCCAGCAACTCGTCCTCGGTGCGGCTGGCAAGGTCGTTGAGCGTGTTGATGTTCAGCCGCTGCAGCGCCTTGCGGCTGCGGACGGACAATTCCAGATCGATCACGTTCTTGTTGAGGATTTCCGGCGGCAGATTTCCGGCCGTCGAGGGCGGCGGGCGGCGGATCGACGCGAACTTGGGATCGTCCAGCGCCTGTCCGATGCGCAGCCCCTTCTGGGCCAGCAGCGCCTTGATCTCGTCAAGGCTGGTTTCGCCGAAGTTCTTGTAACTGAGCAGTTCCTGCTCGCCGATGCGCAGCAGATCGCCCAGCGTGCGGATGTTCATCTTCTTGAGGCAATTGCGGCTGCGCACGGAAAGCTCAAAGTCGGTGATGGGGATTTCCATCGCCGCGTTGCGCCGGCCGGGGCGGATGTCGCCGTCGTCGTCGTAATACATCCCGCGGGCCGACTCGACATCCTTCATGAACAGCTTGGCCCGATGGTGGTTGGGGTCGGTGCGCAGCACCGCGTCGAGGCAGCGGCGGGCTTCCTCGTAGTGATTGTTGTCCTCGTACAGCACGGCCAGATTCATCAGCGCGTTGAGGTGCACCGGCGGACTGGTGCAGACCCGCTCGTAAAGCTCGATCGCCTTGGCGTCGTCCGCCTGACGGTCGTAGAGCAGGGCCAGGCGGAACGCCGCCGGCTCATGGTCGGGATTTTCGTTCAGGGCGTACTCATGATACTCCGCCGCCTTTTCGTGGTTGCCGGTTTGCTCGGCTTCCAGTCCACGGCGGAAGTATTCATCGGCGGCCCGTTCATTGATGGACGCTACAGTCGCTTCGCTCATAGGTTTTGAATCCGTTTGAATCTGATTGGCCCGATCCAAGCGTCGGGGGTACTATTAAACGGCAACCGAGGCGTGATGTCAATGCAGAGGCTGGAACCACCCCGATGCTGAACCTGTCCGATAAACATTCTCTGTTCGTGATCGCCGGCCCGTGCGTCATCGAGTCCGACGAGCTTTGCCTGCGCGTCGCCCGCCACGTACAGCAGGCGTGCGCCCGCCTTGGCATGACCTACATATTCAAAGCCAGCTTCGACAAGGCCAACCGCACCAGCAACGCCAGTTTCCGCGGTCCCGGCCTGACCGCCGGACTGGCAACGCTGCGGAAAGTGAAGGACGCCGTCGGAGCGCCCGTGCTGACCGACGTACACGAAACCGCGCAGGTGGACGCGGCCGCGAAGGTCGTGGACGTGCTGCAAGTTCCCGCATTCCTCGCCCGGCAGACCGATCTGATCCTCGCCTGCGGCCACACCGGCCGCTGGGTCAACCTGAAAAAGGGCCAGTTCATGGCCCCCGAGGAAATGGCCAACGCCGTCGAAAAAGTCCGCTCCACCGGCAACAAGCAGGTGCTCCTCACCGAGCGCGGCACCTTCTTCGGCTACAACCGGCTGGTGAATGATTTCCCCGGCCTCGCCCTGATGCGCGACCTGGGCTGCCCGGTGGTGTTTGACATCACCCACAGCACCCAGCGTCCCGGCGGCCTGGGCAATGCCAGCGGCGGCAATCCGCGCTTCAGTCCGCTCCTGGCCCGCGCTGCCGTCGCCGCCGGCGTGGACGGGATTTTCCTGGAGTGCCATCCCGATCCCGCCAATGCCAAGAGCGACGCCGCCAGCGTCCTGCCGCTCGATTCCGTCGAGCCACTGCTCACGCAGCTTGCCCAGCTTTTTGAATTGCGCCGAAAATGGGAAGGCAGCCGAGCGTGAGTTCGGACGGGAAGGAAAACTTCAGTCCCCGCATCGCCAACCGCCGCGCGATGCACAAGTATTTCATCACCCACAAAATTGAATGCGGCATGGTCCTGCTGGGCAGCGAAGTCAAAAGCCTCCGCCTCGGCAAAGCCCAGCTCGCCGAGAGCTACGCAAGAATCGACGGCGGCGCCCTGATCCTGCACGGCTGCCACATCGATCCCTACGCCAAGGCCCACATCGGCCACGAACCCCTGCGCGAAAAAAAACTGCTGGTGCACAAGCGCGAACTGGCGCGGCTGGCCGGCGAAACCGAGCAAAAGGGCACGACCCTGATTCCGCTGGCAATCTATTTCAAGAACGGCATCGCCAAGCTGGAACTGGGCGTCGCCCGCGGCAAACACGAACACGACAAGCGCGACGCCATCCGCAAAAAGGAAACCGACCGGGAAATGCGAAGGGCGATGTCACAACGGCGGTGACTGACAAAGCGAAGAAGCTCGTTGAATCTACTCGCGAGGACGTTTGCCGGGAAACGGTCCATGTGCTTGAAATGCTACGTGGCGGGCGCGGTCCATTATCTCCTGCACTTCCTTTGAATCGCGAGTGGCACAATTGACCGATGGGACTTGGGCGTGTCCGGGGATTCCGGGTCTTGGGTCCGCCTCAAGAATCATTCCCACACCGAAGAGATCGCCCGCGCGCATTTCGATGACGAAATAATCCGTACCAGCACGACCCCCGGCTGCAACGTCCTCCGGCCCGCCGTATTTCGCGCGAAACAAGGAGATCCCGTCGTCGTCATTGCCATCGATGGGGTTAAATGCCTTCTGCGAAATCGGCGGCAATCTGCCGAGTTTGTAGTAGCCGGTCTTCACGGCGACTCGCCGATAGACCATTTCGTTTGGATCGACCGGCTCGTGACCGTCAAGCATGGCGAACCCTGCGGCGAATCAAGTCACGGCCACTCCAATTGCATGGAAAATCGCCGGTGGCCGTCAGAGAATTCCGTCAGCCGGGTTTCTCCTTTGGTCAGAATCTCAATCAACCGGAATATGCCTCCATGGTGCCACTCCATCGCGATACCACCGTTGCTATCGGGAACAACCATCGAGGGTGGTATCTGAAGTCCTTGGACTTGAAACCTGCGGACAATCTGTCGAGCCATGCGAATGAGGTCGTGAGACGGGGCAATTGCATCTGCGTCCACGATTTCACTTGGATCGCGGAGCCAGTCGCACAATTGCGCGTCGATTCTGAGCCACTCCGCCAAGGATTCGGCTGTTTGATCGGAAATCCGCGATGGCGCTGGTTGCGGCTCACCGATATCGGAATAATATTCTTGCAATCGATCACTCAATAACGCGGTCATTATGCCTCCGATCAATTTCCGTGAACTTCTTGCAGCGCCAACTTTTTGAAGCTTGCGACAATCACATCGTGTCCGAGATCGAGACCCGCCTCCACCGCCTTCCTGCCGCTGCTGCCCTCAGTGGGTCCACGAGCAGTCAGACTGAAGAAGATTGCTTCTCGACCGCCCGGTCCAGTCCAGCCATGCTGGATTTGAACGCGCAAGCGGCCACGCCTGGGGGTGATTTCGTAAACCCAATTCCCGCCTCGCGTCTCGATCACGCACTCGTCAGAAACTGGGGGAGGGTCCATCCGAAAACTGAAAATACGATCCCAGTCGTCAGCTTGGCTCCAAACGGTGCCTTTCGGTATCTGATTGATGTAGGCAATCTCCCACTGATTTAATTGCGGTGCGGGCAACGATTCGTCGCGAAGAAACTCATGGAGTTTCGCAAAGTACTCTAAGAATTCAGGCTTAATCTTTTTGTATGTCGCGTACTCATTGCTTGGGTTCCCAATCCAATTGTACGTGAAACGCCCGTTCTGAAGTTGCAGCATCCGGTCGCCCGCTTCATTTCGCAATTGCAACCGGGACGTCGGGATTGCGGCTATGCCAAGCATCATTGTGTCCATGCGCGCCCACATGCGTTCGTCCCCAAACCGTTCAAACTCTGGGGCTGCTGGCGCCGCATCTACCGCAGACGGCCAACGCGCCTTCCCACCTATATGGGTCCAAAATGCCCCGAGGTGGCCGTTATTGAAGCCGGGAATCGGTTCAAATTGTGCGCTCAGAATCGTTTCGACGACCGGAGGCTTGTATTTTGCAAGGCTATCGTTGCTCATGCGTCTATTGTAATGCTAAATCATCTTATCGGCTTTTTCTGACATTTCCAGCGCAATCCCCTGCAAATAAAAGCCTTATCGCCAAAGCCAAGTCCGGATCATCATGCTGTGAAAGTCACCAGACACCGATCAATCCGTGCCAACGACCGCTCGCGCCCCAGAAACTCCAGCGTCTGGAAAATCGGCGGGCTGATCGTCGTGCCCCTGACGGCCACGCGGATCGGTTGAGCGACTTTTCCCAGCGCGAGACCAGTGGACTCGCAGTGGGATTTGATCGCGGCCTCGAGGCTTTCGGCTTTCCATTCGGCGACAGCGGCGAGGATGGGCCGCACGGACTTCAGCGCCGACAAACCCTGCCGATCATTTTTCAGCAGCACTTTTTCAGCCGCGTCGGGGCTGATCGTGATCTTCTCATCGGCCACGAACAAAAAACCGCTCTTCTCATCCACTTCGCGCAGGATGTGCATCCCCGCGTTCATCGCCAGCATCTGCGAAAGCTGCTCGTCCGTCGCCGTATTCAGCGGCGAGGCGGGATTCACCGGCAGATAATCACGCATCGCCGCCAGAAGCTCCGGCTGCGGCAGGGCGGCCAGGGCTTCGGTGTTGAAGGCCAGCAGCTTGTCGCGGTTGAACTTCGCGTTGGATTTGCCGATCTGCTCCAACGAAAAGAGTTCCACCATCTCCGCCACAGTCATCCGCTCGCGGTCGCCGCCGGGACTCCAGCCCAGCAGTGCCAGAAAATTCAGCAGGGTCTGCGGCAGATAACCGTTGGCCCGGAAATCATGGATCAAAATCTCCGGCAACTCCGCCGGCGAAAAGCCCAGCGATTTCATCACCGTCACCTGCTCGTCCAGATCGAGGTGTCGCGTGTCGTCGGCGAGCCACCATTCCACGCGCTGCACTCCGCAGTGCGCCGCCAAATCGGCGGCCGTCTTGCCTTTGCTTCGCATCCAGTTGCCGGCGACCTGGCGCGTCTTTTTATCACGGTCGCGTTTGCTCATCTTGCTGCCGTCCAGATTCAGAATCACCGGCAGATGCGCGTAAACCGGCCGCGCATACCCCAGCGCTTCCTGCAGCGCGATGTGATTGACCGTGTTCAGCAGATGCTCCTGTCCGCGCAGAATATGCGTGACGCCCGCCTCGGCGTCGTCCACCACCACCCCGAAGTGATACGTCGGCATCCCATCGCTCTTGCGGATCACGAAGTCCTGCACCTCCCCCGCGCCGACGCCCTGATTCTTGCCCAGCACCGCATCGTCGAAGCGATAATCCTTCACCGCCATCGCAAACCGCACGACGTGCGGCCGCCCCTCGGACTCGAAGCGGGCAATCTGCTCCGCCGTCCATTGCGGCTGGCGATAGCGATACTGCCGCTTCATCTTCGCTGCCTGCTGCCGCTGGCTGTCCAGTTCCTCGGCCGTTTCGTACGCCTTGTACGCCAGACCGCGACCGATGAGATCGTCAATCAGCTTGTTATAAATGTGCAGCCGTTTGGACTGATACACCAGTTCGGCATTGTCCCAGTGCAGCCCGAGCCAGCGAAGGTCGTCGATGAGCTGATGCACCGCCTGCTCCGTGCTGCGGGCGATGTCAGTATCCTCAATGCGAAGCAAAAACTTTCCGCCGCTGTGCCGGGCCAGCAGCCAGTTGAACAGGGCCGTGCGGGCGCCGCCAACGTGAAGGTAGCCGGTCGGGGAAGGAGCAAAGCGGGTAATCATTGGGTTCAATGCTGTGCAGCCGTTTTGCGGCGCACTCGCGCATAAACGTATCCGAAGACGCCCCAGAATGCGTACACCACCGCTCCGATGCCGACGGTGTACTGATGCGCCACCACCAGCAGCAGCAGCAACGTCAGCACGACCAGCAACCGCCCCATCGACCGCTTGCCGCGAATGTATCGGTTCACCAGATGCGGATAGCGAATGCTGCTGACCATCAACATGCCGACGCACAGCACGACGATCGGCAACAACACCACGCACGTCGCGGCCAGACCCGAAAGAACTCCTGCCAGCGTTGACGATCCATCCGATGCCGACAGCGCCGCCGCCTGCGTCACCAGTTCATGGTGCATCAGCACGATCGCCGCCACCGCCCCCGCCGCGCCTGGAGTCGGCAGCCCCAGAAAGCTGAAGTGATGCTGCTCCCCGTGCGAATTGCTCACGTTGAACCGCGCCAGCCGCAGCGCCGCGCAGCTCAGATACATCGCCCCCACCGCCCACACCAGCCGGTCCACCATCAGCGGCAAATCCCGCGGCCCGTACTCGCGGAACAGCAGCAGCATCAACAGCGCCGGCGCC
>Ga0182024_10021735_pt1 | contig 11623 bp, 7 predicted proteins | sample P32metaG_FD_120480 | JGI IMG/M metagenome (GOLD analysis project Ga0182024, IMG submission 120480) | Permafrost microbial communities from Stordalen Mire, Sweden - P3-2 metaG (Illumina Assembly) | ecosystem: Environmental > Terrestrial > Soil > Wetlands > Permafrost | place: Sweden: Stordalen... | reverse complement strand
GCTCGTGCTTTGTATCAGGGCACGACTTTAGTCGTGCCGCACACAGCCCTCAACGATGGGCTTTAGCCCCTGTTCCTATCTCCGAGCACATTTTGTTCATTAGGAGCGAAGCCGAGGGATCTGTAGTTCTGCGGACCTCTCCTGGAAATGTTTTCGACAGAGCGCAGTGGAATGCCGTTCTTCTCCCTCTACTCCTGCAGAACGGCTTTGGTCAGATTGCGGGGATGATCCACATCGATTCCGTTCTGGATTGCCAGTTGGTAGGCGAGCAGTTGCAGAGGAACGACTTCCAGCATGGTGGCCAGCATGTCTTCGGTTTTGGGAACCTCGATGCAGTGGTTGGCCAGGGCGGCGGCTTCCTCGTCACCTTCGGTCGCGATGACCAGTATGGTCGCGCCCTGCGTCCTCATGTCCTTCATCAATTGCAGCACTTTGCGATAGCGGAGCATGGCGTCGGGATCCGAGGGGTCTCGGGTGGCAAGCACCACCAGGGGCGCGTCGGGGCTTACCAGGGCGTTCGGACCATGCTTCAACTCACCGGCCGGATAGCCCTCCGCCTGAAGATAGGCCGATTCCTTCAGCTTCAGCGCTCCTTCACGGGCAATGGCATAGTGCACGCCGCGGCCGAGATAAAGAAAGGCACGCGAACTCTTAAGCGAAGGCGCGAGGCCGGCAATCTGGTGCTGCCATTTTTCGAGCGCAGGTTCCAGCAGACCGGGCAGCTGACGCAGGTCCTCGGTGTGGCTTTCGACCGTGGGCGTGGTCATCCTACCGCGAATGCGGGCCAGGTAAAGGGCCAGCGAGTAAAGGACGGCGAGTTGGGTGGTAAAGCTCTTGGTTGCAGGGATGGCCTTCTCCGGCCCGGCACACGTCGGCAAGGATGCGTCTGCTTCCGTCGCCATGCTGGAGCGTGGATTATTGGTGATCGCCAGCGTAGGCAAACCGCGCGATTTCGCTTCTCGCAGCCCTGCCAGCGTATCGGCCGTCTCGCCGGATTGGGAGATGACCAGAACCCCCGGATCCTGAATGGTGTGGGTGGAGCGATAAACGTACTCGCTGGCATACTCGACATCCACAATCAAGCCGGCGAGATCTTCCAGCATGATCTCGGCAGCAAGGCCGGCGTGGCGGCTGGAGCCACTGGCGGCGATCACCAGGCGCGATCTGGAACCCAGGGCGTCGGCGACCGGTTGAAAGATATCCGTCGCCAGTTTGCCATTGGGGGCGTAGCGCTCGATGGTGTCGGCGAGCGCCTTCGGCTGCTGGTAAATCTCGCGCAGCATCTCATGCTCGAAAACGGTGGCTGTGGTCATTATGGGCAATCGTATACCAGATAGAATCGTTGAGCGTGAGGTCTCATTTGCTTCGGATTGTATCGATGACTCTATTGCTTAGCTGTCTTGTTGCGGGAGGCGTTCAGGCCCAAGTCCCCCTGCCCTTGATGCCTCTTCCTGCCCAGGTCAAGGCAGGTGACGGCGAGTTCCTCATTACCAACGGGTTCGGCATCACCCTGCAAGGCTTTCAAGAGCCACGGATGGAAAGGGCTAAGCAACGCTTTTTGAATTTGCTATCGAAACAGACGGGGATCCCGCTGTGGCATGAGGCGGTCTTGAACCAGCCGTCGTTCTTCATCAACACCAAGGGACCGAGCGCACCGGTACAACAAGTGGACGAGGACGAGTCATACCGTCTGCAGATTACGGCCACCGAGGTTCACCTCGAAGCGGCCAACCCGTTGGGCGTGCTGCATGGACTGCAAACTTTTCTGCAACTGGTTCGGATTACTCCGCGAGGCTTCGTCGTTCCGGCGATGACCATTGAGGATCAGCCGCGATTTCCCTGGCGGGGGCTGATGCTGGATGTGGGACGGCACTTCCAGCCGCTCGATGTGGTCTATCGCACCCTGGACGGCATGGAAGCGGTGAAGATGAACGTCTTCCACTGGCACCTCTCCGAGGATCAGGGCTTTCGGGTGGAGAGCAAGATATATCCCTTGCTGCAAGAGAAAGGCTCCGACGGCCTTTTCTATACGCAGGAACAAATTCGCAACGTGATCGAATACGCGCGCGATCGGGGCATTCGTGTGGTGCCGGAATTCGATATGCCCGGGCATGCCACGGCGTGGTTTGTGGGCTATCCGGACCTGGCCAGCGGTTCTGGCCCGTATCAAATTCAGCGGAAGTGGGGCGTGTTCAACCCCGCGATGGACCCCACGCGGGACAGCACCTATACCTTTCTCGACGCCTTCATCGGCGAAATGAGTGCTCTGTTTCCCGACGCCTACTTCCACGTTGGCGGGGATGAGTGCAATGGCAAGGAATGGGACAGGAACCCGCGCATCCAGCAGTTCATGAAGGACCACGCGATCAAGGACAATGCGGCCCTGCAGGCCTATTTCAGCGCCAAGGTGCAGAAGATTGTCGCCGCGCACGGGAAGATCATGGTGGGATGGGACGAGGTGCTTCAGCCGGGCACTCCGAAAGATGTGGTGATCCAGTCGTGGCGCGGTCCGCAGTTCGTTGGCCAGGCGGTGAAGGGCGGTAATCGCGCCTTGTTGTCGGCTGGCTACTATATCGACCTGAACCAGTCCGCGGCGGAGCACTACGCCGCTGATCCCGAGGGTGATGGGCCGACGACGCTGAGCGATGAAGATAGCAAAAGAATTCTTGGCGGCGAAGCGACCATGTGGTCGGAGTTTGTTACCCCGGAGAATGTCGATAGCCGCATATGGCCGCGGTCGGCTGCGATTGCAGAACGCTTCTGGTCGCCGCGCAATACCCGCGATGTGGAATCGATGTACACGCGGCTGGCAATCATCTCGCAGAAGCTGAACTACTACGGACTGCAGCATAATTCCAGCTATCCCGCGATGTTGAGCCGCATGACGGGCGAGCCGGATCCGCTGCCGCTACGGGTGTTCGGCGATGTGATGCAACCCCCTCGCAACTACGCACGCGAACAACTGCACGAGTACGATGCCTTTTCGCCGCTGAACCATATGATCGATGCTGTTCCTCCGGAGAGCGACACGGCGCGCCAATTTCTCGATATGGTCAACCGTATCGTGGCAGGTAAGGCGTCACGGGAGGATTGGGAGCAGGCGCAGGAGTGGCTGGTGTTGTGGCGCGATAACGATGTGCAGCTTCAACCTCTGCTGCCCAAGTCCGAATTGACGAAGGAGCTGGCGCCGGTTTCGACCAATTTGCATCTTGTCTCGCAGGCCGGCCTGGACGCGATCGGCTATCTGCGCGAACACCACAATGCTCCACCCGCCTGGAAGACCCGGGAAGTGGCCTTTCTGAAGCAGTCTGAAAAACCGCAGGCCGTGCTGCTGAACATGGTAGCTCCCGCGGTCTTGAAGCTGGTGCAAGCCACCACTACCCCTTAAGGATTGAAACATGACGCTAACAAGATTGGTTGAGACTCCAGACTATGAGTAATGGCCGTTGGGTGCTTTTGATTGCGAGTGAACTGGGTGGGACGAACTCGGTGTCGGACCGGGCCATGGACCGCCTGTGCGGCGCGATCACTGAGGAAGGCTACGAGGTCATCCGAACCTCGACCCCGGAGGATGGTCTTTCGATGGTTCAATCGGATCCGTCGTACAGCGCCATCCTGCTGGACTGGGATCTGGAGCAGGAACATCAGTTTGATGAACGCGCGGCGCTGAAGATTATTCGCGCTGTGCGCCGCAGAAATAAGAAGGTGCCGATCTTCCTGATCGCGGACCGGACGCTGGTCAGCGAGTTGCCGCTGGAAGTGATCAAGCAGGTTCACGAGTACATTCACCTTTTCGGCGATACGCCCGCCTTCATTGCTAACCGGGTAGATTTCGCCGTGGCGCGGTATGACGAGCAGCTGCTGCCTCCTTATTTCCGTGAGCTCAAGAAGTACACCGATCAGGGCGCGTACTCGTGGGACGCGCCGGGACACATGGGCGGAGTGGCTTTTCTAAAGCATCCGGTGGGGATGCAGTTCCATCGTTTCTTCGGGGAGAATCTGCTGCGGGCCGACCTGGGAATCTCCACTTCGTCGCTCGGTTCATGGCTTGACCACATCGGGCCTCCAGCTGAATCCGAGCGCAATGCAGCGCGGATCTTTGGCGCGGATTGGACCTTTTACGTCCTGGGCGGTTCTTCTACTTCCAACCAGATTGTTGGCCACGGGATCATTGGTAACGATGACATGGTTCTGATCGACGCCAATTGCCACAAGTCGATCTGCCATTCGCTTACGGTCACGGGTGGGCGGCCGGTGTACTTCAAGCCCACCAGGAATGGATACGGGATGATCGGGCTGGTGCCGCTGCGCCGCTTCTCTCCCGACTACATCCGGCAACTGATTGCGCAGAGCCCGTTCAGCGCCGATGCAACTTCGCAGGAACCCACCTATGCCGTGGTCACGAACTCCACCTACGACGGGTTTTGTTATGACGTGCATCGGGTGACCAGCGAACTGGCGCGCAGCGTGCCGCGCATCCACTTCGACGAGGCCTGGTACGCCTACGCCAAGTTCCATGCTATTTATCGTGGACGCTTTGCCATGGATGTGCCGGAAGATATGCCCAACCGGCCGCTGCTATTCGCGGTGCAGTCGACACACAAGATGCTGGCTGCTTTCTCTATGGCATCGATGATCCACGTCAAGCTGAGCGACCGCGCTCCGCTCGATTTTGACCAGTTCAACGAGTCGTTCATGATGCACGGCACGACGTCTCCGTTCTATCCCATGATTGCGTCGCTGGATGTGGCGACGTCGATGATGGACGAGCCGGCTGGTCCGACGTTGATGTACGAGACGATTCAGGATGCGATCAGTTTCAGGAAAGCAATGTCTTCGATCGCTCACCGGCTGCGCGCCACCAACGGCGATGAATGGTTCTTTAGAATTTACCAGCCGGATACGGTTACCGATCCGATGACAGGAGCAACGGCTCTCTTTGAAGAAACCCCCGACTCATTGCTGATCAATTCCCCCACCTGCTGGACGCTCAAGCGGGAGGAAGACTGGCATGGATTCAAGGACGAGGATATCGCCGAAGACTATTGCATGCTCGACCCGACGAAGGTCACAATCCTCATGCCGGGTATTAATTCGCGCGGAGAATTGGCGGATTGGGGGATTCCGGCAGCGATCCTTACCGAGTTTCTCGATGCGCGGCTGGTGGAGATTGCCCGGACGGGCGATTACACGGCGTTGATCCTGTTTTCTGTGGGAACCAGCAAGGGGAAATGGGGTAGTTTGCTGGAGACGCTGTTTGAGTTCAAGCGGCTTTACGATAACGAGGGAACGTTGTACGAAGCGTTGCCGGACCTGGTCGCGGAACATCCACAACGATACCGGGACGTGACGTTGAAGGAGCTGAGCGATGAGATGCATGCGGCCATGGGGCAGTTGAACCTGACTAATTTGCTTCACCAGGCATGTGACGTGGACCCCGATCCCGTGCTGACCCCGGCGGAAACGTATCAAAAACTGATACGTAATGGCACGGAGAAGGTCCGCATTTCTGAGATGGCGGGGCGCCTGGCCGGGGTGATGCTGGTTCCCTACCCTCCGGGTATTCCGGTTCGCATGCCGGGCGAGCGCATGGGGGACTCGGATAGCCCCATCATCCGTCTTTTGATGGCATTGGAGAAATTCGGCAAGCAGTTTCCTGGGTTCGAGCGCGAGGTCCACGGAATTGAATTGGGGGCTGACGGGGAGTACTGGATGCGGAGCGTGATTGAATCGCCGAACCCGACGAACGGGAAAAAAGCAGCGTCGCCGGCACGCAATACCAAGCGGCGGGCGAAGAAGACGCCCACCGGCACCTAACCGTCCTGACAACGAATGCTTGGGTGCCCCACATCTCGCTCGTTTTTCGCGAGATGTGGGATGCCACAGCCCTTTTCCGCCAACTTTCGACGCACACTACAGGCGAACAATTCAGGTTCGCGGTATCCCACATCTCGCGAAAAACGAGCGAGATGTGGGGCACCCGTGGATTGGCTGCGCCCTTCGGAAAAGCAGAAGCATAGGTTAGTCTTGGCAGTGCGCTTCCTATGCCCAGTTTAAGTACTCCATCGCAGATCAACATGCCCAGGCGCCGTTGGCGCATCGCTTTTCTGCTCGGCATCGGGGTGCTGGTCAACTACTTCGATCGCGTCAACCTGTCGGTGGCCCATGCCGCCCTGATCACCACGTTCGCTATCTCCAATGTCCAGTTCGGCTATCTTTCTGCTGCGTATAACTGGACCTATGCGCTGTGCCAGCTTCCTGTCGGCGTGGTGCTGGATAAATTCGGCGTGCGCCGGGTGGGACGGGTCAGCACTTTTATCTGGAGCGTCGCCTCCTTTGCTGCCGCCATTACACCCACCCTGGGCGGCTTCTTCGCAGCACGCCTCCTGCTTGGCATAGGAGAAGCTCCCACGTTTCCGTCAAATGCGAAAGCCATCGGCTATTGGTTTCCTGCGAAGGAGCGGAGTTCGGCGACTTCCATTTTCGATGGCTCGGCAAAATTTGCTTCTGCGATTGGGGTGCCGCTCATTGGCATGCTTTTGCTGAAGGTCGGGTGGCGCTGGAGCTTTGCCGCAACCGGCATGATCAGCTTTCTCTACTTCCTGCTCTTTTGCCGCGTATATCGCGACCCCGTCGATGACCCGGAACTCACGGCGCAAGAACGTGACTACATCCTGGAGATGGACGCCACTGCGCCGGTTTTGCCCGCGGAAACCGCTTCTTTGGGTTACCTGATACGGCAGCCCAAAGTGATCGGGATCACTCTCGGTTTCGGGGCCTACAACTACGTTTTCTACTTGCTCCTTACCTGGCTGCCCAGCTATCTCTCCTCTGCCCTGCACATCGATCTGCTGCACTCCTTCCTCTACACCGGCGTGCCATGGCTGATCGGCACCGCCAGCGAATGGTTGATCGGCGGATGGCTGGTGGACCGTCTACTAGAGCGGGGATGGAATGCCAGCCGGGTGCAGCGCACAGTTTTGATCGGCGGCACGTCCATGGGGCTTGGCATTGTTGGCGCAGCCTACTCTCAGACGGCTACCAGCGCTTTGATATGGATCAGTATTTCGCTGGCAGGACTCTCGGCTGCATCCGCTGTCGGATGGTCTGTGCCGTCTCTGATCGGCCCGCGAGGGAGCGTGGGTACCCTGGCTGGTATTCAGAATTTTTCCAGCCAGGTCTCAGGCATTGTGGCGCCCATCGTGACCGGATACCTGGTCACCGCCCGGCACTCCTTCGGCTGGGCGTTTGGTGTGGCCGGGATTTACTTGTCGATCGGCATTTCGGCCTACATCTTTTTGTTGGGCCGCATTGAAAAAATTCCCAGCCAGCCTCAACGAGCTGGATAAGACTTGGTCTCCCCGGTACGCGAGTTGAATACTGTGAAGCTGCCGGTGGGACTGACGGTCAACTTCAAGTAGTTAGCTGCATCCGGCCCGGCGGGATTGGCGATGTATTGCGCTGCTGTGTTGTGGCTTCCGGCTTCGTCGGAGAAATGAAGCTGCCAAAGGGTCTCCAAGCCCGGTGCTTTGGCGATGGTCTCAAAGGTTGGCGTGGAGCCGCCCTTCTTGGCCCCGTTGTTCATGATCGCGATGCGCGGCGCAATCGCATCCACCAGCGCGGGGCTCGAGCTCTGGAATAACCCATGATGCGAGACCACCAGTATGTCGACCTTGCCCACCTTGTTGGCCGGGCACATCAATTGCATTTCCTTGTCCCAGGTGAGATCGCCGAGATCCAGAATCCTGGTTTTGCCGAAGGTGAAGAGGGTGCCCAGAGAGCGGGCGTTGTCGGTCTGGTCTTCCGGCCTGGTCTCGGAGTCCTTGCAGTAAGCGTTCGGCTGCCCGGCGCCGGGCAGAGCGGGGTTGAGGAGCTCGCCGTTGGAGCTGATGACGACTGCCTTGATTCCGGGAATCGGTAAGGCATCTCCAGGCTTGGGAGTTATATGGCTGTAGTGACCGTTCGCCAGGAGCGCCTGATAAGCCGGGTACGCTTTCTTGGTGGTGGGATCGGTGGGGCTATCGGGGCCGTGATCGATGAACGTGCCGACAGGCATGCGCGCCAGGAGCTCGGGGAGACCGCCAACGTGATCGGCATGATAGTGGGTCAAGAGCAGATAATCGATCTTGCTCACGCCCGCATCTTTGGCTGCGGCGACAATGCGGCCGGCATCCAGTCCGTTGTTCCCTGCCCATCCGGTATCGATCAGCAGTGACTTCCCTGCCGGGGTGACAAAGAGCGTCGATTGACCGCCGTCGACGTCGATGAAATAAACCTGCAAATCATGGCTCGCGGCTCGCGCGAGATGCCCACCGCAAAATACGAGCCCGGCCAGAACGAGTGTCAGCAGAGACTGCGCCTTTGATTTACGCACTGGGATCGAGCACCACCTTCATGAGATTTGGCTCGCCTGCGTGCAGCCGCTCGAACCAGCGCGGACCGTCCTCCAGTGGAGCGACTGCGGTGATCAATGACTTCACTTTGATTTTTCCGTTGGCGAGCAGTTCCATCGCCTGAGGATACTCGCCGGAGGAGGCGCATGATCCCTGGAGTCGAATCTGGCGGGAGACGACTGCCTGCAGGGGGATCTTCACCTCGGGAGAAATGTTTCCGATGAGCGTGACCGTTCCTCCCTTGCGTACGCTGGCTATCGAGGCCGCAATGGTTTCCTGTCGACCTACGGCTTCAAGGACCAAGTCCACGCCTCGACCCTCGGTCTGACGGAGGATCTCCTTCACCAGGTCGTTACCGGAAAGCAAGAGTGTTTCGTCGGCGCCGACGCTTTTGGCTGTTGCCAGGCGGGTGCGATCAATATCCGCCACCAACACTTTGGAGGCACCCGCGGCCTTCGCCGCCTGGAGCGTCAGCAGACCAATCATGCCGGCCCCGATGACGAGAGCCGTCTCGCCGCCTTTCATCTCTGAGACGCGCACTGCGTGCAGCGCCACCGAGACAGCTTCCAGCATGGCTGCTTCTTTAAATTCGAGTGCATCCGGCAGATGGTAGGCGATGCGTTGGGGCACGACCACGTACTCCGCAAAGGCGCCGGCGCGACGGTAGTCTCCGCAGGAAACTCCGACCACCTGGCGGTTGTTGCACAGGTTGATCTCGCCCTGACGGCAGAATTCGCACTCGCCGCAATAGACCGTGGAGTCGAAGGTCACTCGATCGCCGGTTTTGTATTTGCTCACACCGGGGCCGACGGAGGCTACTACTCCGGCCGCTTCATGCCCCATGACGATGGGCGGAATTCTCCTGCCCGAGGTGCCGTCGTAGCCGTGAACGTCGCTACCGCAGATGCCACACGCGGTGACACGCACCAGGATCTCGTCCGGACCTGGCTCGGGCACGGGAAGATCGGCAAGGTCAAGCTGGTTATATTGCGAAAGGAGCAGTGCTTTCATAGAAGGTAAGGGTACATGGTTGGTAGCCGCATCCTCAAGCAAGGGCTGCTTAAGCCATGTACGATAGTTCTATCGCCGGTCCCCCATGAGTACACGCAGTCTTAAACGCAGACTGATTGCAGGATTCGGCGCCAATACCTTCAGCCGCCTCTCCACTACACTCACCCAGATTTTTTCGGTTCCTGTCTTCCTCAGTCACTGGGGTGTGCACCTGTACGGCGAGTGGATCCTGCTGAACACGATTCCGAGTTATCTCGGCCTGAGCGACGTGGGCTTCGGCAGCGTTGCGGGCAACGAGATGACCATGCTGGCGGCGGCGCAGGATTTCGAGCAGGCGCTGGTGGTTTTTCAGAGTGTGTGGGTGCTCACTACCGTCATTACCAGCCTGCTGGGGCTGCTGCTGCTTGCCACTGTGTGGTTACTTCCGTTAGGCGCGTGGCTGCACATGCATGCCATCAGCGGAGCGGACGCCAGGCTGATTGTTTTGCTGCTTGGGCTGGCCGTCCTGTTGGGCATGCAGGAGACCTTGTTTCAAGCGGCTTTTCGTTGCGTGGGCAAATATCCATTAGGAACTATGGCCAAGAGCGTGGTGGTGCTGGCGGCGTTCTTAAGCACGATGGTTGGCGTGGGGCTGCACCTGGGGCCCGTTCCCGTTGCGGTGCTGTATGTTGCCGTCAATGCGGTGGGCGTCTTTGCCTTGTGGATCTTGCTCAAGCGCGAAGTGCCGTGGATTCGCTTCGGCATCCGGCACGCGGAGTGGGCGGTCATTCGCCGGCTCACCAGACCTGCAATTTCTTTCATGAGTTTTCCCTTGGTGAACGCCCTGAACTTGCAGGGGATCCTGGTGGTGATTGGTTATGTGATGGGCCCGATCGCGGTGGTGACGTTCAATACGGCGCGGACTATCTCTCGCAGCGCCGCCCAGGGCATGAACCTGATCAACAACTCGATCTGGCCGGAGATGTCCGCGGCCTTCGGCATAGGAGCCATGGATGTCGCGCGGATGCTCCACCGGCGTGCCTGCCAGATTTCGCTGGTGCTGTGCCTGAGCATCACCCTGGGGGTCGCGTTTCTGGGCGATTGGATTTGGAAGATCTGGACGGTCGGTAAGGTCCCGACGGACCCGGTGCTCTTGAACATCATGCTGTTGCAAATGGTGGTTTCGGCCTTCTGGTTCACGAGCTCGGTGGTGCCGATGGCCATCAATCAGCACCAGAGAATGGCGCGGGCGATGCTGACCGCCACTTGCCTGGCTTTGGCGCTCGCGTGGGTGTTGATGCACGTGCCGTCGCTCGGCCTGCGCGGCGCGGCGATTGCACTGGTGGCAGGAGATTTGGTTACGGCGGTTTATGTGTTGCGGGAGAGCCTGCGGTTACTGGATGACAACCTGGGCGACTTTACCCGCAGCATGTTGGATTTATCGCTGCTGCAGCGGTTTTGGAGAAGGCCCAAGTTGCCGCTAGGCAATGAGGAGTAGCGGGGGCGGAGAGACAAAACGAAGAGCGTACTCAGGATCTGGGGGTCAGCCGGAATAAGCTTCTGCACGAAGGGCACGGCTTCAGCCAAGAGCAACAAACCACTTGGTTCTGCGGCCTCGAAGGAGTTCAGCACTCAAATGATCGGAAAAGCCGTACCTCAGGGGCTAAAGCCCGGATTTTAGTTGGGCCTTTACGGCCCGACTAAAGTCGTGCCCTGATACAAAGCATCAGAGCCGTGACTCGGAAATGTTCTCACACACCCTCTTTAGCCCCTGAGGTGCGTTTTCCAAACGTCTGTGGCGAACGCAGCCGCGAAAAGACCTGACTTCGCCCTATAGATCTCGAAAAGCGTACCCAGCGGCTAAACAGGCTGCGGAAAAACTCGCTTTGTTTGAAGGGTACGGCCTTCAGGCCGTACATAACTGCTGTGTAATGAATCCGGCTTTAGAAGCCGCTGAGGGCTGCTACTCTTCTCGAAATCACCCTTTTTCCGCAGCCTGTAAAGCCGTCAAGCGCCAGACCTTTACGGCACGGCTGAACAGGCTGCGGAAAAACTCGGTTTTGTATCAGGGCACGACTTTAGTCGGGCCGTAAATGATTGAGAATACGTCGGGCTTTAGCCCCTGAGGTCACTAGTGTCCGGTTCGTTTGTTTGTGGAGGGCTGTAAGTGCAGTATTGAGTATGGTTTCTGACGATTTGGGGGTGTCCACGATTTGAATTGGCTGATACGGTTTTGCGAT
>Ga0182024_10021734_pt1 | contig 11623 bp, 10 predicted proteins | sample P32metaG_FD_120480 | JGI IMG/M metagenome (GOLD analysis project Ga0182024, IMG submission 120480) | Permafrost microbial communities from Stordalen Mire, Sweden - P3-2 metaG (Illumina Assembly) | ecosystem: Environmental > Terrestrial > Soil > Wetlands > Permafrost | place: Sweden: Stordalen... | reverse complement strand
GGGCCGTCCCCAAACTCGCTCGCGGAAAAAGAAAAGAAACAAGGCTGGTGTTTGCCCTGGACGGCAAAACCTCCGACGACCGGCACAAGCGCGACGGCACAGGATAATTTGGAAATGGCGATGACTGAGGCTCATGGAAGTATTGCGGGAATTTTCCTCGTGCTGAAGAAATCATTCAACGGATTGAAATCAATACCGCTTTCAGAAATAATTTGACAGACATGCCCCAAGTTTGTGAAAGTTTTATATGTGCCAAAAAGTTAAGGATGATGTGAAAAATTCATTGGAGTTTTCTCTTAACCGAACGGGCAAAGTCTCGTGCAAACTCATTTTGCTTGCCACCGCGTTACTGTTGCCCCAAGCACAGGCCGAAGCACAGGGCGTGAATGTGCTCACTCAACACAACGACCTCTCGCGCACCGGGGCCAACACGTCGGAAACCATATTGACGACCGCCAACGTCAATTCGAACACCTTCGGCAAACTATTTACCGACAGCGTGGACGGCCAGATCTACGCCCAGCCGCTTTACATTGCAAACTTGAGCTTGTCCGGCGGGACGCACAATGTGGTTTATGTCTGCACGGAGAACAACAGTGTGTATGCGTTTGATGCGGACACGGCTGGCATCACTTACTGGCAGACCAATCTCGGTACACCCTTTACTCCGTCCTGCAGCGATTTGACGCCGGTCGTCGGCATCACCGGCACTCCGGTGATAGATTTAAGCAGCGGCACGCTTTATTTGGATACGAAACTGGAAGCGGGACCTGCTCAAGAGTTGCATGCGCTGGATATTACGACTGGCAGTGAGAAATTCGGCGGGCCGGTGACCATTTCTGCCGGTAGTTTTAGTGCCAGTCTGGAGCACCAGCGTCCGGGTTTGCTGTTGCTCAACGGCGTGGTTTATGTTGCTTTTGGCTCGCACTGTGACGACGGAGCCTATCATGGCTATGTGCTGGGTTACAATGCCACCAATCTTTCGCAAGTATGCGCTTTCGACGTAACTCCCACCGGCAGCCAGGGCGCGGTCTGGTCTGGCGGCATGGCACCGGCGGCGGATACGAACGGAAACATCTACATCATGACCGGCAATGGAACCTTTGATGGCGTCACCAATTACAGCGAGTCAATGATCAAATTGAACGGCAGTTTGGCGGTGCAGGATTATGCTACTCCGAGCGACTATGCATCGCTCACCATGATGGACGAGGACTTCGGCTCCGGTGGGCCGGTTTTGCTGCCGACGCACTATGCGGTTGGGATGGGCAAGGATGGGAACATATATCTGGCCGATATCAACAACATGGGTCACGTGGGCGGCTTTGTGCAGGACTTTTCAGCCCAGTCGCGCGGCGATACGGTGGGTAAATCGCCGGTTTATTGGCAGGGGCCGAGCCTGCAGTATATTTTCGCCCTGCACAGCAGCAGCCCGACCAAATCCTTTAAATTTACCGGCACGAACATTATCACCACGCCGCTGGGCACGGCATCTTTTTCGATGAATGATCGTTGCGGCGGCCTTTCACTTTCGGCCAATGGAACGACCAACGGAATTTTGTGGGAAATTGGCAGTGACAGCAATCTGCGGGCGTATGACGCGGTGAATTTTCCGAAGGTGCTGTGGAGCGGGAGCGTGGGGACGTATGTGAAGATGACGTGCCCGACGATAGTGAATGGGAAGGTGTATGTGGGAACCGCCAGCAATTTAGGCGTATGGGGACTGACCGATTACCTCTACAGCCAGACCGCCATACCCAACCCGGTGTTAAATTGGGCGACCGGAACCCTGCTGGAGGCGACCAATCTGTCGGGACCGTGGGTGACAAACTCTGCTGTTTCACCGTTCACGGTGGTACCGACCAACACACAGATGTTCTTTCGTTTGTTACTGGGCAGCGGTCCGTAAGGCCACAGAACTATAGATTATTTTTTCTTCCTTAAGATGAGGTAAAAAACCCCATAGATTATTAGCAATGAAACAGTCACCATAATAAGCAGTGTTCCCGTATTAAAGGGGTGTTTATCAACAATTGAATTTATTGCGGCGTCAGTATTCATTTTTTTGACGGTGGTTGTGATGCTTTGACCGTTGCGTTGCACACCTGCAATTCTCCGAGTCGCAACGACTCGCCAGCAGTCCGGTAAACAAGTTTTTTGCCGGCATCAGACCCGGCCTCGGCCAGGGCTTCGTCAATCAAGTGGTGTTTGGGCGCGAGTGAACAGACCGGGTCGGTTGCCGTCGCATCGCCCGTGAGCAGAAACGCCTGACACCGGCAGCCACCGAAATCCACCTCCTTGCGCGGGCAGCTCTGGCAAGGTTCGGGCAGCCAGCCCGTGCCGCGAAATTTTTGAAATGCCTCCGATTCAAACCAGATTTCCGAGAGCGAATGCCGGCGCGTGTTGTCGAATTTCAAGCCGCGAATCTCACGCGCGGTCTGGCAGGGCAAAACCGCACCGTCGGCGGCCACGGTCATGAAAACGCGACCCCAGCCATAAAGACAGGCTTTGGGAAAGGGTTCGAAATAATCAGGCAGCACATAAAGTATTTCCATGCGTCCCATAAGCCGCTGCCGTGCTGCGCCGGCCACATGCGCCGCGTGTTCCACCTGCACGCGCGTCGGCAAAAATGCCGCGCGATTTTTCAACGCCCAGCCGTTGTATTGGCTGTTCGCCAGTTCCAACCGCTCCGCGCCGAGTTCCTCCGCCATTGAAATAATGGCTTCGATGCGATCGAGGTTTTGGCGATGCAACACGACGTTCACGGTCAGGGAAAATCCCAGTTCCCTGGCGATTTGTGCCGCGCGAATTTTTTTTGCGAAGGAAGGAGCGCCACCCGCGAGGCGGTCGGAATTTTCCGCATCCGCGTCTTGAATGCTCACTTGCAGGCTGTCGAGTCCGGCGGCGCGCAATTGTGTTCCGATTTTCTCATTGAACAATGTGCCGCCGGTGCTCAAGTTGGTGTAAAGGCCGAGGTCGCGCGCGCGCCGGATGATTTGCGGCAGATCGGCGCGCAACAAGGGTTCGCCGCCGGAGAAATGCGCCTGCACGATGCCGAGTGCCGGAGCTTCAGTCAAAATGCGTTCCCATTCGGCGGTGGACAGTTCATCCGTGTGCCGCGCGAAGTCAATCGGGTTGCTGCAATACGGACATTGCAGCGGGCAACGATACGTCAGTTCGCAAAGCAATGAATAGGGGCGTGGCGTTTCCATCGGCATTTTTAATCGGCAACGGTCATCAAACCTTTTTCCATGAGTCGCGCCAGCAAATCCTTCACATCCTGATCAATCAGGTCGCTCCCAAATTTCTCGCCCAGCGTCTTCACGATTTCGGCAATGGTGCGCCGGCCGTCGCAAAGCGCAACGACTTCGTGCGCGGTTGGATTGAGCACCAGCACGCCCTCGGGAAAAAGCAGCAGCGGCTTTTGCCGGACGTCGTCCCATTTCAACCGGACTTTGGCGGGGAGGCGTGGCTTGACCGTGTCAGGAGGATGGCTCATCGGCATTTTTCCGCGGGTTGAGAATGTAGGCCAGGTGCATGGCGTCGAGCATGGCCCAAAGCAATTCGCATTTGAATTTCAACGCCGCCACCGCTTGTTCCTGTTGTTCGCGGGTGCGGCAGCGTTCCAGCACGAGCCGCAATGCGAAATCGGAATCGCGCGGCGCCTGGGTCAGGCGTCCGCGAAAATACTGCAGACCATCCGGCTTCACCCACGGATAATGTTTCTCAAATGCGGCGATGCGCGCGGCCATCAGCGTCGGCGCGAACAATTCGGTCAAGGAGGCGGCCATGGCTTCGACCCACGGTTTGGTCCGGCAAAAATTGACGTAAGCGTCCACCGCGTAACGCACGCCCGGCAACAACCGTGCTTGTGCGAGCATTTCCTCGCGTGGCAACCCGACCGCTTCGCCGAGGCACAACCATTTTTCGATGCCGCCTTCATCGCCCTGCGTCCCGTCGTGATCCAAAATGCGCTGAATCCATGCGCGCCGCACATCGCGTTCGGGACAATTCGAAAGGATTGCCGCGTCCTTGATCGGAATTTGTGTCTGGTAATAAAACCGGTTGGCCACCCAGCGTTGCAGTGACGGCAAGTCCAGACGTCCATCATTCATCAAAACGTGAAAGGGATGTTGGTTGTGGTAGCTGTTTTCACCCACCACCCGCAGGCGCGTGGTGAATTCTTCCGGCGACCAGCCAGTGTCATTGAGAATGTTCATACACTGATTTTCAGTGTTACCCAGCTTTTGATGATTTCACAAGCGAATGTCCATGCCATCATGAGCCACTTCGATACCGGCGCGCGCGACCGCTTTGTGCTCGCGCGACGTGTTATGGAGAATTGGATTCGTATTGTTGATGTGGACATAAATTTTACGCGGGATTTTCAACGACTGCAACCATTCGAGCGTGCCCCGCGACCCGCCAATCGGAACGTGTCCCATGTCGGCCGCCGTGCGTTTGGTAAGACCAAGCGAAACCATTTCGCGCTCCGACCAAAACGTGCCGTCCAAGAGCAGGCAATCGCAGCCGGCAATGAATTTTTCCACTTCAACTGTGATCGCGGGCAGGCCGGGCAGGTAGGCCAGACTTTTTTTGGCCGATTCAATCCGCAGGCCGGCGACCAATCCGCGCCATTTCAAATGCGGAGCATAAGGCGGGGATTTTGAACCAAGGTCGAGCGCCGAAATGCGCAGTGACGCAAGCTGAACCGGAAAATGGGAGACACGAACTTCGCAATAATTTTTCAAAACCGGCAACAGGGGAAATTGTTTGTTCAGCAGTTCCTGGACGGCAGGAGTGCAAACCAATCGCAGTTTCCGATGTTCGCGCAGCGAGAGCAATCCCGTAACGTGATCCAGTTCGCCGTCGGTCAGCACCACTGCGGCGATGGCTGTGTCGCGTAATTTTTTGCCGCCGGGCGACAACGAATGAAACGTGGCGGCTTGCGAACAGAGGTCGGGAGATGCGTTGAAAAGAACCCAGCTTTTATTGTCCGCAGAAACCGCGATTGAGGATTGAGTGCGTCGCAGACTGGAAAATTTTGAAGTTAGCGCTGCGCGGCAATTTACACAACCGCAATTCCACTGGGGAACGCCGCCGCCAGCTGCAGAACCGAGAACGCGAACCTTCACAGTCTATAAAAATAAGACCGGCGATCCAGCGTCCGCCTTGTCAACCAACCGTGTCGTGATTTCACTTACTTGCCGACGTTGACGTAGGCAGTTACTTCCATGGCGAGGCTGATTTCTTCAAACTCCGGTTTTATCCATGTATTCATAATGAATTATTTGGTGTGCCGGACGTTACTTTATTTTCCGTCAGGATGCAAGAAAATCTTTGACGGGCGCGCGGGACGCGGTGGGAAATCAAATTTTCACTTTGAACTGTTCTCCCGCCTTGAGCGACCGGGCAAAGGCCGCGAGCAGTTCGGGAATTTTTTCCAAATCCTTCAAGCTCACCACTTCCACCGGCGAATGCATATAACGATTTGGCAGACTGACCAGCGCGCTGGCAATGCCGCCGCGCGTCCAGAAAATCACATCGGTGTCCGTGCCGCTGTTGGACGACATCGCGCCGTGCTGAAGCAAAATTTTCCTGGCCCTGGCCACAGTTTCGATTCGCCCGACGACTTCGGGATGGTTGCAGCCGCCGTGGGTAATCACCGGGCCGTGGCCGATTTTCACATCGCCGTGCTGCGTCTTGCTCACGGTCGGATAATCCGTCGCGTGCGTCACGTCCACCACGAGCGCCACATCGGGTTTGAGTGAGTAGGCAATTTGCCGCGCGCCCAGCAAACCGACTTCTTCCTGCACATTTGAAACGGCGCAAATTTCCGCGCGCAATTTCCCTTTTGATTCTTTCAGCAACCGCAAAGCTTCCGCCACGGCAAAAGTGCCGATGCGATTGTCGAACGCCCGCGCCACCGCCAGATCGTTTCGCAACAAATCAAATTCATCGGCCAGCGTAATCGGGTCGCCGATGTGCACGAGTTTTTCGACTTCCTTGCGGCTGCCCGCGCCGATGTCGATGAACAAATCGTGAATCTTCGGCGGCTTCGGGTCTTTTTCCTCGCGCATCAAATGGGGGGCGACGTTGCCGACCACGCCTTTCACCGCGCCTTTGCGAGAATGAATAATGACGCGCTGCGCCTTGGTGATGGCTGCGTCCACGCCGCCCATTTTGCGGACATAAATAAAACCTTCATCGGAAATAAAATTCACCGCCATCGCAATTTCATCTGCGTGGGCGGCAAGCATCAGTCGCGGCAAACCGCCTTTGTTCAATACGGCGACACAATTACCATAGGCGTCGGAAGAAGTTTCTTCGGCGAATTGTCCGGCGTAATCGAGCCAGACCTGCTGGCCGCGAACTTCGTGGCCGGTCGGACTTGGCGTGTTGACCAAAGTCCGCAGGAAATTCAAAGATTGTTCACGCATGCACAGAAATTACGCGTTCGTAATGCGTGTGTCTAGTGCGGGTAAATGCCGGTGACTTCCTCCGCCTTTTGACTTTTGAACAACTTCCAGGTTTGTTCATGCCTGAATTTTCCCGCACCATTTTTACGGTGAAACAATTCGGTGGCAGCGTTCAGTGGCACCGGTCAATGTTGCATCATAAGTGTTGCGTAAATCCTCTCCATATGCCGGGCGGTTTCTCCCGAAGATTTTAGAAAGGCCATATTCGGGTCCACAATCTGTCACGTTTTGGTGACAAACCGGGAAGCGGTTGATGATTCAATGAACCCGTCTTCAAAATCGTGCATATAAGAACAGGGATTTGCATGATTTTTGAATGGAAAAGTTTCCGGCATCAAACTGCGTGTGGTTGGCCGGATACTGGGGGTTGTTTGGCTGAAGTATCTTTATAGTGACTCGGCTATAACGGAAATCTGACGGGAAAAAAGGGTAACAAAAATTTAAAAAAAATAATTAAATCATATGATAAATAAAAAAACAGGACTGATCGCTTTACTTGCAAGTTTTGCCGCCAGCGCGCTCTGGGCGGGTAATTTCAGTGGTCCGAGCAGCTATGCCGTGGGAGATGTATTAGTATGCTTTCGCAACGGCGGGGCGGATGATCTGGTGGTTGACGCAGGACCGGTTTCCACGCTCATCAGTGCAACCCCGAATCAGAGAATACCATTGAGTCCATATTACTCTACTTCCCAGTTCAATACGGCGTTTGGCAATGCCAACGCCGTCAGTTGGTCAGCCTTTACCTGGTATGATGACAGTGTGTCTCCCGTGAGCGCCCAATGGACGTTGTTTGTGAGCAAAGCCCGGGCGTCACTGAATAAGCAGACCTCCCCGTGGGTGGCCGCAAGTGCCGCCTCTCAAGAAAACCCCGCTTTACGCATGGGAGAGATACCAATCGGGGCGTATTACAACCTCAATTTCAATGGTGCCAATACGTCAACCGCAGTGATTGACCAGAATTCAAGTGCAGGTAATCCTAATTATCCTTTTGGAGACAGTTACGACGACGCTCTTACTGGAAACGCCGGTGGTGATTTCGATAATACGTTTCAGGGCAATCCGGAAAACACGACGCCTGCCAATTTTGCTACGTCAGGGACGGTGGTCCGCTCCGATTTCTATCAGTTGACGCCAAACAGTGGTAATGGGGAATTGCTGGGTTATTTTGAATTTGCCACTGATGGTTCGGTGACCTATGTGGCTTATCCGAGCGCCATTCCAGTCATCAAATCCATCAGCCATGCAGGCAGCACTTCAACCATCAACTACACCACCGGCCTTTATGGCACCTATACTCTGCGCGGCACCAACACTTTGAGTTCGGGTATAGCCGCGACCAACTGGCCGGCCATTAGCACCCTGACCAGTGGCGATGTCCTGACACACTCTTATATGGATACAGATGCCAGTCCCATTAAATTCTACATCATCACCGCCCAATAAGCGCACCGGAAAATCTTTGCAAAAAAACAAACCAATCATATCAAACCAAATCAAAACCAATAATATGAAAAAAACACTGCTCCTCCTCACTATGGCGCTTGGCCTCGCCGGTGCAACGCCCCTCATGGCGGATGTTGACCTGTATGTCACAGGTTCCACGGCGTTCCGCGCCAACGTCTATAATGCCTGCACCAAGCTGTTTACCACTCCGCCTGTTCTCGGCAGCACCCTCTTCTTTGGCGACGCTGCGCATGGCGGTGACGCAAATAATAATTCCAGCACCGCCTCATGGTGCATGACCGGCACCCCTATCGGCACGCTCACGAATATTCAGGGTGGTGCTTTGACCGTCCACGGTCTCTTCACCGGTTCAGTTCAAGGTATGCAAACAGTAGAACAAGTAGTTCCGCTTACCTTCGCCACCACTGCTGCCGGTGTTTACAGCACCAATACTCCCACGATCGCCTTTTCCGATGCGTCAAGCACTTCCACTCCCTATCCGGCGACGGGCAACTTCTCGGAGGAAAATGTCTGCGTTCAGCCGTTTGTCATGGTCAAGTCAACCGCGGGTGGTGTGATGACCAATATCACCAATATCACTTGGGAACAAATGGAATTCGGCATTCCGCAAGGCAGGCTTCCGCTCTCGTCCTGGACTCAAAACCCGGCTGACACCAACTTTATTTATATAATCGAACGCACGGCGGATTCCGGCACCCGCCGCTGCTTTACGTCTCAAGAACAATATCAATTTGGCGATCCAGTCACGGAATATATCTATGACCACACCAACAACTTCTTTTTCAAAGGCAACAATGAGTCGAACAGTGTTGTCGGCACATCCCCTGATGGGGTTGTCGGTGCGGCCGGGCTTGGCAATGCCAATTTGAATTGGGGTTCCGGTTATGTGGGTGGCGGTGATATAAAAAATGAACTCAATTATAACAATGCCAACAACCTATCCATTGCCTTTCTGTCTATTGCCGACGCCAAGGGCGCGGGTGCTTCCAATTGGGCGCAGGTTGTTTCCTTCAATGGCCTGTGGCCGACGGCGGCTGGCAGCGGCATTCAAGGCAACACTGGCACCAACAATTACGCACCCATCACCTCGGGTTTTTATCCGTGCTGGGGCAATGAAGTGCTGGTCTATCCTAACATTGATCCTGCGAGCATTCCGGGAGAAGTTGGGCAGAACCTGACCGCGACCGAATTGGGTTCCCAGTCTCAACCCGGCAGCATCCTGGGTGTGTTGGATGCCACCAATAATCCACCCATAATTGGCAGCATTGATAACGAAATTTCCCTGAGCGAATCAGGCAGTCCTGGTGCCACGGCCATCCGCCTCTCGGAGATGAATTCCTCCCGCCAAGCCGTCGGCGGAGTGATTACGCCTTGACGTTTAAGGCGCTGACGCAAAGGACCGGTGTGGGTTGCCTGCACCGGTCTTTTGCTTTTAGATCGGGAATTTTGAAAAGTAGATTCCTGGAATTCAAGCGGCAGTCAAGGAGCAGACTTCAGCGCACCATTGCTCATTTTTTTCTTTAATGGCGTCGCGCACCTCGCAAATTTTGGCGAGCTTTTCTTCGTGTGTGCCTTGAACGCTGGATGGGTCGGGGAAACTCCAATGTAATCGCTTCGTGATACCGGGGAAAATCGGACAGCGTTCCGCGCTCGTTTCATCGCAAACCGTAATGACATAGGCAAACATTTTGCCGGACTTGAACATATCGAATACGGCCTTTGTTTGCTTGCCGGAAATATCAATGCCGATTTCCTGCATCGCTTCCACGACCATGGGATTGAGTCTGCCGGGTTCAAGTCCGGCGCTGTGCGCTTCAAAGTCTTCGCCGCAGATTTGGTTCAGGAACGCCTCGGCCATCTGGCTGCGGGCGCTGTTATGGATACAGACAAACAATACGCGTTTTTTCATAATTTAGTTCACTTGCTGGGTTCTGGTTTTTCCACGCAACAGCTCGAGGATGATTGCTCGCTGAAATTTAAGTTTCGAGGGTCGAAATGGGCTGGCGTCGTCAGAGCTGGCATACATCTATCCGGTGCCAGACAAGCCGTGTGACGTTCTCCCAAATGGAGAACAATTCTGTCTGGCAAAACTTCGACTGATTCCAGCGGAAATTGACTGATGAATTCAATTTCGTGTTCGACATCCACTTCAAGATCGTCGGACGCGAGGAAGGATCCGGCCTTTTCCAGTATCTTCAGGAGTTTGCCTGCCGTGAGCCGGTGATCAAGGTCATCGGCAAACCACGTTTGCAAGCGGCACAGGGAGTCATTGCGCAAGGTGCCACCACAATCCACGAACCGTTTGTCAATGCGCGCCACTTCGGTGACGTGAGCATGGGCGGGAATGAAATTTCCGCCCGGTAAAACAAAACGAAGGTTTGCGTCAGGATGTTTGCCAAGGTTGTTTTTCAACTCAGCGAGTTTCATAAACACCCAAGGATTAAATACGGCTTAAATTTGAGACGCCAGAAAATTTTCCGGGATAATCGCGACCTACGCGCGTTGCTGGATGATTCGCCCAATCGCGATGGCAACATCGCCCAAGCCAATAGTTTGTTTCCCAATCGTGACAAGATTGAAACGTTCCGGTCACAAAGCGCCAGCATTCTTTCCAGCTTGATGACTGTTAAGCACCATCTTGTCCTGCAGGAATTGATATTGCGCCCTTCCGGCGAGTGGGCTCCGCAGCAGCGTGGATGGGTGGTCGCGCGCGTGGCGGAAGGCATCGGCTACTGGATGCACGGTGGAAACGTCCGCGAGTTAAACGTCGGCGACGGATTTATCGTCGGTTTCAACGCCCATGCGCTTTTGCGGGCGAGTCAACTCCACCTGCTCAAGCTCCAGTTTTTTACGGTTCAACCGCAATACTTGAGCGGAATTCTGACTGTGGCCGAATGGCATCAATTGGAAGTTGCGCCCAATAACCCTTCGTCACACGTCTTGATTTTCAGCGCCAGCGAACCGGTTGGACAAAAATTTGCGCGCGTGGCCGAACAATCGCATAATAATAGACTGCTCACGCGTTGCGCCCTGCTCCAACTCTGGGTCAGCGCCGTGGCTGGGTTGATGACACCGCCGGTTCCTGAATCTGCCGGCGGCAATAAACTTCACGAACGTTTCCGGCAACTGGTCGGTGGCATGACGGAAGCCGGACTGGCCGAATCTTCCCTGTCCGGCCTCGCCCGGCAGCTTCATTGCAGCGAGCGTCATTTAAGCCGCCTGTTCCACGAGGAATTTGGCGTGCCGCTCCGTGCGCGGCAGATCGAATTGCGGCTCCAGCGTGCCTGCCAGTTGCTGGCAACTTCCGATGCCAAAATCCTCGACATCGCCTATGACAGCGGCTACCGGCACCTCGGCCTTTTCAACGCCATGTTCAAAAAACGCTTCGGGGTCACGCCCAGCGAATGGCGCCGGCAAAACAGTCCCAAAAGTTTTATCGCCCAAACGCGGAATAGTCTTTTGAAGGCGACCTCTGGAATCAGCGCGCTGCTGGTGCTGCTGGGCCTCTTTTTTTCGTCACCCGCGTTTGCACAAACCAATTCGACAACCGACGATGCGGAAATAATCGCCCGGGCGCGCACGGCGCTATACCAAAAAATGGCGCAGCTGGATGCGCAGGAAAAGAATGCCGGAATTCATAGAGTTCCCGTTTCCACAAATGCCGGACCCGGGTTCAAAGT
>Ga0182024_10021733_pt1 | contig 11623 bp, 10 predicted proteins | sample P32metaG_FD_120480 | JGI IMG/M metagenome (GOLD analysis project Ga0182024, IMG submission 120480) | Permafrost microbial communities from Stordalen Mire, Sweden - P3-2 metaG (Illumina Assembly) | ecosystem: Environmental > Terrestrial > Soil > Wetlands > Permafrost | place: Sweden: Stordalen... | reverse complement strand
CGTGCTCAACGGGATCACGATCGCGGGCTCGATCGTCGGCACGCGAAAGGACCTCCGCGAGGTGTTCGAGCTGCACCAGGCCGGAAAGACAACGGTGATCCGCGAAACGCGACCGCTCGACCAGGTAAACGAGGCCATCGCCGACGTCGAGGCCGGCCGGGTCGCCGCTCGAGTCGTGCTCCAGCCCTAGGCCCTCGCGCGAATCGGACGGGTACTGATCCAGCCCGTCCGATTCCGGCTTGGTCCGTCACCGGCCCTGGTTTGCCACGGCTTCCGCCGCCTCGGCGGCGGCCTCCGGGTCCAGGTAGCGTCCGCCCGCGATCGCTGGGCGGAATTCGTCGTCCAGCTCGTAGAGGAGTGGGACGCCCGTCGGGATATTCAGGGCCGCGATCGCTGTATCGCTGATGCCGTCAAGATGCTTGACCAGGGCGCGCAACGAGTTGCCGTGTGCCACGACGAGGACCGTCTTGCCCACCTCTAGATCACCGACGACCACGTCGTACCAGTACGGAAGCATTCGTCCGACCACGTCCTTGAGGCACTCCGACCTGGGCAGCAGTTCGGGGGGCAGCCCGCCGTACCGCGGGTCGCCCGACTGGGAGAGCGGGTCGTCATCGGCGATCGGCGGCGGCGGCACATCATAGGAGCGCCGCCAGAGCATGAACTGCTCGTCGCCGAACTCCTCCCGGGTCTGCGCTTTGTTCTTGCCTTGCAGGGCTCCGTAGTGGCGTTCGTTCAGCCGCCACGATCTGCGCACCGGTAGCCAGAGCAGGTCCGCCGCCTCCAACGTGATGTTGGCGGTCTGGATCGCGCGGGTCAGCACGGACGTGTGCACGACGTCGGGGTGAAGGCCTGCCTCCGCGAGCAGCTGCCCCCCGTGCGCCGCCTCTTCCGCGCCCTTGGCTGACAACCCGACGTCCACCCAGCCGGTGAACAGCCCCTTGGAGTTCCACTCGCTCTCGCCATGCCGCAGCAAAACTAGGGTCGCCATATCACGAAGCGTATCGCTGTGCCGAAGCCACCGGCGCTCGTTAGGCCTCGCCCCAGCCGACTATGCCCGCGATGTCGAGCGCCGAGATGATGCCAGTCGGGTGGCCGCTCTCGACGTCGGTCACGATCAGATGAGAGGTGCTCTGCTCTCGCATCACCTCAATGGCACGGATCAGCGTGGCTTCGTCGGAAATTCCCGTCGCCGGCACCGCAAGATCCTTCGCCGTGGCCTCTGGTCGGCCGATCGCGGCCTGCGCGATGTCGACGTCTAAGACGAGTGCCCACCGCGCCGGATCTCCGAGAGACATGACGAGGCTGTGGATGTGGTGGCTGGCCATCAGGCGGCCCATCTCCCTCAGCCCCGCGTCGCGCGAGCAGGTCACGAGCCCCTTGTTCATGGCATCGCTGACGCGAGCGTGCTCGACACTTGGGGTGTGGAAGCTGCCGGTCTCCTCCATCGCGCCGTTCTCCTGTCGTGTTCTCGGTTGAGACGAACGCGTCCGCTGCGCCAACGTCACCTTACAGGGAAGCCGGCCCCCGGCGACACGTCCGTCGCACAGCCGCAGTCTTTTTGAACCGGTCCGCTGAAGCACCAGATCGAAGCCTCGCAGGGGTTAGGCTCATGTTCGATGCTGCTCGTGAGCCCGTCCGAGCCATGATCTGAGAGGCAAATCATGACGCTTATCCAAGCCCAACTGAAAGACCGGGTCGGCACGCTCGCGTTCGATCACTACGCTAAGCGCAATGCCCTCGGCGCTGACCTGATCGCCGAGATGCTCAGCAACCTGGACGAGTTCGCCCGCCAGAAGGTGGGGGCGGTGGTGATTCGCGCCGCAAGCGACCAGCCGGTGTGGTCATCCGGCCACGACGTCGCCGAGCTGCCGCTTGCGGACCTGGATCCGATTCCCTACGACGAGCCGCTCGAGAGGCTCCTCCGAGCCGTGAAGCGCTTCCCTGCACCCGTGATCGCGATGGTGCACGGCTCGGTGTGGGGAGGCGCATTCGACCTCGTGATGGCGTGCGACATCGTCCTCTCCGACGAGACGGGGGTGTTCGCAATCACACCCGCAAAGCTTGGGCTTCCGTACAACACGAATGGCTTCCTGAACTTCATGGGTCGCGCCCCGCTTGGGATCGTGAAGGAGATGTTCTTCACCGCGGATCCGATCTCGGCGGAACGGGCCCTGCGCGCGGGATTCGTCAACGAAGTGATCTCCGAGGCCGAGTTGGAGGAGTGCACCTACGTGATGGCGCGGACGATCGCGTCCCGTTCCGCGGCGGCGGTCGCGGCCGCCAAGCAGGCGATACACGAACTGAGTGACGCAGTGACGATAAGCCCAGGTACATACGAGAGGCTCCACGGCCTGCGCCGTGACGCCTATTTCGGGCCCGAGTACCACGAGGGCATACAGGCCTTCCTGCAGAAGCGCCCACCCGACTTCGAGGCCGCGCGCGCTCGCGCTGACGCGCGAGGCACCCGCGACGCTCCACCGACGTCGAGATGAGCGGGATATCGAGATCGATAAAGCCTCCGCCGGAGGCCGAGCTCCGAACCCAAATCCGTCGGTGGCGGTCGCAGAGCGGTGACGTCCGAGCTACAATCGCCTTGGAGTAGTTCATGAGCTACCGCGAGACCGAGCATCTGCGGGTACTGATCGCGAACGAGCGCAAGGATCGACTTGCGATCGTGGCCCCGATCGTCGTCGGACTCGGTCACGAGGTCATCGCGCGCGAGATCGACGTCGAAGACGTCGGGTTGGTAACCGCCCGCGAGCGACCTGACGTCGCCCTTGTCGGGCTCGGGGAGAGCTCCGAGCACGCGCTCGACCTGATCGACAAGATCGTCCGCGAGGCCGCCTGCCCCGTGGTCGTGCTGCTGCACGCGCCTGATCCCGCGTTCGTCAAGGAGGCGTCCAAGCGGGGCGTGTTCGCGCACATCTCAGACACCGACGTCGAGGATTGGCAGAGTTCGATCGACATCGTGCTGCGCCGCTTCACCGAATATCACGATCTGGAAGGCGCGTTTGGACGCCGCGCGCTGACCGAGCGAGCCAAGGGCATCCTGATGGAACGCCACTCCATCGACGAGGACAGCGCGTTTGAGATGCTGCGCGAGCGCTCACGCACGGGCAACCGCAGGCTCATCGACCTCGCCGCCGCCGTCGTCGACGGCCACTCCCTGCTGCCCAAGCAACCGCAAGCCCCGGTTAAGAACCTAGCCACCGCCGAGTTCAAAACGGGGGCGGGCTAAAGCCCCTTCACGCCGGCGTCGGAAAGGTGTTAGCATGGCCGTCAGCTTCGCCTCACTTCCTCGGCGGGCTCCGTTTTTCCGGCTCTAACGCTCGGCCGGCGTTGGCTCGACCTCACGGTCAACCAATCAGTGACGCATCAGGAGCCGAGTTCGTGCATGGCCTTGCCGAAGCACCCGGGATCGATCAGGCCCGCTGGCCATCGCCCGTGCTCGGATCGCGGTCAATCGGACCCTGCAGGCATCCCATCGAAGATCAATCAGAGGTCGCGAGCCTCGCCGCCGGAGCCGGATGACCACGATTTCTAAGTCACTCGAGCACATCCCGAAAGAAACGAGATTCTCATGCCAGTACGAGTAGCGATCAATGGCTTCGGCCGTGTCGGCCGGTGCGTGCTCCGCGCCGCTCACGAGCAAGGTGCCGACGTCGAGGTGGTCGCCATCAACGATCTCGTCGATGCCGCGACGCTTGGGCATCTGCTCAAGTACGACTCCGTCTACGGGCCCTTCCCGGGCGAGGTCGCGGCTGACGCGGGAGGCATCGTCGTCGACGGCGCCCATGTGCGCACGTTGGCGGAGACCGACCCCCTCGCGTTGCCTTGGGAGGAGCTCGGAGTCGACGTCGTGATCGAGTCCACCGGTCGGTTTCGCACCCGCGCCGCGGCCGCCCAGCATCTGGAGGCCGGCGCCCGGAAGGTGATCATCTCAGCTCCCGCAGCGGGCGCCGAGCCGGCGGACGCGACGCTCGTGTTGGGCGTCAACTTCGACGACGTCTACGACCCCGAAACCCAGCACGTCGTCTCGAATGCCTCGTGCACGACGAACTGCCTCGCCCCGGTCGCCATGGTCCTGCACAACACAGTGGGGATCGTACACGGCCAAATGACGACTGTGCACGCCTATACCTCCGACCAGAACCTGCTCGATGGGCCGCACACGGATCTGCGTCGGGCGCGCGCAGCGGCGGTCAACCTGATCCCTACCTCGACCGGCGCGGCCAAGGCGCTCGGCCTCGTGATCCCCGAGCTCGAGGGCCGGCTGAACGGCTTCGCGGTGCGGGTGCCGATGCCCACCGGTTCACTGGTCGACCTGACCGTGGAGACCCGCCAGGCGACGAGCATCGAAGAGATCAACGCAGCCTTCGAGCGCCTCGCCGATCATGGAGCGCTGGAGGGGATCCTCGCCTACACCGAGGATCCGATCGTCTCCTCGGACATCGTCAAGTCGTCTTATTCGTCGATCTTCGATGCCGCCCTGACCTCAGTTGTCGACGATACCCAGGTGAAGGTAGTCGCGTGGTACGACAACGAGTGGGGATACTCGAGCCGCCTCGTCGATCTCGCCCAGCGCGTGGTCGTGCCGGTCACGCAGGCGGTGTAGCGCTCATGGCCGCGATGAAAGCCAGTTCGCCGCCGAGGGGCGGCCCGCAGGGTCCTCGCTCGGTAGCGATCCATACCGTGCCCCTTTCGAAGTCAAGTAGGAGGAATCATGTCTGAAGCGGTGATCATTGACGCGATCCGGACGCCGATTGGGCGGGCGGTCAAGGGGACGCTGAGGGACATCCGCGCCGACGACCTCGCCGCGGTTCCGCTGCGGGCGCTCGTCGAGCGCAACCCGGAGGTCGATTTCGCCCAGACGGACGACATCATGATGGGCTGCGGCTTCCCCGACCACGAGCAGGGCTACAACATCGGTCGCAACGCGCTGCTGCTGTCCGGCATCGACCATCATGTCCCGGCGGTGACGGTCAGTCGTTTTTGCGCGTCGTCGCTGCAGACGATCCGGATGGCATTTCATGCGATCAGGGCGGGCGAGGGTGATCAGTACATCGCGGCAGGCGTGGAGTGCGTGTCGCGGGGGGCGGCGATGACACTTCCGGCGATGAATCCGCGCCTCGACGGGTCAAACGGCGATCGCGTCGACGGGTCAAACGGCGAACATTACAACGTGTACATCTCGATGGGGCTCACGGCCGAGAACGTGGCCGACCGTTGCCAGGTCTCGCGTGAGTCTCAGGATGAATGGGCGGCGCTGTCGCAGCAGCGGGCCTGCGCGGCGCGCGACAGCGGCCATTTTGATCGTGAGATCGTGGGCGTGGATATACCCGAGGTCCATGATGCCGGCGGCGACGTCGTCACCCGGCATACGGTCTTGCTCGACGACGGGCCGCGCGAGGGCACGACCGCGGCGACGCTGGGCAAGCTCAAGCCGGTGTTCAAGCCAGGTGGCAGCGTGACCGCGGGCAACGCGTGTCCGCTCAACGACGGTGCCGCGGCGGTGCTGGTGATGTCTGAGGACCGGGCCCACGAGCTGGGTCTCCACCCCCGGGCGCGGATCGTCGCGTCGTCGGTGGCGGCGCTGCGCCCGGAGATCATGGGCCTTGGCCCGATCCCGGCGATCCGGAAGGTGCTCTCGACGGCGGGGATGACGATCGCCGACATGGACGCGGTCGAGATGAACGAAGCGTTCGCGGCCCAGGTCCTGCCCTGCCGCGACGAGCTCGGTATCGATCCCGACAAGCTCAACATCAGCGGCGGTGCGATCGCGCTGGGCCACCCGTTTGGGATGACTGGCGCGCGCATCATGACCACCCTGCTTAACAACCTCGACTCGGTCGACGGCCGGTTCGGGCTGGAGTCGATGTGCGTCGCCGGCGGGATGGGAATGGCGATGATCGTCGAGCGGCTCAACTAGTAGCCAACGAAAAGGATTGACAGCATGGCAACCACAGCTTCAAGATCTGACAACACCGAGCGCGAGAAGAATCTCACCGGACGGGTCGCACTGGTCACAGGAGGAACACGGGGGATCGGCGCGGCGATCTGCCGTAGCCTGGCCGCGGACGGCGCGGTGGTCGGGGCGGGCTTCTCGTCCAATCGCCAGCGGGCCGACGAGTTGCGCCAGGCGATCGAGGCCGACGGAGGCACGTTGAGTTTGCACCAGGGCAACGTCGGCGACTGGGACGACTGCCAGCGCGTCGTTCACGATGTGATCAACGAGCACGGCCGCCTGGACATCCTCGTCAACAACGCGGGCGTCACCGTCGACAAGCCCATCTGGAAGATGTCGAAGGACGATTGGCACAAGGTCCTGCGCGTGAACCTGTCGGGCAGCTTCTACATGACCAAGCCGGCGATCGAGCAGATGCTCGAGCAAGGCTCGGGCCGGGTCATCTTCATCTCGTCGGTGAGCGGCGAGATCGGCAACATCGGCCAGGCGAACTACACGGCTTCCAAGTCGGGAGAGTTCGGCCTCGCGAAGACGCTCGCCAGGGAGACGGCGCTCGCGCTCCGGCTATCGGGCAAGCTCGAGCACGGGGTCGGGCTGACCGTCAACTGCATCACCCCGGGGCTGATCGAGACTGACATGGTCGCCACGATACCCCCGTACATGGTGGCCGAGTTCCTGGAGAAGATCCCGATGCACCGCATGGGACAGGCTGACGAAATCGCCCGCGTCGTGAACTTCCTCGCTCAAGACGCCTCGAGCTACATCACCGGCCAAATCTGGGGTGTCAACGGCGGACTCGACATGTGACCGGCGGGCGGCGGACGGTCACGCCGCCCGACCGCCGGCCCCGGCCAGCAGCTCGGCGATGTGAACGACACGCGTCCTCAGCTTGCGGCGCTTGACGCCCTGCTGGAGCTGCCTGTAGCAGCCGGCGTTGACCACGGCGATCACGTCCAGGTCCGCGGCGGCGATCTCGTCGAGATGCGGGTCGAGCACGCGGGCGCTGTCTTTGGGGCGCACGACGGAGTAGGAGCCCGCGGCGCCGCAGCAGGCGGCGGCGCTCGGCAGCTCGACGTACTCGCCGACGCTCGCGATCAGCTCGCGCGGCTCGCGCCAGACGCCCAGTCCATTGCGGAGGTGGCACGAGTCCTGCAGCCCGATCCGCGGCCGCCGACCGGCCGCCTGCCCGGCGCCCGGCGCACCACCACCGTCGAGGCTCGGCTCCTCGGGCGTAGCGGCTAGCGGCCGCTCGCGCTCGACCATCCACTGCGAGAACTCCTTGACGCGCTCGGGGCCGAGCACGCCCGCCAGGTGCGCGCCGCACCCACCGGACGTCGTCACGATCGTCCCGGGGAGCGCCTCGCCCAGCTCCTGGGCCAGCTCCTGGCCGCGCCCGAGCTCGCCGTTGTGCGCGTGCAGCGCGCCGCAGCACCCTTGGGCAGCCGGCGCCGTCAGCTCGGCGGCCAGCTTCCGCGCGTCGCGGCTGACCCGCGGATACAGGAACCGCTCAAAGCACCCGAGCATCAGGTTCACCGGCCCCGGCGCCTCGCCGCCGCGACCGGCGTGCCGGCGCACGATCCCCATCGCGCGCACCCGGCGCGGCGAGTCCACGGCCCACAGCAGCGGCCGCACCCTCAAGGGCCGGCGCCGCCCGTTCCACAGGTGGTCGCGCCACTCCTCCAGCAGCTCGCCGTACTGCACGCCAGCGGGGCAGACCGGCTCGCACGCGCGGCAGCCCAGGCAGAAGGACGACTCCTCGAGGACGGTGGGATCGTCGTCTGGCAGCACGCCCGTCTCGAGCGCCCGCATCAGGTTGATGCGCCCCCGCGGCGATGACGTCTCCACGCCGGTCAGCGCGTACGTTGGGCAGGCAGGCAGACAGAACCCGCAGGAGATGCAGCGGTCGAGCAGTTCGGGCGTGAACACCCCGCGCCGCGGCGGAGCGTTTTCGGGCGTGATGTCCGCAGTACTCATGAGCCGAGCTTTCCGGGGTTGAGGATGCCGTTGGGGTCAAACGCGGCCTTGATCCGCCGCAGCAGCGCCATATGGTCGGCGCCGAGCTGGCGCTCGAGGTAGCGCAGTTTCACGATGCCGATCCCGTGCTCGCCGGTGATCGTGCCGTCGAGCTCGATCGCGCGCGCGAAGATCTCATCGAACGCGGCGCGGGCCCGGCGCACCGCACTCCCGTCCGCCGCGTCGAGGACCGCGGTCGGATGCAGGTTGCCGTCGCCCGCGTGGCCGAAGGTGCCGATCTTGAGCTCGTAGCGCTGGGCGACCTCCTGGATGTACTCGACCATCTCGGCGATCCGCGACCGAGGCACCGTCGCATCCTCGAGCAGAGTCAGCGGCTCCAGCCGCGAGAGCGAAGGCAGCGCGGCGCGGCGCGCCTCGAGCACCTCGCTTGCCGCCTCCGGGGACTCGGCGATCCGCACCGACGTCGCGCCCTCCGTCGCGCAGGCGCCCGCCATCCGCTCCAGATCGTGCTCGATCACGACTGGGTTCCCGTCCTGCCCGAAGATCAGCAGCGCGCCGGCTGACGTGTCGAGCCCGATCTGCGCGAAGTCCTCGACCGCGCCGATACAGACCTGATCCAGGAACTCGAGGGTGACCGGCAATACGCCAGAGGCCAGCACCCGTGATACCGCCCGGGCGGCGGCCGCGAGGTCGGGGAAGTAGGCCATGCCGTAGCCGGACGCCTCGGGCGCGGGTACCAGCCGCAGCGTCAGCTCGGTCATCACCGCAAGCGTGCCCTCACTGCCGCACAGCAGCCGCCGCAAGTCATAGCCGGCGACGTCCTTGACGAGCCGCCCGCCGCTGCGAATGATCTCGCCCGTCGGCAGCACTGCCTGGACCCCGAGCACGTAGTCGCGCGTGACCCCGTACTTCAGCGCCCGCAGCCCGCCCGCGCACTCGGCCACGTTCCCGCCGACGGTCGCGGTCGACTGGCTCCCGGGATCGGGCGGGAACAGGAGGCCCTGCGCGGCCGCGGCCTGCGCCAGCTCGAGGGTCCGCACGCCCGGCTCGCAGACCGCGACGAGCTCCGCGTCACTGATTTCCTTGAGCTTGTTCATCCGCGTCAACACGAGCACGATCCCGCCACGGTGGGGAATCGTCCCGGCGCTCAGATTCGTGCCCGATCCGCGCGGGACAACCGGGACCCCGAGCTCGTTGGCGACCCGCAAGACGCCGGCGACCTCCTCGGCCGTCGCCGGGAAAACGACCGCATCGGGACGACCCCGCTCGAGCGGCGTCGCGTCCGTCGAGAAGGTCACCAGCGCGCCCTCGTCGGTCCGCACGTGGTCCGGCCCGACCACCTCATCCAGACGCCCGCGCAGCCCAGTCAAGGTCGCCATGGCAGCCACGGTCAAACGCTCAGCGAGATTCTCGGTTGAGCCATCGCTCCACGCGACGCATCTTGCCAAAATGGCCGCGGGCGCCGCACCTCAGCCCGCACTCGTTGCCGAAAGACTGCAATAGTCTCCGCGATAGCGTTAAGCGAGCGAAGGAGGATGAGGATGGCTGACAGCGTCTATCGCGTGACCGAGTTGGTTGGTGTCAGTAGTGAATCGTGGGAGGCAGCTGCCCGCAACGCGATCGAGACCGCCTCGGGGACTCTGCGGGACCTGCGCATCGGCGAGGCTCACCGGTTCGACGTCACGATCGAGGACGGCAAGGTGACGAACTACCGCGTACGCCTGAACGTTTCGTTCAAGTACGAGTCGGGCGCCTGAGCTCGACTTGGCTCCGTTCAGGAGCTCCGTGCGCATGCTCTGTGGCTTGTGGTCGGCGGCAGATCGGCGTACGCTGAAAAAGTCGAGGCCCGGCGGCGCGCAGAGCGGGCCGCCAAGGTAACGGCGCATAAGGCAGAGCGCGCTCACAGCGGCTGGTTGGCGGCAAGTGGGTGCGGGTGCTGAAGAAACGCAGCCGTCCAAACCGCGAGGTCGCCTTGATCAGAGCATCTTCCGCACGAGTCATCCGTTCCTGCTTCCGGTCGGCGTTGCCTTTAGCCGAGCACCTCTCAGTGGACCAGCCGCCGCCGGGATCGTCGAGGTGACCGCTCTGCGGCCGGATATCGCGACGCTGCCGGATTTGCTGCACTCGCACCCGCGCGCCGGGCCGGTCCGCGAGCGCCGCCCGGTGTACGTCGATCTGCTGCCGCCGTGCAATGCGGGTTGTCCGGCGGGGGAGAACATCCAGGCGTGGCTTGCCCACATGCAGGCGGACGAGCACGAGCTGGCGTGGCGCGCGCTGGTAGCCGACAACCCGTTTGCCGCGATCCACGGGCGGGTGTGTTACCACCCGTGCGAGAGCGTCTGCAACCGAGCCAACCTCGACAGTGCAGTCTCGATCCACTCGGTCGAGCGGTACCTGGGCGACCTGGCGCTCGAGCGCGGGTGGCTTTTCGATCCGCCGCCGGCGCCCAGCGGCAAGCGCGTGCTCGTGATCGGCGCCGGCCCGAGCGGGCTTTCGGCCGCCTACCACCTGGTGAAGCGCGGTCACAAGGTCGAGATCCGCGACGCCGGTGCGGAGCCGGGCGGGATGATGCGCTACGGCATCCCGGCCTACCGAATGCCGCGCGAGGTGCTCGCTGGGGAGGTCGAGCGGATCGCGGCCCTGGGCGTACGGATGACGAACAACCATCGCGTTGTGGATCTCGATGCCGAGCGCCACGAGGGCGGCTTTGACGCCGTGTTCGTCGCGGTCGGGGCGCATCTGTCAAAGCGGGTGGAAATTCCCGCCATGGATGCGGGGCCAATGGTGGATGCGGTGTCGTTTCTGCGGGGCGTCGCGTCGGGCGAGACGCCGGTGATCGGGCGTCGCGTCGCGATCTACGGCGGCGGCAACACGGCGATGGACGCGGCGCGGACCGCGCGCCGGCTGGGTGCGGAGGAGACGCTGATCGTCTATCGCCGGACGCGTGAGCAGATGCCGGCACATGAGGAGGAGGCCCAGGACGCCGAGCGGGAGGGCGTCCGGATCAACTGGCTACGGACGATCAAGGCGTTTCAACGTAACGAGCTCGAGGTCGAGGTGATGGAGCTCGACGACTCCGGGTTCCCCCAGCCGACCGGGCGCTTCGAAACGGTCGCCGCGGACACGGTGATCCTGGCGCTCGGCCAGGAGACCGATACCGCGTTCTTACGCACCGTGCCCGGGGTGGAGTTCGACAGCGACGGCACCGTGCAGGTGTCGGGCGCAATGATGACGGGATCCCCGGGCGTGTTCGCCGGCGGAGACATGGTGCCGAGCGAGCGAACCGTGACGATCGGCGTGGGGCACGGCAAGCGGGCGGCGCGTGAGATCGACACGTGGCTGCGGGGCACGGGGGTCGAGCACCCGCGCAAGCACCCGCCGGCTACGTTCGAGATGCTGAACCTGTGGTACTTCGGTGATGCCGCCCGCCGTGAGCAGCCCGAGCTCTACCCGTCCGAGCGAGTTGCCGCTTTCGAGGAGGTGGTCGGTGGCCTCTCGCCGCAGGAGGCGACGTTCGAGTCGCACCGGTGCTTGTCGTGCGGGAACTGCTGCGAGTGCGATGGCTGCCTTGGGGCGTGCCCGGAGGACGCGGTGATCAAGCTCGGCAAGGGATACCGGTACGAGTTTGACTATGACCGCTGCACGGGCTGCGGGGCGTGCTATGAGCAGTGCCCGGTGCAT
>Ga0182024_10021732_pt1 | contig 11623 bp, 11 predicted proteins | sample P32metaG_FD_120480 | JGI IMG/M metagenome (GOLD analysis project Ga0182024, IMG submission 120480) | Permafrost microbial communities from Stordalen Mire, Sweden - P3-2 metaG (Illumina Assembly) | ecosystem: Environmental > Terrestrial > Soil > Wetlands > Permafrost | place: Sweden: Stordalen... | reverse complement strand
TTGCCGCCCACGAATACCGCATGGAATGGAAGACCCAGCTCGGCGCTGGTCGCGGGTCCGCCATCGCCCATGTAGCCGTCGACGTTGTTGCCGGCGATGGTCGTAATCGTTCCCGGGGCCACCTTCACCTGTGCCAGGCTTAATACAGGCGTGAATAAAAATGCCGTTGCCGCCAGACGTACCAATGTCCGGCCCAATATAGATAAGTTCACGAAAAGAGACTCCTTGCGTTTGACATGACGGACGAATTGCCCGCAACACCGGTTACTTTATCTAGCAATTCCCACCTGCGACAGCATCCACGCGTATTCGAACGCTTGGTCGTGCAGCCGGTCGTACCGGCCAGACGCGCCGCCGTGGCCGGCTGGGTCCATCTTAATCTTCAGCAGTAGCACGTTGGAATCCGTTTTCAGCGTACGCAGACGCGCCACGTATTTCGCCGGCTCCCAGTACATTACCTGGCTGTCGTTCAGGCTGGTGGTCACCAGCATCGCCGGATAAGCCCGCTTTTCCAGGTTATCGTACGGGCTGTAGGTCTTCATATAATCGTACGCCGGCTTATCGTTGGGGTTGCCCCACTCCAGGTATTCGCCGATGGTGAGCGGCAGCGACGCGTCCATCATGGTGTTCATCACATCGACGAATGGCACCGCCAGATGCACGGTGTGGAACAGATCGGGCCGCATATTCACCACCGCGCCCATCAACAGGCCGCCGGCGCTGCCGCCTTCAATCGCCAGGCGGTCTTTCGCCGTCCATTTCTGGGCGATCAGATATTCGGCGCTATCGATGAAGTCCTCGAAGGTATGCTTTTTCTGCATCAACATGCCGTCTTCGCGCCACTTCTCGCCCATCTCATCGCCGCCGCGGATGTGCGCGATGGCATAGGCCATGCCGCGGTTCAGCAAGCTGAGCCGCGCGCTCGAAAACGTAGCCGGCGTGCCGAAGCCGTAAGATCCGTAGCCATAGAGAAACAGCGGCCCGCGGCCATTGCGCTCGAAGCCCTTCTTATAAACGATCGATATAGGGACTTTCGTGCCGTCGCGCGCCGTGGCCCAGAGCCGCTCGGAGGCATACTGCGACGGGTCGTACCCGCCCAGCACCTCCTGGCGTTTCAGCAGCGCCGATTTGCCGGACTTCACATCGTAATCGTAAACGCTCGGCGGCGTGATGAAGCTCTGATAGTTGTAGCGGTACGTGGACGATTCGTACTCCGGCGTTCCGGCCGGCGACGCGGCGTAGACGGGCTCCGGGAAGGCGATGGGCGTCCAGGTCTTACCGTGAAAATCGTAGATGCGCAGCCGGTCCAGCGCCTGGGTCTTTTCGATCACCACGGCGAAATCGTGGAACAGGTCGATATCCTGCAGGCGCACGTCGTCGTCGTGCGGCAGGAAGCTTTTCCAGTTCGTCACGGCGGGGTCGCTTTCCGGCGCGGTCATGATTTCAAAGTTGCGCCCGCCTTTATTGGTGCGGATGTAGAACAGGCCCTCGCGATGGTCGATGTAATACCGGTGCTTGTTCTCGCGCGGCAGAAACACCGTGAAGTCGCCCTGCGGCTGATCCGCGCGCAGGTAGCGGCACTCGCTGGTGTCCTTGGCCTCGATGCCGAGCACGATCGTTTTCCGGTCCCGCGTCTTATCCACGCCGATGTCGTACAGCTCGTCCTTCTCGTCGTATAGCTGCTCCGGCGCGGCCGCTCCCAGCGTGTGCCGCCACAGCTTGTCCGATCGCTTGGTGGTTTCGTCTTCGGTGGTGAGAAAGAGCGTGCGATTGTCGGCGGCCCACACCAGCGACGTGACGCGTTCGGCGGTATCGGGCAGCGTATGCCCGGTGCGCAGATCCTTCACCTGCAGGGTATATTGCCGGAAGCCGGTGAAATCCACGGTGTATGCCAGCAGGTTCGAATCGTCGCTCACCACGAACGCGCCGATGCCGACGTATTTGTGGGCCTTCTCCATTTCGTTGGGGTCGAGCAGCACCTCTTCGGGCGCGTCCATGCTGCCCTTGCGCCGGCATTGGATGGGATACTGCTTCCCTTCTTCGGTGCGAGCGTAGTAGAAATAGCCGCTGCGGCGGACGGGCACGCTAAGATCGGTCTGCTTGATGCGCCCCAGCATCTCGGTGTAGAGCGCGTCCTGAAACGGCTTGAGATGCTTGGTCATCGCCTCGGTGTAGGCGTTCTCGGCTTCCAGGTAATGGATCACCTCAGGGTTCGATTTCTCGCGCAGCCAATAGTAGGGATCGACAACGGTGGCGCCGTGCCGAACCTCGCGGTGTTCCTGGACCGGCGCCACCGGGGGAGTGGGCAGAGTTGGAGTTTGCGCGTTTAAGGTCATGACCATGGCGCCTCCGGCGAGGCCCAGCAGGCGGCGGAAGCGCGGGGCGTGCAGCATTGGATTTCTCCCAAGCTGTCATTGTCGCACCCAAGCGTTCTTCGATGCTCGCAAGTGTTCTTCGACGCAGAGACGCTGAGGCGCAGAGAAGCAAGCCTTTTTTTCACTTTTTCTCTGCGTCTCTGCGTCGAAATGGACGGTGCGCCTTAGTCCGGAGGAGTACATTACCAAGTACCGCGCAGCGAACGGCGCTGCCAGCTTGCGGTTCCGGGCAGACGACGCATTCCATTTGTCTAAGCTGCCCGCGCTGCACAAAGATCCCTTCGACCGTATGCTGATATGCCAGGCTATCGCACGCGGTCTGACTATTCTCACGCCGGATGAAAACATCACCCAGTACCCGGTGCTAACCAAGTGGTAGCGCACGCTTCAGCTTCCCCGTCCATAACGCCTTCACGGCAGTGGAGCTTTGACGGGCAGGCCATGGGGCCGCCCCACGTTCATTTCCATGCACTCTTTGTATCCGTTGGCGAAGAAAACTACGCCGTTGAGATCGTGAACCGGCGGTTGCGTGGTTGCGCCGGCGCAGACTTGATCGGCCAGAACCGCGTTACGATGCCAGGCGTCCAGGTTGTGCATCAGGATTGCGCCGGTACTCACCATCAGCGCAGCCGCAACCAGCCGCTTAGTCCGCACCAGTTGCGCGCAAAGCACGCACAACCCAACCGCCGGCAGGTAGAGAATGCGCGACCCGTTGAGGTTGTCGCCGATCAGCGCCAGATGGTAGGCGGGCAAGAGCGCGCCGATGGTCAGCGCGAGCGTCGATAGCACTACGCGCCGCGGGATTCGATTTGCCAACGCCGCGTAGAGAATCGCAGCCGATCCGATCAGCAGGGCCGCGGCAAGAATCGCGCTCTTGGCCGAGGCATCCCAGTTGACCGGAAAAAGCAGGTTGGCCCACACGCGCAGCAACAGCGCCTTCAGCGCGGCGCCAAGGTGGAAAGAGAGCACCTGCGGCCGCCCTGTAGCGGGGTCGATGTAGCCGCCGGGGCCGTGGAACAGGCTCCAACGGTACGCAAACATGGCGGCGCAGACGGCGATGCTTGAGATCAGACCGAGGCGAATCCGCGAATCGCGCAGCCGGTTGCCGGCGGCGGCGAATCCGAAGATGACGGCCGGCGCGGCGTAGGCGCTTTCTTTGCATAGGATGCCAAGCAACAGCAATGGCAGCGCGAGCACGATGCGGCGGCGTAGTACGGCAAGCGTGGCGGCGAGCGTGAAGGCGCAGGCGAGAAGGTCGAAATTGCCGGCGGTCCACGCGACAGCCTCAGGGCGCGTGCCATTGAGGCCGAACAGCACAGCTGCGGTATAAGCGAGAAATGTAGGGCGGACCTCCTGGTCGGCCGCGGGCCCACCGGGCCCGTTCTTCGCCAATGCGATCAGTCGCGCCCAACCTCCGGCAAGCCGGTCGGGAGGCCGGCTGCGAACCCCGCGATCAGCCCCGCGAGCATTGGGCCATAGCGTCCACACGATGGCATAGAGCAGCGCACAGTTAATCAAATGCACAGCCAGCGCGCAGGCGTGCCACTTCAACGGATCCACGCCGCCGAAGTGGCGGAGCAGCGCGAAATAAAGATAGCCGAGCGGGCGGAAGGAGCCATCGCCGCCGGGCGTGTGAAATACCGCCAGGATGCGCGCGGAGTCGAGCGTGGCGCGGCTCACGAGGATGTAATCGTCGCTCAAAAACGGGTCGCGCAGGCTGGGGATGTACGCGGCGGCCACCACTGCCAGCGCAGCCAACAGTGGCACGATGCGGAACCGCGCGGCATTCGTTGCGGGCGCGGCAGGCGCGACGGGCGTGTTGGGCGCGGCGGGCGTGGTGGGCGCGGTGGGCGCGGTGGGCGCGGCAGGCGCGGCAGACGTGTTGGGCGCGGCGGGCGTGGTCGGCGCGGTGGACGCGGCAAGCGCGGTGGGCGCGGCAGCCGCGGCAGGCACTACAAGCGCCGCATTCGTGGCGGGCACGGCCGGCGCGGTCGCCGAGACCGAACGCCGGGATTGCAGCAGCACGATTGCGAGAAATGCGCCGGCAAAGACGCTTTCCATCCCCATGGGCGACGCGAAACGAAGCGGTCCCACCACGAAGATTCCTACCATCGCGCGGAGCGAAACCGCCAGCGCGGCGGCCAGCGAAACGGCGGTGAGCGAACGTACAGCGGCCAACCTCATCCACTTCTATTTATAATCGGGCATGTCCTTTGAAGGGAAACGCGTGCTCGCTCTCGAAAGCCGGCGCGCGCCGGAAATTGCCGAGTTGATCCGCAGGCAGGGCGGCGAACCGTTCGTGGCGCCCTCGATGCGCGAGGTCCCCATCGAAGAGAATGCCGCGCTGACGGATTTCGCGGAACGCCTCTTCGACGGCGATTTCGACATGATGGCGCTGTTGACCGGCGTAGGCACGCGCCAGATGAATCGCGCGTTGTCCGAAGCGTACCAGGAAACCGCGTTCGCCGATGCGCTACGCAAACTGACCGTGGTGGCTCGCGGTCCCAAACCGGTGGCGGCGCTTCGCGAGATGGGGTTGAAGCCCGACATCATCGCGCCCGAGCCGAATACCTGGCGCGAATTGCTGAAAGCCACCGAAGGGCGTCCGGAGCGGCGCATCGCGGTGCAGGAATACGGGCGGTCGAACCAGGAGTTCCTGGAAGCTTTGCGGGCGCGCGGCGCGGAAGTGACGCCCGTCCGCGTCTACCAATACGGGCTGCCCGAAGATACCGCGCCGCTGCGCGAAGCTGCGCGGCGCCTGGCTGCGGGCGCGTTCGATGTCGCCATGTTCACCACCGCGGTGCAGATTGAGCATCTGCTGCGGGTGGCGGAAGAGATGGGCATCGAGCCGGCGGTGCGGGCGGGGTTGGCCAAGTGCATGGTGGCGTCGATCGGCCCAACCACCACCGAGTCGCTCGAAGAATTCGGCATCCATCCCGCCATGGAGCCATCACATCCCAAAATGGGAATACTGGTGCGCGAAGCCTCGGAACGCAGCTCCCCAATCGCCAACGGGTAACCCATGCCGGAGCGCAAAGACTCGATGATGGGCGCAGTGGCGCGGTATTCCGGGATGGCATTCACGGTACCGGCGGCGGTGGTGGTGGGGTACTTCATCGGCGGCTGGCTCGACAGCCGTTTTGGGACGCATTCGCTGTATATTGCCGGCGTGGTTCTAGGCGCGGCGGCCGGCCTGGTGCAAGTGGTGCGGCAGTTGACGCAGGAATCGGGCGATGGCGGAAGCTGACGACATCTTCGACCGTACGGCAGCCCGCATAATGCGGACGATGCTGTTGGTAGCGGTTATCGGGTCGCTGGTAGCGCTTTGGCGTGGGTGGACATACGGAGCGGCGTTTGCGCTGGGCGCATGGGCGTCCTGGTTGAATTTCCGCTGGCTGAAAGGCTTCGTAGCGGGACTCGGTCCAGGTGGCAAACCGAGCGGTTTCGCGCTGTTTTTCGCACTGCGCTATCTGCTTTTGGCCGGAGCCGCCTATGTTATATTGAAGTATTCTAAACTCAGCCTGCCCGCGATGCTAGCTGGGCTGTTCGTATCTCTGGCCGCCGTCGCTATCGAAATACTCATCCAACTAGGACTAGGGTTTGCACGAAGAAATCTGGATCGCTAAACTGTTCAACGACCATCTGGCGGGGCTCGGCAATGCCGCGCTGAACCTGGTGGGTTGGCCATCCGTCGCGCGGCCGTGGACGAATTACGTCGCCATGGAGCTGCTGGTGGCCGCTCTCATCATGCTGGTCTTCGCCCTGCTGAAGAGCCGCCTTTCGGCGGACCGTCCGGGGAAGATGCAGCAAACCTTCGAGTTGATCTACGAGTTCGTAGACAGTCAGGGCAAAGAACAGGTAGAGCACCACTCCGACCGCTATTTTTCCTTCTTCGGAACCATATTCATCTTCGTCTTATTCAGCAACCTGATCGGCGTCATTCCCACTATGGAATCGCCTACCATGTATCCATCGGTTCCTCTCGGATGCGCGGCGGCAGTCTTTCTTTACTACAACTACGTGGGCATCCGCGAAGTCGGCATCTGGCCGTATCTCAAGCATTTCGCGGGACCGCTCTGGTGGCTGGCGCCGCTGATGATCCCCATCGAAATCATCAGCCACTGCGCCCGGCCAATGTCGTTGACCATCCGTCTGTTCGCAAATATGTACGCCGGCGAGCAGATCACCATGGTGTTCCTCGGACTGACTTTTTTTGGAGTTCCGGCGATTTTCATGGGGCTGCACGTGTTTGTTTCACTAATCCAGGCGTACGTTTTTATGGTGCTGACCATGCTGTATGTCGGCGCCGCCACGGCCCACGAGCATTAATACCGGCTTTATGCCGCTCTTTCAGTGTGAGCCCGCCTCGTCCCAACGCTGGCGCGGAACCACCTCCTGGGGGCGATTTTATTTGAGGAGAGTGCAATGACGAAAAAAATGTTGTTCCTGCTGGCACTGCTGATTGTCGCCTGCCCGCTGTTCGCGCAGACAGGGGGCACGGCCGCGGCGCCCGGCGGATATTGGTGGGTCTCCATCGGCGCCGGAATCGGCATGGCCATCGGGTCGGGGCTTTGCGCCCTGGGTCAAGGGAAGGCTATTGCCGGCGCTTGTGAAGGCATGGCGCGCAACCCTGGCGTGGCGCCGGCCATCCGGGCGGCGATGATTCTGGGCCTGGTCTTTATCGAGTCGCTGGCGCTCTATGTGATGGTGATCATCTTCATCGTAGTGAAACCTTAGTTAAGCTAAGCTACAGTTGTCCCCGGAGGGCGGATTGCGATCTCCGCCTCCGGGCTCAATCCCCGTACCGCTAAACCTTTTTTCCAGTACTTCCATAACTGTTCTGCTCTGATCGGCCTATTGACCCGATCACACACCGGGTAATAGTATTAACCCAGACATCTAAATGGAACAGCGAAGAACCCGGCGCTTCAAGCTTCAGCTCCCACTCTCTATCACGCGCAGTGGTTCTGAACGTGTTACTGTTTCTGGGCAGACCAGGAATATCAGTTCGAGTGGCGTGCTCTTCACGTCGGAACGGGAGCCCGATCTGGGCGGCCCCATTGAATACCTGATTAGCCTGAATCACGAAGGGCCTCAGCCGGTGATTCTGCGCTGTATGGGTAAGGTGTTGCGCGCGGAGCCAATGTATGCCACCGGCCCCCCAGCGTCGTTTCAAGTGGCGGCAACGCTTGAGCGATACGAGTTTTTGAGGGAGCGCGCCGGCTAGGCGTGGCGCGGGCCCATGGCCTGCGGTGTGGACCATTTTAGGAGCAGGCCCTGAGCCCGCCTCGCGTGGATTTCCACGCCATAGCCAAGCGCTCTGCGCGGCTTGGACAGCCGCAGGCCATGGGCCCGCGCCACGTCTGCATGCTACCGTAGAAATTCATGCAGTGGAGTCCCGGTTCCTGGCGTCTACGCCAGGCCCTTCAGCAGCCCAGTTACCCCGATCCAGCGGCTCTCTCCAGCGCCCTGGCCCAACTGCGCCAACTCCCGCCGCTGGTCACCAGTTGGGAAATTCTCCAACTCCGCGAGCAACTCGCCGAGGCCGCCGCCGGCAAGCGCTTCGTGCTGCAAGGCGGAGATTGCGCCGAGCGCTTCATCGATTGCTCGCCGCTGCGCATCGCCAACATGCTCAAAGTGCTGGTGCAGATGAGCCTGGTGCTGGTGGTGGGCGGCGAGCGCCCCGTGATCCGCATCGGCCGCTTCGCCGGCCAGTACGCTAAGCCACGGTCCGCCGATACCGAAACCCGCAACGGTCTCGAGCTGCCCGTCTACCGCGGCGATAACGTCAACCGCCCGGAATTCACCGCCGCGGCGCGCACACCCGATCCTCAACTTCTTCTCCGCGGATACGAGCGCGCCGCGCTCACCCTCAACTTCATCCGCGCGCTGGTCAAGGGCGGGTTTGCCGATCTTCACCATCCCGAGTATTTCGACCTCGATTGGATGGCGGAATCCCCGCACCGCGACGATTACCGCCGTATGGTGGACACCATCGCCGAATCTCTGCGGTTTATGGAGAACGTGCTCGGCGTGCGCGCCGGCGAATCGGACCGCATCGATTTCTACACCTCCCACGAAGCCCTGCATCTTGGCTATGAGGAAGCCCAGACGCGCACCGTGCCGCGCCGTCCGGGTTACTTCAACCTGGCTTCGCATTTTCCCTGGGTGGGCCTGCGCACCCATCAGCCCGAGGGCGCGCACATCGAATATATGCGCGGCATCGAGAATCCTATCGCCATCAAAGTGGGCGCCGATACCACGCGCGAGCATGTGGCGCGCTGGCTCGATCTGCTGGACCCCGGCCGCTCCCCGGGCCGCCTCACTTTCATTCACCGCTTCGGGGTAAAGCGCATCGCCGAAGGCCTGCCCAACCTGATTGAATCCGTCCGCGCAGAAGGCGGACGAGCGCTGTGGATCTGCGACGCGATGCACGGCAATACGCAGACCACATCGAGCGGCGTGAAGACCCGCTACTTCGAGGACATTTACGCCGAGATGGAGCAGGCATTCGACGTTCACCGCCGGATGGGCCAGCAACTGGGCGGCGTACACATCGAATTGACCGGCGAAAACGTGACCGAGTGCATCGGCGGCTCCCGCGGCCCTAGTGAACAGGATCTTGCGCGCGCTTATGAATCGGAAGTGGACCCGCGCTTAAACTACGAGCAGGCCATCGAGCTAGCCTTCCTCATCGCCCGCAAGATGAAAACCGGGTAACGGAAAGTAGGACAGACGATCGATTTTTGTCGTCTGTTACCGAGGGCCTTCGGCCCGCGAAATCTCATGAAAAACCGATGCTTAAGGTAGGGCACGCTTCAGCTTGCCAACCGGCCGGAAGATCGGGGTTTTTCGACCCTGTCAAGCTGCGGTAACGTGGGACAGACGATCGATTTATGTCGTCTGTCAACTCGCTGCACTTAATCGAAACAAGACCACAAAAGGCGATGGTCTGTCCCACGCGGGGCTACTGCTTCTTAATAGTCGCCGGCGTAACCGGCTTGGTGGGAGCCGCCGGCTTCACCAGTGGCAGGCCCGGATGCGCCTGATCGTAGAGCTTGATGATATCCGCGATAATGTTCGCCGACGGCGCCGCCCAAATCACCGGCGTCTGCTGATTGCTGACGTCGAGCACCACTGCGTACCCGTTCTGATAGGAGTATTGCTCGATGATCTGTAGCATCTTGTTGCCCATCTCCTGGTACAGCTTGCCCATTTCTTCCTCGTAGTCGGCGCTGGTATCCTGGGTATCGCGCTGCAAAGCTTTGGTCTTGGAATCGATGTCGCGCTCAATCTTAGTCTTGGCATCGTCGCTCATGGTGGCGCTGCCCTTCTTCAACTGGTCGGACAGCGCTTGAATGTCGTGCTGGCGCTTCTCGAAGTCGGCCTTCTTCGGCTCGTACTTCGTGTTGACCGCGGCGCCGGCCGCGGAGCCTTCCTTGGTTGCCATCATTGCTTGTTGGATCGCGATGATCGCGACCTTGGTCGGGAGGGCGACGTTCCCGGCCATGGGCGCGGCGGCTGCCGGTGCGGGCGCCGGCGCAGTGGCCTGGCCGGCGGGTGCGGTCTGGGCCTTCGCCATTGCGGCAAAACCCACGAACAGTGCTGCGGTTGCGAAACTCTTTGTCAAGCTAAAACTCCTAAATGGTATGAAACTCTATTATAGCTGGCCGCCAGCCCCTTGAAGCTACTGCTTTTTGACCGTCGCCGGGGCCGCCGGCTGCTTCGGCGGAGCTTTGGGCACAGGCGCCGCCAGCGCGCCGCCCGGATGCGCAAGGTCGTAAAGCTTCACGATATCGGCGGTGATATTCGACGAACCGGCCGCCCAAATAACCGGCGTCTGCTGGGAGCTCACGTCCAGCACCACCGCATATCCATTCTGATAGGCGTACTGTTCGATGATCTGCAGCATCTTGTCGCCAAGCTGGTTGTAAACCGAATTCATATCCTGCTGGGAATCGTCACTGGCCTCTTGCGCATCGCGCTGCAGAGCTTTGGTCTTGGAATCGATCTCGCGCGTAAGCTTGGCCCGGGCATCTTCGCTCATGGTGGCGCCGCCCTTCTTCAACTGGTCCTGCAGCGCCGCCACGTCGGCTTTCCGCTTCTCGAACTCGGCCTGCCTGGGCGCGTACTTCGCCTGGAGGGCTGCTCCCGCGGCAGTGCCCTCCTTGGTCCCCATAATCGCCGGCTGGAGTGAGATCACGGCAATCTTGCTCGGCAGCGCGACGATGTTCCCCGTAGGCGACGCCGTAACCGCGGGCGTTTGACGCGCGGCGGCGCCGCTTGCCGAAGCCGTCTGACCCTGCGCCATGGCGGCCCATCCCACGGCCAGCGCTCCCGCTACGAATATCTTTTTCAAGCGAACCTCCCGCATGGTGAATTCTATTATGACTGGGCGCGTTTAGAAAGTCCTGCCGACCGTAAAATGGAAATAAGTTCGCCGATCGTCAAACGGAAAAATCTGGCCGAAGCTGGCCACAGCGTTGTTGAACGTCGCCTGGTTCGGGAAAGCAGCGCGGTCCGCGACGATGGGCGGCTGCAAATTCTCGCGGATAGTAGAAGGATTATAAGCGAAATATACGCGGAAAGGCGCATTCACCACGGGGAGAATCACCTGGATTTCGAGTCCCGTGGACGCCACCGGTTTCTGTGTGCCCGGGGCAATCTGCACTTTGCCGCTGAAACCGGCCTGCGGGAATTGCAGATTGAGGTCGCTCACCCGCGCCGGGTCCATGGTGAGTTGGTCCGGTCTCAGAATCCGGTTGAGCCCCGCGTCGAAGAAAGGCGCCAGCGTGATTGGCCCCACAATGGGAATGCGGTACTCGAAGTTGAATACCGAGTGCCAGTCCCCGCCCGGCGTGATGATCTGGTAAGTCGGAATCTGCATCACTACGGGGGTCTTTACCAGGCTTCCGCCACTGACGGTCTCTTGCGTGCGCGCGCTGCCGTCCGAGTTCAACACGTTGATGGAGGCGCTCGAAGCGATATAGGCGATCGGCGTGATGCTATAAAAATCGAATCCGCGAACGTCGTTTTCCCCGCCCATGAACGAGCGTGAAAACGGCGGAACTTCCTTGCCGCCATAGGAAGTGATGATGCTGGTCAGGAAATGAAATGCCAGAATTTGCGACTTGCGGATGGGCGACGGGTGGAAGTATTTGAGATCTATCGCGGGAGTGATGGTGTTTACATTGCCGCCCAGTACGCTGCCCGCAAACCCAAGCGAGAAGTAGATGCTCTTGCCGGTC
>Ga0182024_10021731_pt1 | contig 11624 bp, 8 predicted proteins | sample P32metaG_FD_120480 | JGI IMG/M metagenome (GOLD analysis project Ga0182024, IMG submission 120480) | Permafrost microbial communities from Stordalen Mire, Sweden - P3-2 metaG (Illumina Assembly) | ecosystem: Environmental > Terrestrial > Soil > Wetlands > Permafrost | place: Sweden: Stordalen... | reverse complement strand
GCGCATCACATTGTGACCGCCGTGTTTTATTGCCTGGGGCCGGTGGCATTGTATGCTCTGGCGCTACGACTCACCGGATCGCGCTGGTCGAGTTTCTGGGTGGGCTGGATCTATTCGATTATTTCACCTTGTCTTTTTTTGATGCCGCTGGCTCGCATGGAGATGGGCGACCTGTTCGCGCCGCGCCGCTTTCACGTCTTAACAGTCTACGGAGAAGGCCCCCACATCACGTCTCTGGCCCTGTTGCCAACGGCGTTGTTGACTCTCGATCTGGCGCTGTCAAAACGAACTTCAATCTGGTATGTCGCGGCGGCCGCGAGCATGGCTGCCGTAGCACTTACTAACTGGTTGGGCGCGCTCGCGCTGACGATCGCGATTCTTGCATACCTGCTGGCGCGGAGCGACAGTTTGGGCGCGTGGAAGACATGGGTTACGACGTGTGGTCTGGGCGCGCTGGCCTACGCGCTGGCGTGCTGCTGGATTCCGCCCTCCACGATTCGCGACATAGGTTATAACGCGCGATCCGTGGGCGGCGATTATCAGCACGCGTATGAAACTCTGCCTCTATTCGTCGCAGCCGGAATCCTGGCGGCCGCGCTGCTCAAATATGCAATGCACCGCTTGAAGATCCCCTTTGCGCTGCAATTCTCCTTATTATTCGCTTTGCTGATGGGCGCGATTCCGTTGAGTGTGGCGTGGTTCAAGATCGCGATTGTGCCGCAGCCGGAACGCTATCAGCTCGAAATGGACCTTGCACTTTGCCTGGCAGCCGTTTTTTGGTTGAAGGCATTCGCCGAGAAGATCCCGCGCCGCTTCCAGATTTTCTTCGCCGGCGCGTTAATCGTGCTATCGCTCTTCCCTGCCCGCCGCGATCGCAGATTCGCAAGGCGCATCGTCAAACCCATCAACATTTCTGAGACCATCGAATACAAAACGGCCAATTGGTTTGACACGCATGTTCCCGAGGGAAGAGTGATGGCGCCGGGCTCAAGTTCCTTCTGGCTGAATGCCTTCACCGATACGCCGCAGCTTGACGGCGGGTTCAGTCAAGGGATGGTGAATCGGAATCACGACTCAGTCACCTACCAGATTCTTTCGGCAGACGGCGCGGGCGACCGTGCGGCTGAGATCGACACCGTATGGCTCCGGGCGTATGGTGTGCAAGCGATCGCCGTAGGTGGACCTAACAGCACGGAGGTGTATAAGCCGTTCCAGCGCCCGGAAGTCTTCGCGAAGGCATTCCCGGAGGCTATGCGCGACGGAGATGACGTGATCTATTGGGTGCCGGGACGGAGCACCTCTCTGGCGTATGTTTTGGCGCGCGAGAGTCTTGTACGGGATCGGCCCATCCACGGGCTCGACATCGCCCAAACCGAGGTCTACGTGGAATCCTTAAACACTCCGGCGAATTTCCATTGGACCAGCCGGCACTCCGCGGAGATCGAGGCGACGCTTCGGCCCGAACAGGTGGTCTCTGTTCAGATTACGTATCATCCGGGATGGCGCGCGACGGCGAATGGCAAATCCTGCCGGCTGTTCGGCGACGGATTGGGGCAAATCGTGATAGAGCCGCACTGCGACGGGGCGTGCAAACTGGAACTCATCTACGATGGCGGCTTGGAAATGCGAGCGGCCAAGATTGTAAGCGCAGCGAGTTGGTTGGGATGCATCGGTTGGATCCTGTTTTACCGGCGCAAACACTGAAACGCACATGAGCGAATCTCGCCGCACTGTTCTCGACTGCGCAATGATCTTTTTCGTCATCTGCCTTCTGATCGCCCCGCTGTTTAAAGCGGATATCCTCATCCAATGGGACTCCATCGAGAGCACCTTTATCGCCGACGCCCGCATGCTGCGCGACCATCTTCCGCATTCGGCATGGCAACCCCTTTGGTATTGCGGCACGCGCTTTGATTACATCTATCCGCCCGCGTTGCGCTATGGAACCGCCCTTATCTCGCTGCTGTTCGGGATATCCACGGCGCGCGCCTATCACATGTACACCGGGATTCTTTATGCGCTGGGGATTGCGGGCGTCTACTGGTTGGCTTACACCGGCAGCCGATCGCGTGCGCAGGCGTGGCTGGCGGCCATCTTCACAGCCTTGTTGTCACCCACCCTTCTGCTCATCCCGATTTTTCGCCTGGACAGCACGGACTGGGGGCCACAGCGTTTGCACGTGCTGATGCGGTATGGCGAAGGTCCTCACATTTCCGCCTTATCGATTCTCGGATTTGCTTTGGCCGCTGCATACCTGGCGATGCGTGATTGGCGTCCGGCGGTTTTTGTGGCTTCCGGCGTGTTGTGCGCCGCTGTTGTTGCGCATAACTTTTATGGCGCGATGGCGCTGGCGATGTTTTTTCCGATCCTGATCTGGGCCGTGTGGCTGGAGGTTCGGCAGCCGGTAGTCTGGCTGCGAGCCTTGGGAATCGCCGCGATTGCCTATGGTCTTTGCGCTTTTTGGTTGACGCCCTCCTACATACGCATCACGGCGCTCAACCTGCACTGGGTGGCTGAGCCTTCCAAGCCTTCTTCGGTTGCAATCGCGATTTGTTGTGTCGTCGTCTTTTGCATTGCGACATTCGCCGCCACAAAACGGAAGGCGGTTACGGCCTGGCCCGTGTTCCTGCTGGGCGCGTCCGCGGTCACCTCTATGGTCGTTCTGGGGCGTTACTACCTTGGACTTGCAATCGTCGGCGACGCCGGCAGGCTGACGCCGGAACTCGATTTGGCGTGGATCCTCCTCGTCGCCTGGGGCATGGTTAAGGCTTGGAAGCGGCGATGGCTTCGGCCGCTCGTTGTCGTTTTGCTGTGCGCGGCATGTTATCCCGTTGTGCCGTACCTGGCTCACCGGCGATTGCCCTTCCGCCGAGCGCATGATGTCCAGGAACGGCCGGAATTCCAGGTGACCAAATGGTTAGCCGAGAATCTTCCCGGCGCGCGAGCCATGCCCTCTGGTTCGATTCGACTTTGGTATAACGCATGGTACGACGATGCGCAGAGTGACGGTGGCTCCAGTCAAGGGATGCTCAACCAGCTTCTTCCGATGGCGCACTGGCAAATCACCCAAGGTGACCACGCCGACGTGGCGATTGGATGGCTCGAAGCGCTCGGCGTGGATGCCGTGATTGTTTCCGGCAAGACCTCCAAGGAGGTTTATCACGACTACCATTATCCGGAGAAATTTCAAGGCGCGCTGCCCGAGATTTACAACGACCACATGGGCAACATTATTTACCGCGTGCCCCGCCGTTTTCCCGCCATCGCGCGCGTCGTTGAACGAGCGCAGCTCATCGCGGCTGAAACTCCCCGCGGCGGCGAGGACCGGGAAAGGCTGATGCGTTATGTCTCCGCGGTAGAGAACGGACCGAATTCGCCGGCCGTGCTCAGGTGGACGGGGTTTGACGATATCGATGTAGAAGCCGCGATCTCGCCCGGACAAGCGCTGCTGGTGCAGGAGACGTTTGATCCGTCTTGGCAAGCGAAAGCAGATGGAAAGCCGTTAGCCATCCAGCGCGACGCATTCGGATTCATGCTGATCGCAGCCCCGCCGGGTGCGCACACCATCCATCTCCATTTCGAAACTCCGCTCGAAAATCGGATGGGTTGGATCGTTACCGGGATCACGTGCCTTGTCGCGGCCATATTACTCGCGCGTGCGGCGAAACCACGGTATGCGTTATACTGCTGAGTTTAGTGTTTCGGATTCTCGCCATTGCTCTTGGTGCCTGCTCGCTCGCCGCACAGACTAGCGTCGTCACCTATCACAACGACAATGCGCGCACCGGACTGTATCCGAGCGAGACTCTACTGACACCCGCCAATGTGAAGGCCGGGCAATTCGGCAGACGCTTCATTCTCCCGGTGGACGGCTCAGTATACGCGCAACCGTTGTACCTGCCTAGAGTGAAGATTACTGGGAAAGGTTTGCGCAACGTCCTGTTTGTAGCCACATCGCACGACAGTGTATACGCTTTCGATGCCGATGATGAGTCAGCGTCTGGTTCCGTAGCGCTCTGGAAACTGAGTATCCTCGATCAGTCCCCTGGGGCGACAACAGTGGCTCAATCGGACGTCGATTGCCCGGTGATTCCTGAGCTCGGTATTGTCGGCACGCCGGTTATCGATCCCACTTCGGGGACCATTTACCTGATCGCCGTTACCAAGGAGCCTGGGAACCAGTTTGTTTATAGGCTGCACAGCATCGATGTGAGCACCGGAGTGGAGCAGTCCGGCAGCCCGGTTGAAATTCAAGCACCCGGGTTTGTGCCGCTGGCGCAAAAGCAGCGGGCCGCGCTGCTGCTAACGGGCGGGATCATCTACTCGCCCTGGTCCGGACATTGCGATAACGGAACATACCACGGCTTCATCATGGCGCATGATGCCGCGTCCTTGAAGCCGGTTGGCGTGTTTAACGCCACGCCCACGGACAGTGGCGCCTCCTTCTGGAATGGCGGGGCAGGCCCTGCGGCCGATTCTGAAGGAAACATTTTTGCCGTGTCGGCCAACGGGGACTTCGATGGAAACCTGGGCGCAGCTAGATTTGACGAGTCAGTTTTACGGTTGGCGCCCGCTCCGCAACTTTCGGTGGCCGATCTATTCACACCCTTTAACAGAGTGAGCTTGGATGTGGACGATCTGGATTTGGGATCCAGCGGAGCGCTATTGCTGCCTGACGAGGTCGGGAGCCCGGCCCATCCACAGGTTCTTTTCGTGTCTGGAAAAGAAGGACGACTGTATCTCCTGGACCGCCAGTCTCTGGGCGGCGCGCAGGTGAACAGCGATTTTGGTGCACTGGCGTCCCTGCCTGCGCCCGGATCTAACAAGACGTTCGGAATGGCGGCCTACTTCAACGGTTCCATCTACATTGCACCCGCGAATTCAGCTATGTTCGCATTCAAGGTTAGCGGTGCCTCCCTGGCTTCCTCGCCTTGGGCTGTAACTACGGATACGCACGTCTCTCCTGGTGCGACACCGAGCATTTCCTCCAATGCTGCCACGAACGGAATCGTGTGGGTCATTTCAAACGATGACGCTGGAAAGCTTCTAGCATACGACGCCGCGAGTTTGAAGCTACTTTACGACAGCAATGCGCAACCCGCGGATCTTTTTACCAGCGGCTACACCGAGTTTATGGTGCCGACCATTACGGACGGCAAAGTGTATGCGGCCGGTGTTTACGGCGTTACTGTTTATGGAGAATTGGCACCCAATACTCCGGCAATTTCAGCTGTGACCAACGCGGCCAGCTTTGCGCCGGAAGCAATATCTCCCGGGTCGCTGATTTCGTTATTCGGCTCCCACCTCGCACCGGCCACCTCTCAGGCAAGTGCCGTTCCGCTACCGCTCTCGCTGGTCGATACCTCCGTCACCATCAACGGCGTGGTTGCGCCTCTTCTCTTCGTATCCGCGCAGCAGATCAATGCTCAGGTCCCGTACGAAGTTCCGGCAGGGACGGTGACCGTAGTAGTGCGGAGCGGAGGCAAAACCTCAGCAGCGTTCACCATCAAGATTCGGCCCGCCGGGCCTGGTTTGTTCGCGAATGCAGAGGGCCAAGCTGCCGCACTCGATGATGATGGCTCTTCCAATTCCTCGACCGCACCGGCTCCCGGCGGTAGCATTATCTCCGTGTTCCTCACCGGAATCGGGCCCATCTCGTCTCCGGTTGACGATGGAGCAGCGCCGCCGGAGAACGCGACGATCTCCGCCACCTTGCCTGTCTCCGCCACCATTGGCGGCGTTCCAGCCGCGGTAGAATTTGCGGGCTTGGCGCCGCTCTACCCTGGAATTGCGCAAATTAATTTGAGGATTCCCGCAACGGCGAGCGGCGTCTCTCCGTTAGTAATCAATGTCGGCGGAGTTACCAGCAATACCGTGCAACTGATAATCTCAACGAATTGAATTGGCAGTTTGTACGCTAACCACGTTCCTAGATTTCGGATTGATGCCTGTCACTCGCCTTTGGGGACGGGAGCAGTCAGGTTCAAGGATGGAAACAGGCCTTTGTAGAAGCCTCGATCCCGCGAAAGCAGAGCAGTCGCCTGTATTTGAGCATGCGCGCCAATCAGAAAGTCTGCGAGAATTCGCGTGCGCTGGCCGCCTCGTTTGCGATAGATCCTCCACACGCGGCTCGCCAAGAAGTGAGCCTCTCTGCTCAATGCCTCGACGCGAATCTCGTTAGCTCTTAGAAAGGCGTCGCATTCGCGCTGCGTGGCAAAATGAACGCAAAGCTCAGCGTATACAAGGTCACAAATCACTAGTACACCCGAGTTCGCGGCGTCTTCCACAGCTTGAGTCGAAGCTTCGTAGAATGCCTCATTAGGCAGCAGAATATCAAGAAAGATATTCGTGTCGATCGCAGTGATCATCGCCCTCGTACATCGTCGATGAACTTGTCAACGGACGAATATCCCAAAGTAGCGAAACTTGCTTTAGAATGTCCCTTCCACTTCTGGAGATTCAGTTTCTTGGAGGCTTTCTTGAGATGGATGGAACCCTTGACGACACGGAACTCCACTTCCGTCTCCGGCCCAAGGCCGAATCGTTCGCGAATGTCTTTTGGAATGGTTACCTGGCCTCGTTCGCCGACTTTCATACTTCTTAGTATGAATCAGAAGTCATATCTGCGCAAGCTTCGCAGATCAATGAACCGTGCGCGTCTTCCGGTTCATGTAATCCATCAACAAATATTGGCCGAGATTGTATGGCGTGGTGAAGTACGCCTTACCGCGACACAGCTCGGTGACCTTCTGAACGAAGTTCACCAGGCCGAAATCGCTGGCGAGCATGAAGGTGTTGATCAAAATGCCTTGTTTCTTGCAGCGGCTAACTTCTTCGAGCGTACGGCTGATCACCAGCGGGTCCAGGCCAAACGCATTGCGGTACATGCGGCCATCTTCCAGCGTCAACGCCGACGGTTTCCCATCGGTAATCATGATGATCTGCTTCATGTCCTTCTTTTCCTGGTTCAGCAAACGCTGCGCCAGGATCAGGCCGTCGCGCGTGTTGGTGTAATACGGGCCAACCTGAACGCGCGCCAGATCGGATAGCCGTAACTCCTCGGCGGAATCGTGGAAGAGAACGCAGCGCAGGCTATCGCCCGGATACTGGGTTCGGATGAGATGCGCCAGCGCAAGCGCAACTTTTTTCGCGGGCGTGAAGCGATCCTCTCCATATAGGATCATGCTGTGGCTGCAATCCAGCATCAATACAGTGGCGCAGGAGCTTTGATATTCGGATTGGTGCACGTGCAGATCGGAATACTCGAGCTGAATCGGAACCTTGAGCCCTTCGCGCTGGATGGCCGAAAACAGCGTCTGGCTGATATCCAGGTTGAACGTGTCGCCGAATTCGTAAAGCTTCGCCGCACCGCTGGTTTCGACGCCGGTAGACAGGTCGCGCGTGTCGTGCGCGCCGAAACTCGATTTGCCTAGCGACCCCAGCAGATCTTTGAGCGTCTTGAATCCAAGAAAATCGATGGATTTGTCTGTAATCTCGACGTTCAACTTTCGATCGGCATTGCCTGCTCCCGCTTGTCCAGCTTCGTTGGCCTGTTGCTGTTCGGTGCTGATGTAGCCTTCGTCCACCAGCTTCTGGACCAGGCGGTCCAGCATCTGATCCATCTGCTCCGGCGACATGCTCTGGAGCGCCTCCTGGATGCGCTCGGCCTGACTGGGATCGAACATCTCGCCTTGCTCGAGCGCCCGCTGGATGGCGTTCTTCAAGTCCTCGAGCGTGTGTTGGTTCCACTCGCTGAAGCCCATGTACTGGTTCTGAAAACCGCTCTGCAGGAAGAAATCCGAGAGAGCCTTCAGCAAATCTTCGGCGCTGAGGCCGAAGTCGTCACCGGTGTATTTGGAATAGCTGATCCACTTCATATCAAAAATACTTCTTTAGGCCGCGAATGAACGCAGATTAACGCGAATGTTTTATTTGCGTTCATTCGCGTTCATTCGCGGCCATCTAATTAAACTGCCTGCGCGGCGGCCGCGGCCGACCTTCCTCCCGCTCGCCCGCTGCCGCCTCCCGCTTGCGCTCGCCCGCCGTGAAGCCAATTTCCTCGTTGCGGCTGATGCGCCGATGCGCATAGAGACCTTCCAGGATGAACTCGGCCGCTGAAGCGCGCAACGCGTCCGGCTCGCTCGGGCCCAGACCCAAAGCTCCGGTTTTTTCCATCAACCCCTGAATGTTCGCGAGCTGTTGCGCCATCGCGCTCGAATCCAGGGTCTCATCCAGCTTCAGCGACCCGCCCAGCTCAAACCACTGCACAATCTGCGACACATTCACGCCGTCGAAATGGCTGGTGTATACCTTTCCCACTGCGGATCGGATCAGCTCCCGAGCGACATTATCGCCGCCCTTCAACTCGCCCTCATACTCCAGCTCCAGCTTGCCTGTGATGGAAGGCAGTGCGGAATAAATATCCAGCACGCGTGGAACGGCCACAGTCTCCCCTGCCCGCAGTGCTCGCCGCTCGGCATTCGAGACCACGTTTTCGAGCACCGAGATTGGCAGCCTCTGCGAGACGCCCGATCGTTTGTCTACTTTCTTATCTTCACGCGCCAGAAATGCCACTTGCTCCACGATTTCCCGAATATAATTGGGAACCTCCAGTCGAGCGGGCGAATTGCGATCGGTCCAGGATTCCTGCCTGGTAATGGAGAGGCCGTGATCCACAGTGATGGGGTAATGGGTGCGAATCTCGCTGCCGATGCGGTCCTTCAAAGGCGTGATAATTTTTCCTCGTGCCGTGTAGTCTTCCGGATTGGCCGTGAACACCAGCATGATGTCGAGGGGAAGCCGCACCGGGTAGCCTTTGATCTGGACATCGCCTTCCTGCATGATGTTGAAGAGTCCCACCTGGATCTTCCCCGCCAGATCGGGAAGTTCGTTGATGGCGAAAATGCCTCGGTTGGCGCGTGGCACCAGGCCGTAGTGCACAGTAAGCTCGTTCGAAAGATCACGGCCGCTGCGCGCCGCCTTGATAGGATCGATGTCGCCGATCATGTCGGCAATGGTGACATCGGGAGTCGCCAACTTTTCGACGTAGCGATCCTCTCGGTCGAGCCAGGCGATGGGTGTCGCGTCGCCTTGTTCGTCCACCAGCTCCCGGCATCGGCGGCAGATGGGTTGATACGGGTTGTCGCGGATCTCGCAGCCGGCGATATAGGGCAGGCGCTCGTCCAGCAAACCTGTCAGCATGCGGATAATTTTTGTCTTGGCCTGGCCACGCAGGCCGAGCAGAATGAAATTGTGCTTCGACAGAACCGCATTGACAATCTGCGGGATGACGGTTTCTTCGTAGCCCACCACGCCGGGAAACAGATCGTCACCTCGCTGCAGCTTGCATATGAGGTTCCCTCGCAATTCGTCTTTCACGCTGCGCCCGGCCAGCCGTTGTTCGGAGAAGTTGCTGTTCTTGAGAGCGCCGAGAGTAACAGGTAAGTCTTGCATAACTGGAAGGTCTACCCGCGATTCTAACAGCAAATCGCTCCGCCCATTTGGTATGCTCGAAACCAAAGCATGACCACGGATCTTCCAGAGACCGATTTTCAGCGGTTCTGGCGCAGGTTGCAGCAACTGGGCCTGAATGCTTACGAGGCGCGCTCGTACCTTGTTCTGATAGGGCATCCACGCTTCAAAGCGTTGGAATTGGCTGCGCGGGCGCATGTTCCCCGGCAGAAGATCTATGAGGTGCTGGATAGCCTGGTGGAGAAGGGTTTTGCGCAGGTAGTGCAAGAAAAGACCAAGCTCTTCTCAGCCGTAGAACCGAGCCTGGCTGTACCCAGTTACCTAGTGCGGCGCGTGCAGACCTTGCAACGCGAGTTGACCGATCAAACCCGCATGGCCGACGGCCTGGTGAGCGATCTGGCCGTCGCGTATTCAGAGGGCCGCGGTGAGCGTGGCACGTTGGACTACCTTCGGATTGTCAGCGACACTGAACAAACCGCCGTCCAATACCGTAAAATGCTGTCCGATGTGCGGACCGAGTACCTGGAGTTTTCGCGGCCGCCCTATGCCGTCGATCCGCTCGACGAACAACTGGTGAAGCAGGCGCGGCAACGCGGCGTAACGTGTAGGTTGCTGATTGAATCGGGAACTCTGGATGACGCGCACCGGCAGCGCCTGGAAGATTACGCTGCGGCGGGCGTGGAGATTGGACAAGCTGAGTCGCTTCCCATGAAACTGGCGGTGTTCGATGGGCAATGCGGTCTTGTGGCGCTGCTCGATCCCGTAATTACACGGCCCACCTGGACGGCGGTGGTGTTTGAACATGGCGGCATGGGGGAAGCCATGAAGGGCCTGTTTGAGAATTATTGGCGGCGAAAGCTAGCGACTAGCGCCTTCGCCAGCGCGCCATCGTCTTCTTCGTCGTAGGACAAGCCTCCGGCTTGTCAATTGGGCAAGTCGGAGACTTGCCCTATGCCGGCGCCACTGGCTCTCGCCGGCACCGGATCTCTCTTACCGCATAGATCCGCCGGCCCTGGCTTTCGAAATAGGTCCGCATCAGCACTTCGCCCAGCAAGCCGGTGCTGAACATCATCAGGCCTGCGAGCAGCAGCAAGCCTCCCAACACCATCAGCGGACCATGCTCGGCCAGCATGTCATGCTCCCAGCCCCACAGCTTTTGAATCCCCAGTACTCCCAGAATCAGCGAGCCTAGAGCAAATCCGATCAAACCCAGCCGGCCGAAAAAGTGCATTGGCCGCGTGAAATATTTCAGCAGAAATTTTATCGTCAAAATATCAAACAACACGTTGAAGGTCCGGCCTAATCCGTAATGCGATCCTCCGGACAGCCGGGGAGTGTTCCGAATAGGAACTTCCGCGATGCGCGCGCCGTAAAAACTGGCAAGTGCCGGAATAAATCGATGCAGCTCACCGTACAGGTTTATTTCCTTGAGCACTTCGGCCCGGTAGGCTTTGAAAGTCGTACCAAAGTCCCGCAACTCAACGCCGGAGAGCTTCGCCATCAGCCAGTTCGCGATGCGCGATGGCATCTTGCGTGTCAGCGCGTTGTCCACGCGGTCCTTACGCCAGCCGCTCGCAATATCGTAGCCCTCGTCGATCTTCGCCAGCAGCGCCGGGATATCTTCGGGCGCGTGCTGCAGATCGCCATCCAGAGAAACGATGACATTGCCCTGCGCCTCGTCAAAGCCCGCGGAAAGCGCCGCTGTCTGGCCGAAATTGCGCCGCAAGCGGATCACTTTCAGGCGTTGGTCCGTTTCTACAAGGTTGGCCAAAAGATCGAAGCTGCGGTCCGTGGAGGCGTCATCGACAACAATGATTTCGTACGGTTTCTGAAGCGGCTCCAACACAGCGGTGAGCCGGTCATAAAGCGGAAGAATAGACGGCTCTTCGTTGTGAATCGGAATCACAATGGATAGCATGGCCGTAGGTTTCAGTTTAGCGTATACGATCGCGCGAAAAACTCTTGCATTGTGCACCGCACATATGTTACACTCCGTAACGTTACAGGTAGTAGCCGATTAAAATGAAGCCAAAAAACATCAGCGAACTGGAACAGGTAGTGATGGACTTTGTCTGGGCTCATGGACCCGCTACCGCTGAAGCCTGCCGCGAGGGTCTGGCAGCTCGCCACCCTTTGAAGGACTCCACCATTCG
>Ga0182024_10021730_pt1 | contig 11624 bp, 6 predicted proteins | sample P32metaG_FD_120480 | JGI IMG/M metagenome (GOLD analysis project Ga0182024, IMG submission 120480) | Permafrost microbial communities from Stordalen Mire, Sweden - P3-2 metaG (Illumina Assembly) | ecosystem: Environmental > Terrestrial > Soil > Wetlands > Permafrost | place: Sweden: Stordalen... | reverse complement strand
TCACGATTTTCCAGCGAGGGTTCCCGCTCGTATTTACGAACGGACAAGTCAATGGCACAACGCTTTTTGGCGGCGGTTCACGGCCGAATGTCGTGCCTCGATGCGACGAAGGCGCGTCCGGGAGGTTGGGCGCAGGTTTTAACGCGGCCTGTTTTGTGGCCCCGCCGGACTTTACGTTTGGCGACGAATCGCGCGTAGATCCGCGATTGCGGTCCGCGGGTATCGACAATTTTGACTTCGCGGTTTTTAAGAGGGCGCGGTTCGGCGGGAACGAACGGTTTGGTCTCGAGTTTCGAACCGAGTTCTTTAACCTCTTCAATCGCACCCAGTTTGCTCCGCCGAACACGATTTGCTGCACCCCGAACAATCCCGATTTTGGGGTGGTAACCGCGACGGCGCCGGGAACCAATCCGCGGCTCGTGCAGTTCGCTCTGAAGTTCTTATTTTAGTGCGCGAGCACTAGCCCCTCGGCTGACCCTGATTAATACGAGCGCCAACCGCGGTGTGTACCATTTTTCTTTTGTGTTTTTTCGAAATTGGAAAATCTCTCGCTCGCATCAAAAAATCTTCTCATCCGCCAAAAGCTGGTGTATGGTCCTCGAAGGTCTAGAAGTTCGCCGCGGGGTGGCCGGCGAATCAGGAGTGTTCCGCTGAGGATTCAGCCAAGCTATTCTTTGCCTGCCAGGTGCGAACCATGAGTACCCCGCATCCTGGCCGAGCGCTGACCTTTCCCATTTCCTGGGAGCAGCCGCCGGAGCGCGACCGGAGCGTCGCGCTGCCCGCGGTTGCCGAACGGAATGGGCCGACTGACGAGCAGGCGCTGGCCCGACTCAAGTCCGAAGACGGCAACGCGCTCGAATTGCTTTTCGATCGTTATGCGCGGCTCGTTTTCCGGATCGCGCGGGGCGTATTGCGCGACAGCGGCGAGGCAGAGGATGTTGTGCAAGAGTGCTTTTTTCACCTATATAAGAAAGCCGCACTCTTTGATAGTACGAAAGGCACCGCAAAAAACTGGATCCTGCAGGTGGCCTTGCATAAGGCCCTTGACCGGAAGGCACACTTGGCACGTCGAGGATTTTATGTTGGTACAGATGTCGGCGTAATCGGCGATACATTGTTAGGAAGAACGGACTTGGACCGGGAGATCGGTGCCAAGCTCGACCGCGTGCAGCTTGAGAAGGCGTTCGCCGAACTCCCACCGGCACAACGGATCACGCTTGAGTTGTATTACTTCGAAGGTTTAGAATTGCGCGAAATTAGCGAGAAGCTGAACGAGCCATTGGGCAATACGCGACACCACTTCTACCGGGGCCTCGAGCGAATGCGCAAGAGTGTGTTTGTGCTGAAGTTGCGGGCGACGAATCGATGCTGAAGGATAACGGCGAACGCGACGAACACGAGAAGTTCACGAGGCTATGCGCCCTCGCGTCTTCATCGAGTCTTGCGCCGCTCGAGCTTTGCGAACTCGAAGAACACTTGCAGGACTGTCCAGAGTGCCGCGAGGTGTTACTGCAATATCGCGCCCTCGGTACGTATGGCATGAGCAGTTTGGCTGAGAGTTATGTCGAAAGCCGCGGAACGGCCGGCTGGAACGAAGCGTCTGCGCGGCGACGCATGCTCGAGCGCATCGAGACCGAGCAGCGCTGCGCCGCGGCTCCGCAGCGGGACGCCCTGGCATCGACACGACTGAGTCCGCTACTCCGGCCCGGGGTTCTCGTCGCCATCGCGGCGTGCTTGATTGCTTTCGTGGCCTTCGGCGCCTACCGGCTGGGAGCGCAGCAGCATCGCCTGCTCGGAGCGGGCGTCGCTGCGATCCGGCCGTCTGTTCCTTACTCCGGCGTGCAGGAGCTGGCTACCGAGAAAGCGGCCGTGGACCGCTCGCTTGCCGAGCAGGGAAAGAAACTCGCGCAGCTCGAGGCTGAAAGCTCGCAGAAGGAACGTGAGCTCGCGAAATTGCGCGCCGCGCTAGGCGCGCTCGAACAACGCTCGAGTCAGCTTGCGGCCACAAACGCGCAAACGGTCGCGCAATCCCAGTCGCTCTCTGCGGAACGGGAAGCCTTGACGACCGAGCTGCAGGCCGTGACTCAGACTTATCAAAATCAAAAGGCCGAAATAAGCATGCTGCACACGGACCGCGAGAAGGCGGCGCTGCGCACGGCGAGCCTCGAAGCAAAGATCGAACAACTCACGGCGGCCAACGTTGACCAAGAGCGCCGATTGAAGGACACGGAGCAGTATTTGAGCTCGGACCGAGACATCCGAGAATTGATGGGCGCGCGAAAACTGTATATTGCCGACGTGTTTGATGTGGACGGTAGCAGCCGCACGCAAAGACCCTTCGGCCGGGTCTTCTATACTCAGGGTAAGTCCCTTATTTTTTACGCGTTTGACCTCGACCGCGAACCCGGCGTAGTCAACGCCAGCGCCTTCCAGGTATGGGGACAACGCGAAACCCCGCAAGGTGAACAAGCGCCACCCATGAATCTGGGAATCCTGTACAAGGACAACGAGACCAACCGCCGGTGGGTGATGCGCTTTGACGAGCCGAAACAGCTGGCGGAAATTGATGCAGTCTTTGTGACCGTCGAACCGCGCGGTGGAAGTCACAAACCGACGAGCAAGCCCTTCCTGTTTGCGTTGCTTCGGAACGAAGCCAATCATCCCTAGCACCTGCGCGATTCCTAGCACGCCTATTCTCACGGCTGGTACACATCGGCTAATCCAATCGTATTAATTGGTAATTCGGCATCATCGTCGAGGAAATAGTGTGACGTCCGGAGCGCTTTCGCTTGGTCTCGAGAGCGAGCTCTAGATGTATGTCTTAACGGAGCAGATTCGCATCCAGAATCGCCGAGCATCGGAGTGTGGAAAATGAAAAACCTTCAGTTCGCTTTGGTTGCGTTCTTGGCATTGATAATCTGCTTCTGTGGCGCAGCGATCTTTGCGCCACGATTGTCGGCGCAGTCGACCTACGGCACCGTGTCGGGAACGGTTACAGATTCGTCTGGAGCGTCCTTGGCGAGTGTTACCGTCACCTTGACGAGCATTGACACGGGAGCCAAGCTGACGCAAACGACCGGTCCCGACGGCCTCTATCAATTTTCGAATTTGTTTCAAGGCCACTACCGCGTGGACGCGGAGAAGTCCGGTTTTAAGCGCGTGTCGCAAACGGACGTGGTCGTGCAGGTACAGGAGACTTCGAGCATCAACTTGACCATGCAGGTCGGCGATGTTTCACAAACGATTGAAGTGACCGGCGAGACGCCGTTACTGCAGCCAGACACGTCTTCGCTCGGCCAGGTGATCGACGGACGCAAGGCCGATGAACTGCCGCTGAATGGACGTAACGTTTACAACCTGGCTTCGTTGTCACCTTCCGTAGTTCCGCAGGGTAACTCGCAAGGATCTATCGTCGGAAAGAATCCCTTTGATCTCGGCAACTACCAGATTGGCGGCTCGTTTGCGAACCAGTCTGCCGAGTATTTGGACGGGCAACCGCTCAATATTGGTTATATCAACCTGCCGCTGGTCGTGCCAACGCAGGATTCCATCGGCGAATTTAAAGTGCAGTACAACAATTTGGGACCGGAATGGGGCAAGTTTTCGGGCGGCGTAATCAATTTCAGCACGAAGTCCGGTACCGACACCTGGCATGGGACCGCTTACGAATTTCTGCGAAATCGCGTGTTAGATGCCAACGAGTTTTTTTTGAAGACTTCGGAACTGGCCGCTGGAGAACCCAACAAGGCTCCGCCGTTCACGCAAAATCAGTTCGGCGGCACCGGCGGCGGCAAGATCATTAGGGACAAACTCTTTGTATTTGGAAGCTATGAAGGGTACCGGGCGCGCATCGGAGCGGTCTTCAGCTCGGATGTTCCGACCACGGCGGAACGCACCGGTGATTTTTCCGATTTGTGCCGAACCGGCTTTACCACTCCGGACCCGGGTGGTTCGGGGATTCCTATCTGCTCGGACAAAGATAAGAACGGCAATTTGACGGATCAGCTGTATAACCCGCTCACCGTAAATTCCGCGACGAACGTGCGTACACCGATCGCCAATAACAACCTGACAGGCAACAATCCGGTCACCGGCCAACCCTATATCAATACCACGGCGGCGTTTTTGCTCGGGAAGCTAATTGCGAAGCCAACCAATACGACGATCGTTCCGGATAGCGCGGAAGCTGGCTACAACACGAACGGCACGCAAAACTTCGTCGCCAGCACCAGCACGGGCGGCGACATCGACCAATACGTCGCTCGGGCAGACTACAACCTCACCAGTACGCAGCACCTGTTCGGCAGATTTACGTATTTTAAGGAACTGAGCTTGGCGCAGGATCCGTATGGCACGGGGCTTTGCAAAGACCGCTGCGCCGAAACGACGCGCAGCAAGAGCGTTGCCGTCGGTTGGAGCGATGCGCTTAGCTCGACGTGGACCGCCAGCGTAAACGCGAGTCTAAGCCGGTACCACTATCTTCGCGCTCCGATCAATTCGGGATTCGATGTGTCGCAGGAAGGCTGGCCCGCCGAATACAACTCCATCATCCCGGATGCCGAACGCACGCCGCTCACGCCGTGCTTTGCCAACAGCGATCCGGGCATTGGTTGCAGCCAGGGACAGAGCGCCATCAATGACTTTGACACGCAATTCAACATTTCGCCGCAATTCACCAAGATCATCGGTCGCCACACACTGACTTTCGGACTGCAGTGGGAAGAGACGTTCGACAATTACCTGCAGACGAACACCGGCGGCGGCTTGATCTCGTTTAACGGCTCATGGACGCAGAGCCTCGCATCGAATGCGCCTGGCGCGACCGGCGGAAATGACTACGCGGACTTTCTATTGGGTTTCGGCTTGGGGGCAGGCGCCGCGTTCGGCAACCAAACAACGGGCTCCCTCGTGGTGTCGGCGCCCGTCGCCTCGAAAGAAACCTATCGCGGGTTTTACGTTGGCGATACTTGGCACACGACCAGCAAGCTCACGCTAAATCTCGGTTTGCGTTACGAACTGGCCGGGCCGTTTTCCGAACGCTATAACCGGCTGACGTACTTCAATCCAACCGCTGCGAATGCCGCAGTGACAGGTTGCGGCGGCACGGCGGGAAGCTCCTGCGCGGGCGACCTTTTCTACGTGGGAAGCGGAGTGGACCAAGACAGAAACGGGCTGCCTCTTCCGAAGCATGAGTTTTCTCCGCGCCTAGGGATAGCGTACGCTTGGACGCCGAAAACCGTGGTTCGCGCTGGATACGGAATTTTCTTTGCGCCGAACGATGTGGCGTTCTCCCTCAATCCCTACGGCGATCCTACCAACAGCGCGACGTCCACATTTTTTGCCAGCAATAACGCCGGTTTGTATCCGGCAAGCACCCTCAATGCGAGCAATTGCACGTTGGCAGGGAGCGGCGGTGTGACGAATACATTCACTTGCGCCGCTGTCGGACCTTTTGGACCGAATTTGAACGCCACAGTCGGAAGAAACGCGCAACCGAATGTCTCGGCGTTCGGCCTTGAGCAGACCCCCCTGACGACCAACGGCTATACCATCGCCAAGCCGGCCTACGTTCAACAGTGGAATCTCGATATTCAGAGAGAGTTGCCTTGGGGTATTTTCGCGGATGTCGCTTATGCCGGCGCTCACGGTGTCCATTTACAGCAATATCAAACGGACATCAATCAGATACCCGACAGCCTAATTACCCAGGCTGCGCAGCAGTACGCGACGGGAGGGGCTGCAGCAGTCACGATTGCGCAACATGTCGGCGCGGGCAATTATCCTTTCAACGTCACATTGCCCGGAAACTTGGGACCGACCACGTTGATTGAAGGGCAGCTCGACCGTCCGTTCCCGCAGTACACCGACGTTAAGCTTGCCGGAGTGGGGTGCTGCAGCAGCGACTATCAATCGCTGCAGGTGGCCGTCACGAAGCGCTTCCAGGGAGGCGGCACGCTCTTGGTAGCGTACACAAACTCGAAATTGCTCTCGAACACCGACACGTTAACGTCGTGGCTAGAAGGCAGCGGCAACGGCGGAACCGGAAACGTACAGGACTGGAACAATCTGAAGGGCGAGTATTCACTCTCCTCGCAAGATGTTCCCCAGCGCATGGTGATCAGCTACGTGCTTGATCTACCGTTTGGTCACGGCAAACGATTCATGGGGGATGCCTCGGGAGTGGTGGACAAGCTGGTTGCCGGCTGGGGCGTCGATGGCGTCACCACACTGCAGCGCGGTTTCCCGCTAAAGATCAGCGATGGCGAAGGGAACACACTCTTCGGCTTGGGATTGGGCACCGGAAACCTCAGACCAGATGTCGTTTCCGGCTGCAACAAGCAGGGTCCGCGGACCGTCGGAGAATGGTTCAACACCCTGTGCTTCTCGCAACCGGGGCCTTATGACTTTGGCGACGAATCGCGCGTCGATTCGACGCTGCGGCAAGCCGGCATCATCAACTTCGATTTCGCGGCCTTCAAGAAAACCTATTTCGGGCCGGATGGCAGGTTCAATATCGAGTTCCGGACGGAATTCTTCAACCTATTCAACCGTGTGCAATTTGCGGCACCGAACACCACGTTTAACCCCGCCAACCCGAACTTCGGAGTGGTGAGCGCAACAAATGGCAATCCCAGACTCGTACAGTTTGCGCTGCGGTTCGGGTTCTAACCATCTCGCCGGATTGCGAGGCACGCCGATTCGGTATGCCTCGCAGTTTCGTTTTACTCGTCGCTGGTTTAGAGTGCGTGCACCGGGCGCGAATCCGTGGCAAAATTTAGCGTGTCACGTTCCGGAATGCCCTGCGAACTTAGCCGCCGCCTCTTTAGCCGCCGCCACTTTCTGCAAGTTGGAGCGCTCGCGACTGCGGCGCCGATCTTCGATGTTAAGCTCCCACGCGGGCTGGATTTCACGCTCCTCAATGCACCCACCCCGCAAAAATACCTGATTGAAACCATGCCCGGAGGGGTCGCCCTACTCGATTACAACAACGACGGGCTGCTGGATATTTTCTTTGTGAACGCTGGCCACATCGGGAGTGCCGCGCAGCAGGGACCAGAAAAATTCGAACGCGCCAACCCGCGCTACTGGAACCGCCTCTATCGCCAAAACAAAGACGGCAGCTTCACGGATGTTACCGAAGCAGCCGGACTGTCAAACGCCGGAGTAGGGAATTACGGCATGGGAGTCGCCGTCGCGGACTACGATAACGACGGCTACGCCGACCTCTATATCACGAGTTACGGGAAGAACATTCTGTACCATAACAATGGCGATGGGACCTTTACCGACGTCACCGAGAAAGCTGGCGTCTCTGGCGGGGGTTGGTCAGTCTCTGCCGGGTTTTTCGACTTCGACAACGACGGACATCTGGACCTTTTTGTGACGCGCTATATGGAATGGGATATGCGTCACAGCAAGTCCTGCGGCGGAGCCTGGAGAACGTATTGCCCGCCCGCGGAATTTCCGCCTACCACATGCCTGCTTTACCGAAACCGAGGAGATGGAACGTTCGAAGACGTCAGCGTGAAATCGGGCATCGCCACGAAGAAGGGACGTGCCTTGGGCGTGGCTTTTGCCGACTATGATGATGACGGCTATACGGACATTTTCGTGGCGAACGATGGTATGCAGCAATATCTCCTGCGCAATAATGGGAATGGAACTTTTACGGAGTGTGCGCTGGAAAGCGGCGCGGCGCTGTCCGTGGATGGCAAGCCGCTCTCCGGCATGGGGACGGTGTTTCAGGACTACGACAACGATGGTCGTCCTGACATTTTGGTGACGGAATTGCCGCGGGAAATTTACGGGCTCTATCACAACGAGGGCGGGGGCATGTTCGAGAACAGGAGCCTCGAGACCGGACTCGGCGCTTTGACGGCCGGGAGTTCGGGTTGGGGGGCGGGGCTCGAGGATTTGGACAATGATGGGTGGAAAGATCTATTGGTAGCGCAAAGCCATGTGCTCGATAACGTCGAAGCGATCGATCCTTCCTTGCACTATTTGGAGCTACCGCTCTTGGCACTAAATCACCATGGCATTTTCGAACGCGGCGATTCGGGAATTACCGTGCCGGTGGCTGGGCGTGGCTTGGCATTCGGAGATTTGAACAATGATGGCTGGATGGATGCCGTATTAAGTGTTCTTGGTGGTCATCCGCTCATATTGATGAATCGCGGCGGCAAGCGACACTGGCTTTCCATTACCCTGCGGGGAACCCGCAGCAATCGCGACGGACTCGGCGCCCGCGTGCGCGTGAACGGGCAGACGCGATTTGCCACCACGGCGGGAAGTTATGTTTCCGCGAGCGACAAGCGACTGCACTTCGGCTTGGGTGACGCGGGCATTGCGCAGATCGAGGTAACGTGGCCGTCCGGGGCGCAGCAGACGCTGAAAGGTGTTGCCGCGGATCAGTTTCTTGAAATACGCGAACCGGAGAAACCGTGATTACCGTTGCGGCCTATTTGTGGCTGGCGCTCGTGCACCAGAGTGTTTCAGCGGAGGGCACGCAGCACATGCAGGCCGGAGTCGAGGCACATAAGCAAGGAAAGTTTGATGTGGCCATAGCGGAATTTCGCAAGGCGACGGAGAGCGATCCGCTGCTGGTGGATGCGTTCCTGGATCTCGGTGAAGTTTGCCTCGAGAGTCGCGACTATGGTTGCGCAGTTCCTGCGCTCAAGCGTGCGCTCGAGCTTAATGCCGATCTCGACGCCGCACATTTGCAGCTGGGGTTTGCGTTGCTGGCGCAGGGTTACCCAGACCAAGCCATTCCGCATCTGGAACGGGTGCATTCGGTTGAGGCGTTGGGAGTGGCGTATATCGAGACCGGTCGTTATGAGGATGCCATCGCGAGTCTTCGTGTGGCGCTAGAGAAGCGCCCCGGCGATCCAGATCTTCTCTATTACCTGGGGCGCGCAGCCGGTTTGCTGTCCAAACGCTCCATCGACTTGCTGGTCAGCGGGTATCCGGACTCAGCCCGCGCCCACCAAGCGATGGGAGAGAATTATTTTGTGTTGCGCCAAATGCCGCAAGCAGTCCAGGAATTTTCCGCAGCTTTGCAGCAGCGTCCGGATATTCCGAGGTTGCACATGGAACTGGGGCAAGTCTACGCCAATTCCGCACAATGGCCGAAAGCGGAAGAGGAGTTTCGCGCCGAGACGAAATTGCAGCCTGGGAATGCTGAAGCAGCGTATCGCCTGGGCGGAGCTTTACTGCAGCAGGGAAAAGTGCGCGAAGCTCTCCGGGAATTAGAACGCGCGAACGATTTGAAGCCCGCGATGCCCGAAACTCTTTATGCTCTCGGCAAGGCGGCCTCACTCGTGGGCGACGGTGTGACGGCGGAGCAGGCTTGGTTGCAGGTGACTAGTCTTGAAAAAAACAGCTCGCTTGCCGCGCAAGCGCATTTTGGACTCGCGAACTTGTATCGTAAACAAGGCAAAACCGCAGCCGCACAACATGAAATGCAAGAGTTCCAAATGTTGCAGAGTGCCATCGGCCCCCCGCGGTCTGAATAGAGCTTCGCGACGCGCAATGAATGACGGACGCTGCGGAGTCCGGGGCAAGAGCAAACGGAAAACTTGCAGAATCTGGGTATGCAGAATCTGGATATGGACCCTACAATGGCGGTCACGCCTTCTAGGATCCGGAGAGCACGGGGGAACTATGGCCACAGCCCCGGAACATCTCGGGACGGGTGCTCGCTTTGCGAACCTGCCCGGCCGCCGTTTCGATCACGTGTTCTTTACGAGCATGGCGCTGGTCATGCTGGTGACGGTCCTCGTCGGTTTTGCGCACACCTATTATCTTGCCGGACTCTTCCGGGCGCCGCTGCCCAGCCGAATCATACATATACACGGCGCGGTTTTTTCCTGCTGGATTCTGTTGCTCGTCGCGCAAACTTCGCTGGTCTCCGCCGGCCGCGTAGATATTCATCGCCGCTTGGGCGTGGCGGGATTCTTTCTGGGATGTCTCATGATTGTTCTCGGTCTTGTGGCCGCAACCGATGCTCTGGCTCGGGGCGCGCCGGCGGGCCGGGATCCACAAATGTTTTACATTATTGGGCTGACCGATATCCTGCTCTTTGCGGTCCCGCTTTACTTCGCCTTCCGCGCGCGTTTGGAGCCGCCCGCGCACAAGCGATTCATCTACATCGCAACAATTGCGCTGCTGACTCCCGCTATCGCACGCTTGCCGTTCGCTTTTGTATTCCGGAAGTCTCCCGTTGTAGCTTTGCTCGCCGACAGCTTTCTGCTCGTCTTGATTGGCTACGATCTATGGTCTACGCGCCGGGTTCATAGGGCGACGCTGTGGGCCGGCGCTTTCCTCGTACTTGTGCTGCATATTCGATTTCCGCTCGGAAAGACGGCGGCTTGGCACGCGTTTGCCGCCTGGGTGCAACACCTGGTTGGGTAAGAGTGCATGCGGCGAGTCTGCGCGTTCAGAGAACTGAAGGCCTGGCACCGAGAAGCACAATAGCGACCGATCGCATTCTTTCGTTTTTGCCCGCGATCGCGAAAGCCCCACCGGAGATACAGATAGCGCTCTCCTCGATTGATAAAGGGGAAGTCGGCTTGTGCGATTCGGGTCGCTTGGCAAGAGCGGCCAGGTCGCCGTTCACTGAAGATTTGCTCTTGATGTCTTTAATTCGTGAAATCGGCATAGCGGCTGGCATCGTGATAACCACACTGTGGCTGCAGTCTTCCGGGATCGCGGCGCTCATACATTGGGCCAGACGCCCTACCATCAAACTGGCGCATGCTAGGGCCGCTAGAAAGCATCATTGGCGTCTTGATGTGCGGAATATCGGTGAGCGTACTGTTTGCGACAATCACTCGGCTTGTCAACCGCGCAGGGCGCTGAGCGCGAAAAGAGGACGCAGGCGCATCATGTTCTTCCCGCCGCGTTCAAATTCGTAGGGCACGCAAAGGGCTAAATGAGACGAGGAACGAACTCTTACGTAACGACATCCTCGTTGAGGATTCTACTTGCGTCGTCAGGTACAATTCACGGGGCGGTGCAAAGTTCCCGCGTTGCTACTACCGGTCTCGAGCGCGAGACCGTGCTTGTCTGTCGAGGAGGCCGCGGCAGTTTCTGCGTTTTCAGGCACAATGATCCACAGAACCGGAAGACTTTGTGCGAGAGGAGCAAGTCAAAATGGACATGACGCGCCGACAATTCGCCCTGGCTCTGGCAGCTGCCACCTACCTGCCGCCCTCCCTGTTCGAGCCGCTATCCCCATTAGGTGTTCCCCGCGGCGTCGTTCCCGGCCGAGTGACTTGGGCGCACGATCCGGCGGCTGTGACCTGGGATGGCACAGGTTCGTGGTGGACCGATGCCCACAATGACCAGTCGGTCATTGACCGCATGGCTGCGCGGTCCATTCGCGGTCTTACAAATCAAAAAAGCGACACCCAGGCATGGAACTCCATCTTTCAATACTTCAATCGCACACATGGGCGCGGTAAAGCCGGATATAGTGCTGGGGAGAAGATTGCGATCAAGGCGAACCTGAACAACACAACGGACCATGGCACGATCGAACGCCTGAACTCCTCGCCCCATTTGATCCTTTCGCTCGTCCGACAGTTGACCGGCCCGGGACGAGTGCCGGAATCATCGATCACCAT
>Ga0182024_10021729_pt1 | contig 11624 bp, 5 predicted proteins | sample P32metaG_FD_120480 | JGI IMG/M metagenome (GOLD analysis project Ga0182024, IMG submission 120480) | Permafrost microbial communities from Stordalen Mire, Sweden - P3-2 metaG (Illumina Assembly) | ecosystem: Environmental > Terrestrial > Soil > Wetlands > Permafrost | place: Sweden: Stordalen... | reverse complement strand
TCGGATTTAGAACGAAATCGCCAAAGGACGATGATCGCAGAAAATAGTTCAATGGCGCTGTCGCCGCCGAATCCCAGGAGAGCGGGGCTTCGGGCCGTCCAAGCCGCACCAAGCGCCACCACGGCTTCAACGGTCATCCAAGCAATAGTTAACACCTGGAGACGGACCACGCGACGCAGTAGGTGCTGCTGCAATAGCCATTTGATCTCGCATTCTACTACTGAGAATCGATAGTGCCGCAGGACGTTTTATTGCAGTTGGCCACTGCGGTGTTGATTGTCATCAAACTGTGGACACAATCTCTAGGTCAACGAGCACTAGGCACGCAAACATCCCGCGATCACAATCTCAGAACTCCAAGCGCAATTGGAATGCGATCATGCGTGGCGTGCTATCACCGCCCAAACCAACGCCGAGTAGGCCAGTCGGTGGTGATGTGGCGTAAGTAAGCGCTCCAAACCCGGTTTGGGTAGAAGGCTTTCCCGGAATGCCAGCCAGCACCATGCTCGGAAGTCCAAAATTCGGATGATTGAACACATTGAAGAACTGAACGTCGAACCGCAGCTTCACCTGCTCGGTTAAGGGAAACCATTTCGATAGATAGAAGTCACTCCACGCGAAATTGGGACCGCGTAGCGCGTTACGACCGAGGTTCCCGAATTGACAATTCTTCGGACTGTCGCCACCAAGGCACGCCCCGGTACTCGGGTCTACGGTCGAGACAAAAGCATCGGGATTGAGCCACTGAACCGTCCCCGGTTGTGTGACACCCGGAATCGGATTGTGCTCATAGAGCGGTACGCCAGGAACGACGCTCGCGAATTGCGGCCCACTTCCGTTCACAACTCCATTTCCATCTGCTGAATAGGAAGTGCTCAGGACAGAGAACGGAATCCCGCTATGCCAAAGCACGGTTCCCGACACCTGCCAGCCGTTCAGTGCGTATCCAAGCGCCCGATTTCGGACCTTGACTGGCAATTGATAAACATATTGCGCACTGAGATTGTGCCGGATGTCGTAGTCGCAAGGACCATAATCCCGAGCTAACTCTCCTGGAAGTGGGGACAGAATTCCTCCTGCCGAGAACTGCAGAAACCCGCCGTTTGAGACGGTGTCCATGCAACGACTCCAGGTATAGTTAATCTGCCCCATTAGGCCGTGGCCAATACGTTTTATCGCCGTCAATTGCAAGCCGTTATAGTGGCTGTTCGCACCTGTGGAAAATTGCGTCACTGCCCCAAATCGAGGGTCAGTAGAGTGGGCATAGGGAAAGGGCGCAAAACACCCATCGCAGACCGTCTGATAACCGTTCACTTGCGTGAGGTACGGTTGGTTTACCGCGCGGGTGCCGACGTACTGCGCATGGATGCTTCCCGTGGTTCCCAGTTCATGTTCTAACCCGAGACTCCACTCCATGAAATAGGGTGCATGAAGTTTTCCATCAGGTACCGCCGTCATAGCGACCGGAGGAAGACAAGTGGCGGGATTCGCTTGTGCAGATGCACAGGAAAGCTGGCCCTGCGTAAATCCTGAACTGAACGTTTGATTAGCGGCCACGGTTGCATCAACCGCACTGTTCGGAACTCCCGGTGCGATTGCTGTGCCGCCGACAGTCCCAAGGAGGCCGCCCTGGAAAGTTTTGACATTGGGTGGGTTGACGCCGACTACATCGGCGATGCTGCCTGGCAAAATATCACTGAAAACGCCGAAGCCAGCACGGAGCACCGACTTAGACTCAAATTGCCATGCAATCGCTGTTCGGGGTTGAAGGATCGCAAGGGGCGTCGAGGAAAACACGTTACCGAGGCCGGTCTGAATGGAGGCGTTCAGCGGCTGATTCACATCGTGCGAGATGGAATCGAAAGAGCTGCGAAGACGAGCAATTTGCCCATGAGGATTTAATGGGTTGGAATTGAACGTGTCTCGAATACCGAAAGTCCACGTCAGCTTCTTGGTCACTTTCCACGTGTCCTGCGCGTAGAGGTCGAGATTCAGGAAGTTGAAAGGTTCGTTTGCTGACGAGGGGAAAGTCTTTGTTGCCGTAGATGCGACCCCGTAAATGTATTGCGGCAGGGTGGTGTAAGTAACGGTTGGGACCGTTCCCTGACCGAAGTCATAATCATTCAGCCGTAAGATGCGGGTATTGGTTCCAAAGCGGAGTTCGTGCGCGCCATGGCTCCAAGCCAGGTTGTCATTGATAAAAAACCGGGAGGCGCGTCTCCCCTGAACCCATGTGTTATCGAGTCCTCCGAGCGTAGTGAAAGGGGCGTTCGCGCCGGTGCCTTGTAACACAATCGGGAATGCGGAGAGTGTCTTTTGAAAATCATTGGGGCCGAATAGGCTCCCGTACCAGGAAAACGCCGGGTTGAAATAGTTCACAAGACTCTGCGAAAAGACGTGGGTATATCCCGCTGCAAACGAGTATAGAGGTTGTGGGGAAAGCGCGTTGAACAAAGGGTTAATTGGATCTGTGTAGGCAGCTTGGAGTCCGTTGTCCGTCTGAAAGCGGAACCATGTGGTGTTCTTCTCATTGATGTTGTAATCGATTCGAACTGTCTGCACCTGTTCATCATCGTCACTCGAATGCGAAATACTCTGGCGATTGGCGCAACCGTTTCCATCATTCGCGATGGCCGGTGTGACTCCTCCCGCATCGAACGGACACCCAAGTACTGTGAGGGGTGTTCCGCCTGTATTTCCATAGAGTGAAAACATCTTCCGATAGAACGGCACCAACTGCGGTGCTGGCGAATAGATCGAACCTGTAACGGAATCAGTGCCACCTAAAGGGAGTTGCTGCAAAACGTAATTCTGGAACGCCGGGGTTGGAACGGTGGTAGCTGTGACGATGGGGAGTGCAATCCGAACCCATTCGCTGTCAAAGAAGAAGAACAGCTTGTTCCGAATGATTGGCCCTCCAACACTTCCGCCGAAGTGATTCACCGTCGAGCGCGGCTTGTGACTTCCTGGGGTCGCATTCGTAAAATAGTTGGCCGCGTTGAACCTGGAACCGTTCCACAGCTCGTAGAGGTTTCCGTGAAACTGGTTTGAACCTGATTTCGTAATGTAGTTAACCTGGGACGCCCCATACCGCCCCTGATCGACGGCATACGAAAGCGTGTTGACCGTCATTTCCGATATCGAGTTCAGTCCCAGAACGAGGTTTGTCGAGAGTCCGCTGTTCAGATTTGTCAGCGGGTCATTCGTTTCTAAGCCGTCAACAATATAGCCGTTTGAGAGAGCGGGCAGTCCGTTGAATTCCACATTCCCGTACCCATTCGTTCCCCCAACGAAGTCATTGCCGCTGCCTGCTGTGTTTACGAGCGCCCCAGCGGAAAACTGAAGAGGGTAGGTTAAATCACCGCCCGGATTCGGAAGATTCTCCAACGCTGGCGCATTCAGATTCGTGGATGTGTTTGCATCTCCTGGGTTGATCAGTAGGGCTTGGCCACTAACCTCAACGGTCTGCTCCGATTGCGCCAGCTTGAGTGTGAAATCGACCGTCTGTTTCTGGCCCAGACCCGAGAATACACTGTCATTCTGCTGCGGCGCGAATCCCGCCGCCTCCACTCTTACCGTATACGTGCCTGGCTTTAGTTGTGGGAAATTGAAGTGGCCGGTGTCGTCGGTCTTGGCAATACGCTTCAGGCCGATCTCTTGATTCGTGATTGTCACCGTGGCTCCCGGCACAGCAGCATGCGTCGGATCATTGACTTGCCCAAGGATCGCGCTGGTGGTTTCTCCTTGCGCTTTAGTGCTGACGGGAATTACAAAACACGTAGTCGTTAACAACAGGCCGATGAGAATGAAGCGCGCCATAGATCCAACACCTCGATCATGGAAGTGCCGATATTAACCTCAGTTAATATATAAAGTAAACTGAAATACACACACTTGTGCTTGGCGAGCCGATGCTGTATCAGTGCGGCACAATCGCCACCAGCGGATGGAAACGACGGCGCGCACTCACGCCGCCTGCTGACGGAGGCGGCACGGCTCTAAGCGGGCGGCGCGGAGGAACCCTCCGCGCCGATAGTATTGAGGATTCGAGTGGCGGTTCGCTGGATGTACTCCAGGCTTTCAGACAACAGCTTGGCATCACCCTCGTAAAGCTGGATGTAGTCTTGCGCTGCCGAGCCAGTCTCAAGCCCGATTCCTTGGCAGACGACGAATGCTACGGCCTCGGCTTCGGTCTCGCGGCTGCGCTTTGAAGTGCTGGCGCGGCGCTTGTCACGGTGCATTAATTCGTGTGCGATCTCATGCGCTAGCGTGGCGAATTCTTCAGCAGGAGTCTGTTCCGGCAACAACGTGATCTTGCCTCCTGAGGAAGTGCCGCGAGCAGGGGCGATGTCCTGCGCGTATTCGAGAAGAATGCCTTGGTCGGTTACGAATTTGCCGAGCCGGTCACGATATTCGCGGGGATCGCCATTGACATTGCCGATTTCAGGAAGCTCTTGACCGTCTGTCTGGCTGATGTCGAACACATATGCGGCGCGGAACCCGACAGCGGTTGATGATTCATCAGTTTCGGTTTGTTCGACGCGTTGGTTCTTCGGTCGAACGATTGGAGCAAGAATCAAAATGCCTTTCTCACCTTTCTTCACGAAGCGCCCGAGTTTGTGCCACGTGTGAAAGCCAGCGACGTGCGTAGCCGTTGGTTTCTGCGATGCGATAAGCATCACGTTTCGTAGACTGTACCGATGGAATCTGCCAATCGCCGCGAGGTAATTTCTCAGCGTTTCACTGTGGCCCCTTTCGAGAGCTTGACTGAGTTGTTCGATGGCTTTGCTGACGATCTGTTTGGCTTGCTCGACTTTCATAATTGTTCTCCTGTTTCGGGAGCTTCGTGCCCCCTTCACTAACAGCGAGGGGGCAAGGTCCCGAAACAGAGAACGGGAGCGCAGAGATTGGTGCATCCAGGTCGGAACGGGTCGCACGATTGAGTGACACAGCCTTTGGGTGGCGCGAGACGTGCTAGTGGAGACCGGGGCGAGGTGGTTACTCGCCGGGACGCGGCAATCTCAAAGCGGCGAAACGAGGAGAGCAAGACAAATCGTCTCCGAAGTCTGAATCGGACAATCGAGACGCCTTAGACGGTCTCCTCTTCCGCCCCGCAAAACATAATATCCGCATGGGCAGGCTTGATAGACATCTCGATCCGGATTCGATTTACCGAAATGTGATCTGCAAATATTCCCGTACGACGAGCATCAATGCGGAGGCGAATGGTCTGTGTGTGCATGAACTGCGCGCGACGGGCCGGAACGAACGCCCTCCCAATCGAAGCAGACATTGCCAAAGTCCAGGAATCGCTCGGTCACGCCAACGTCTCCGCTACTGTCTCTATCACCGGCGGAGGACCAAGCCAGAAGATAATTCGACGCTTCATGTGAAATATTGAAAGCGTTGAGCTACGAGGTAATTTAACTTGACCGGATATATATTGCGGTGAAACGATTAGGCAAAGTTCTGGCCGTGTTTCCTGAGAAGAGGGCGTGATAGATGCATATCTCTGCGCTGCGCATCAACAATTTTCGCAGACTTAAAAACGTATTGCTCGACCTTGCAGAGGATATATCCATTCTGGTTGGCGCGAATAACAGCGGGAAGACCTCCGCTGCTCACGCCTTGCAACTATTCGTCAACCAATCGGGTGAAAAGTTTTCAATTCACGACTTCAATTCAGAGTGCTGGGCGGCAATTGATAGATTCGGTGATTGCGTCGAAGGGGCACTGCTTCCGAAGATCACAATTGACCTCTGGTTTTATGTCGAAGCGTCTGACCTTCATCGCGTGATTGATCTGCTTCCTAGACTAACTTGGCAGGGATCTGAAGTAGGGCTTCGCATCGAATTCGCGGCCTCTGATGAGGCGGGCCTGCTGAGCCGTTTTCAAGAGGCCAGAGCGCAGGCGCAGGCGAATGTCCGCCCTGCGGTTGACGGGGCACCAAGCTATCAGCCCCCGCCGCGAACGATGAAGGAATATCTAACGGAGGTTCTTAATAAAGAATTCAGTCTTCGCTACTACGTTCTTGATCGCGCGCGCTTCAACGCTGCTTTTGTCGAATCTCCCGCCTATTCGCCTCGCCTCTTGACTCCGGAAGCGGGACGAAGCGGGAAAGAGGTGCTGGCTTCGCTTCTGAGTGTCGATTTCCTCAGCGCACAACGGCACCTATCCGACAAGGCAGGAGGCCAACGTGCCGAGGATTTATCCCGGCATCTTGGCCGCTTTTACAGTCGCAATCTTGAGAAGCGAGGCGATGATTATGATGCCATGCGCGCATTGTCGGAGTCGGAGTCATTGCTCAACGACCATCTTGCGCGTGTCTTTGAACCCATGCTCCTCCGTCTTAGTGATCTCGGTTACCCTGGCCTTACTAATCCTCGCTTGCTGATTAAGTCGGCATTGAATCCAGCAACGATGATGAATAGCAACGATGATGGAACGAGGGTCTATTACGTCCTCAATTCTGACGGTGAAGAGCAAATGATCCTGCCGGACCGCTATAACGGTCTGGGTTTCAAGAATTTGATTTACATGGTCGTCGAGCTGCTCGACCGACATGCACAATGGATGGATATCGAAGAGAACAGGCCGCCTCTTCATCTCGTTTTTATCGAAGAGCCGGAAGTGCATCTTCACGCGCAACTGCAACAGGTCTTCATCCGGAAAGTCATGGATATTCTCAGAATTGGCGGAGACGATGCGCTTTCGTACCGAAGCCAGTTCGTAGTAACGACACACTCTCCCCACATCCTGTATGAGCGCGGATTCCGCCCTGTCCGGTACTTCCGGCGTTCAGCCTCCGGGACGCACCAAACTTCTGAGGTTCTGAATCTCTCGGCCTTTTATGCCAGCACAGATCCTTCCACGCGCGATTTCTTGGAACGCTATCTCAGGCTCACCCATTGCGATCTTTTCTTCGCTGATGCTGCGGTGTTGGTTGAGGGGAATGTTGAACGGCTGCTCATCGCACAGATGATAGAGAAGTCTGCGCCCAGGTTGAAATCTGCATGTTTGAGCATCTTGGAAGTCGGTGGTGCCTTCGGCTACCGCTTTCGATCTCTAGTTGAATTCTTAGGCCTTACTACTCTGATTGTGACGGATATAGACAGCGTTTCTGCCGCGCCTGGAGCCACTGCGGGGCGGGCAACCGGAGTAGTCACAGGCGAAGCGGCAGAAGAGGTCGAGGATGAGGAAGGAGATTCGTCCGCAGGCGAAGCCTGCCCCGTGCAGGAACTGGGAGCTGTGACCTCCAACCAAACTTTGATCCAGTGGTTACCAAAACAGACAACGATTGCAGATCTCCTCGCGGCAACTCGGGACCAGCGCACTCAACTTCGTACTGACGCCAGCTCCGCATTCATTCGTGTTGCGTATCAGGGAGCTAACGACATCACATGGAACGGGACCTCCTTATTCTTGGCGGGCCGCACATTAGAGGAGTCGTTTGCTTTTGAAAATCTCGTCTGGTGCCAAGATAGGGAGCGGGATGACCTCAAGCTGCGTATTCCGCGAAACGACAACAAAACCCTCGCAGACTTGGCGGATCGTATCTTTAAGCGGGTCAAGAGTAGCGGCTTCAAGAAAACAGACTTTGCCCTGGCGCTGCTAGCGCAAGACCCGGGAAGCTGGATAGTCCCGCGCTATATCGATGAAGGTCTGAAATGGCTTGAAGAGCAAGTCACTCCCGCAGTCGAGACGCCACCGCCTACCCTTGAACCCGGTCTTGAGGAGGTTGGGGCGTGACGAGTCGGATTGGAAGTCCCGATACCGATGCCGACCTGCAATTGCGCGAATGCCTAGACCAACAACCGATGCGGAGCTTCATCATGGTCGCAGGAGCGGGTTCCGGTAAAACAACGTCGCTCATAAAAGCACTCGCCCACCTTGAAAGCACAAAAGGGGCCACGATGCGGCGGCGTGGCCAGCAAATCGCTTGCATCACGTACACCGATGTGGCGGTGGGCGAGATCTGGGGAGATGTTGGGAACGCCCCTTTGTTCCATGTTTCGACGATTCACAGCTTTCTCTGGACTGTTGTTCATTCCTTCCAGACCGACTTGCACACATGGGTGGTAAGCAGGATCAATGAAAAGATTGCTGAAGCAGAAGAGAAACTGGCAAAACCTCGAACTCAGGCAAGGACGAGGGCCAAGCTCACAAAGGAAATCGAATGGCACCGGTACCAGCTCACGCAATTGGCAGGAGTTTCGCGATTCAAATACGGCACCGGGAGCAGTTATGCCAAAGGAGTTCTCGGGCACGACGATATTCTGCGGGTTGGACCCGCCCTGATAACTGAACACGCCGTCCTTCGTTCGCTGATTGCTCAGCGTTTTCCTTACATCTTTGTTGATGAGAGCCAAGATACTAACCCCACCGTTGTTGAAGCGTTGAAGCAGATTGCCGCAATGCCGAGAAACGGCTTTTGTTTGGGATTCTTCGGTGACCCGATGCAACAGATCTACACAGGCGGTGTGGGCACGATTACACTTGGCGATGGCTGGAACAAAATTACGAAGCCTGAGAACTTCCGGTGCCCGACTAAAGTCCTGAGCGTCATTAACCACATTCGTGCTGAAGATGATCGCCTGTTGCAGACTTCGGGAAATCGCATCGGCCCGGGCGGTACTGAAGAAACCGCGGAGGGCACGGCCCGATTATTTGTCGTGCCTACCGGCGGAAATCGTAGCGCTCGCCTCGAACAAGTGCGGCAATGGATGACAAATGCCAATGCCGATCCATTATGGGAAAGCGATGAGAAAGACGGAGACGTGCGGTTGCTCGTCCTTGTCCATCGCATTGCCGCTCGCCGCCTGGGTTTTCCTGAACTTTACGCCGCCCTCAACGACAATGGGGCGACGAGCTTGAAGGACGGTCTACTGGAAGGCACGGCCTGGGTGCTTCGCCCGTTCATGACTTATTTGCTTCCCCTCGTATTGGCGGCAAGAGCTGGAGAGGATTTCGATGTGATGGCAGCATTGCGTAACGATTGCCCTCTTCTCGCCAAAGAGCATCTAGCGGGACAGAATGTCGCTGCGTTGCTCGGGCGGCTCAAGACCGATGTGGACGGCTTAACTGAGATGCTGAAAGATGAAAGCGGCCATTCTATCCGAGACTTATTGATGTTCGTCCGTGACCGTGAGATTGCGAGCCTCGACGAACGGTTTATCCCGTTTCTGACTGATGCCGTACCTGAGGATACAGATGATGGGCAAGACCAAGAGTATGCATCTGTGATAGCGTTTCTTGCCACTCCAGCGATTCAGTTATGGGGCTACCGCAGCTACATCGAAAGCCAATCTCCCTTTTCTACGCAGCAAGGTATCAAGGGGGCTGAATTTCAGCGAGTTTTGGTCGTTCTCGATGATGAGGAAAGTGACTACAGCCTCTTTTCCTACGGAAAATATCTAGGAATTGAGGCGCTTTCAAACCACGATAACGAGAACATTGCCGCCGGTACGGATTCGGTCCTCGATAGGACACGACGACTATTTTATGTCTGCTGTTCGCGGGCGGTGAAAGACCTCGCCGTTGTTCTTTTCGCGCCGAACGCGCGAGCTGCACTTGACGCTGTCCTGGCGAAGGGAATATTCGCATCTGACGATGTCCACGTTCTCGAAGACGGGCCTTAAATATTGGTAAGCTTAATTAGCTGACTATGCCAATCGAGTTTCCATAAAAGTTCTACCAATACAACCCGCGATTATCCGTGTCAACAAACGAGTGGCAGCAGCGTTCGGCTAAAAAGCCGAAATTTGGAGATCATCAAGAAATTCAGAAGCTGGCTCAACACTTGTGACCAGCAAATGATCCCGTGCGCGGGTACAGGCAACGTAAAGCAGGTGTCGTTCTGTGTTATAGACTTCTTCGAGATCGGAATCATCTGCGACGGTTTTAATTCGTTCGTGTAGCGGAATTATTTCATCGTCGCAAGCCATCACAACAACTGCGCGAAATTCCAATCCTTTGGCAAGATGCATAGTGCTGATCGACATTTTCCCGTGCAAGGTCTCGACATTCTCGTCGAGCACCTTGTAAGGAATGCTTGTACTTTCTGCCGCTGCCGTCGCTCTCTTTAGCTCCGCCGAAGAGCGGACAAAGATCGCAACTTCGTGTGGCAGGATGCCCTCGTTCGTTCTGGCCTTCAACCAGTCGCTGACAGTCCTCATTTCCTGCTCAATTGAATCCAGGGTTTGGATCGTCGGAGGTGGGCCGTTGAAAAGAGAAATGGTCGCTTTCCGGTCTTCGGAATTCCCATCCACGTCTGTTAGTTCTGGCCCGAGTAGCCTATCTGCTTGCATTCGGATTTGATGAGAGGTTCGATAATTAACTTTGAGTGTCGTGGAACGCCCTCGAACATCTACGCCGAGAGTTTTCCAGGAAAACGGTTGCTGGAATATTCGCTGCCCTAAATCCCCTGCGAAAAATAGTGCATCTCCCCGATATTTACCCAGTGCAGCTAGGAATCGGAGCTGGGCGACGCTTAGGTCTTGTGCTTCATCAACAACCACAAAATCGAAAGGCACGGAAACATTGGTTGCATAAAATAACGCCAGGCGAGTAAACATTTCGGAACGTGTAATCAAGTTGCGGGACTTGAGGGCTGACTTTACTTGCTCGAAGATTGACCAAATTATTGCCCGCTGCGGCTCTTTCAGCCGCGTCTTTCGCCCTAGTCGCATCACATCACGATACGATTCCCAAGTATCCAGTTGCCATGCGTCAACAACTTGCTCCCATTCCATGATTAAGAACGGTAGCGAAAATTTGTTCTCGCTGCTCTCCAGAGCCGCTTTCTGGATTAACTGTCGGATTGCCTCAGCCGCTGCAAATTTGGGTTTGCCAAAATTGGCTTCGTATAGCCGCTTGCCGATAGAATTTATTGCGCCAATTTCGATGCGTTCCCCGAGGCGTGGCGTATTCCCTATCAGAAGTCTGAGTTTCGTTCTCAGCGCATTCGAGAGAGGATCGGAAAATGTAGTCAGCAGCAGGCGGGCGTCAGGGTTCTGGCGAGCAAGATAAACGACTCTATGGATCGCAACGATTGTCTTGCCTGTCCCGGCGGCGCCGGAAACCCTAGCGGGACCGTTGTATTCTCGTTCGACTAATTCGCGCTGAGCAGGATGCAGGAAGACGGTCCATTTCTCCCAGGGGTAATCGAGCGCCCGCTCCAACTCGTCCAGATTGTTAATTAGACGGAAACGCCGCTTGGCATCCGGATGCTCAAATGATTCTGTCAAAATAGGAGCTAACTCCGCATCAGTTCCTGCCACAATCGCCAGCGGTGCCAAGGCTGGCCGTGCAACTTGGGGAGTGGCTCCCGTCGCAAGGTCGAGTAGCGCCTCCGCTGCCTCTTTCGGAAGGTGATCGGCAAGGTCCAGAAGAGTTTCGTCGTTTACTTTGCGCACATCGGGTAACCACTCGGAAGGCACACCATAGGCAAGTAATTCGCTGTCGGATAGATTTGCAAAAAGAGGCGGTGTCGGTCCCTGTTTGGGTTCCACATACCTGGGGATTGTGATTTCCTGGACTCGTTCGCGGATTTCAACCAACTGCGCAGCTCCGGTTTTCGGATGCGTTTCCAGTTTCCGACGTTCTGCCCATTCGTACGCTTCGTC
>Ga0182024_10021728_pt1 | contig 11625 bp, 7 predicted proteins | sample P32metaG_FD_120480 | JGI IMG/M metagenome (GOLD analysis project Ga0182024, IMG submission 120480) | Permafrost microbial communities from Stordalen Mire, Sweden - P3-2 metaG (Illumina Assembly) | ecosystem: Environmental > Terrestrial > Soil > Wetlands > Permafrost | place: Sweden: Stordalen... | reverse complement strand
GGACAGAATGGTGTGCAACCCCGAGTGCAGCACGAACACCTGCCGCCTGGCCGCTTGCGGTTTCGCGTTCGCGCCCGCTGCGCGGGCGTCCTGAGCGCATACGGGAACGTCACTGGCCGCGAAAAGGGCAAGGACGCCACCGACCAGGACGAAAATCGATTGTCTCGCCATTTTAATTCGCTTTCAGCGGCGAAGCCGCAACGTAGGACGGGCTTCCTAGCCCGTCCAGCCGAATCCCTCGGAAGATCCGCACGCTAAGCCCCAAGCGGCATAAACACCCATCACGTATACCTCGTCCCTCGAAACTCCGTTTCAAAAAACGTCGGCAGCAGCCTATCCACTTGCAGCAACCCCGGCCTCGTCAGTTTCACGTCGCCGTTTTCTTCCACCGCGAAACCGCCCTGGCGCAGCATGCTAAACCCATCGGCAAATTCTTGCAAGATGTCCGCCTGGAACTTTCGCCGGAAATAACCGCTATCGAGCCGCCCGGTCTTGAGCTGCAGCATCATTTCCCGAAGCAGGAGCTGCCGCGGCGCCACCGGCATGGCCCGGCTCAGCGGCAATTCGCCCTTCTGCAGGTGAGCCAGGTAGTTCTCCCAGGAATCGACGTTCTGCACGTGCACGCCGCTGACATGACCGAATGACGCGACGCCGGTGCCGAACATGTCGGCGCCGTGCCAGAGGCTATCGCGATAGACAAACTTGCTGCCCCGTTCGCGCACCATGGTATAGGCGCTCGACTGGGCGTAGCCCGCGGCGGCCAGCTCGTTGAAAGCAAAATCGACCCAGTCGCGCTTGGTTGGCCAATCGGCGACATGCTCCGGATCGACGACCGTCTGCCCGACCACGTGCAGCTCCTTGGAAAAAACCGTGTTGAACGGCAGTTCCATCTGATAGATCGTGACGCTTTCCGGGGCCAGTTCGATGGTCTTGCGCACGCAATCGCGCCAGTTGTCCCAGGTTTCGCCAACCATGCCGGCGATCAGGTCGATGTTGATCTGGTCAAACGCCAGGTCTCGAGCCCAGCCGTAGGCGCGATAGATTTCCGCCGACAAATGGGCCCGGCCATTCGATTCGAGGATCTTGTCGCTGAAGTTCTCAATGCCCAGGCTGAGCCGCGTAACTCCCAGGTCCTTCAAGGCCGCCAGCTTGTGCTGCTGCAGCGTGCCCGGCTCGCACTCGAAGGTGACCTCCTCGGCTCGGTTCCAGGGAAAGATCGCCTGCAATTTTTGAAAGAGCCCTTCGAGCTGGGTGGCGCTCAGATACGACGGAGTGCCGCCGCCAAAGTAAATGAACTGCAGGGCCCGTTCGCCGACCACCGGCAGCCGACGATAAAGTTCGACTTCGCGGAGCAGGGCGTCCATGTAGGTTTCGACGTCCCGGCCATTCTTGTCGGTGTACACGCGGAAATAGCAAAACTTGCAGCGTTTGCGGCAAAAGGGAATGTGCAAGTACAGCCCCAGCGGCGTATCGGGCCGCGGCGGCGATTGCAGAGCGGCGTGCGCTTCGGTCAGGTGGGAGGGCTTCCACGCGGAGAAGGGAGGATAGTTGGCGACGAAGTAGTTGCCCAGGCCTGTCTTTTCCTGGACGAGCGCTTCCTGCTGCGGGGCAGGGACGGCCAACGGTAGCGTGCTGTTGCTCATTTTTTGAACCCTTAGTACCTCAATTCAGAAAAGGGGGTCTCAATTCGTGGGGCAGGTTGCCAACCTGCCGTTCGCCAGGCAGGTTGGCAACCTGCCCCACGAATTGAGACCCCCAATTTTGAAGTGCTGTACTTAGCCTGGGCATGTTATTGCGGGAAGGACCCTCTGCCTACCCTTTCACTATAACGAGAATCGGTCGCTGAAGCATTGGCATTTCCGCGTGCAAGATTCAGTTTCACGCAGCAACGCCTGAATGCTCTAGGCGCTCCACAAATATATCATTATAGTCCCCGCCCGTCCGGGAATGCATTACGTTCCAATTCAGCCAACGGGTTCCCTCATGAGCTTTTTCTTGCGCGAACAACCCACGTTCACCGAATTATCGCACGCCGGCATCGAATGGGAAGAATGCCCCTGTTTGCTCTGCGGCGGCGACCAGTCGGTTCCGCTGGTCGAAAGTCCGGATCGATCCGTGGCCGCGGGCAAATGGTTTCTCGTCGTCCAGTGTCAGGATTGCGGCCTGTGCTTCACCAATCCGCGGCCCAGCCAGCGCAGCCTGCCCCAGTTCCAATCGAGGAACGACGGCCTGAATCGCCATTTCAGCGAAGAACGCCCTGGCAAGATCGCCCCAGGCCGATGGCGACTGCCGGGAGCCTCGCGTTACCGCCGGGCGATGCCGCCGTTTGGCCAGGGTCGTTTGCTCGACGTCGGCTGCGGGTCGGGTTCGTTCCTTGGGCGCATGCACCGGCAAGGTTGGCTCGTTCAGGGACTTGACACATCTGAAATGGCCGTTGAACGCGTTCGTGACGATCTGGAGCTGCCCGCCAAGGTTGGCAGTCTGCCGAACGCCTTGCTGAGATCAGGATCGATTGACTTGATCACGATGTGGCAATCGCTGCAGCGCATGCCCTGGCCGCTCGAAGCGCTCAAGGACGCGCGGCGGCTGCTGGCGCCGGGCGGCAAGCTGATCGTGGCCGTGCCGAATATCGACAGTTTGCCGTTTCGCTGGTTCGGCCAGGCCTGGAACGGTCTGGAGTTGCCGCGCCACCTGACCCATTTCGCTCCCTGGACGCTGACGCATCTGCTGCAAATGGCGGGCTTCCGACCGGGCCCCGTCCGCATGGTGCGCCGCGGACGTTGGCTGCGGGCATCGGCGAACCTGGCGTGCCGCTTTCATCCCGCGGTGCCGTCGTTTTTGCGCTGGCTGCAGAAAAAGACGCCATCGCATCTGGGAACATGGTTTAGTTATCTGACACGCCAATCGGATTGCATCATGGTCACGGCGGAAGTGTAGTCATCACGCTCCGCGTGATGAAAGGGCGCAGCCCTGGCGCAGCCCTCAATAATACGACTTCATTACCGGTAGACGAATGCCTTCGCTTGAGCCTGCATCTCAGGCTCTTCCACGAATTATGTTCTCTGGGAAAGCTTGCGGGTTATTGAGGGCTGCGCCCTTTCCTCACGCGGAGGGTGAGGACTACACTAACTCTTTTCGAAAATGACCACAATACACGTCACATTATCGCTCGTCCCGCGCTCCAGTGCGGTGTTCACCAGATGATCGGCCCACTCTTGCGGATCCTTGAACCGAATCGGCCCTTCGCGCAGATCGTCGGCGGTGATGTAATTCGTGAGGCCATCGGACGCCAGCAGCAGATGATCGCCCGCCTGCGGAGTGAACGGCTTGACCTCGGCGTTATCGCTGGTGGCTGCACAGCCGAGAAACTTGTAGAGAACGTTGTTGTACGGGCTGCTATGGGCCTCCTCGGGCGTCAGAGCGCCGCTGGCGACCAAGGCCTGGGCCACGGAATGGTCCACGGTGAGTTGCTCGACCTGGCCGTCGCGAATCAGATAGGCCCGGCTATCGCCCATGCTGGCGACATAGACCTGATCGTCACGCCGCAAGGCACAGACGGCCGTGGTGCCCATGCGCCTGCCGAGCGGCTGCGTCTTGCCGGCGTCGATGATGGCCTTGTTGGCTTCTTGCATGGCTTCGACCAGCGCCTTGTCGGCGGGATTGCTCTCGGCGAGGCACTTGCCGACCACGCGCGGAATGATGTCCGCCGCCATGCCGCTGGCCACTTCGCCGCGCTCCTGCCCGCCCATGCCGTCGGCCACCAGGAAAAGGCCCTGGGCCATGTCCACCACGAAGCGATCCTCATTGTTGGACCGCAGCCCCTGGGCCGAACGACTGCCGACGCGAAAAACAAAATCGGCCATGTCCACTCCCGTTCATCCTCAGCGGCGACCGCTGATGAACCTGTTTCTCATCCCTCCCTCATTATGGTACATGCGGACCGTTGGCAATGCCATAGTCCAGTGTAGTCCTCACGCTCCGCGTGAGGAAAGGGCGCAGCCCTCAATACCCGCAAGCTTGCCCGTGAAGACTTCTATCGCCGGAATCCAGGACCTCATGGGCGAACGACAGCATTCATCCTTCGACGAAGACCCGTGATTATTGAGGGCTGCGCTCTATCCTCACGCGGAGCATGAGGACTACACTGAATCCACCCCCAGGTTTCATTCGTCTATTATTCCAGGGGATGCACGTCCATCGCTCGAACTAGAAGGGAGACCAACATGCGTCGTTTCGCCAGGATCACGAGTTTGGGATTGCTTTGCCTAAGCATGGCCCTCATGCCCGCCGACAGCGGCGAGAAAGCCAAGAAAGAGCCCGTCAAGGAACCGGCCAAGGCGAAGGAGCCCGAGAAAACCGACGTCACCGCCGACGTGCGCGCCATGAATTCCAAGGACTTCCAGGCCCCGCCGACCGAGTTCCGCGCCGGCCATGCCACGCCGCGAAAGCTTGACGCGAGCGCCGTCGCCAAGACCGACAACGGCTTCACCATCCAGCTGCCGAGCAAGGCCCCCGTGCCGACGCCGACCGTGTACAAGGGCAAAATCTACGTCAGCGGCGGCTTCCACAGCAAGGAGTATTACTGCTTCGACGCCGTCACTGGCAAGCTGGTCTGGGGCGTCGATCTCGACGATGATGGGCCCACCTCGGCGGTGGTCGAGGATGATATTGTCGTCTTCAACACCGAGTCGTGCACCATCTTCGCCCTGGACGCCAAGACCGGCAAGCATCTGTGGTCATACTTCCTCGGCGATCCGCTCACGAGCACGCCGACCATCGCCAACGGCAAGGTGTTCACGTCCTACCCGGCCGGCGGCGGCGGCAACAAACTTGATGGAGGACCGCAACAGCGCAAGCCGGATGGGGCCAAGCAGCCCCAAAGGCCCAACGCCTCGCATGTCCTGGCCTGCATCGAGCTGAAGACCGGCAAGATCCTCTGGCAGCGCTGGATGGACAGCGATGTGATGTCCGCTCCGGTCGCCGTCGAAGGCGAAGTCTACGCCACATCGTTCGGCGGCACCGTCTACAAGTTCAAACAGGATGACGGCACCATCGTCTCCGCTGTTCGCAGCCGGGCCACGTCCGCTCCGGTCGTCGTCGGCAACAACGTTTACCTCACAACGCGTGCCGATGCGGGCCTGGGCGGCAAGGTCGCAGAAAGAATCCTGGCCGCCGACCGCAAGGACGCCACGGCCAAGCCGGTCTTCGAAGGCGAAGCGAAGGAGGCCAAGTATCTGGACGCGCGCATTCAGGATAAGTCGGATCTGAAGAAACTCGGCCAGGATCTCGACGCGGGCAACGGCTTCGGCGGCGGAGCCCCCGCCGTGGCCAATCCGCAGGCCGCGGAGATGAACATCGGCCAGGCCAACGTGTCCACCATGCAAGCCTTCCAGGGCTCGCGCATCCTCAACTACGGAAGCGGCAACTTCAACTGCATGGGCAACGAGATCTGCTGCACCGATCCGACCAACGGCAAGGTCCAGTGGACCGTCAAGATCCAGGGCGATCTCGAAAAGGTCGGCGGCTTCCTCGCCTCCGCTCCAGCTGCGGCGGGCGGCAAGATCTTCCTGTCCACCGTCCAGGGCGAGGTTTTGCAAATGGATCCCAAGGACGGCAAGATCGTCACCCGCTACAAGGTCGGCTCTCCGGCCCGCTTCCAGCCCGCCATCGAAGGAGGCCGAATCTTCGTCGGCACCGAGAATGGCCGAATCGTCTGCATCGACACCGGCAACCCGGAGTTCACCGGCTGGACCACATGGGGCGCCAACTCCGCCCACACCAATGTCGTGAAAAAATAACCTGTGGGGACCGGTTTGTAACCGGTCCGAATTTCGCGGTCCGGTTACAAACCGGTCCCCACTAATCGGCAAAATTGCCATCATCACAAAAATTGTCGTTTTTCTTGGAATTGACTGGCGAGGGACGAAGTTTCACTGTATCATCCATTTTGCCGGAACAGGAACATGCGTCCCTAATTCAATTAAGGGGGGTTTGAGATGACATCGTTTCGACGCGGCTCATGGGCATTGTTGGCCGTTCTTTGCATCCTCGGCTTGCGCGGTTTGCCGCAAGCCACGGCCCAATCCGAGCTGAACGCGGATCTTTTGCAGAACCAGCAGGCTCAAAAAGAAGTCAAGGCCGAGACCGACCGCCTCGTGCGTCGCGTTTCCACCATGCTTCGCGTGCTGGACTTCTACCAGGTCAACAAGAATGATGAAAAGAAATTGCTCGAAGACGTCGCCAAGACCCTCTCCGGCTTGAGCAAGGATCAGATGAACGAGGTCATCAGCCGCCTCGGCGCCGCCGCTCGCACCGACGACCCCGTCAAGAGCGCCGAGGACCTCGTCAAGGCTTACGACCGCCACATCGAAATCGTCTCCTCTCTCCAGGAAATCCTCGCCAAGTACGATTCGATCCGCAGCCTCGAACAGGCGGCCGAGCGTCTCGAGAAGCTTTCGAAGGAGCAGCTGGAGCTTTATTTGCTCTCCGGCAGCCTGATCCGCATCGAAGAAACCCGCATCGGCGTCCGCGCCGTTACTCCGGCCCAGATGATCATCATCAACCGCAAGATGCGCAATCATCTCATGGAACTCAAGCGGCCCGCGGCCGAACAGACCGCCCTGAACAAAGAAGCAGAACGCGTTTTCGAGAACCTCAAGGCGCTCAAGTCAGCGCTTACCTCCGAGCAGAAGGAACGCGTTGAGGCCGCCGAGAAGCGTGCCGCCGAGCTGAGCCTTAACGAACACTTCAAGGTGATTGTGCAAAAGCTCAGCGTCATCGAACGAGTGGACCAGGTTGTCCTCTCCCGCCTCAACGAAGCCGTCAAGATGCAGAAGCAGGCCGCCACCGACCTGCTCGAATTGGCCCAAATTCTGCGGACCAAGGGCAGCTTGCTCGACACGCTCGTTCAGGCCCGCAACGAAATCGACCAGGCCATCGCCAAGCAAGATGAACTGAAGAACGCGACCGAAGAGCAGAAGGAAAAGCTGCAAGACGTTCAGGCGAAGGCCGACAAGGCCCAGGCCGCTGAGAAGATTCAGGACATCGGCAAGCAGGAAGCCCGCCTCGAACAGGAAACCGACAAGATTCGCGGACTGCTCGAGCCGATCGCCAAGGATCTCGCCAAGGACGTCAACAAGGCCGAGCAGGCCATGAAGGACGCCAAGGCTGCCCTCGACAAGGTCGATCCCGCCAAGGCCCTCGACAAGCAGGAAGCCGCCAGCAAGACCCTCAAGGAAGTCCGCAAGGAGATCGACGACCTGATCGCCAAGCAGAAGCAAGAGCAGAACGACCCGATCGCCAACCTCAAGAAGGTCAGCGACGATCTTGCCAAGGTTATCAAGGATCAGACCGATACCAAGGAAGCCACCAAGGAAGTCGCCAACGACAAGCAAAATCTCAAGGTGCCCGAACTTGCCAAGGCCCAGGACAAGCTGGCCCAGAAAACCGATGAGCTTAAGAAGCAGCCTTTGCCGAACGAAAAGGCCAAGGACGCTCTCGACAAGGCCAACAAGGCCATGAACGAAGCGGCCAAGGACCTCAAGGATCAGAAGGCCAATGAAGCCTTGCCCGAACAGAAAAAGGCCCTCGACGCCCTGCAGCAGGCCAAGAACGAAGTGGACGACAAGATCGCCCAAATGGAGAAGCAAAAGCAGGACATCGCCAAGCTTCAGGATCAATCCGACAAGCTCGACAAACTCGCCAAGGAAGAAGGCAAGGTCGCCGACCAGGCCAAGCAACTCGCCAAGAACGAGGACGCGGCCAAGAAGGGTGACGAGGCCCAGAAAATCGGTGAGAAGCAAGAAAAGCTTCAGCCCCCGACCAAGGAGGCCCAGAAGGATCTCGCCGACATCGCGCCGAAGGCCGCCGAGAAGGTAGCCGACGCCGCCAAGAACCAGGAAGCCGCCAAGGGCGAACTCGACAAGCAGAAGCCCGACCCGGCTGCCAAGCAAGCCGATGCCGCCAAGAACAATCTTGAGGAAGCCAAGAAGGCCGTCGATCAGAAGTTGGCCGAACTCCAGGCCAACCAGATCAAGGACGAACAGGCCCTGAAGCCGAACAAGGTCGATCCCCAGGCCGCCGCTCAGCAAATCGCCAAGGCCCTCGAAGACCTCAAGGCGAATGAGAAGGCCAAGGATCTGAACGCCAAGGAATTGGCCAAGCTGCAAAACGACCTGGCCAAGCAGGCCGACAAGATGAACCTGCCCCAGGCCCAGAAGGCCGAAGATGCCGCCAAGGCTCTGGAAAAGGGCGATCTGCAAAAGGCTCTCGAAGCCCAGAAGGACGCTTTGGAAGGCCTGAACAAGGTGGCCGAGCAGCCGCAACCGGGCGAGGCCAAGCCCGCTCCGAAGGCTGAAGAAGTGGTCGAGCCCGCCAATCCCAAGGCCGGCGAACCCAAGGCCAACGAGGCCGCCGAGGCCAAGCCCAACAAGGCCGAGCCGAACGCCGAGGCCAAGAATCAACCCGCGCCCAAGGCTGGCGAGCCGATGGCCGAAGCCAAGGCCGAACCGAAGGCCGGCGCCAAGAAGGGCGACCAGCCCGCCGAGGCCAAGCCCAACCAGGCTGATGTCGCCGAAGCCAAGCCCGCTCAGCCGATGAACAAGGCCGGCGACAATCCGCCGATGCCCGGTGAAAAGCCCGCCGCCGAAGCCAAACAGGGCAAACCCGGCGAAGCTCAACCCAAGGCCGACGCCAAGGCCGGCCCGCAAGAACCGAAGGCAGCCGGCGAGCCCAAGGAAGGCCAGGCCCAGGCCAAACCCATGCCCGGCGACAAGGGCGAAAAGGGTGAACCTGCCGCCGAACCCAAGGAAGCCCAGGCCAAGGCCGGTGAAGCCAAGGCCGGCGAACCGATGACCGGCGAAGCCAAGGCGGGGCAGCCGAAGGCCGGCGAGCCCAAGGCCCCCATGGCCGGCGAAGCCAAGGAAGCCCAGGCCAAAGCAGGCGAAGCGAAAGCCGGCGAACCCAAGGCTGGCGAACCAATGCCTGGCCAGGCCAAAGCCGGTGACCCGAAGGCCGGCGAACCGATGCCCGGCGGCGAGCCCAAGGAAGCCCAGGCCAAGGGCGGCGAGCCGAAGGCTGGCGAACCCAAGGCCGGCGAGGCCAAGGGTGGCGAGCCTATGGCCAAGGCCCAGGGCGAACAAGGTCAGCAGCCCATGGCCAAGGGCCAGGAGGCCGGCAAGGGCGAACCCGCTGCCGACGCCAAGGGCCAGGGCGAAAAAGGTGCTGAGGCTCAGGCCAAAGAAGGCGGCATGGGCGAAGCTCAGGCCAAGGAAGGACAAGGCAAGGAACCCGGCCAGGGCAAAGAACCTGGCAAGGGTGACGGTAAGGGCGAAGGAAAGGCCGAGGCCAAGGGTCAAGGCAAGGGTGGTAAAGGTGAACCGAGCCAGGCCAAGGGCGGCGAACCCGGCCAAGGCGAGCCCGGCCAACCGATGCCCGGCAAGGCCGAGAACCCAGGCCAGCTAGCCCAGGCTCAGAAGCAAATCATGGAAGCCACGCAAGCCCTTGCGAAGGCCCAGGAAAACGTCCAGGCCGCCCAGAACGCTCTGGGGCAGGCCCAGGCTCAAGCGCCCCAGGCCGTTCAGCCGCAACTCGACAAGGCCGCCCAGCAATTGGCCAAGGCGAATGAACAGCTCGGCAAGGGCGATCAGGCCCAGGCCGCCCAATCGCAAGATCAGGCCGCCAACCAGCTCAACCAGGCCCTCGACGCCCTGAACCAGGCCGCCGCCAATATGCCTCCCCAGCTGGCCGACGCCAAGGGCAAACCAGGCGAAGGCAAGCCGGGCGAAGGCAAACCCGGCGAGGGCAAGCCCGGTGAAGGCGAAGCCAAGGAAGGCCAGGGCGAACCGAAGGACGGCCCGCCCAGCTCCGCCCAGGCCAAGGGCAAGGGCAAGAGCCAGGAAAAGCAGGACACCAAGGGCACCGGCGACCGCATCGCCGACGGCAAGGTGAGCAACGCCGAATCGAAGCTCGGCAACGCCACCGGTGAAAGCTCCTTCCTGCACTTGCCCCCCCGCGAACGCGAACTGATCCGCCAGGCCCTCAGCGGCCAGCTCCCGCCCGAGTTCGCCGCCGAGATCCAGCAGTACTACATCAACCTCGCCCGCGGCCGCACCGCCATGCCCGCCGCCCCCAAGAGGTAACCCTGTCAACCAATATCCTGCCGCATCCCGTCAGGACCGATAAACGAAACGTCCCCCCGCTCACCACGGGGGGATTTTTTTTGAGTCCCGGCAGGGACGACAGAAAGTAACCCAGGACGCCAGTCCTGGGTTTACGGCAAGGGCCATCGGATAGTCCCGGTAGGGACGGCAGAATCTGCAAGCCTCAAGGTTCTTTCGTCCCTACCGGGACTCGAAACACGATCCGGTTCTCAACCCCAGGACTGATGTCCTGGGCTACTTTCTTTCGTCCCTACCGGGACTAAAACCCGATATACAGGGAGCGGTGGCCGGGGTTTCGGTACTCCGAAACCCCGGATTTTGTGCCAGGGCTCCAGTTTTATTGATGTTGGAAATGGGCTGACAGTTTTGCAATGGCGTGGCATGCGCCGCCGGATAGAATGGACCTTGGAGGAAACCATGACAACGCCTCAAATCATCAACCGTGGCCGTGGCCCAGAGCTCGCGGGCACTCGTTTCACCGTTTTCGATGTCATTCCCTATCTCCAAAAGGGCGCAGCCCAGATTATGTCGCGGCCATGCTCGGTTTGGCGGTCGAGCAGGTGGGAGCGCTTATCCAGTACATTCATGAACACCAAGACGAAGTGATGGCCCAGAACCTTGCGATCGAAGAGCGGATCGCCCGTGGCAACCCGCCCGAGATCGAGGCCAAGCTTGCAGCGTCGCGCGGGCGGGCGCGAACTCTGCGAGAGAAACTTTTGAAGGCGAAGCAGGAGGGCAACGGTGCGTGCCATACTGAGTGACATCTGCATCGAGGCCCATCACGGCGAATCGCAATCAAGACGGGCCGGATTCACTGGAGACCACGATTCGCACCCGGAACACAGCGGATTGCCTGCCAGTTTTCACGATTGGCGACACGGAGGAGATTTTCCACAGCCGAAGCTATGCCGAGCGAGTCGCGGAACACTTGCTTGATGCCCTCCTCAACATCGATAACTTGCGCGGGGCGGGCCGAATCTGGCTGCCTTGAATGACGAGAGGGCCATGGCATCTTTTCCGGAGGGTATGCCCTACGCGGCGAAAGCGACCCATGACGGCCAGCCTTACGAATGGGCCATCCCCGAAGTGCAAATCTCGAAATGCTCGGTCTCTGGCGAACTGGTCTTTGCTAGCGCCGTGGACGAACAAATAACCGAGGCGTTGCGAACGCGCCTGATGCTGCTCGCTCCCGAACAAATTCGCGTGGCCCGCATTCGCCTGTGCCTCGGTCCCCAAGAATTGGCCGAACGCCTGGGCACCACGGCAGAGACCTTGGCTCGCTGGGAAGACGGAACTGTGCTTCAGTCCCGCACCTTGGACAACCTTCTGCGTGTCTTTTTTGCCTTGCCGGAAGTGCGTTCCGTGCTGACTGGAGCCAACCAGGATCCCGGCTTGGGTCTGCAAGTCAATTCATCGAACCGGTAGCCTGGGTCGCCCATTTCTCGGAGCATGTGCGAAAGATCTG
>Ga0182024_10021727_pt1 | contig 11625 bp, 9 predicted proteins | sample P32metaG_FD_120480 | JGI IMG/M metagenome (GOLD analysis project Ga0182024, IMG submission 120480) | Permafrost microbial communities from Stordalen Mire, Sweden - P3-2 metaG (Illumina Assembly) | ecosystem: Environmental > Terrestrial > Soil > Wetlands > Permafrost | place: Sweden: Stordalen... | reverse complement strand
TGGTTACTGAACCGGCACGGGGTGACGCTCGCGGGACCGTCTCCAGGTCAGTTAGTGGACGCTATTCCTCGAGGGGTCTTGCGCGCCGATATGCGCCGCGAGATCCCGACGTTCGTACCGGATCTGTTGGGTTGGATCTCGATGGATATCGCCTGGGCTCAGCGTTACGCGGTTGAATCGTTGTGCCGTATGTGGTTCACCTTCGATACGGAGCAGGTCGCCTCTAAGACCGCTTCGATTCATTGGGCCCTCGCCGGACTCGAACCTCGCTGGCACCCTCTGCTCCAAAACGCACTTGATGACCGACCATTGGGCTTCGACCCCGCGCAGAGGCCCGCTGCTTACTTGGTTGAAGGGACATTTGCGTTTGCCGAGTTAGTGAAGCGGAAGGTCCTTCAGTCCCGAGGATCGTAATTCGAGTGACGAGGTCTAACGGCAACCGGGATTATTTTATGTGCAAGTTACGACTTGCACATCGGGAGAGAATGCGCTAGTGTTCACTTGCGTATAAATACATCGATATTGGAGGACTGATGAACACAGACAGCATTGAACGAGAAGTTTCCATTGCGGCGCCCATCGAACGAGTGTGGGAGGCATTGACGACCGCCGAGTCCATTGGCACGTGGTTTGGTATTGGCGTTCCGGCCACGATTGATTTGCGCGTCGGTGGCGTGATGGTCGTTAATCATGGTGATCACGGCACATTCAATACCGTGATTGTCGAAGTTGATCCGCCCCGCGCCTTTTCTTATCGATGGGCGAGCGCCTATCCCGACGAGTTGGCCACGGAGAATAACTCCACACTCGTGGAGTTCACCCTCAGAACTGCTGGCGACGGCACGGTCCTTCGCCTCGTGGAAAGCGGATTCGACAAGCTGGACATTCCTGCCAATCGCCCGGATGCCAGCTTCGATAGTCACTCGAAGGGCTGGACGGGCGTGATTGCGAAGTTCGCCGAGTACGTCATGGGCAACGACGAACAGCCGATGGTCTCTTCGTCGTGAGCGTCGCCGAAGTGCTGACGGCGCTCGCCGATCCGACCCGGCGCGATCTGCTGGAACTACTCTCGGTGCGCGGTGAAGCAACGGCGACCGCGCTCGCCGAAGACCTCCCGATTAGTCGTCAGGCAGTGGCCCAGCATCTGGCGGTACTCGATGGGGTGGGACTCGTGGCGGGCCGGCGTCAAGGGCGAGAGCACCACTTTGTCGTTCGCCCGGACACCCTTGACGAAACAGCCCGGTGGATGAGTCAACTGGCCCAACAGTGGGATAGGCGACTGCGGACGATTAAGCAGATTGCGGAGACGGCGCACCGGGCGTCACGGTAAGGGCGAATCGTTCACTGGGCTGCACACGCGCTGAACGGACCGGTGGTGTTTGTATGTAGCACAATGACAAACGTGCCGATTGCTGATCTCGAAAGTGCCCGTGCTGCGTTGCAAAACGCAGCACGGGTCGTGGTACTGACCGGCGCCGGCATCTCTACGGCCAGTGGCATCCCCGACTACCGGGGCTCGCAGGGTGTGTGGACCCTTAATCCGTTGGCCGAACGTGCGTCGCATATTGACGTGTACTCGACCGACCCCGAAGTGCGCGAAGGGTCATGGAGCCGATTGCTCTCGCGCGCCGAAAATCCGCCACAGCCCAATGATGCTCATCGGAGCCTCGCGCGCTTCGAACGCACCGGCCGGCTCAGCGTCCTGGTGACACAGAACATCGATGGCTTACACCTGGCGGCCGGAACATCGCCCGAGCGCCTGATTGAGATTCACGGGCATGTTCGCGCGGTTCGCTGCCTCACGTGCGGCGCGCGTCAGGCCACGGGTGAGGTGCTCGCGCGCGTGGCGGCCGGCGACGCCGACCCCCGATGCGCAGCCCTCGTAGAGGGCCGTGTCTGTGGCGGCGTGCTCGCGGCAACAATCGTGCGATTCGGCGAGCAGCCCGATCCGCTCGAGATGCACCGGGCCAAACGCGCCGCGCGCGAGTGCGATCTACTGATGTGCGTGGGCACGACGCTCACGGTGTATCCCGTTGCCGGACTCGTCCAGATGGCCCTGGACTTCAACGCACGACTTGTCATCGTGAATGACGCGCCAACGCCGTATGACGAAAGCGCGATCTGCGTACGGGGCGATATCACCGAGGTCCTACCCTTAATGCTCACTAACTCAATCTCGTAACATGCGGTCGAACGTCCAACACGGGGAGTACTCATGAAAGCTGCGGTGTACTACGAGACCGGAACCCCGGACGTGTTTCGCTACGAGGACGTGCCCGATCCCGTGCCGAACGCTTCGGAGATGCTGATCAAGGTTGAAGCCATCAGTATTGAAGGCGGCGACACGCTCAACCGCTTGGGCGGTGCGATGACGAGTGTTCCCCACATCGTGGGATATCAGTCGGCCGGCACGGTCATCGACGTTGGTCCCGACGTCGAGGGCTACGAGGTAGGTGACCGGGTTGTCAGTGTTGGCATCGACGGTTCGCACGCGGAACTGCGCGTCGCCTCGCCATCGTTCTCTTGGACAATACCGGACGGTCTCTCAACGCTGGAAGCGGCCTGCGTGCCGGTACCCTTCGGTACGGCCGACGGCTGTCTCTTTCAATTCGGGCACTTGGTCGAAGGTGAAACGGCACTCATTCACGCCGGTGCGGGCGGCGTCGGCATCGCGGCCATCCAACTGGCCAAGCGCGCCGGGGCTCGGGTCTTGGCGACGGCGTCGAGTGACGACCGGCTAGAGCGGCTCAAGGACTTCGGGCTCGACGAAGGTATTAACTACGTGACCAATGATTTTGTCGTGGAAGCGCGTCGCCTGACTGACGGCAAGGGCGTCGACGTGATTGTTGACTCCGTGGGCGGGGCAACGTTACAGGCCAGTCTTCACGCCCTCGCGTACCGTGGACGGTGCGTCAGCGTGGGCAACGCCGGACGGTCACTGCCCGAACGGATCGACGTGTCGAGCCTCGGTGGCGGCAACCAAACGCTCTCGGCCTACTCGCTCGCGCTGGATCTATTTCTTTCAGAGAAGCCGCACGCGATTATCGCGGGCCATCTCGCCTCAATTGCCGAGGGTGGACTGCGAGTGGTGATTGACCAGCAGTTCGCGTTGGCCAACGCCGCTGAGGCCCACGCGTACATTGAGAGCCGTAAGGCCTTTGGGCGGGTAGTACTCGTTCCTTGAGCGGTTCGGCGCCGCGTCAGCTCGCCATGAAATAAGGCAGCGGTACGCCCGTGCTGACGTAATTGGCGAGGTGCTGGAGCGTCATGGCCCACGTTTGGGCGGTGCCTCCGAGGTCGTTCTCCGCAATGCCCTCACCGAAACCGCGGTGGCGAAATACCACTGTGGTGCAATTCTCGTGGTCGCTATTGGGACGCAACTCCCACTCCCAGGTCGATCCATCCCAGTAAGGGAAACCCGATTGGACTTGCATGCGCACAAGTGTGTTCGCCTCGGTGTGCACGCTGACGTCCAAGTCAACCGGTGCGCCCTCAAAACCGAAACGTGCGTGGTCGGCCGTAACCTCGCAGTCCGACGTCCAAAAGGCCTTTTGCCCCTCAGTTGTCGAGAGAATCTCGAAGACCCGTTCGGGCGCGGCGTCGACATTGATGGCCAGAAGGATTTCGTGTCCCATGGAACCTCCTAAGAAGGGCGCCTGTTGGATTTCAGCGCCCGAAGGTCATAGTACTCAGTGTCACGGGACGCTTCGAGTGCGCGCAGTCTGTACTGAATTAGGAAGGAGGTTCGCTGCCCGGCGCGAAGTGACCCATCTCGGCACCCACCTTCTGCGCGATGTTGGACACGTGCAGATGGATCTCTTCTAAGAGGTCGGTGTTCTTCTTCATGCGCTCGGTGAGTGCCGTGTTCTCTTCAATCAGTGTCTTGATGTCGTCGGTGTTCTTGGCGGTGTGCAGTGCCACTTCGGACGAAATGGCGTCGGCTCGCTTGGCGGCAATTAACAGGGTGGCGCCCTGGATACCGGCGAGCATCGAGAGGAAGAGGTTCAGCAGGATGTACGGATACGGGTCGAAGGCCTTGTGGTTGAGGATGTGCTGGATGAGCAACGTGTTGACCAGCGCCCAGGCAATCATCACGGCGAAGAACCCAAAGACGAAGGGCCATGAGCCCATGGCGTTGCGCATCTTGTCCGCGGCCCGTTCGCCAAAAGAGAGATCGTCGCCGGAACGAACGCCGGGATGCTTGTGCCAATGAGAGGTCCACGCGGATTTGGCCATGAGTGCCATGTTCGCACAGGTGGGCGACTTTCCAGGGGACCGAGCAGTGTGCGAATTGCGTACGTGACCACCAGACTCGGAACAGAAGGTCATCAACCCGAGTCTGGTGGTCAGCGTGACGCCTGGTGTTCCCGCTGTTACAGCAGTGCCGCGCAGTGCGATCGGACTCTTCGACTCAGTAGATTGGACGAGCTCGGGCTGAAGTACGTCCTACTGAGTCGATTCGGCGATTTCTTCGTATCACTTGTGCGACATCTGGCTAAATAGTAGGGAGAACTGGCGTGAACAACCACCCCAAAATTGTTGTTCTGACCGGTTAGCAAACCCTCGGCGCAGATGAGTGGTCCCCTTGGCTTAGATTTGCCGACGGCGGCGACCCCGAGTGACGCCGGAGCGCTCCGCACGTGGGACCAGTGTTTATTCGGCAATCGCGAACGCGAACCGGCGCCAGTGGCCACCGCACGGCCGTGGTGCGACTAACCCAAGGGACGACATTCTTCTCCCAAGGGTCAACTCCTTGAATTCACTGTTGATCCCGTTACTACAAGAGCAAAATTGTGGGTACGCGATGCCTGAAGTTTCACCTACTTTGCATCTAATGACTTATCTGGACACCTTCACGCCCGCGGGCGAACAGTGCGGACGTGGTGTTCATTACTATCGATTAATTGGGGCGATCGATTGTCGCGCACCCCACCGATGTCGTGGAGTTCAATGACCACTTATCTCGTCTTGGGGGCCAGCGGTTTTCTGGGCAGCCACGTTCATCAGGCCATCAAACGTTCGTTAGATTCTCCGGCCCTCGTCGCGGCGAGTCGCCGCCCACCTCGAATTGCGTTGCCGGCGAACAGTAGTTGGGTGCCGTTGGACTTTAACAGGGCCACCGTCGAGGAGCTCGTGATTCTGATTGAAGCGAGCCGACCCGACGCGTTGATCAACTGTGCGGGTCTCACCTCAGGTTCGGCCGAGCACATGTGGGAGACCAATACCACCTTCGTCGACAAATTGATCCAGGCCCTTCGTCAGTGCGGTCCCCGACCACTCGTGCACTTCGGATCGTCCGAAGAGTACGGGCCTCAGCCTTCTCAAGTGCCGATAAAGGAAACCGCGACGGAGCATCCGGTGAACGATTACGGCCGGTCGAAGTTAGCGGCGACGCGCAAGATCACGCACGCCACCGAGCAGGGTGACATTTGCGCCACGGTGCTACGAATATTTAGTCCGATTGGTTCGTGCGCGCCTCCCGGGTCGCTCGCTGGGCAGGCCGTACAGGAATTGAACCAGGCGCTGAAGAAGAAAAGCTCTTCGATCACGCTGAGTTATTTGCAGCCCTATCGCGATTTTGTCGCAGCGACCGATGTCGCGCGTGCCGCGCTCGGCGCGACGCAGTTACTCGGTCGCGCACCGATCATCAATGTTGGGCTCGGCAAGGCAATGTCCAATCGATCCATGGTGGAACTCATCGCGCACGCCGCAGGTTTCGAGGGCGAGATTGTCGAAGAGATTGACGACGCGTACGTCGAAGAAGTGCCCTGGCTACAGGCCGACGTATCACGCATGGGACACGAAATTGGTTGGATGCCGCAAACCACGGTTGACCAGGCCGCCGAAGAACTCTGGAAAGGTGATTCCGAGACCACGTCAACGGCCGGTGGGATTGCCGACCAACTGAGCAGTTGGTAGGTGGCTCGATGATCTATGTCGGCGAGCGATTGTGACGAACTACTCACACGAAGGTGAGTCGATGCCACGGTTCCGTTCTGCGCCCATGACGCCCGATGAAATTCGAAGCAGAAGGTGGCGCTATCGGCTCATTGCCTACGTCGACGGGGTTCTGCTGTTTGTCGCCATGCTCGCCTTCTCGCCCGAGTGGTTTCTCATGTTCATTATCTGGCTGATTGCCAACTTTGCGTTACTCACGTGGGAATACCGCAACAACATCAAGAACCGTCGTATGAACGTCGTGGGCTGGGCCGAGGAGGATTCAATCCTCATCAACATGGACATCTACCGCCAATTGATGACGGCGCTTCGCTGGGACGTCGTGGCGGGCGCAGCATTCCTGGTGGCGGGTTTTTTCAATCCCTGGGGCTACGTGATGGCGGCTTTCATGGGGCTGTCGGGCATTGTGGTGTACCTAGTGGCCAAGCGATACCGCTAGAAAGTTGACGCTACGGGTGGGGCCGATCGCGGGATTCGAAAGACTCGTAACGCCTTACTTTGATTCGTTGTCCGTGCCCTCGCTGTTGTCGTAGCGCCCGCGGGGCCCGAGGGCTTCGGCCAACTCAAAGCGAGACGTCACGCCTAACTTGCGGTAGGCGCGAGAAAGGTGACCCTCGATGGTCTTCACGTTGACGAATAACTCGTCGGCGATGGCCCGGTTGGTCACGTTTGCCGCCGCCATGTGGACGGCGCGCAGCTCCGCGGGCGTAAGTGAGTCAACGCCCGTTGAACCCAGACGGCGCGGGCGTGCCCCGGCCGCGCGAAGTTGCGTGCCCGCCACTTCGACGAGGCGATGCGCCCCGCAGAGCGACGCGAGCGACGCCCCCTTGTGCAAGATGTCGCGAGCGCTTTCGGGATCCTGGCGGTCCACGAGCGCGGCGCCGAGGTCGACCATGGCTTCGGCCGTTTCCAGACGTGCCGGAGAACCTTCGAGGACCTCGACCGATTCTGTAAGCCACGCCGTGCGTTCGTCGAGGTCCTGACTGGACGCGCCCATTGCCCGTAGCGCCGTGCCGAGACTTCTTGGTGCTCCGAACGCGCGAGCGGACACGAGGTGCTTCTCGGCCAGTTGGTGCGCTTCATCCCATTGGCCGAGTGATGCCAACACTCGAGCGGCCGGCGGATGCCAGGCCACGAGCACGGGATTGGTGATGCCCGCGCGCGTCGCGGTCTCGCCGGCCTGTTCGAATTCATCCAGCGCCTCGGCCGACTGGTTGCACATTGAAAAGAGTCGGCCGCGCTCGACGTGGGCTTCGACTCGATCGAGCGGCTGGTCAATCATTTCGGGGTCAAACGTGCCCAATTCGTAAATCGCTTCCTGGGTACGGCCCTGAGCAATGAGCAGATCGATGAGTCCGACGACCGGTCGCGAATTGAACGTGCCGCCAAGTTCGTGATGGCGCAGCAACGCCTCTTCGGACTCACCCAGCGAACCTTGCCACAGCTTCGACAGCACGATCAGGCGCAGCACCTCATCCTCGCTCGTGAGGTCGCCCTGTTCGAGCGCACGCCGCCGTCCGACGTCCAGGATCCGGTCGACCGTGGCGAATTCGTCTGCGCCAAGCAAAATTCGACAGGCCACGGTCTGCATCATCTCGCTCGACAGCTCACCGGCGACCGATTGTTCGGGATCGATGACGGCACTCAACATCCTCGCGACCGACTTGGCCGACAACGTGGGATCGGACTCAAAGTCGTGAATGCTCAAGAACGCGGCCGCCACTTTCGCCACGTTGGACGTGGCGTCGGATTGCGGCAGGAGCTTCTGAATCTTGGTCACGCCGTCACTACGCTGGCTCGGCAGGTTCGCGAGCAGCGTCAATCCCATTTCGAATTCCAATTGCAGTGAGGGGTCTACGCCCTTCGCGTCCGCGGTCAACTGCTGGAGCATGGTGACGGCGTCCGCGCGTAAGTCGGGCCAGCCCCGCAACGAGCGCATAAATTTGACGGCGATTCCGTACACGTCGGTGTTGTGCGGCGCACCCAGGTCGAGGGCGCGCTGCAACGAGGCGACCGAGCTCTTGAGACTTAATTGGGTCTCACAGCGAGCCAGATCAAGCCACATAGAGGGCTCTTGCACGGCTACGGGACCTTCATTGATTGACCGGCGAAGGCACTGGCTCGCGAGTCGGAAGTCGCCGCGCGCAATGAGTGTGCGTCCCGCGCGTGCGAGTCGCCCGGCCAGTTCGGTGTTGCCCGATGGTTCGGACGCTAAGAGATGCTCCACAATGAGCGATTCGTCGGCGCCGGTTTCCGAAAGGTACTCGGCGCATCGCGTGTGCAATTGTGATCGCCGGGCCGGCGAGATGTTTTGCAGCAGGGCCCAGCGCACGATGGGGGCAATAAACACCAAGGGACGAACGCCCTGGAGCAGTTCGGCGCGCGCGGAGACGTCTGAGGCCAACTCGGCCGCCACGGGATCGATGTTGCCGAGGTAGCAGGCGAGACCTAAGTCAGTGCTGTTGCCGTGTATCGCGCAACACTCGAGCAGTTCGGTGGCGGCGACCTGTAACCGCTCGAGACGCACGAGCACGCGCTGGGAGATTCGAGGTACCGGTAGCCGACTGAGTTCTCCGGCCATCGACGCGTTCGGCGAAATGCGCTCGTTGACGCAGGCCTTGGCGAGTTCGACAATGAACTCGGGTCGTCCGCTGGTGGCCTCGTAGGCGGCAGTGACGAACTGCGGGTCGGGCATCTCTTCGAGGTAGCCGGCCAGAATCTGGCGCACACTGTCGGGACTGAGCGGCTTGAGGGCGAAATGTCGTACGTGACGATTCACCAGGAGATGGTCGACGACACGAGAGCCAACTCCGGGAAGACGCGGCGGGGAAGCGAGCAGCAGCCAGATCTGCTGGTCATCAACGCGATGGAACACGTACTGCAGCGTCATCAGGGTGGCGTCGTCCACGAGGTCGGCGTCGTCGATCGCGAGCAGGATCGGCCCGAGGCGTCGCACGGCGATCAGCAGCGCGTAGAAGGCGGCGCCGAGTTGTCCAAAATTCTGCTCGCCGTTCTTGTTGATCAGCGCGCTGACCGCTTCGACACGCTCGGACACCTCTTCGTCGGCGTTGCGCAGCGACGCCACGACTTCAATGAGTCGCAGCAGGGCGCCAAAGGAGGCATGCTGCTCGAGGTCGCCGCCACGAGCGCGAAGGACCAAGCACGACGAACGGTCCGCAATGAGGCAGGCTTCGTTGAGCATGGTCGTCTTGCCCGTGCCCCAACCACCCTCGATGGACAGACATCCGCTATGGGAGGGGACGGTGCGATTGAAGATTGATTCGAACTCCTGAAGGAATTGACTGCGTTCGAAGAGCAGGGACGTGTCGTTGCCACGTGACGAACGAAGCGATGACCACGCTGGGCGCTCGGTCTCGAGTTTCACGGGCATTCCTCTAGCTTTCGACAACACATTCAGTTTCCACACACGTGGAAGTACCAAATATCAGTGCCCTGGACAACTTGAGCGGTGCTCAGTTGCCACCCGTAATGCCTGGTGTTAATGGAATTTTAGGACCACGGGTAGTCAAAATGCAATAGGTCGTGCACTTTCGTGCGCGAAGATGCAGGTTTTTGCGGTACGTGGTCCGGTTTCTCGGTGTTTTCAAAGGACCCTCGTGTGACGGAATTTTGAAAAAATTGCGTCAGCCCTGGCTAACGCTGCCTATTTCCGTCCCTCAGCGCCACCGCAAACTCGAACGGAAGTTCTTTTTAGCGAAAGCCGTTCTGCATGGCGGCTAACTCCGCGCCACCGGGGCAGAGCTTTTCGAAGGGCACGCTGTTGAGTCCCTCTCTCGGCGTGTGGTTCAGTTGGTGCACGTCCTTGGCGGACTCGTCGACGTAGAGCAGTCCCGTCACAATCTCACCCCGACTCTGGCGATCGTGAATATATTGCTCTACCTTCTGGCGATCAGTGGGGTCATAGCCGGCCGGTAACGAACGGAACTGAACCACGCTGCCGTCGTGCATTGCGACCGAGGTGACATCGTCGTCAGGGATGGAGGCGTGAATCTCCTTACGCAGCGGCACGAAGTCGGTGTGCACCTCTTTCACTTCGTGCTCGCGCATGAAGAGGTAACTCTTGGTGGAGCCTTCGTGGTCATTGAACGTGACGCACGGCGAGATGACGTCGATAAGCGCGAGCCCGTTGTGCGCGACGGCCGCCTTGAGAATCGGGACCAACTGCTCCTTGTCGCCCGAGAAACTGCGAGCGAGGAACGTGGCCCCCATGCTGAGACCGAGCAAGATGGGATCGATTGGCGCGATCTCGTTGGGCTCGCCCTTTTTAGCCCGGGTACCAATGTCCGCCGACGCCGACAACTGGCCCTTGGTCAGTCCGTAGACGCCGTTGTTTTCGATCACGTAGACCATCTTGATGTTGCGTCGAATGGCGTGAGCGAGGTGACCCAAGCCAATCGAGAGCGAGTCGCCGTCGCCCGATATGCCGATGTAAGTCAGCTCCCGGTTGGCGGCGTTGGCCCCCGTCGCGATGGTCACCATGCGGCCGTGTGCCGAGTTAAAGCCGTGGGCGCCGCGAACGAAATATGTCGGCGTCTTGGACGAGCACCCAATGCCGCTCAACTTGGCGATCATGTGCGGCGGGGTGGAGAGCTCCCAGAACGCGTGCACGATGGCGGCGGTGACCGAGTCGTGGCCGCACCCGGCGCACAGCGTGGACATCGCGCCTTCGTAGTCACGGATGGTGAGGCCGAGGTCGTTCTTTTGCAGCAGTGCCAGGGGAATGAGTGGCTTGACAATTGAGGGCATGACTAGTTCTCCAACTCAGTGATAACGGCGTTGACAACGAACTTCGCGCTTAGGGGGAAGCCCCCGTAGGCGTTGACCGGGTGCATCTTTTCGATGGCGACGCCCGTCTCGATGGAAATGAGCGATCGCAACTGGGCGTCGCGATTCTGTTCGACGACGAAGCAGTGGTCGTGTTCTTCGACGAAGCGGCGCACCAGTTCGACGAAGGGGAAGCCGCGCACGCGCATGAAGTCCGCCGTGATGCCGACTTCTTCGAGCACGTCGATGGCTTCGCGCACCGCCAGGTCACAGCTGCCCAGCGTGATGATGCCAATCGTGGCGCCGTCGCGGCGCTGGATGACCGGCGCGGGCACGTGGCTCGCCGACGAAGCGTGCTTCGCCTTTAATCGGTCGACCACCTGCTGGTAGGCGTCGGGAAGTTCCGTGTACCGTCCGAATTTGTCGTGACCGGAACCGCGAATGAAATACGCGCCCTTGGAATCTGAACCGGGCAGGGTCCTGGGGGTCACGGACTCCTCGTCGGCGTCGGCGTAGCGGTAGAACTCCTTGATGCCCGCGAGGTCAACGTCGCTTAAGACCCGTCCCCGGTCCGGGACGTACGCGTCATTCCAGGTCAGTTGGGGTACGACCCAGTCGTTCATACCGATGTCGAGGTCGGACATCAAGAAAATTGGCGTTTGGAAGTGTTCGGCGAGATCGAAGGAGGCCACGGCGAACTCGAAGCACTCGGCCGGGTTCGCCGGGAACAGCAGAATGTGCTTCGTGTCGCCGTGCGACGCGTAGGCGCAGAGCATGATGTCGGCTTGCTGGGTGCGAGTGGGCATGCCGGTCGAGGGTCCGGCGCGCTGCACGTCGATGATGACCGCAGGAATCTCCGTGTAGTAGGCAAAACCGAGCAGC
>Ga0182024_10021726_pt1 | contig 11625 bp, 13 predicted proteins | sample P32metaG_FD_120480 | JGI IMG/M metagenome (GOLD analysis project Ga0182024, IMG submission 120480) | Permafrost microbial communities from Stordalen Mire, Sweden - P3-2 metaG (Illumina Assembly) | ecosystem: Environmental > Terrestrial > Soil > Wetlands > Permafrost | place: Sweden: Stordalen... | reverse complement strand
CACTATGTACCCTTCCGGACTATGTCTTGAAAGAGCATGTTCAGCCAAGTATTTCCAACAAATGTGCAGAGCATCCCACGACATAATACTTACCCTTTTCACGAGGCATGTTCAGGGGGAGGGGCCCGCCGTGGAGTATGGTATCGGCAACCACGTAGTTCTGTCGTACACACCCGAAGGCCCGCCTGCGGCCATATATAAGGAGAAGGCACAGGCGAAGACGTTGTTTCCGCATGGAACACCGATGCGCTGTAAACTTGGTGTCCGAGCATTGGGCTTCCTGAGCGGTCTTTAGCCGGGATCGGACTATGTCTTGTAATGCTGGGGCCTTTGCACGCCGCGATCTGATTCTTTCCGATCGAATCCGCAACATCCCCTTCATTACGAGACATAGTCCGGAAGGGTACATAGTGTCGACTATGTCTCCGGAGACATAGCAGGCACACCTACGGAACGGAAATGCTTCGTGCCGGCGTTGGCTTCGCCGCGGTCATGAAACTGCTCGGCCACACCGATCCGGGCATGACCATGCACTATCTGGATGTGACCTTGACCGATCTGCAACGGGAGTTTGAACTGGCTCGCTCCAAGCCAAGGCACCTGGCTCCCCAGCCCAAAACCTCACCCGCGCCTCTACGCGCAGGTCACGACGGGCTCATCGACTCCTTGCTCGCCGCTCAACATGTCATGGAGATGTTCCGCCGTTCCCTCCCAAACGGTAGTGCTCGCAATCGGCTTCTCAGGCTCTCAAAACGGCTCATCAAGATCCTCGCCGAGATAAGAAAACTCGAGACCACCTGAATGAAAATGGGCACCGATTGGCCGGTTAACAGACCAACTCGCGTTTCCAGTATCCACATCTTGGAAACGTGCCTCGGCGATAATGCATCAAACGAACGCAAAAGCAATCGCGATCTTGGGAAACCGGCTGGGTCAAGGTAAGCGTCCGCGCCGGTGTTGAGACAGAAAGATCACGAGTTCGTCCCAAACCGTATGCTTCCGTCAGCCGCTATGGGCCACGCCGGGTTCCAGGCTATCTCCCACGCAAAGCCGTCTGGGTCGGCGAAATAGCCGGAGTAGCCGCCCCAGGAAGCTTCTTTGGCCGGTTTGAGAATCGCGGCTCCCGCCCCGGCTGCTCGCTCTATAAGTGGATCCACTTCGCCTTTGCTCCGCACATTGTAACCAAGCGCCATCGGCGCGCGTCCGAATGTTCTTGCATCCGCCTCAAAATCCGCGGCCAGATCGTCGCGAAGGAACAGGGCAAAGACCATCCCTCCTGTCTGAAAGAAAACGATCTGCTGGTTTTCAAATACCGGCTTCCAGCCGAGCCCCTGAACATAGAACTGCTTGGAAACCGCCAAGTCTTTCACCCCAAGGGTAACGATGCTAATTCGTTGGTCCATCCTTTGAGAGCCTCCTCTAAAGCGAGTGAACAGTAGTGTCGCCGCACCGCCTCCGAACACTTCACGCCGAGTCAACATGGATGCAGATTCGCAGGAGCAGCATCGCGCAGTCTTGAACAAATCGGACATGACCGATTTCTCCGCGCTCCTCAGACTCTAACCAATTCCGATAACTGTAGCGTGCTCCGCGCCGAATGCAGCAACTTTGCAGGCGGTATGCCTGAGAACCGCTGCATCTCCCGGCTCATATGAGCCTGGTCCGCATATTCCGCCTCTGCAGCTATCCTTGCCAGGTCTCCCTGAACGCCTCCGTGATTCGCGAGTGCCAGCGAGCGATGGAAACGAAGGATTGATTGGAACAGCTTTGGGCCGTAACCGACAGCCGCAGTGAACCGGCGCTGCAACTGTCTGTTGCCAAGATGCAGCGTTCGACCGAGTTCTTCAATCCGTCCACGCGGATGCCGGGCGATCCATCGAATGGCGGCTACGACGGCCCAGTCCACCGGGAGCGCGCCAGCCGTACGCTTGGCCAGAACCCGCGCCATGGCGGATGTTCGCTGCCCAATATTCCACTCCGGGGAGAATGTCGAGAGCCGAGCTGCTTCCTGCTTGCTCCAGATCTCGTCGAGCGGCACGACCGCATTCAGGAGTTCCGATGCGGGTAGTCCCAAAAGGCTCGACGCCACGCCAGGATGAAACCGTGCGCCGGTAATCGTTGTGCCCGAAGCGAAGCTCGCCGTGAACGGTTTGGTCCATGGACCGGCGAGCATAGGAACATCGTTCACGACGAGAATGTCAATGCAACCGTCGGGCAGGATCCGCTGCTGACATGGCTGGGCCGCTCGCTCCAGTCATACTTGAGACAAAGCGGCGAATTAACAGTTGGCACGATGTTCCCAATGATGAGAATTACCGCGCGACATGGGATAGTCCCATTCGGTCGAAAAACCGTTGAATTGAAAGAGGAAGGCAATGCGTTTGAGCTCGCGGTCGAAGGGAAGAAATGGGTGCAGCGGAATCTCACGACCGGCGAAGCGATCACCCTTTCGCTCCCATGGGAAGTGGACTTCAACGAGTGGCGCGACAGAAGATTCGATGGATTGCGACCGCCGTGTTTCCCGCTTCAGGTTGGCGGGAAGCACGATGGCGCGGCAGTCTTACAACGAGCAATCGTCGTAGACATAGTTAGCTGCGGCGGGAAACGCGGAACTTTCCACGCCATTCGACATTGCTGCGCACCCGGGGATCCGTTCCGGGCTCCGTCCGGACTTCATCTTTCTGGACCCGGACATATCATCAATTGCGTCTGGGCCTCAGCTATTACTCGACCTCGCCTTCCAGAAAATCTCCAACGAGGTTTCGAGCCAGCCTGACTGGCAGACTCTCAGCGCGCGGGCTGGCAGGTCCACTTTCGCGATTTACGGCTACCCGGCTGGAATGACCTTGCGACGCAGCAAAGGCGTTGGATACCGGAGGATTATGCAGGTGATCCGGGCGGCTCCAGACGAACGGGTCTTCTACAACTTGAAGTCTTTGCATTTTGAGAAATTGAAAGGCAATCGAAGCTCCCAGCATTCGATGAGGCTGAACAAACAGTGGCGGCTCATCATCGAGTTTGAAGGGGTGGCTCGGTGTTGCCAACCCACGCGAGGAGAGTCGCCGACTGCAAATTTCTGGATGATTGCACAAAAAATATATGCGCACCCACCACAGGGCAATCCCTTTGGGCAGAGGTCGTTGCGACAGAGGTCGTGGGCACAATAACGGTTACGATTCGTGCCTTAAAGCGCCAAAAGGAGGCATCCGTGACGCCTATTTCTGTCACGGCAGCGGTCAACGAACCGATAGGATTGCCAATGGAAAAGCTGGCCTCAGTCAAGTAGTCCTCACGTTCTGTCGTCTCTGCGTATCTCGGAACGTACCAGCTCTTCGCATCCCGCAGGACGATCTCCGGTGAACTGCGGTACTCGGTGATCGTTCCGACCCCGCAGATCTTTCCCGCTTCCGGCACTTTAACCGCAGAGAAGCTGACGCTGGTGATTGACGCCGGCACAATCATTCACCCGGATGGCGCCGAAGCCCAGTGGAGGGCGGCGCGTTGTGGGGATTGAGCATGGCGCTGCACGAGGGATCGGAGTTCGTGAACGGCCAACCGAAAGATGCCAACCTTGACACCTATCGCTTGCTGCGCATGGGAGACACACCCGAAGTCGAGGTCGAGTTTCTCCCCAGTACGGAAGCGCCCGTTGGGCTTGGTGAGGTTTCTAATCCGCCTGAACTTTGAACTCTTTCACGTGATCAATTCAAAGCGGTAAGAATCGGGGAGGCTCATCTATGGGTGGGCCAAGCAGACCCTTGGCTCTAATCGCAAAAAATAGAGGGGACTAATCCGGACCTTGCACCTAGAGATTAAGAACGCGCTCATCGCCATATTTTCGTCGGACCGCAGGCGCGTCAGCGTCGGTGCAAAAATCCCCATAACGCCGATTGAAGAATCCGCCACCCATTGAGGGTGAGCAGTCGTCCCAATTTTTTTAATCAGATGAAGGCCAGTCACGCCACCCATTTCCAGCTGGCACATCGTTCGCACCCAGCGAAAAGTCTACGAGGCAGCGCGACGCGGTCATGGCTCGAACGATCTCGCTACAGCAAGGTCGCTCGATGGTGAAATTGTGACAGGGCGAGGCGGAAAATGGCTCGATTTGACGCAATACTCGTCAGTGAAGATGACCCTCAACCGCAATTAGACCGCAGCCTAATCGACCCATCGAGGAGGACCAACGAATCCTCCTCGGGTGAGGTTTACGCTTGCCAATGCAAGCCAGAATGCGCATCACTGGAGCTTTGCTTGATGGGTTTGGTTGGGAGGGTGTAGTACGACTGCCTGATAGAAAGGAAATAACTTTGGTCCCGGAGCCGGGAGGCGGTCGCTGTTGGATTGATATCGGGTTGCTGCTGCTAGTTAGGTTTTTGTAACCTCCTTGTCTTCCTCGACGCGATAAAAGGCTTTGAGCGCGCCCAGTCGCCTAGTTGATGGTGAGCGCATGGGTGCGGGCAGGGTGATATCGTTGAGGGCGCAGTTCTGCGCTCGGATGTAAAGCTTGCGCACCCGGCTTGCCTTTGGTCTAGAGCTCGTCGTTGGGCCGTTCGCGGCGCCGCCAAGGTGCTGGGGCGAAGCCCCTTTGGCTTTGCCGAGCAAGTGGTGGAAAGTTTCGTTCGCGGGGACGACCTGCTTCACCTGACCGCGTGCATCCGGCATCCTGTATTGGTTTGGAGCCGTAAGAAGCAGGACTGGGTGAACTACTCTGGTCACAATCCAAAGCTGTTGAAGTGGAACACTTCCTCGCACTATATCGAGGAGGTTCTGGCCGATGAACTCCGGCATATCCCTGACGCATTAGTGATTCCGTGCGGTTGCTCGTTGACTTTCCCTTGTTTGCGTATCGTACGGTACGTTTTCTTCACGGCGGTTCTCCCTTCAAGGTTTGGCAACCCGATTCTAAGGAATCAGGCTGAACCGCCGCTCAACTATCAACTATGGCCGGGACATCCTCAATTTTTTTCGCGACGGTCGCGTGCTGAACTATTGGAAGGGTTACATTTCATCCTCCGCGAGTGTTTTTTTGCAGATTTCGGCGCTGGAAGGGGATAGCATTCTGAAGCTGTCTTATCGAAAAGATCGCCGAAGGGTTGGCGAAATGATGGATATGCAAATTCGTCATTGATCGGACATTTTTCCAGGATGAAGCTAATCACTTGCGCGCGTTCGAAGTTGTCCGCGCGGTTGTAGATTTCGCGGATACGGGCTGCAATGTCGAGAAATCTTTCGGGGGTAAGATTATCATTCTGGGTTATGAGCGATTGTTTTTGGGAAAGAACTTCCTGGAGGGCTTTTTTTTGCAAGTCCCATTCCTCCGTTCGAATTTTCCAGATTCCCTCGTCAATTATTCCATCCATCTTGTCGTCATACGCCTTGCTCATCCGGGTATCGAGCACTGCGATACGTTGCTTAAGCATGCTGATGTCGTTCTGCCGCCTGGCATCGGCAGTGTCGGTCTGGTCTCCAACCATGTCTGCAAGTGCGATTGCCAATTCCTTTGACAATTTAATTCCAGAGATTATCTCGCCGAGGAAATCAGAGATTTCCTCTTCGGTGAAATACCTCATCGGATGTCGGCCACGTCCACCTGTGCAGTGGTAGTAAATGTTGTGATCTTTGTGCTTTTCCGCCGTGATGGCACATTCACATTGCGCACAGCTGAGCGCTTCTTTGAACGCAAAGTTGTGGACGCAGGCTTTGTTTTTACTACCGCAGGCAAGGATTGCTTGAACGCGGTAGAAAGTTGCATCGTCAATGAGGTGCGGATGGACGCCCGTGTATTCAACTCCATTCCATGAAAAGTATCCGATGTAAAATCGGGAAGCGAGAACATTGTGCGCGGTATTCTTCTTGAGAAGCACACCGGTCTGCTTGTGCAGGCGTTTTCTCGCTTCTTCTACGTTGCAACGGTCTTTTAGTACAATCACAAACAGTTTTCGAACGATTTCTCCGTTGACTTTGTGAATGTTAATTGTGTGATTTGTCCGGTCGTGCTCATACCCGTAAGGAGCATGCCCAGGATATTGCCCACTCTTTGCTTTCTGAAGTACTCCCTTCATTGATTCTTCGGCAAGATTCATTGTGTAATGGGTGGCCATTAACGCAAAAAATGCTTGGACCAACCAATCTTGAGATTTTGTTTCTTTGCTGACTATCTGCCCTTCTTTAAGGAGGTGAATATTAACTCCACGGCTCCGCGCAAGGTCTTGAATAAGGGTGAAATCATTCAGGTTTCGGAGAATTCTATCTGTTTTTTCTGCGAGAATGTCAGTGATATCCGGATTCGCAAGCACATACGCAATCATCTCTTCAAAATGTGTACGTCCCTGCTTTGAGGCGCTTTCAACGTAAACAAATTCCTTGCCAATTATCATTCGGTTGACATGTGCATAATTTCGCAGTTCATCGGTCTGGACATCGAGGGAGTATCCTTCCTTCTGTTCCCGCGTGGAAACTCGTGCATTGATGACACATTTTCGTACTTTTTCCATAAAAACCTCCAGATTGTTTTCGTGAGTTAAATTTGGATTAGATTGATGAGGTCTTAACTCTTGCCATAGCCTTCGTTGATGGTCATGATTTCGGTCTTTTGTTAAATCGTTATTGGCATTAACCGTCTAGACTTGGGCGGGCGCGCTGATACCAGTGATTGGCTTACGGATGAAGCATGCGGCAAGACTTTGGTCGAATAGCCTTAGCCTCCTTTATGGCTTTATGGCCCCGTTTTAGATTTTTGTTAAAGGTTTCTGTTATTAACCGTCGAGATTTAGGCGGTCGGGGATATCCCTTCGGAATTGCTATGGATTTTCAAATTTTATCGGCCTGCGCGTTGTCGAGACGGGAGAGCAAAGTGAAGAATTCTAAAAGGTTTCCGAGCTCCTGGGAGCCGTCCATCCTAGGCACAACCACCCGAGAAGCGTGATTAGTTTTTTGTTTTTCCTTCATACGGGTTCTGGCCTTTCAAATGAGGCTCGCCACGAGCAGGCTTTTTGCGTATCATGAACAGTGTGAACTGTTCGTGATGCACTATAGACAGTATGCACCATGAGGAATGCATGATGAGGATCAATGAGAACAAAAGTGACGAGAGAGACATTACTAATGTAATGAAGAGGGCGAGGGAAAATGCGAAAGTAGTTCGACAGGCTCAAAGATTGCAGGCTGATGGGTTTCGCATTCGAGAATTGCGAGAAATTCTCCAAATGACCCAGGAGGATTTTGCGGAGCAGTGTGGTGTCCGCCGTAATGCAGTGCTGCAGTGGGAAAGCGGAAAATTCAATCCCTCAGCGAAAGTATGGCGGAGAATGGCCAAATTAGCCGGTAGAGTGGCGCCTCAAACGGCTTTTTGGTTCTGGGAAATGGCCGGAATTGATCGAGAAGCACTTGAAGATCTCGTGCCTGAATTCGAGAGGATGGCCCGCGAAGGAGAAAACCGTGTCCTTGAGAAGATGGAAGCATCAACAGGCGATTCGGCACTTGTGCCGATCATGCGAACGCCTGTATTTTCCGACCAGACTGTAGCGGTTCCGACCGAGAATATCGAAGACTATCTATCTTTTCCCAGGCAACTGATACAAGCTGCAGGGCGCGTCTATGCTCTGCGCGTAACTAAAGAATTTGTTCGTCCAATTTTCAGTGAGGGCGATCTGCTGGTGATCGACCCTTCCGGTCAGGGGTTCGTGGATTTCGAGAACAAACTAGTAGCCATACGGTACGTCCCTGACAGCGAAACCAGAAACCTAGCAGATCGGAGCAGTCATGGACAGCCTCTTCGGGATTATATGTATGGCAAATGGCCGTATCTTCCGGAGGGCATATACGTCGGTTGGCTGCACACGGACCCACCTGTAAGAGGAGCAACGACGAGGCAAATGAACCTTAATTCTGCCAAAATCGTCTCAGAGCAGCCTGTGCAACCAGGGCTTGAGTTCACAGTTCCTGTCGCATGGGTGACCGAACTTCGCTCGGGAGAAAAAAACAGTCTTAGCCAGTCGGAAACAACCATGATCGGACGCGTCGTCTGTTGGATCGCGGGGAACCGCAGTTTTATGAGCGATACGGCCACCAAGCAGTCGTTTGAATTCTGAAGCCACGAGGGAGCGTAGGGAGGACTTCCAAAATCTCAACACGAAGTGATGGAAATTATGAGCATCGAGTTGTCAGATCTCCTCCCATGAAAAGGGAGTCGATTTTTGGTATAGAGAATTGAAGGCTAAGTTTTCCGCGCCTGTTGCGACTCTTTATTTTTCACAGGGACGCGCGGGAAATGCGATTTGGAGTAATGAAGCAAAATGGATCGGGCGGGTGGTTTGCTGGATGGCGTGGCCTGAAAGCTGATGGCCCAGGCCAGGGCAACGGAAAATACGGAGGTGCCAGATGACGATACGAACTGCGATATTATTAGTGCGCGTTTCCTCTCGCGAACAAGATGAGGAAGGTTATTCTCTCTCGGCGCAGGAGAGATCACTTCGAGAGTACGCAGACAAACATGGCTTCAAAATTATCAGAGTATTCAGTTTAATTGAATCAGCTTCAAAAGCAGCGAGAAAGCAATTTCAAGAAGCAGTGGCTTTTTTGAAGCACAACAAATCTTGTCAAATTCTGATTGTCGAGAAGACTGACCGTCTCTATCGGAATCCAAAAGACCCTGTGACAATTCAAGATCTTGATATTGAGACTCATTTTGTCAAGGAAGGCGTAATTCTTTCGAAACATTCAAAATCGCATGACGTGTTAATGCATGATATTCGTGTTGCCTTAGCGCGCAATTATTCTAAAAATCTGAGCGAAGAGGTAATAAAAGGGATGACGGAAAAGGCGGAACAGGGAATTTATCCAGGTAATCCGCCTTTTGGATATATTCATGACAAGATTCACCGCACAATTGCGATTCATTCCGTCAAGTCGAATTACGCTAAACGTGCATATGAACTCTTCGCCACCGGACAGTACTCCGTTCCGACTCTCCGCAAACTGTTGGTCCAGGAAACCGGCATAAAAGTCTCGAAATCGAATCTCCATCGTATCCTGACCAATACTTTTTATATTGGAAAATTTCCTTGGCGCGGGAAAATCTACGATGGCAAACATCCACTCTTTATAGAGCACTCCCTGTTTCTCAGGGTGCAGGCCATATTGAAAGGGAATAATCCCCCCAGGGCAACATATGGAGAAGTTGACATTCCCTTTCGCGGGCTCGTTGAATGCGGGATTTGCGGGTGCGATATAACCGGCAGCCGAAAAAAGGAAATATACGTGTATTATCACTGCACGCATGGGCGCGGACCGTGCCTTCTGCCGCGCTTTACTGATCAAAAAGTTGCCAGCCTGTTTGGTGCAGCGGTCAGCCATTTGCATATCCCACGCGATGTCGCTCACACCATCAAAGTGTCCGTTCAGGCCGTTCACGATGAGATTCTTGGTAAAGCCCAGCAGGAGCGGACTGCTGCCACCGAAGACTTGGCGGAGATTCAAAAACGGCAGTTGGTCGCTTACAACGAAAAGAGCGCCGGCACCATACCCATGGAACTTTGGAAGGCGATACAGGATGATTTGATTCGTCAGGAGATAGAGGTCAGGGCACGCTTGGAGGAGATGGCCGACCCAAAAATCAGCGATCGGATGCTGGAACTCACGAGAACTTTAGAACTTTGCCAAACTATTGATTCGCAATATCTTTGCGGAAATATGCACGAAAAGGCCGATTTACTCAAAAAGGTACTTTCGAACTCAAAAATAGACGGCGTAAGTCTTTGTGTTTCATGGAGAAAGCCCTTCGACTTTATAGGCAAATGGGCTAAAAACGAAATATGGTCGGGGAGAGAGGATTCGAACCTCCGACCCCCTGGTCCCGAACTGAAAGAAAGTAAAATCCTAAGTGCTTCAATTGGTGCCGCTTAGGGGCTTAGATACCAAACTTTCTCTCGCCCTCAATTGTCCCGAGTGTACCGAGTCAATTTGGCCGTTTCCGATTGATGCATGAGGGCAGTAAACAGGCAAAGAGATTCGCCTTAATTCGCCTGTCATGCTGGCATGTTTCCGACTCCCTCAGGCCGCAAGACCTTCGTGATCACCTGCAAGAAATGCCGCCGCGATGTGCCATCTGGCCGGGACGAATTTCCGTTTCAATCCATCACCGTTGAGTGCCCCCTGTGCGGCGAACTGCGTCGGTACCTTCCATCTGAGGTCTTCCTCGGGCGACCTGACCAACTCGTCACTCGCCAACAGCGGCCGGGAGGCCAGTAGTGTTTGACCCGAACGCCCACATGCCTTGAATCAACCGGGGGATGGTCTACTTGGGCGCGTGCTCGATAGCCGGACTCAGACTCGCGAAGGAGCGACAGGTGAACACGCGGGTGATTCCCACGCATACCGCGATAGAGGAGTCAGTGGTCCTTTGTGCCAGATTCCATCTACTTCGGTCATGTAGACGCTGATTCTAGCGCAAAAAAGGAATCTCTGGGTCTTTTGCGCTCTAACAATATGGGAATTACGTCTTGGCTGTTGGCGGCCCTTAATGAAGGTATGTGGCGTTATACGTTTCGAAGGTTTAACTGCGGTTGGGGTCCGCGTTCTGCGCGAATTCGAACACCAAGAGATTCCCGGTATTCGCTTCAGATTCGGCCCGTCACCCGGCATAGCGGTCGTCCGTTGGGATTCGTTTGTGCGGCTGGCGGTAGTTTCACGTATGGCCGCGCTGGTAGCTTCTAATCAAGACGATCCTGAACAATCAAGATTTTTGCCGCCCGATTCGGATTGATTAAATAAAGCCATTGCCGCTGAACTTCCGATGATCCTAGACAAGATCGTGCGTTAATCTGTCAGGCATGTGTGGCCGATACGGACGCAGAGCAGACAAGCAGGCATTGCAGAATGGATGCAAACGCACAACACAAGTGTGTTCGATGACTCGTACTACGCTCCCTCATTCAATGTCGCGCCCCAGAGCTTGCAACCCGTGGTGAGACTGGACAGCGAGAGCGGCCAAAGAGAGTTGACCATCATGCGTTGGGGTCTCGTTCCTTTCTGGGCGAAGGACGGGAAGGCATCATTCAGCACGATTAACGCAAAGTCTGAGACTGTCGCAACGAGTCCTGCATTCCGCGAGGCATGGAAAACCCGTCACTGCCTTGTTCCTGCTGATTGGTTCTATGAATGGCAGAAACTGGACGAGAAGACAAAGCAACCTTACGCCATTGCGATGAAAAGCGACGGCATGTTCGCGTTCGCTGGCTTATGGGAAAAGTGGAAAGACAAGACGACCGGGCAAGTGCTGCGAACATACACCATTCTGACCACCGACCCGAACGAACTCATGGCGTCGATACACAATCGAATGCCGGTGATCGTGGCACCCAAAGACTACGGACGATGGTTGGACCATGGAGAACCGTCACACTTGCCAGTTGATCTGCTCAGGCCGTACCCGTTGAGGAGATGACTGCCTGGAAGGTGAGCCCCGCTGTCGGGAATGTGCGGAACAATTCGGCCGCATTATGCCAGCCTCTTGGAAGCCAGTAGCCATTCCCGCACGGAGGAGGGTCCCACAGTGTGACGGGGTATACTTGTGGTCTGTTTCGCGGTTTCCCACGCGTTACGCTGTAATCGAACGAAGCGTCGAAT
>Ga0182024_10021725_pt1 | contig 11625 bp, 9 predicted proteins | sample P32metaG_FD_120480 | JGI IMG/M metagenome (GOLD analysis project Ga0182024, IMG submission 120480) | Permafrost microbial communities from Stordalen Mire, Sweden - P3-2 metaG (Illumina Assembly) | ecosystem: Environmental > Terrestrial > Soil > Wetlands > Permafrost | place: Sweden: Stordalen... | reverse complement strand
TGACCCAAGCCTCCGTGTCAATGCGGAACAGAAGAAACAGGTGTCTGTGGTGCTGGCGGTGGAATCCGATCAGCGCACCGCGGACGTCATGCGCAATATTCTGGGGCAGGACGGTTACACCGTAATCGTCGTGCCTACCGCCCAGGAAGCCTTGGAAGTTCTGCGCACCACCGTTCCGGTTTGCTTCATTGCGGAAGTAGAAGGCACGGACATGAGCGGCCACGACCTCTGCCTGATCATCAAACGCAACGATCGCTTGCAGCGCGTCCCGGTAATTTTGCTCACACGCGCGGCGCAACCCGCCGACTATGCAGCCAGCCACCAGCTAGGCGCCGTAGTCTGCATGGCCAAGCCCTTCAAGCCCGAACGCCTGCTGCACGTAGTCCGCTTGGTTGCCCCGCCGCCGCAAATCAAGAGCGCCTACGGCAACCGTGTCTCCAGCGGCTCGATCGAACGCACCCTCTAACCGCCGCCTTAGAATCAGCCGGGTCGCCAAATCATTTTCTCGGCGCACGCTGGGCCGTCGGTGCGGGTGTCTGCGGCACGGCCGCAGCCTGCTGCTTGCGCAGAAAATCGCGGTGGAACAATGCGTGGGCACGTACGTTTGCATAGCCCAGCGGCGCTTCGACCTTGGCCACCTGCCCTGCGTCCGAAGAAAACCACCGCATGCAGATCTCCAGCTCCACAGCATGATTGTCCGCAAACTCGTCCGGCATCACGCTTGGCAAAATAATTTCGGCGTCAACTCCGTTTGCCGCAGCTTCCTTGAACGCAGGATGAACGGCGGCGGTCACATCCTGGCGTTTCACCAGCGGAAGTTCTCCAACGAGCTGCGCGATTTCGCGATACTGCTTGGTGCGCGACTCCTCATCTGGGATCACAAATTCTTCGAGGCCGATCAACCGTTTCACTAGCGCCATATTTTCCGGATGCGCCAGTACTGCTTGAATCTGCGGGTCGGGATTCGCGATCAGCTGCAACAACACCGCTCTTTGCTGCGACCACAGCGTCGGATACTGCTCGTCCGTTTCCGGATAGCTAAAAAGATTTCCCTTCAGGTCTGCCAGACGAATCCATTGCGACTCGAACGCGGCTCCCGCTCCCAACAGCGTGACTTCCACGTCGTTCGGGCGGTTGCGCCGGAAACAATCCACGGCCAGCAACATGATGTCGGCGTGAAAGAATTTCATGCGCCGCCAAACCAAACCGATGCGCCCCATGGCTTGGTCGCGCGCCATCGCGTACCCGGATGCCGTGTCGTTGTTCGACATCGCTCCGCCGAACAACGCGGGAAACGCTCCGGTAAGAAATTGCGCCACCGGCCCCATCAAATTTGCCGCGTGCTCCGAAAGATCTCCGGGAACTTCGGCCGCCTCAGGCTGAAAAAATCCAGCGGCCAGCGACTGCCCCGGTTTCGCGCGCGCGGGATAGTGCGCTCCCGGCTCGGATGTCTGGCTCTGCAGCGCATCGAAATCGAGGACTTCGCTGTCGGCATAAATCGGCGGGATGCCGTATTCATACGTCTCCATCTGCAAATTCGAAAGCGAGTTGAAACGTTCCTGCACGCTGATCAGCGCGTCTCCCAACGCAGGACGCCCGCTCGAGCCGTCGCCAGGAAGCGCATGCAGTACGCGCCAGTGATCGTCCATATTTTCGTTGCGCGATTCGCAATAAGCGTCGCCTGCGAACGCTACATATGCGCCATCGGGAAACATTTGCAGCAACTCGTCGCGCAGAGATTTATCCTCCAGCGCGAAAAACGCCCAAGGACGCAACCACGTTCGCTGAAACGTGATGAGATTCATGTTGGAATCTCCGCCTTCAGTGACCGGCCCGCCCTGCGATTGCGAAAGACGCGCGAGCCGCTCGTACTGCTGCGAACCCGGCGCCACCGGCGAGCCAATTTTATCCGCGGCATGCGGATACGCTGCGCGCAACCGCGCCTGATGCACCTCGAGATTCCACTGCAAGTACGGATACTCGTGCATCTCGTTGGCCCACGGCGGAGTCTTCAGCTCCAGCCCGCCAACAATCGTGATCACTTCCTGACCATTCGGCACGCGAAGCCGCGTCTGCGTCGAAGGCACGGTCACGTTTTCCGCCGCGACAAAATCTTCCTCAGTCAGCAACGACCCGCAGAAATTGCATTGGAGCTGCGACTCTTCGTCTTTCGTAGCGCCGGGCTTTAGCCCGGCATCTTGGTTTTGCTTTGAACTTGCCGCCGAGCTCGAGGACGCGTCCCTAAAGGGCGGCGGTACGGAACCCGAGCTGGCGCTACTATCCCCGTTCCCCGCGGTTTTGACTGGGTCTTTAACGCTGTCATCCCGAACAGAGTAAGGGACCTGCTTCTGGTTTTCGTTTTCCGTGGCGCCGTTAACCGGTGTCTCCGCGCTGCACTCCGGACAAACGTAAACATCTTGCCCAACGCGCACTTCCCTGGCGCCAATTTCCGTCTCCGGGTGAAATCCAAACCGCTGCCCATCGACAACAAATCTCACATACGCGCCAACTTTGCCATCAGTCCAAAGCTGAAACGCCTCATCGACAATCAAATTGCCCACACGATTGTTGCGCTCCACGAGCGCTGCCACCTCGGTAGCAGCTTTCGCCGCTGCCACATCCTCTTCCGCCTGTGCCGACGAAGGAAAGAACCGCACACGCGGCACGTCCTGCGAAAGCACGGACACCAGCGACAACCCAAACGCCTGATAAATATTGGTGACAAATTCGTAGCGCGGCAAATCTTCAATCGACGAGCCGTCCGCCAATTTCTGCTCGAACGGCAAGTGCCAGTTCTGATCCCGCTCGTTCCACCACAAATACTGCAACCCGCGCCAGAATTGGTGCGCCTGCTTGATGCGCCGCACTTCCTGCCGCCGCGTCGATTCCGATTCCGTCGAGAATTGGTAAACCAGCCGCCGCAGCGCTTCCTGCAACTTGTCCGGCAATTGCTCGTTGTTCGCCCCCAACGAACTCGCGCCGACACTGGCTCCAGGGGTAGAGTCGCTTCCGTGGTCCCTCATTACTCGCGCAGTATTCGCAGGCCCTTCAACCGGCACGATTCCTGCATCGGCGGCCGTAAATTCCTTCTGGCTAGACATAATTATTTTTCACCTTGTAAAAAGGTCTACGGGGGGATACCGAGGGTGCGCTACTTCTTACAATCTTTCGCGAATTGATCGCGCAGAAAGCTCACCAAGTCGCGATGATCAGCAAAAACATGCGTCTCCGGACGCGGCGCATACGCGCTCGACGGATACTCACCAGGTGTTCGCACTTGTAGGGGCGCAGTCTGCTGCACCCGCTGCAGCGCATCCGACCCAGCAGGCACGCCGCCAGCTTCCCGATGCACGTGCGCGACAAACCCCCGTTGCGCGCGCCCAGAATGCGCCGATACCATTTCAGCCGCTTCAATTTCCACGCGATGGATCGGTCCGGCTCCGGCACCATGCGAAGCCTCACCGAAACTCCCATCATCATCTCCGCTGTCTGCGTCGGTTTGCGAATCTGCGGAGTCAGCCAAGACGCCATGCGCGTCCTGCTCGAGTTCCGCTAGCGCCTCCTCGGCCGCGCGCGCCGCTTCCAACGCTTGCCCCGCAATCGGATTGATGTGGTAACGCCCTCGAATGAACGGCATGTTCCCTCCCGTTTTGTAAATGTGAAATGGATTGCAAAAGTAATCCGCAGCGAATCGCGCGGTGTATAGCGGCCACTAGCCGCGAATCTAATTTGTACGTTTGCTAAGGACTTTGACTTTGTAGCGGCCGCCTTCAGGCGGGCGTCTTTTGTCGTATCGTGAGCAAATCGCCGGCCTGAAGGCCGCCGCTACAAATGCGAATGCGATGTGGTCGGTTCGCCGAGAAGACCGTCGCTGACAGCCTGTCCGCCCAGGGGGTTAGCTTTTTGTTTCGCAGAATCGATCTCAAGCATCCGATAAATCTGATGCCAGGACCGCCGGCGCATCGGCGCAACCGTGTTCGGGCCTCGCATCTTTGCATTCGTTGAGCCGGCAGCTGGCGTTTGCGCGTTAGTCGACGCTTCACTCTGAATTCGCGATGACCTACCAGGAAGATCGGGTGGGCTGTTCCCTATCGCCACCGAATCCGGCACAGTAATCGGCGGAACGCCCGCAATCCCCAGGATCGAATGGAGCAACGCACGATTCTCCGCGCGCAGCCGCACCACTTCCGCTTCAAGCGCCCGCGTGTACCGCGTCGCCGTAATTCGCCGCCACATTTTACCGAGCGATATCATGATCATTTCCAGCGTTAAATTGCCGTTTCTATGAATTTATTGAGTAGTTATAATCCGGATGGTAATATCCACGCAGGTTAATAAGCCGGAGGCCAGACAATGCAACCGCTAGAGGATGTCCTCATTGAATCGAACGGGCCGCGTGTCGCGGAATCTGACTATTTCAGTCGGCCACCGCAGCGATCATATCAATTTATCGGAGCAACGATCTCTATGCTCATGGCTATCGCTGTAGGTTCTAGCATCCTCTTGCGTCATTGGAATGAATTGCACACAATGGCGATTTTCTTCATGGGAGCTGCTGCAACCTACATAGTTATCTTGTGGATACGCGCATATCAGATTTTCGAAAGGCTTCACGAAATGCATTCTCAAGCCAAGCTCGACCCTTCTTTTGCACGTTCTCCGTCGGCCAAGGTTTTTAAAAGTGCCGGAGACTTGATGACAGCCGTTCTGTTCGGCGCGTTCGCGGCCGCCGTGTATTTCTTTTTCGCGCTCGGCGCCGCTCTCAGTCATCGCGCCACATTCTAACATCCAATTACGCTCATCTGTGGCGAGGGCGATGCAGGAATGATACCGGCCGTGCCCCGCGCTTCTCTTCGATTTGACATTTGCGAATTTGCATGGCGCGGCCGAAGGGATCAGCAGACGTGATGCGCTCGGCAATCCGCTGTTCGACGGGCGGTCGTGTTTGCCACGAACGACCCGTGCCATAACGCGACTTCAGCCCGTAGCGCGCAGCATCAGCAGGATCGTCGCCGTCCATCTTTTCGATGTCTTCCACGCGAGCAGGGTCGCGCACCAGATTCGGTATCGTGCGAATCAGCTCGACGCAATTCTCAGTAAGTAGCCACTCTCCCGCGTCGAGCATTTGATACATCAACATCCAGCCACCCACGCGATCGTTGTCCGCAGGAATAGGACGCGGAAAGCCCGCCGCGGCAAACACGTCAGCCATTTGATCCGCGATAGAAGCTTCGTCGGTGCGCCGCGCAAACGCATCCGGCGAAAGATAAATCGCATCAATCTTCTCGCGTGCGCCCGTGTTTCCGTTCGGGTTGCTGTACGAGTCACCGATCCCCGCGCGACCCTCCACACAACTGTCATCCCGAGCGAAGTCCCGCGCGTTTCTGGCTTGCCCCTGGTTTTCAGGGGCGCGGGACGCAGTACGAGGGATCTCCTGTTGATGTGTGTGACCGCTGAGCAAGCTGCGTGCGACTGTTTCGCGCGCCAGCTCACGGGGCGACGAGTGATGCGTTACAAACTCACGATACGTGAAAATCCGACGAGGGCTGTCATCCTGGGGCGGGCGGCCCTGGTCCTGCGGAGGATTTGCGGCAGGAACACTCCCTGCCTTGATCGCAGTGGGCCCAGCGTTCGGCGGCGTTTGCGCGTGCCAATACACCGCGGCGGGATGCTCGAATCCCCAATCAATCGAAATCCAGCGCGGCCACCACGGCTTCCACTCAATCTGTTCCGCGTGCACCACGTGCCGCGAACAATCGAAGTGGTCAAAGTACTGCCCGGCATAGACGTTCCAGTCGCCGTCAAGAAACGCCCGCTTCAGATGCGAAGGCAGAGCGCGCAACGTCTTCAAATAATTCTCGTCGCCCGCGTAAATCGGATTGTCCGTTACGCGAGCCGGAATAAAATCGTAATCGCTTGCGTCAAACTCTTCAGGATGTTCCATGCCGGACGCGGCCTGTTTCTCGATCCACAGCGACTTCACCCACGCATGCCCGATGTTACCGGGGTTGGTAGCACCAGCCATGCAGGGAAACGCGCCCGGCACGGGACACCTGTTGCGAGATGTGAGGAACTGCCACTGGCGGAGGGTAAAGAGGGTAAGCTCGTCAATCCCGATAAAAAGAAATTCCGCGCCCTGATATTGGTAAACGTCCGCTTCGCTTTGGCAATATCCGAAGCGCGTAGTGGACCCGTTCCACCAGGTCACCACGTGTTTCGATTCGTTATAACTTTTGTAAAGCTCGCGCGGAATGTCACGTCGAAAGTAAAGCAGCAGAGTTTGTTCCAGCTCGGAAAACGGCCGTCGCAGAAGCAAAGTGTTCGCGCCAGGAACTTCGTGCGCCTGGAGGATCGCCTCCATCAGCAACGCTTTCGATTTTCCCGGGCCGGCAGCGCCTCCGAAGAGCCGGTACTTCGCGCGCGAAGCGTGAAATTCCCGCTGCTTCGGGAAAGGCTCATAGCCCAGATCAATAAATTTGCGCGCGAGGTCCGGTGTAGCGGCCTCTTCAATATCCGCACGTTCTAAAGGTGTTTCCGCAGAATCGCCGCTCCCGATCTCGTCCGCTGATTCGCAAGCTCCACTCTCGGTGTAGTCGTCACAAAATCGTTCGAGACCGGGTGTGACGGTTGCCATGGAAGAGTATTCAAATATTCGCGACGAACGACCAGCGTGGAAAGGGCGGTTTCGTAGCGGCGCACTTTAGTGCGGCATCTTTCTTTCGTCTTGGCATAAGAAATAAAAAGATGCCGGACTGAAACCCGGCTACGAAAATCTCATCTGTTACGAAAACATCCGAGTTGCAACTACCGTTCCGGCCTCGGCACGTTGTGCCTCAAGACTACTGTCACATTCTCGCTCGCGCTGCCACGATCGGCAGGACGCGGAGGTTCCAGAACGCGGGAATTTTCCTTCAGCACATCAAAGAAAAGCTTTAGATCGCCCTTGTCCGCACTGTCGCCGAGTTTTTCATGCAGGCTGGCATAGCCTTGCGCGACCTTGCTCTCGTCGATTCCCTCTTGGCGCAACGCCTCTTCGATTTTCAGTGATTTCGTGCACGCGCGCTCGCTAACACTCGAATTTGCCCTCTCGGGTTTCTTTTTTTGTGACGACTGATGGCGTTTCGGTTTTGCGGCACTTTTCGCTTTCTTTTTCGATTTGCGCTCTTTTGCGGTGACGGACATGATCGCTTCTCTGTTCGAATATAGGATAGGTGGCGGGACACGCCCTTCGACAAGCCGGTTCGAGTCCCGCAGGCGTCGTTTTTTCCGCTGGCGCGGACATGTCCCACATAGGGTGAAACTTGTTGCTACTTTGTAGGCGGCGCACTACTCCAGACGCGTCGCGGCTATGCGATACAAAAATCGAGTCTCGGCCTTGGAGATTACTTCTTTGGTGCCGTGCTACCTCCGGCCGGGACTGCAGGATTGTCGGGAAGCACTTGTGCGAAGGTTACGCATTGATTTGGATCTGACTCGCCGTTCGGCGGAGGCGCTACCGCAGACACTCCGATGCGGCGCATTCCGGTCGGAAAAGGCTGCTTCTGAGGAGCCGAACCCGTTATACCTGTCCACTTTCGTTTAGCGTTCTGCGGGACAGCAACGGAGAAAAGGAAAACCTGCGGATTAGCCGAAACGTCGTAAACATTAAAACGTTCTATACACTTTGCAGTCCGCTTCGCAGAGCATGGCGGAAATCTGGAAAAGTCGTAGTCAAATTTCACCGTGACGGTGCGCATCACGGTAGCTTGCGCGAGAACCCGGGGCTTCGACTGACCGGAAGATTGTGCTCGCGAGCACCCGGACATTACGACCGCGATCGCCACGATACTCCCCAAAATCAGCGGCAATCCTTGCGCTCCGCCACCCGCGTTCGGTTTAACGGACCGCGTGTCCATCAAGGGGCCAAAGCTTTGCATCCGCATCACGGTAACATTTGCAAAACCCCGCGGGAACACATTTTTCTACCGGAAGTATGTCGTCGGTTACGAAGCGCGAATTAGCCCAGGATTTGCACCGTGACGGCCGAGCCGCCGGTGATGGAAATAACTTTGGCGCGGACAAAGTTTGCGCGCACGCCGGTGGCGACCAGGTTGTCGCCTGTGGTCAGTGTGGAAGCCATGTTGGCAGCGCCGGTGGGTACTGCATATTGCGCGTCCACATCGTTCATTGCCGTCTGCAATTGAACGCTCACTGCGGTGGGAGCCGTGGCAAAACCGATTTGCCATCGTATCGTGCGGCCGTTCTCGGGAAAGCCTGCGTAACTGGGCAAGGCGAATTGCTGGCTGGCCTGCCCCGCGGCAGGCGATTCGTTGTTGAAGGCGAGCGCCACGTCGCCGGGAAAAATGGAATACGGTGGAACTTGCGTGTTGTAATTCGGCATGTTTTCTCCGGATATAGATTTACATGCAACGTCGACACATCGAGCGACCTGGTTTCGTAGCGCCAGGTTTCAGCCCGGCACCCTGATTGTGAGTTTGCGCCATCTAAGACAAGAAAAGACGATGCGCTTTAAAGAGTGGCGCTACGAAATCAAAACGGGAATCTTTGAGTTGAAGCGGGTGGTTCGTTTCTGTGCGGATTTCGAGAGTAACAAAAAAAGTTTTACGCTAAATCAAAAAAGAATGCAAGTGGTTGTGTGTGTGTGCATAAGTCGTCCAAGGCGCAAGTGAATGCCTGTTCGTCACTTATGCGCGATTTTCGACCTAAAAATAAATTTTATAGTGCACACCAATTGAGACGCATTCGAAGGCTGTTTTTCGCGGACGGCTGTACTCCGCTGATATCGCAGCACTTAGCGAGAGCGTTTTGAGAACAATTCACGCGCTGTAGTCAAATGCCTAATGCCGCGGCGTCTCACGATCAAAATATGCAAGCAGCGCCTGATAATCCCGACTCTTCTCTTTTTCAGCGATGGCAAGCTTCGCGGTTTCGTGCTCCTTCGAATTCAATTGCTTCACCGGCGGAGAACTCTTAGGACGCGGAGGACGCGCAATCGCAAATGTCATCAGTTGCGTTAAACCCTCCCCGTGACAAAAAGCACAGCGCACCCGCAACGTCACTTGGACTGGTGCGGGCACTCCCTGCCCCACGGGCTCACCTTCCGCGAAGCTATAGTGGCCGGCGTAAGCGCGCGAATTATCGTCTTCCGGAACCAGACCTCCCGACGCAGGATCTAGCAGGAAGAGTTTTCGACTGATCTCGCAAACTTGCAGCCTCGCTCTTTCGAAAGTGCCGTCCATCATTTTTAGTGTGCCGTCGTTAGGCTTAATACTATCTTTAGTCGCCGTTTCAAAAAGCCGCACCTGAACTTCTGATGTCAACGAAGTCGGCTCCAACTTTCCTTTAGAATCGATCAGAAGAAGTTGCGTTACCAACGCGACCCCGTCCAAACCAGAAATCGGGTCACTTTCCTCGCGATCTGGCATTCCATCCAGAAAGTGTTGAACGTCAGATTGAGGCTGTTTTAGTTTCAGGAAAACGCGGGCTGTGCGCCGAAAGCCGGCAACGTTATCGTGCACGCGCGGATAAAACCACAGAACCTCTACCCATCCACGATCTCTTGCGAACACATCTGGAAAGGAATGCTCGCGCACCGCAGCGGAATAATTGTTTGGCAGAGATTTGATTTCCTCAGGCGCAAGAGCGATTTTCTTAATCAGCCGCGAAATTAAGTCCAGCACGTTCATCCTGAGCTGACCGAGGTCCTTTTCGTCCGCGCGCAGGAACGGAACGGACAAAATATCGTGTGCGCCCCAAAGATCGCTTTGCATTAGGGCCCTAGCCACCGGCGAACGTTGGCCGTTATCGTCAAGCGCATCTTGCAGCGCCTTTTTAAAGTTGGCGTAAGCAGGGTCAGTCAGAACGAGATACGTTCCGGTACTCGCGAATTTCGATGGATATAACGGATCAATAGCACGGTCGCCGATTTCGTCGCGCTCGAACAAGCGCGTGCTGATGCCATCCACAAACGGTGCGCCTTCGGGAAACAGATCCGACAAGCGCGTTTCAATGCGTCGAGAAAACAAATAATAAAAAATACGGTTCCACGCGTCATTCGGGTCGCTGGAATAGATTGGTTGCGGAACAGAGCCAAGCAGCGTCGCCTTTGGAGGATTGAACGTTGTCTCTTGCGCCACGACGTACGAGCCGGCGAGCGCGGCAACAGACGCCAGGATCGCGGCGCAGAGAATTGTGATGGGCCAGCGCTGAATGCGCCACATTCCCGCCAATCTCATTTGTTCAGCCCCAAAGCCTTCGCCGAATTTTAAGCCATTTCTGGGAGAAATCTCCAGCGCTTGCCTTAGTCATCTGGCTAGCCGCAATTTGAAGTACAATCGCCGAGGTCGAGCTTTCGCGGCTTGATACACCTGGGTAGCAAGAAGCGGGCATGATTGGCCATGGCTGAAGAGGCCGCAGTCCAAAAAATAAATGTGCGCTGCTGCATCGCCGGCGGCGGGCCTGCGGGCATGGTGCTGGCGTATTTGCTGGCGCGCGCCGGCGTCGAGGTCCTCGTCCTCGAGAAACATGCCGATTTTCTGCGCGATTTTCGCGGCGACACGATCCATCCTTCCACGCTCGAAGTGATGTACGAGCTCGGCCTCCTCGAAGGATTCCTAAAACTTCCCCATGACGAACTTCGCGAACTGAGCGCGGAAATTAACGGCCTTCAATTTAAGGTTGGCGACTTCACCCACGTGCCCGGCCATTGCAAATTTATCGCCCTGATGCCGCAGTGGGATTTTCTGAACTTCATGGCCGATCGCGCGAAGCGCTATCCGGAATTCAATCTGCGCATGCAAGCCGAAGTTACCGGCTTGATTTTCGACGGCGACCGCGTCATCGGCGTGCGCGCGAAAACTCAGCTGGGCCCGGTCGAAATCCGCGCCGAGCTGGTCGTCGGCGCCGAAGGCCGCCACTCCGTCGTGAGAGAGAAAGCCGAACTCGAGGTGGAAACTTTCGGTTCGCCCATAGACGTTCTCTGGATGCGCATACCGCGCAAGCCAGGCGATCCCCCGCAGACTTTCGGCCACATCGATTCCGGCAGAGTCCTCGTCATGATTCAGCGCAATGATTACTGGCAGTGCGCCTTCGTCACTCCTAAAGGCGGTTTCGACGCCATACGCGAGAAAGGTTTGCAGGCATTCCGTGACGATATCGTCCGGCTGCAACCGTTTTTGCGCGGCCGCGAGAACGAATTGAAAAGTTGGGACGACATAAAATTGCTCACCGTAGTTATCGACCGCTTGAAGAAATGGCATCGCCCCGGTCTGCTCTGCATCGGCGACGCAGCCCACGCCATGTCGCCGATCGGCGGCGTAGGCATCAATCTCGCGATTCAAGACGCGGTAGCTGCGGCGAACATTCTCGCGCCTGCATTTCAACGCGGCACCACTCCCGGAACAATTCCGGTGATGGACGCGCTCAGTGAAGCGATTTCCCCAGCAGAAGGCGCGCTCCCCGCCGCAATCGGAATGGGATTAACTCCTGCGCTCGAAGGCGTCCCGGGCGCGCATGTTAATCCGCTGCTTGCCCGAAACGCCTACGTCGCTCCGTCTCGCGGACCGAAGCTGAGCCCCGCATTTCTGCGTAGCGGGTTCGATGCGAGCGACGCAAGCGTTCAAGGAC
>Ga0182024_10021724_pt1 | contig 11625 bp, 11 predicted proteins | sample P32metaG_FD_120480 | JGI IMG/M metagenome (GOLD analysis project Ga0182024, IMG submission 120480) | Permafrost microbial communities from Stordalen Mire, Sweden - P3-2 metaG (Illumina Assembly) | ecosystem: Environmental > Terrestrial > Soil > Wetlands > Permafrost | place: Sweden: Stordalen... | reverse complement strand
GACAACGGTGCCGGGAAGTCGACCCTGGTCAAAACGCTGTGCGGGGTGCATCAGCCCACGGACGGGCAGATTCTGATCGACGGTGAGGAGGTCACTTTTTCTTCACCGAAGGAGTCGAGAGAGAGGGGTATCGAGGTGGTGTACCAAGACCTGGCACTCGCGAACGAACTCTCGGTGGCGGAGAACATCTTCCTTGGTCGTGAAATGAAGCGCTCAGGGATTATGGGCCGGCTGGGGGCGATGGACCGAAAGGCGATGTACGCCTCGGCCATTGAAACGCTGCACTCCTTGGCGATTGAGATTAAAAGCGTGGAGACACGGTGCGGCATGATGTCGGGTGGTCAGCGCCAAGCGGTCGCAGTGGCTCGCGCCATCATGTGGGGATCGAAGGTTCTGTTGCTTGACGAACCGACCGCGGCACTGGCGGTGGCCGAGTCCGACAAGATTGTCGGCCTCGTCGCTGGGGTGAAAGAGAAGGGCGTCGGGGTCATTTTGGTGAGCCACAACCTGCCCCAGGTACACGAACTCTGCGACCGGGTCGTCGTGCTGCTACGTGGTCGTGTCGTCACCGAACTTCAACGAGGCGAGTACAACATCGATGACATGGTGAGCTGGATTACCGGCACTGCGTTGCACAAGAAGTAGATCGATGACGATCTCCCTCGACCACTTGCCCGTGCAACTGGGGGCGGTGGCGATTCGTAACGAGTTCATCGAGGTGGTCATTCTCGTCAATAAGGGCGCAGATATTTATTCGCTGATTGATCGACGCTCCGGGATTGATGTGCTCTTCAAATCACCGTGGGGTGCACGTCAGCCGGGTGCGTGGTCCGAGACGTCGACTTCGATTGAACGTTGGATCAGTGCCTACGCCGGTGGATGGCAGTTGCTGCTTCCCAACGGAGGCGACGAGTGCGTCGAACACGGCGTGACGTGGGGTTTTCACGGCGAAGCCGCCATGATCCCCTGGACCGTCGTCGAACAAGGTGACGACGCGTTGACGCTCGAGGCGAGTCTGATTACTGCCCCACTGCGAGTGCGTCGTGAACTGCGCCTCTCGGGGTCCGTGCTGAGCGTGCACGAGGTCGTCACGAACGAATCATCACAAGAAGTCGAAGTGATGTGGTCGCACCACCCCGCTTTTGGGGCACCCTTCCTCGACGGTTCCTGCATCCTCTCGGTCGGGTGCCTCACGGTGCACGCTGACGACGCCGCACCGGGGACTCTCTTGTCGCCCGATTCGTTCCACGACTGGCCGATTGTCACGTCGGTGAACGGTGATTCTGTCGACCTACGTGTTGTCCCTGATCCGAGTGAACCCCGGGCGGTGCTGGCGTATCTTACGGACTTCACGTCGGGATTCTTCGCGATCACGAATCCAACGCTGGGACTCGGTGTCGGAATTCGCTGGCCACTCGAGGTATTCGATAAGGCCTGGTTGTGGCAGGAGGTTCATTCCGGCCAGGGATGGCCGTGGTTCCAACGCGCGTACGTCGTCGCCGTGGAACCTGCTTCGACAATTCCTGGTCAGGGTGCGGTAACGGCTCGATCAAGGGGCGAGTCCCTCGTACGGCTGGGCGGGCACGAGTCGCGTGAGGTCACCATTGAAGCCGTCTTATTTGAAGGCAGTACCGCGGTGGATGGAATCACCGAAGGCGGTGTCGTGAAATTCGCGACAACGTGAGCGAAGCAACTCGAGGACGGTGCGCTCAGTGGATCGCAATGTCAATTAAGGAGATGAAGAAGTGACAGAAAATACGCAGCAAAGGTTCGCCGAGAAGGTCGCCATTGTCACCGGCGCGGGCATGGGTATCGGCGAGGCCGTCGCTCGGCGCCTTGCCCAAGAGGGGGCGTCGGTCGTGATCGTCGACTTCGACGAAGCGGCCGCACTGAAGGTCACATCAGAGATCAACGCGTTGGGTCAAAAGGCGGTGGCAGTCATCGGAAGCGTCAGCGTAGCCAGTGACGCCCGGCGCGCTTCCAAAGTGGCCGATGAGCAATTCGGAGGAGTGGACTATCTCGTCAACAACGCGGGCGTCGTCATCTACGGCGAGGTGCCCGAGTTCAAGGAAGAAGACTGGGACACGGTGGTTGACACCAACTTGAAAGGTCAGTACTTGATGTCGAAGTACGCGATTCCCTCGATGCGTTCTCGCGGGGGCGGTGCGATCGTCAATTTATCTTCCGTCCAGGCACTGATTAGTCAACGTGAAGTCGCGGCGTATGCGGCGTCCAAGGGCGGTATCGTCTCGTTGACCAAGACGCTGGCCTTGGACCACGCCAAGGACAAGATCCGTGTCAACGCAGTATTGCCGGGCTCGGTTCGCACGCCGATGCTGCGTCACGCCGCCGAGCTAGCCCCCGGGGACCCCGAAGCAACAGTCGCCCAGTGGGGTCGTCTTCACCCTCGCGGTACCGTTATTGAGCCCGAGGAGATTGCGAATGTCGTGGTGTTCCTGCTCAGTGATGAGGCCAGTGCGGTCACCGGGGCTCCGTACATTGTGGACGCTGGCCTTTCGGCGCAGTCAGCCTTTTAGCGATGGGTGAGGGAGAGGTGACACATCACGTGGTCCGACTTCGCGGTTCGTCATGGGACCACCCTCGAGGGCAGGCGCCGATGGTCGCCACGGCCGCCGCGTACGAACTCGCTCGTGCTGGTGAAGTGTCAATCGCGTGGGTGCCCAGAACGCTCAAGGAGTTCGGCACGGTGTCGGTAGAGGAGTTGGCTCACCAGTTCGATCTGATTGTGATGGACCACCCGCACATCGGCACGATGGCGGAGTCCGGGTGCGTGGTGGCGCTCGATGATTACGTCGGCACCACCGCGCTCGCGGCATTGGCTCAGGACTCGCCCGGACGGTCTCATCAGAGTTACCACTACGCGGGACGTCAATGGGCATTCGCCATAGACACGGCGTGCCAGACCAGCGCCTGGCGACCCGATCTGTTGTCGGCTGCGCCATCCACGTGGTCCGACGTGATTGCGCTGGCGTCGAGTGGTCGGGTGATGTGGCCCTTGTGCGCGGTGGACGCCGCGGCGAGCTTCATGACCCTGACGATGGCCCGGGACGCGGAGTGCGCCACGACGAGCGAACGTTTTGTCGATCGTGAGGCGGGCCGTTGGGCCCTGGACATCATGTCCGCGGTCGCTCGACTGAGCGACCCCCAATGCCTCACGAGTAACCCGATTCAAGTGTTGAAGGCCTTGGCTCACTCCGATGCGTTCGTGTACACACCATTGACATTTTGCTACGTCAACTATTCGCGCGATGGCCACTCGGGCCACCGGGTCGCGTTCGGCGACATCCCGGCGGCTCACCAGGGAGTGGAAGCACATGGCGCCCTCCTGGGCGGCGCGGGGTTGGCGATCTCAGCGTTCAGTGAGTCAATTGATGAGGCAATGGCCTACAGCCTCTACGTGGCGTCGGGCGACGCACAGCGAGGGCTCTATTTCACATCGGGTGGGCAACCGGCCCACTACGACGCGTGGTCGGACGCGGACCTCGACGTGTTGTCGGGAGGATTCTTTTCGGGTGTCGGCCGGGTGTTGGAGCGGTCATGGACCCGACCAAACGGTCCGTGTTTCGCCGAGTTCCAAAACGCGATGATTGATCACTTTGACGAGTGGTACGGCGCAGCTCAGGGGCCCGACACGTTTCTTGACAAACTTGACGAACTGTATAGAACGTCGCTAGTGGGCGCTGAGGTTCAATTCTGATGACCAAGCCGTTGTTCATGGGTGAAATTACGACGCGAAGGAGTGGCGCCATGTCCCAAGCACGCTGCGCCACAGCGTCGCGACGGCTCGACTTGCGTGGCGCCCTGGGTGGCGACGTCGGCGTCACGGGCGAGAATGGATTTTCTGTGGATGGAATGTCGAAGACTTTGTGCAATAATTACCGAGTGCTTCTCCTAGCGAAATGTAGGGCATGACGATAGATAAACAGGGATCCACGTCGATTGAAGCGTCGTCGAAGACGACGCGGACGACTCGGGCCAAGGCGGCCAAGGATGAGGATGACGACGCGAAGGCACCGCGGTCCTCGTCTGTCGAACTCTTGAATTTGATTGAAGAGTTGGCCCAGTTCGATCGCATTGGCGTCACCCGATTGAGCCGGCACCTCGGGATTCCCGTCGCTAACGCTCACCGGATGTTGCGAGTCCTAGAACGCACGGGCTTCGTGGAACAACTGAGTGACTCGAAGGAATATCGTCTCACGCTTCGCTTGTTTGAGATCGGCTGTCAGATCGCCAATCGAACGACGATGCGTGACGTGGTCACGGTCGAAATTGAGCGTCTCGCCCAGCAAGTGGGTCTGACCACCAGTGTCGGGGTTTTGGTCGATGACTACGTGTTGTACCTGGTCAAAGTGGAGACGGACGAATTGATTTCGCTCAATCTGCGAGCGGGCAGTCGCGCTCCGGCCACGTGTACCGCACTGGGAAAAGCAATGCTGTCAATCGATGAGCGAGGTCTTCGCAGTGTCGTGGGAGACGGACCCTACGAGGCGAAAACGGAGTATTCGATTACCACGTTCGATGATTTGGCCGCAGAGATTGCGACGACCCGCCAGGTGGGATACGCCGTCGAACGCCAGGAGTTGAGTCGAGGGATGTGGAGCGTCGCCGCGCCAATTCTTGGCAACCGCCATTCTCAAAACGGAGCAGTGTGCGCCACCAGCTACGGCGTCGAATTGAGTGCCGAGGAAATTGAGCAACTTGGCAAGTCGGTGGTGTCGTGTGCCGCTCGAATCACTCGTCGCATGGGCGGCCTGAGTGACCTGCATTCGTGGGAAGTTGCCCGCGCGGGATATCCACGCCCCTGACGATGTGGTCAGCAGGATTCGCCCCGAGAGCGTCGCGGCTGCGTGAATATTCACTGGTAGTGTCTTTTTCCCCTGGTCAACTCCCTTGGTGGGGTTGAAAAGAGTGCACCGCCCTTCGGTTCATTTCGCTGGGGGAAATTTCGCCTCGTGCACGGCGTCCCTCCGAGCCCACTGCAGTGTTGCCGGTCGATGACACAATTCTGGTGGCGTCTCACCATGGCAACATTTACTTTCCTGTCGGATTGCGCACCTTGGGCGTCACCGTGATATACCGCGGTGGTCGACCTGTAACGCGACGGCGATATGCGAGACAGTAGAACAGACGACGTAAAGGAGTGGAAATGTCAGAGAGTTACCCCGTGACCCCGGAGGCCCTTTCCCGACTGACCTCCAGGCAGTACCAGGTCACCCAGGAAAGTGAGACTGAGCCGGCCTTCAACAACGAATATTGGGACCTCCACGACGCGGGCATCTACGTGGACGTGGTATCGGGAGAACCATTGTTCGCGTCACTCAAGAAGTTCGACAGTGGGTGCGGTTGGCCGAGTTTCACGGCGCCGATCGAACACGAGAATGTCGTCGAGAACAGTGACGTCAGCTTCGGCATGGTCAGGACTGAAGTACGTTCGACGCACGGGGACAGTCACCTGGGACACCTCTTTAATGATGGCCCGCCCAGCGAGGGTGGGCTGCGCTACTGCATCAATTCCGCGGCCCTACGATTTGTACCGTACGAGGATCTCGATACCGAGGGTTACGGCCAGTACCGTCGCCTGTTCGATGAATCCGCCAACGAGGAAGGGGCAACACAATGAGCGACGAGACCGAGAAGGCAATTTTGGCCGGGGGGTGTTTCTGGGGAATGCAGGACCTCATTCGGCGACGCGCGGGTGTGATCGCGACGCGCGTGGGCTATTCCGGCGGCGACGTTGCGAACGCGACCTACCGCAATCACGGCAACCACGCCGAGGCGATCGAGATCGTCTTCGATCCCTCGGTGACCTCGTACCGCGAGATATTGGAGTTCTTCTTCCAGATCCACGACCCCACGACGCCCCACCGCCAAGGCAACGACCGTGGGGCCAGTTATCGTTCGGCGATCTTTTACGTTGATGACGAGCAACGACGCATTGCCGAAGACACCATCGCCGACGTCGAAGCCTCGGGACTGTGGCCGGGTCGCGTCGTCACCGAACTCTCGCCAGCGGGACCGTTCTGGGAGGCCGAACCCGAGCACCAGGATTACTTGGAACGAATACCTAACGGATACACGTGCCATTTTCCTCGACCCGACTGGGTGTTGCCGCGCCGCAACGAACAGGTGGCTCCCGCGTCGTAATTTTCAGAGCCGGTGGGGGGAGCCGATCAGGGCGTCGCGAGTTGCGCGGCGATGAGCGCTCGGGCGGACTCGTCGTTCGCAGGTGACCCATGGGTGTCGGACTCGACCACAATGTTGAAGTACGGCACCAGGGCGTCGCGCACCTTATCGAGGGAAACGCCGAGTTCGAGAATCGATTCGTGGTGTAGCTCGAAGGAGTCGTCGTGTCGGCGCTCGAAGATTCGAATATTCCATGTCGCGATCGGCTCGGCGTCGAAGTCGACGTCCATGATGAGGGTATGTCCGTCGAAATCGAACACCCACGCCGCCATGTCGGCCAGGTCGCGCAGTCGCCCCAGGGTGTTGATGTCGAAGATGAAGAGTCCGCCATCGTATAGATGATCGGCAACGTTGGCGAACACCGACGTCCATCCTTCGAGGGTCGTGACGTGGTTCAGGGTGTCGTGGACACAGACGACGACGTCAAATTTTTCACTCAGGGAGAACGAAGTGATGTCACCTTGGATTAGTCGCGCTGCGGGACATCGGCGTCGGGCGAATGTGAGCATCTCGGCGGACAAGTCGATTCCGGTCAGCGAGAAACCCGATCCGAGTCCCGCGAGGATGGCCCCGGTGCCACAGCCCAGTTCCAAGACCGATTGGGTATCGGGTTGGTACCGCTCGATGAGTTCGAGGATCTGCGAGACGCGATCCTCTGGCTCACCGTTCACTGCGTCGTAAAATCGAGCGAAGGAATCGTACTGGGCCATGTCTCAGTGTGTCACTCGACCGTCGGCCGACTGCTCAGCCATCACTGTGACTACTGGAGCAGCGAGTGCCGTTGGGCTAGTGCCGTACTATCGCAGTGGACCCTTGCCGCTTCGCCCACACAGTTTGACCAGTGGGTAGAAGTCATTCGCCGTGATTGATGATCTTGACAATGATGCGACGTCTGCTCGCGCGGACCGGTTGTAGGTGAACCGGTGCGCGCGAACGAGCGTCGCATCACTACATCTGTGTGAAAATCAGGCGAGATCGAAACGATCGAGGCTCATCACCTTATCCCACGCGGCGACAAAGTCGCGAACGAACTTCTCCTGAGAGTCGTCGGTCGCGTACACCTCAGAGATCGCGCGGAGCTGGGAGTTTGAACCAAACACGAGGTCAGTGCGGCTGGCGGTCCACTTGAGTGCGCCAGTGGCACGATCGTGACCCTCAAACGCCACCTCGGACGCAGCGCGCCACTCCGTATCCATGTCGATCAGATTCACAAAGAAGTCATTCGTCAACGATCCAGGCCGCTGGGTGAAGACACCGAGTTCGGAGTGTCCGAAATTGGCGTTCAAAACCCGCAGGCCACCAACGAGAACCGTCATCTGCGGAGCGGTCAACGTCAACAGGCGCGCTCGATCGAGCAACAGTTCCTCCGCTGTTCGACGGTGTTCGTGTCCCAGGTAGTTGCGGAATCCGTCGGCGGTTGGCTCGAGCACGGCGAAGGACTCGACGTCAGTCTGCTCCTGGGATGCGTCGGTTCGGCCCGGCTCGAAGGGGACAACAACGTCGTGACCGGCGTTCTTCGCCGCTTGCTCCACTGCGGCACACCCACCCAGCACGATGAGGTCAGCGAGCGAGACCAACTTGTTGCCGGTCTGTGAGTCGTTGAAGTCCCGCTGGATTCCTTCGAGAATTGCGAGGACCTTCGCTAGTTCCCTCGGACTGTTGGCGTCCCAATCCTTCTGCGGCGCGAGGCGAATGCGCGCGCCGTTGGCTCCGCCGCGCTTGTCAGTGCCGCGGAACGTTGACGCCGAGGCCCAAGCAGTCGAGACGAGCTCGGAAATGGTCAGACCGGATGCGAGAATCTTTTCCTTGAGCTCCGCCGTCTTTTTCGCACCAATCAGTTCGTGCGTGACCGCCGGAACAGGGTCCTGCCAGATTTGGGGCTCCGACGGAACCAATGCGCCGAGTCCCCGCACGTAGGGACCCATGTCGCGGTGCGTCAGTTTGTACCACGCCTTGGCGAAGGCGTCGGCGAACTCCTGGTGGTTCTCGTGGAAGCGTTTCGAGATCGGCTCGTAGACCGGGTCGAATCGTAGAGCGAGGTCTGTCGTGAGCATTGTGGGGGCGTGCGTCTTCGACGGGTCGTGAGCGTCGGGTACGGTGCCCGCTCCCGCCCCATCCTTGGGCTTCCATTGGTGCGCACCAGCGGGGCTCTTCGACAATTCCCACTCGAAGTCGAACAGGTTGTCGAAGAAGTCGTTGCTCCACTTCGCCGGGCTGGTGGTCCAGGCGCCCTCAAGTCCGCTGCCGATCGTGTCAGCACCGCGGCCGGTGCCGTAGGTGTTCTTCCAGCCCAGACCCTGCTCCTCGAGGGGAGCGCCCTCGGGTTCGCGGCCGACGTACTCATTCGGATCGGCCGCACCATGGGTCTTACCGAAGGTGTGACCGCCGGCGATGAGCGCCACCGTCTCTTCGTCGTTCATCGCCATACGAAGGAACGTCTCTCGAATGTCCTTCGCCGCAGCGAGCGGATCCGGGGTGCCGTTCGGTCCTTCGGGGTTGACGTAGATAAGACCCATTTGCACAGCGCCAAGGGGATTGTCGAGCTCGCGGTCGCCGGAGTAGCGCTCATCACCGAGCCACGTGTCTTCCGGCCCCCAGTTGGTCTCCTCCTCGGGCTCCCAGATGTCCACGCGCCCGCCAGCGAAACCGAAGGTTGTGAGCCCCATCGACTCCAGGGCACAGTTACCCGCGAGGATCATCAGGTCGGCCCACGAAATCTTCTGGCCGTACTTCTGCTTGATCGCCCAGAGCAATCGGCGCGGCTTGTCCGGGTTCACGTTGTCGGGCCAGCTGTTAAGGGGAGCGAAACGTTGGGCGCCGGACCCGGCGCCGCCGCGGCCATCGCCGATGCGATAGGTGCCCGCACTGTGCCACGCCATACGAATGAAGAGCGGACCGTAGTGGCCGTAATCAGCGGGCCACCAGTCCTGCGACGTGGTCATCAGCGCAAAGATGTCCTTCTTTACGGCGTCGAGATCGAGGCTCGTAAACTCCTCGGCGTAGTCGAAATCGTCGTCCAGAGGATTGGCCAGGGGCGATCCCTGGTGTAGAAGCTTCAGATTCAAATCGTCTGGCCACCACTGCGCGTTTGGCTTGCTCGCGGTCGAGAGAGTATTCGCGCCACCCGAGATCGGGCACTTGCCTTCGTTCTCCACGTTCTCCACGTTCTCTGTGTGGGCAGTTGGAAAAATGTCAGTCACTGGGATTCTCCTATTTTTTGGCTGGTTGGATGTTTGAGATTTCTTGCGTAGCGGCGCTCCACCGGTCTTGACGTGGACGTGTCGAAGAATCGACGAGTGTCGACTCTTGTTCTTCGCTCAAGCATTCCGGACAGCGGCCCCAGTAGGCGACTTCGGCCTCGTCGATCTCGTAGCCCATATCGTCGGCCGCCGTCAGGCACGGGGCAGCGCCGACGGCGCAGTCGACGTCGACGACTCGACCACACTCGCGACAAATCAAGTGGTGGTGGTTATCATCAACGCGACCTTCGTAGCGAGCAGCGGACCCGACGGGTTGAATTCGCCGGATGAGACCCTTGTCGACCAAGACACCGAGGGCGTCGTAGACGGCTTGGCGTGAGATAGTACCGATTTGGATAGCGGCGATTTCGGCGACGTCATCGGCCGTGATGTGGGGTCGATTCGACACCGCGCGCAGGACGGCCAAGCGTTGAGCGGTGGCTTGAATACCGTGTTGGCGAAGAGAGTCAGCCGGACTGAAAGTCACGCTACGAGGTTACACGAAATCTGGATTTTGTCCAAAGTTAGATTTAGTCCGTTCATCCGTGCCCCGCCGTCCCGGTCACTCGCTCCTCTAAACATTTTGAGCGACTGTCTCTAATGTCGGGTAATCGGTGTAACCACGTTCACCGCCCCCGTAGAACGTCGCCCGGTCAGCTTCGTTTAGAGAGTTACCGCCCCTGATTCGAGCAACGAGATCGGGATTGGCCAAGGCCTGAGTACCCACCGTGATGACGTCTGCGAGACCACTGTCGAGATCCTTGATGCGGGTATCAATATCGGCGCCGCTGCGATTCAACAGAAGCGTCGTCGGCCACTCACGACGGATCCTTCGAACCAGGTTCTCGTTTCCGGTGGACACCACGTTCAGATACGCCAGCCCTAACGGTGAGAGGGCTCGCACGAGCGCGGGGTATATGTCGTCAATGTCCTCTTCGACGATGTCGTTGAACGGGTTGCCGGGCGAGATGACGATGCCGGTGCGTTGAGCGCCGATTTCATCGGCGACTTCCGAGGCGACCTCGACCGCGAATCGAATACGGTTCTCGATGGATCCCCCGTACTCGTCGGTGCGCTGGTTGACATTGCTCGAGAGGAACTGGTGAGCGAGGTAGCCGTTCGCGGCGTGAATCTCGACGCCGTCGGCGCCGGCGGTCATAGCTGCTGCCGCGGCCCGACGGTGGTCACGCACGGTCTGCGTGATGTCGTCCAGCGAGAGGGCTCGGGGCTGGGGGAATGAGAGAGCTCCCACCGAGGTGAAGATCGTGCCCGCTGCTTTCACACTTGAGGGGGCAACGGGTTGGCGACCGTGGAGCGTGTTGAGTGGATGCGAAATGCGACCTACGTGCATCAATTGAATGATGATTCGTCCACCCGCATCGTGAACCGCGTCGGTGACGAGCCGCCATCCAGCGATCTGCTCAGGGCTATAGATTCCGGGTGTGAGCGGATAACCCTGGCCGTCGGCGCTCGGTTGAGTGCCCTCAGAGATGATGAGCGCCATGGACGCGCGCTGGGCGTAGTAGGTGGCGTTGATCGGTGTGGGCACCCCCTTGGACGTCGCACGTCCTCGAGTCATGGGGGCCATCGCCAATCGATGGTCGAGACGGATATCACCGAGGGTGAACGAATTCCAAAGTAGTGAGGGCATTGCGGGCTCCTTATTTTTGTTGTTCATATTAATCTACTATTTCCATTGACACGATAGAAATAGTCATCTATTGTCTCACACTATGAATCCAACAAACCTGACCCCATCAAAATCCTCCTTTGCCTTTTCTCGAAGGACCGTCACGTCGCTTCTGGCGACCACTCTGGCGTTGTCGCCAGTCGTGTGGTTGGGCGCTGTGCGCGCCGGGGCGTCGTCGCCCTCGGTGACAAAGTCGGCCACGATCCCAGCTGGTACCACCTTGAACATCGGCGACCAGCAGCAGTTTCTCGAGAATGCCCTACAAGACTCCGGAGCGCTGAAGGGTGTGCCCTACAAGGTCAATTTTGTCGAGTTCGATAGTGGCCCCCTCGTCGATGCGGGCTTTGCCGCCCATCAGATTGATCTGGGTTTCATGGGCGATCTCCCCGCGTCGCTCGCGGTAAAGTCCGGTCTGCCGGTGAAGGCCGCCGCTGCCTTCTTGCCAATCGGTGCGTCGGAGTACCTGCTGGCCAAGCCCGGCATCACGAAAAT
>Ga0182024_10021723_pt1 | contig 11626 bp, 12 predicted proteins | sample P32metaG_FD_120480 | JGI IMG/M metagenome (GOLD analysis project Ga0182024, IMG submission 120480) | Permafrost microbial communities from Stordalen Mire, Sweden - P3-2 metaG (Illumina Assembly) | ecosystem: Environmental > Terrestrial > Soil > Wetlands > Permafrost | place: Sweden: Stordalen... | reverse complement strand
GTCCCGCTCGACCGCAGCGACGGTGAGAATGCGTTGTGTCCTCGCCTCCGGAAGTCGGGCTGGCTCCGCTGAGAGGACAATCCAGTCCGCAATTTCGGGCGGAGGCGCCGGGGCTCTCTACGCGCGAGGCGCTCAACTTCGAGCCATACCGAACCTTCATCTTCGCGAACGTCATGATGGACGCCGGGAAGATCTCGCGTGGCACCCTCATGAACAGCGAAATTCGATCCGTCTGGCAGGTGGTATTCGGAAAGCCGAAAGGCGACGCGCTCATCGAGGCGAATGACCTGTTCGACATAGTCCAATAATTTTACCAGTTTCTCGCGAGGTTCTTTGCCCAATTGTGCCCCCAAGGTAGCTTACGATTGGCCCCAACCAGCGGTACAAGTCAAATGCTAGTTTACGACTGACGGTTGCGCCAGCGTTGCAGTGCCTACGAGTTCGTCGAATTGCGTAGGGAAAAACTGGACTGATCTCACCAATGGCAGGTAGGTATCGCGCCAAATGTGTTCGGCATCAAAGGGGAGTGGTAATCTAGTTTTGGGCTGGTTTCCCTGCACACTATGCCGCCGTTTCTTTGTGCTGGTTTTCGGGCACGGTATTGCCATCAGAGTTACATTTTTCCTGCACGGTACCGTGCCGGTTTTCCCGCACACCCCGTGCGGATCTCCCCGCACGGGGTTTTATTTGATTGACAAACGGCGCTCCGCCCCAATTCGCGTATTCTCGCGTTGGCAACTCTTTCATGTAGCCGAGTTCGAGATAGGCGAGAGCGTCCGATTTCTACGATCGGATTCCAATTCACCATCTCGAGGTTCAATCCTCCCGCCCCAGCCAGGCAGTGCGGTGCGCTGATATTTCAACCTAGAAATTGCACAAAGCCCCGCCAATGGCCGACCTTTTGTAAATTAAGAATCGGTCTCCAGGCTCCGAATTTGGCCACGTCCCGACCGAAATAGCCGATAGTCTCCGGCGGATATTTGAAAAACTCCCCGTTCAGAACCGCCCAGGGAGGATCCCAAAGCTCGGGAATGCGCGACGTGCTTGACGGCATTCTACTTGGGAGGCGCCTGGGACATGCGATGGATTCTTTTAACGCACGATGGGCCGCAGTTTCTACGCAAATTGCCGATGCTTTGCGCGATTTCAAGAGCGGCCAAATCAGCGGTGCCGATCTCGCCCGACAATGGATCGTCCGCGACGACGCCCGCAACTACACGATCCTTGGCGATCCAGCCGTGAAATTGCGCGTCGACGAAATGGACAAGGGATACTAACGGCACCCCAGCGATTTGACTGCTCGACTAACCCGCCATGCGTGCCACCCAAGGCGCCTCGCGCGCGCGTAAAGTAAACGATTAACGCGGGCTCCGGTTGCTTCCGGGTCGAAACCTCGGTCGCATCGGTTAGAGTACCCGATCAGCGAATCCCAGCGCGAATTGTTGAGATCCGCAAGGAACGTGCCACCGCCAATTTGTGCGCCTCGTAGGACTAGCAGGCTGTTGAAGAAGTATCCCGCGTGGCTTTGAGAACGGCTTCATCGCCGTCGTGATAGGCGAATTCGATCTCGATGGAGGCGTTGTCGAGCAATTCGGCGGATCCGTCGCCGGAGACTTCGTCCATTTCGTCGAAGCCTTCCCAGGTGAATCCGACCGAAGCCCGGCTGTATTCGATGTCGAGACCGGCTTGCAGCACGCCGAAGGCAATTTCGCCGTCCAGTCGCTGCTGCGGCCGCCGCCCTTGCACCCGTAAAGGCCCGAATTCAGAGAACTCCGCTCGCCTTCGACCTCAAACGCCGCAACTGCTTTGCAAGGTGTTCGGATGCGGCGGTCTGCTGCGTCGGCCCAGTCTCCGTAAGTTGGCTCAACGCCTGCGAAACGCGTCGCGAAGTATCAAGAACAAGCTCAACCGCATATTTTTTGTCGACCATTTGGTAATTCTGCTTCGTAATGATCAGCGTCAGGCTACCTAGAACATTCTTGTCGTCCATGAAGATGGGCGCCGCGATACCAATGACACCAGAGTCAAGTTCGCCGTGGCCGACGACATATCCGGCGCGCCGGATCGGCGCGAGCGCCGCTTTGAATTCTTTCCAATTGCGTCCAAGGCCGGACTTGTATGCTTCGTCTGCCCTGGCTTCATAGATGCGTTTCAATTGACTGCGCGACAGAAACGGCAAGATTGCCTTTGAAGTGGATCCGCGAAAGAGCGGGTTTGGTCGACCCCGGTCGTAGCTAATGGGGACCGGGGCTGGGCTGTCCTCGCGATGCACGTTCATTATTTGGTCGCCATACACGTGCGCCAGCAACACATCGCCGCCGGATCGCGCGACGAGTTCGCGCATGATAGGTCGTGCGATTCGATAAACCGGATCAGTGCGGCGAATCAATAGATCCAGTTCGAGGATTCGCGGTCCGAGGACGTAAAGACCGCCGGTCAAGCGCAACAACAATCCAGCTGCACAAAGCTCCCTGACATATCGGTAGCCCGTCGGTCGGGAGCAGTCCAGGTTTTCGATGATGGCTTCGCTGGTCCACACCGGCGACGCATCTGAGAACAGGTCGAGGATGGCCAACATCCGTGCGCGACTAGACATTAGTTCTACTCGACGGCCCGGTTGCAACTTCGATCAAGGGCAAGCCGCTCAAACCCCAATTCTAGATAGATGCGCTTCATTATCACATATTGATAAAAATGCGAGAATGCCATTGACAGCGTCGCGCTATTTGGAAGAAAATCTCAGATAATGATATAAGAAGCACCGGGAGGAGAGACGGCGTGGCTGCTAGCGGCGTTCCCGCCTCTCCATCGACGATGAGCGCGTATCACGCTCCCGCGTCACTCGATGCAGCACTCGAGCTACTCGCATTAAAACCCGATGCGCTCGTCGTCGCAGGCGGAACCGAAGCTGTTCGGCGTCTGCGGGGCGGGATGCAGGACACACGGCCGATTATTGCTCTTTCCGGTCTCGAAGAGCTTCGCGGAATCGAAGGGACATCGGCGGGGCGGATCCGCATTGGCGCGCTTGTGACCTGCACGGATATCGCATCGTCGCCGTTGATTGCAGAGCGTGCGCCTATTCTTGCCCAGGCGGCGCGGAGTGTTGGTGGCCCGCAGATACGCAATTGCGCTACGGTCGGAGGGAATATCGCCGTCCGCTGCCCCCGAAGCGACCTGCTGCCACCGCTCTTGGCGCTCGACGCCATTGTCACTTTGGAAAGTCGCGGGAAAGCACGCCAATTATCGCTCGCAGCTTACGTTGCGGAGACGGCGCTATCCCCTGAGCTCTTGACGTTCATCGAGTGCGACGCCGCTCCACGCGGAACCTGCTTCCTCAGGATGAGTCCACGAAAATCCCTTGGACCAGCCATCGTCAACGTCGCCGTTCTGCTTCTCCCGGCGGCAAACGGGATGCGATGGGAGCGCGTTCGCATTGCGCTCGGCGGCGTAGCCGGGGCTGCGATGCGGCCGCAACGCGCCGAAGCAATTTTGTCCGTTGCACCCTGCGCCGGCGAGGAGCTCGTGACCGCGACAGCAGCGGCGGCGGCGGCGGCGCAGGAGGAATCCACTCCGCAGAGCGACGTCTGGGCGTCCGAATGGTACCGGCGGCATATCACCGGCGTTCTAGTTCGGCGCGCCATAGCCGCAGCATGCACATGAGCAACAGCATCTCCATTTCCTTCAGCCTCAATAATGAGTCTCGGTCCTTACGGGTGGGCCGCGAAACCTTGCTCGAGGCTTTGCGCACAACTCTAGGCGTCACCAGTCCAAAGCGCGCCTGCGACGGCGGCGAATGTGGAGCCTGCACCGTCCTGCTCGACGAACGTCCGGTGAATGCTTGCCTGGTCTTGGCGGCGGCGGCCGCTGGACGTCGAGTTACAACGGTGGAAGGGCTCAGCAGTGGGCCGACGCTCCACGCGCTGCAGCAGAGCTTTCATGAACACGGCGCCGCCCAATGCGGCTTCTGTACACCGGGAATGTTGCTTTCAGCAAAAGCGCTGCTCGATGCTAACCCCGAGCCGAGCATCGCTGAAATACGGGAGGCCATCTCAGGCAACCTGTGTCGGTGCACGGGATACGCCAAGATTGTAAACGCCATCGCTGCGTTAGGCGCAACGCGAAGCGGAACGAACGATAGCAGTCCGCTGGTTGCGCCGGTTGGTGGTTCAGTCGGACGGCGGCTGCCACGGCTCGATGGGTTGGGTCATGTCACGGGGACCACGAGATATACGGATGATCTGGCGCTGCCGGGGATGCTTTACGCGGCGCCGCTCTATAGCGCTCACGATCATGCTCGGATTCACCGCGTCGACATCAGCCGGGGGCTCCGAGTGCCTGGAGTGGCGGCGATCATCACGGCGGCCGACGTGCCCGAAAACCGTCAAGGCCTCACCGTCAAGGACCAGCCGGTGATCGCCGACGATAGGGTGCGCCACCGGGGCGACGTGGTCGCTTTCGTCGCCGCCGTCGATGCTAACACAGCAGCGAAAGCGGCATCGAAGATCCATGTGGAGTACGAGATTCTGCCGGCGGTCTTCGATCCTCTCGCGGCTCTGGATCCGGGCGCGCCTCATATTCATGAGGGCGGCAACCTGGTTCCGTTCAACAAACTCAAATCGATCCGCATCCGACGGGGCGACGTCGAGGCAGCACTTTCCGCCTCTGCGGTGGTTATAGACGAGACATACCGAACGCCGCCGATCGAGCATGCAGCGCTGGAACCGCATGCCATGCTCGCCGCGCCCAGCGCGAATGGGGCGTTGACAATCTGGACTCCAAACCAGGTTCTGTTCACTCGGAGCGCCGAGATCGCTGCCATCCTTCGCCTGCCGATGTCGAAACTGCGGGTCATCGCTCCTCCGATCGGTGGCGGGTTTGGAGGCAAGAATGACGTGACCCATGAGCCGCACGTGGCGCTTCTGGCGCTACGTACGGGTCGACCCGTGAAATGCACGTGGAGTAGGGCCGAAGAGTTTTTGGCGTCCTCCGTTCGCCATCCGTACGTCATGAGGCACACGATCGGCGTGGCGCGCGACGGTACGATCCTGGCGAAACTCGTCGACACCATCGGCGACGCCGGACCTTTCACCAATCAGAGCCCGGCAGTTTTGGCCGTTCACTGCATCTTTTCCTGCGGCCCTTATCGCGTCGACAACGTCTCGATCGAGGGGCGCCTCGCCTATACCAACAACCAGATCGCGGGTGCCTACCGCGGCTACGGTGTTGTCCAGGCGGCCTTCGCGGTCGAATCGCAAATGGACGCCGCCGCACAGGCGCTGGGGATAGACCCGCTGCAATTCCGACGACAGAACGCGCTACGCAATGGTGATACGACCCCGACGGGACAGCCGCTTGACGCCGTAGGCATAGGCGAATGCCTTGACCGTGTGTCCGATGCTGTCGGCTGGTCAGCGGAAGAGATCGGAGGCGCTCGATGAGCAAGCGCCGCGGACGCGGCTGGGCCGCGTGCTATCTTAAGGTCGGTATGCTGCGCAGCCAGGATGCCTCTTCGGCGATCGTCGAGCTCAAGCAGGATGGATCAATCGTCGTGCTGGTTGGTTCGGTAGAGGTCGGTGCTGGTACCACCACCATCGCGGCGCAGATCGCTGCCGAAGAACTCGGCATAAAGCCCGAAGCGGTTTCCGTCGTCTCCGGAGATACTGAGACGACGCCATATGATGGAGGTACCGTCGGAAGCCGCAGCACTTACATCATGGGTAACGCCGTGCGGAAGGCCGCGGGAGAGGTACGTGATGCACTCTTCCAAACCGCGGCGGAGGAACTCGAAGTCGCGGTCGAGGATCTAGAATCGCGCGACGGCTTCGTGCACGTCCGCGGGGTCCCCGGACACGGCCTCTCGGTAGCCGATCTCGCCTTTCTCACCCTCTATGATCGCCGGCGGATTGTGATCGGGCGGGGGACCTTTCAGCCGTCCACCGGACGCGTGAAACTCGTCGGCGGTCGCGCCGGCTTTCGTCGCGACGCGTCGATGATGGATCCCGAAACGGGCCAAGGGAATCCGATCGCTGCTTTCGGTTACGCGGCGGCCCATGCTGAAGTTGAAGTTGATGTCGAGACAGGCGTCGTCGAGGTGGTTCGTCTGGTCGTGGCCACTGACTGCGGGCGCGCCATAAACCCGTTACTGCTCGAAGGCCAGCTCGAAGGCGCGGCTGCCATGGGCGTCGATCATGCGTTACGCGAAACCACACGACCGCAGAGCGCGCCCAACCACCGGCTCACGCTCGATTTGACCGAGTATGTGATCGGGACCGCCTTGGATATGCCGGAGATCGTCACGCTTATCGTCGAATGTCCGGATCCTGCCGGTCCCTTCGGGGCGAAGGGCGCCGGCGAGATCAACGTCATCTTACCGGGCCCAGCTATTTGCAACGCCATCTACGACGCCGTAGGCGTGCGCATCACCGCGCTTCCGGCGACTTCAGAATCGATTTTGAGTGGCATTCTTGCCCAAGCATGAGGAGGACGCGATGAGATTTGCGCTCGGACTTGCCAAAGTGTGCGTGCTCGCGCTGCTGATAACATTTTTCGCCGAGACAGCCGGGACGGCCGGGGCGGGGTCACCGATCCCGATCAATATCGGTTGGCTGCCAGGCACCTACTACGCTTTCTACGTCGCTCGTGATCAGAAACTGTTCGAGAAGGTGGGCCTCGAGCCTACCTTTATCAAATTCACCGCAGGCCCCCCGATGTTCTCGGCTTTCCAAAGCGGCAGTATCGACGTGTCCTGGGGGGGCGCGGTGCCGGCCATCATCGGCGCCGCGCAGGGAGTGCCGTTGCGAATCATTGCATTGGAGTCGGTGACTGACAATGCCCTCATCGTGAAGCGCGACGGACCGATCAAGAAGCTTTCGGACCTCACCGGCAAAAAGATCGGCACTGTGAAAGGATCGGGCGCCTACTTTGCAATGGCGAAATTGATGCAAATGTCGGGGCTCGACGGCAAATACGATTTCGTCGACATGCAGATGCCGAGCCTGCTCCCCGCCTTCGGTCAGGGTAACGTCGACGGCATTTGGGTCTGGGAACCCTGGGCGAGCCGCGCAGTGGCGGAAGACGGACGACGCCTTGGCGACGAATTAAACATATTTGGCGCCTATCCCGGCGCGCCGATCATGGCGCGGAGCGGTTGGCTCTCGGAAAATCCTGAAGCGGTGCGCCGCTTTCTTGCCGCGATGAAGATGGCCCAAGAGGCATACGCAAAAGATCCTCACACCGCAATCGCGGCAATGGCGCGGGAAGTCGGAATAACCGAGGAGATGGCGCGGAAGATCTTCGATGACGATCCTAAGCCGAGCTTCTCTCGCCAAGTCGACCCCAGAGATCCCTATTCGATCGCCGGCGCGAACGCCGCACAGGTGAAATACTACCAAGCGGTCGGTGATTTCTTTCATCAACGCGGATTTATTGCCACGGCGCCTGACATGGCCAAGGTATTCGACTCGGATCCACTCGTCCAACTGATGAAACAGTAACCGGCTGATCAGTCACCTATCGCTCGCAAGGAGCCGCCAATGCTGACCGTAACACGCGATCGCGTCCTGCCGACCACGGTCACGGGTTCTTATCCAAAGCCACAATGGTATTCCCTCGATCTCCAGGGCAGGCCGCTCAAGTCGGCGCTCGGACATACTCCCTTTCGCGAACAATATCTCGACATGGTAGCCTCGACGATGGCCGAGCAAGCCGCGGCCGGGCTCGACATCGTGACGGACGGCGATGCACGCTTCGACCTTAGCGTTGGTGGAAAATCATGGATGTTCTATGTATTGGAACGCCTCGCAGGGCTGACCGGGCGGCGCGATCTGGCACCTAACTGGTCGTCGAATGATTTCGACATCCGGCCCGGTCACATCTTGTACGAGGTAATGGAGGCCTATCAGGCCCCGGCTGTCACGAGCGAATTTGGCCGCGGCCCGCTTGAATATGCCGCGGTATGGAAAAGTGCGCAGCGTCTCAGCGATCGACCCGTGAAGTTTGGGACGATCAGCGCCCAGTGCCTCGTACGAATGATTTGGAACGAGTTTTATCCGTCTGAGCGAGAAATGATCCTGGCGCTGTCGCGCGTAATGAACGAGGAACTGCGTGAGTTAGCAGACGCCGGCTGCCCGCTCATACAGATCGAGGAACCCCGCCATCATCTCGCCTCGATGTCGCCGACGGTGACCGACGACGATTTCGCATTCTTCACCGAAGCGTTCAATATCGAGGTTAAGGGAATCGAAAGTGAGATTTGGGTTCACACATGCTGGGGCAATCCGTGCCAGCAACGCCTCTTTACGCCGGTCCCCTCCTATGAGCGGGTGCTGCCCTATCTCGATGCGCTACACGCCGATGCCATAACCTTCGAATGCGCCAGCACTGGCGGACGTGATTTGGCACTAATTGCCAGGGCGATCACTTCAAAGAAGATCGGCATTGGCGTGGTCAACCATACTAGTACCATTGTGGAGCGCCCAAGCGACGTCGCGGCCTTGATCCGCAAGGCGCTCGAATATATCCCGGTCGAGCGGCTGATCATCTCGACCGACTGCGGGTTCGGTCGTGAAGGCCTGTCGCGACGAATCGCCTTCTACAAATGCGTCGCGCTCGTCCAGGGTACGAATATCGTGCGCCGCGAGCTTGGCCTTCCCGAAATGCCGATCCGCGCCGCCGATCCGCAACTCGCTTTTACGCCGCCTCGCGTCGATCTGCCCCCATTGGAGATTTTGAGATGATCAAGACCGTCCGGAACAAGCGCTTGGCCGTCGACATCGATGGCAGCGGCGACCCCGTTCTGCTGATTCACGGCCTTGGGGGCACCACCAATGTCTGGGGTCCACAGGTCCAGGCGCTCGCACAGAAGTTTACGACGATTCGCATCGACCTCGAAGGCTCCGGGCGATCGGCCGCTGTCGGACCTCTGTCGATTGAGAGCTGGGTCGAAGATCTCGAGGCGCTGTTGCATGCTGAAGGCCTAAACTCGGTGCGCTTAGTCGCCCACTCGCTCGGTACGCTCATCGCCCAGCATTTCTCTGCGCGCCGTCCTGAGCGTGTTGTGCGTCTGGCGCTTCTGGGAATCAATCGGGCGCCGGCCGACGCCCGGCGCCAAGTTCTGCGTAAACGTGCCGACGGAGTACGGTCCAACGGTCTTGAGCAGATTGTCGATAGCGTCATCGAAGGTGGGTTGTCCAAGGAGACCAGGCGCTCGAATCCCCTCGTCGAGGCTTTCGTTCGCGAGCTTCTGTTGAGACAATCGGCAGAGGGATACGCCCGCTCCTGCGAAGCCGTGGCGAGCGCGGATGCGGCCGACATCGCCAAGATCACCTGTCCTGTTCTTCTCGTAGCCGGTGCGGAGGACACCGTGAGTCCTCCCGCCGTCTCACAAACTGCGGCTGCTGAACTGCCTAATGGGAAAACGTTAATACTGGAAAGCTGCGGCCATTGGCTGCCACTTGAGCGACCGGCCGAGGTAACACAGGCCCTCGTCGATTTCCTCTGAAGGGGTACCCTCGTGCAGCTCACATTTCGTCGCCTTGGGAGGGTCGACAGCGGTTCCTTCAGCATCGCTATCGCGAAGCGGTGCAACGGTATCGCTATCGTCTTTCATCGCCGATCGAGCTCCGGGCCTGCCCTCCACGGTCGTCGGGAATGGGGCCACTGATGCGGCGACCGAATGACAAAAGTGACGGCCGCTATCTGCTGCTCAGCGCGCTGTCGGTGGCGACCATCTTTGCACTCTGGTTCGTGGTCACGAACTTCGGCCTGGTTGGCGTCAAGGTGCTGCCGACCCCGCAGGCTATCTTTGTCGAATTCCAGAATCTGCTTGTCCAGGGATATACCGGGAAGCCCTTGTGGGTTCACGTCGAGGCGAGCGTCTTGCGCACAATGGCCGGACTCGGTGCGTCGCTCCTCGTCGGCATTCCGGTCGGCCTCCTCGTCGGTGGCAGCCGCAGTGTCGCGGCGCTGCTTACCCCGATCTTCTCATTTCTCCGGCCGGTACCGGCGATCGCTTTCATTCCCCTGATCATCCTCTATTTTGGGATCGGCGAGTTCTCAAAAGTGGTGATCATTTTTGTTAGCGCAACGCTCTACGTCATTTTGAACGCGTCAGCCGGGGTCAAGTCTGTACCACGGGATTTGCTTCGCGCCGGCCTCAACATGGGTCTCAATCGACGCCAATTGTTTCTTTACGTCATCCTACCGGCGGCGGCGCCCGCCGTGATGACGGGAGTAAAAACGGCGACTGCTATCAGTTGGGCTCTCGTCGTCGCGGCAGAACTCATCGCCGCGCAGGTAGGATTGGGCTACATGATCATGGACGCGGCGACCTTCTACAGGATACCGGACGTCTACATAGCAATCATTATCATCGGCGTGATCGGCATTATCTTCGAACTTGTCGAAACGCTGATCGAAAACCGCCTCATCCACTGGCAAGGACGCTGAGACGCTATGCAGCCGGTGACCGCCACACGAGCCCATGGCAACGAGGCAAAGATCCTCGTAAAGGATGTCGCAAAATCGTTCCAAGGCCGTGGCGGCTCCGAGATCGTCGCGCTCGGTCGCGTCAACCTCGAGGTATTCGATCAGGAAATCGTCTGTTTGCTGGGACCGAGCGGCTGCGGTAAGTCAACGTTGCTCGACATAATTGCCGGATTCGAACGGCAGAGTGACGGTTCGGTTTCGGTCAATGGCAAAGCGGTGACCGAGCCGGGCCCCGATCGAGCGATGGTTTTTCAAACTCCAGCACTTTTCCCTTGGTTCACCGTGGAACAGAACATCGTTCTAGGCGCCAAATGCCGCGGTTTGCCGCGACACGCCTATTTGCAGGCAGCCAACGAATACATCGCGGCTATAGGCTTGCGTGGCTTCGAACGAGCCTACCCATATCAGCTCTCGGGCGGGATGCGCCAGCGAGTTAGCATCGCACGCGCACTGCTCGGCAATCCGGAGGTGTTGCTGCTCGATGAACCTTTCGGCGCGCTCGATGCGCAAACGCGCCTGTCCATGCAGGAACTGCTGCTCGGCATTTGGGATCGTTTCCGTCCGACGATTGTTTTCGTAACACACGATGTGGAGGAGGCTATTTTTCTCGCCAACCGCGTTGTCGTGATGACGACGCGTCCCGGTCGCGTGCGTGAAGAGGTAGCGGTGCCAATACCGCGACCGCGCGGATATGAGGTTCTGACGAGCGAAGCATTTATCTCAGCAAAGAAGCGCATTCTTGCACTTCTTCACGATTCGCATTGAAAAATGGCGGATGGACTCCTCCTTCCGTCACGAAAGGCACGCTAAGATGAGCGAAATCGAATCCGGCCAAGCGTTACCGCGCTGCCGCAACCCAGACCTCCGGCCCAGCCGGCCATTGTTTCGGCCGCCCTCAGGCGCTGCCGATTGTCACGTTCACGTCTTTGGTGAACCACGGTCCTATAAGCTTGCGCAGAATCGATTATTCGATCCTCCGCAGGTGCGCTGGCAGGATTACGTAAACGTGTTGGGTAAGCTCGGTCTCGAGCGTGCGGTGATCGTTCATTCGGCCGTCTACGGAGCTGACAATTCCGTCACTACGGACGCGATCGCGACCGCGCCGGACCGCCTTCGTGGTGTCGCTGTCCTCAACGAGGAT
>Ga0182024_10021722_pt1 | contig 11626 bp, 12 predicted proteins | sample P32metaG_FD_120480 | JGI IMG/M metagenome (GOLD analysis project Ga0182024, IMG submission 120480) | Permafrost microbial communities from Stordalen Mire, Sweden - P3-2 metaG (Illumina Assembly) | ecosystem: Environmental > Terrestrial > Soil > Wetlands > Permafrost | place: Sweden: Stordalen... | reverse complement strand
TGGATGCGGCCCAGATCCGTTGCGGAAAACGACTGGTTGAGCAGCGGGACCATTTCCGCCTCGCCGGCGTATTTGCCCCACCAGACGACGGTGATGACCATGATCGCCGCCAGGGCGGCAACCCGCATCTTCTGCGAGGCGTTGAGCCCGGCGAGCTGCTTCTGAATGCGTTCGAGCTGTGTTTTGAGCAGATCCATGATGCGGCCCTCCTTGGCCGATCAACCCTGCTGTGGTAGCCGCGAAAGTTCGGCGCTTTCGCGACGGGCCGGGCATCCTGCCCGGCGTTGCCCGGTCCAGCGGGTCTGGCTAGACCGAGATGCCCTTGATTTCATCGTAAGCGTCCATCAGCTTGGCCCGGATGGCCAGCAGCGTCTTGAACGCCAGGTCGGATTTCTCGACCGCCGTCATCACGCCCGTCACGTCTTCGTTCTTGCCAGTGGTCAGGTTCTCGACCGCCTTGCTCGCATCCTGCTGCAGGCGGGAAACCTCGTCGATGCTGCTCTTGAGCGCATCGGCAAACCCGGAGCCCGACGAGCCCCCGGCGCCACCGGTGGGGGACGGAATCCCGCCTCCCGCGACGCGACCCAGGAGATTGTTGTCGGCCCCGTTGATCATGATCCAGCGGCTGCAATTTCAGGTCTGAAGTTCCCGGTCCACATCTTCGACTTCGCAATCTCTCACAGGAAATTCAAATTGCAAATAAAAATCACAAATTTCGAATTTGAATTCGAGCTCAGTCCATGTGGGAGGGCGAGGCTCCTGCCGAGCCGAAGCCAATCCGCTCGCAAGCCGCGGCTCGGCGGGAGCCTCGCCCTCCCAAAGCGCACCAACTATCCGAGCAAACGCAACGACGCGTTCAGCATCGCCTTGGTCACGTCCATCATCGTGACATTGGCCTCGTACGCACGCGAAGCCTCGATCGCGTTGACGAATTCCACCGTCGGGTCGATGTTGGGATATTCCACATACCCGTCGTTGCCGGCGTCCTTGTTCCAAGGCTCGTATCGTCGCTGGAAGGGAGATTGATCCTGGCGAACCGCTTCCACGTGAACGCCCGGTTTGGATGGATCCTCCGCCGACCCCGCGGCGATCACCGTAAAGCGCCGCCGGTAGGGATTCGGCTTTCCGGCGGCATCGTGCGTGGTATTCGCATTGGCGATGTTGCCCGCGATCACGTCCATCCGCGCCCGCTGGACGGTCAGTCCCGTGGCGCCGATATCCAGTGCGTCGAACATGGCTTACTCTCCGGTTATGGCTGGCCCCGAAGGGCACTTTCCATCAACTGAAACTGGTCGCGCAGCAGCTCGATGGCCAAATTGTGCATCAGCGCGTTCTTGGCCTGGTCGCTCATGAGCTGTTCCATCGAGCGGGTCTGGCCGTCGTGGAAAAGCATGCCGCGATGAGCGTCCTCCACGTCCGATCCGACATCGTCGAACGACGTCGCGCCCGGCCCGGATGATTCAGCCTCGGCCCCGCGCTCGGCAAGCATTTTCTGAAACCGGCTCACCGACAAATCCTGCTGCTTGTAGCCCGGGGTGCTGATGTTCACCACGTTCTGGGCGATCAACTTATGGCGAGCTGCCGTGAATCGCAGCGTCTGCTCCAGGAACGGCTCGCTCCCGTTGTTCAGCATTCGATCGATGAACATGGCCCGTCTCGTCTCTTGTCAAACTTTGTGCCAGACGGATGCGCGGGTTTCGGCCGCGACATTCGTCTGATTATCGGTCATTGCCACTCGTCGGCTGCGCGGCAGCGCAATTTATGCGCTCTCGGCCCACTGCCCTTCTTCCTTCCAACGCTTGAGTTTCATGCCCAAGGTCCGCACGCCAATGCCGAGTGCGCCGGCGGTTTTCTGGCGATGGCCCTTGAACTGCTCGAGGGTCGAAAGGATCACCTGCCGCTCGATATCCGCGAGGGGCTTGCCGGCCAAATCATGGATCGCCGATCCGTTGGTATCGGTGAACTTGAGCCACGGTTCGATCGTGGCGGCCCGGATGACGCCCGGCTCGGTCTCCAGCACGCAGGCGCGCTCAAGGATATTCTGCAATTCGCGGACGTTGCCGGGCCAGGAATATCGCTGCAACAGTCGAAGCCCCTCGACTTCCAGATGGCGGAAGACCGAGTTCTCGCGCTTGGCGATCGCGTGAAGAAAATGCCGGCAGAGCTCCGCGACATCGCCGGACCGTTGTCGCAGTGGCGGAAGCTCAATCGGGACGACGTTGAGCCGGTAGAACAAATCCTGGCGAAATTTCCCATCCGCAACGCATTCTTCCAAATCCCGATTGCTCGTTGCGACAACGCGCACGTCCACTTCCTGGCTCACGCTGCTGCCGACGCGCTCAAACGTGCTTTCCTGGAGGACGCGAAGCAGTTTTGCCTGGAGCGCCGGCGCGATTTCGCTGATTTCGTCGAGCAACAGCGTCCCGCCATCGGCCAGCTCGAAGCGGCCGCGTCGCAGCCGGTCGGCCCCGGTGAATGCGCCCTTTTCATGCCCGAACAATTCAGATTCCAGCAGATTTTCCGAGAGCGCGGCGCAGTTCACGGCGAGCATTGGCTTGTCCCGGCGCTCGGACGCCTGGTGAATCGCCCGCGCGACGACCTCCTTGCCGGTGCCACTCTCTCCACGGATCAGGACCGTGACGCTGCTTCGACCGACCAGGTTGATCCGGGTGCGCACGTCCGACATCACGTCCGAAGTGCCAATCAGCGGCCGCGGCGCAGCCGATTCGGTGATGCTCCGCAGCGCCTGGTTTTCGCGAATCAGCCGGCTGTGCTCCAGCGTCCGCTCGACCAGCAGCTTGATTTCGTCGCCGTCAAAGGGCTTTTGAATGTAGTCGTACGCGCCCAGCTTCATGGCTTCGACGGCGGTATGCACGGTGGCAAATGCGGTCATCAGCACGACCGGCATTTCCGCCCGCAGGCGCTTGGCTTCGCCGAGCAGCTCGATGCCGGTCATCTTTGGCATCTTCAGGTCGGTAATGAGCAGATCAAAGCGCGCCGCTTGCAGGCGGCCGACGGCAGCCGCCCCGTCCGCGCAGGCGACAACGTCGTGGCCCTCGCGCACGAGGGTCCCCGCCAGCGAGTCCCGCATCATTTCCTGGTCGTCGGCCAGTAGGATTTTTGCCATTTCTGCTCCCAACGGGACACACCCGCGTTCTCGTGCTCCCATCCTTCTTATCCCCTCTCCCGGAGGGAGAGGGAGGAAGAAGAAATCGGCGGACGTCAAACCCGTATCTCAAACCTCGCCCCACCGCCCTCGTCATTCGAGGCGGTGATCGTTCCGTCGTGCGCCTCAATGATCCGATGAACGATCGCGAGCCCCAGCCCCGTTCCACTGTCCTTGGTCGTGAAGAACGGGTTGAAAATTCGATCCAGCATCTGCGGCGGGATGCCTGGCCCGCTATCCCGCACCACCAAATGAAATTGCTTCGAGGGCGATTCCTCCGGCGGCCTGCGAAACTTCACAACCACGCTGCCCCCCTGGCCGATCGCCTCGGCAGCGTTGAGCAGAAGATTGAGGATCGCCTGGCCCATCAGTAATGGATCGATGTTCACCAGCAGCGGCCCGCCGCCCTCGATTCGACAATCGATCCCGCGTTCGGCCATTGTCCGCTCGGCATATTCCGCCGCCTGAGCGACGACATCCGACAGGTCCGCCGGCACCGGATTGACAGCAATCTCCCGCGTAAAATGCAACACCTGCCCGACCAGCGACTCCACCCGTCTCACGCCCGCGGATATCTTTCCCACCGTCCGCAGCGGCTCCTCGCGATCGGCCAGGTCGTGGGCCAGCATCGACGCGTAGAGCTGAATGCCGCCGAGCGGATTGCGAATCTCGTGCGCCAGTCCCGCGGCCATTTCGCCCAGCGCCGCCAGACGATTCTTTCGCTCCAGCAAGCGGTTCTTTTCGCTCAGCTCCTGGCGGAGATTTTCGACGGTCTTGCGCAACTGCTCGTGCGACTGCTGAAGCTTTTCGGTGACTTCGCTGTAGGCCAGAATGATCCGGCCGAGTTCCTCCATGCGCTTGGCCGCCTCGGGCGGAGAGAGCGCAGGCCGGCCCGGCGCGGCGGGCCGCGGCTCGGCGCGAAGTTGTTTCGATTCGGCGATCATTGCTGCACGTCCACCCGCGACCGCGGCCGGCCGTACGCGGCCGTGACGTAATTGCGGTTCACCTGCCGGGCGGTCGTCGTCCGGTTGATCTCGCGGCCGAGGCTCAACTTCCGCTGCTGGAGCACCAACGCGTCGTCCCGGTCGGCGGCGGTGATCTGCTGCAGGAGCGTGCGCGTCTCGGCCATCAGCGTCTCGGCCTTGCCGCGGTCTGCCGCCGGGAGAGCAGCCAGATACTCCGGCCACTGGCGCTTCACGGGACTGACGACCCGCTCGTGGTTGGAGATCTGCTCGAGCACTTCCTGCCGGGCCTTGAGCACGTCCAGCAATTGCTCGGTGCGGCTCTGGCGCACGTGCTCGTGCTGGATCTGCGCGAGCTTGGCCAGCCGGCGGTAACAGCCCACCTGCTCGGCCAGCGCTTCGATGACCGGGTCGTTTGCCATCAACGTTCTTTCGCGGCCAGCCGCTGCGCGTTCATCCGTTCGTCTTCCAGCCCGTTCCACATCCCGGCGTCGCCCGTCCACTTCAGCCACTTTTGCCAGTACCCCTTGGGCATGGGGAATGCGCCGTCGTTAAACGCGTCAGCCGGCATGCGCGACAGGAGCGTCTTGGCCCGCTCGTTGGCGCGTTTGGCTTCGAGAAATTTTCCTTCTTCGCAATACGCGTTGACGATCTGCACATAAGCCGACAGCGCCGACGAGTCGTCCTGGTAGCGCATCGCCGCCGCGTCGTAGGCGGCAATCGCCTCCTCGTACGACTGGAGGTCGTACAGGCAATCGGCGCGATAGAAATAGGCCAGCTTCAGGTAAAGCTTGTCCATCTCGGCGACGGGCATGGCGTCGTGGAAGATGTCCGCGATCTGGTCATACAGCTTGCGCGCCTTAGCCAGCCGATCGCGGCGGGCCATCCGCGCCTCGTCGCTGGGCTGCTGGCCGGGCTTGGCCTCGAGCTGCGCGGCGCTCTTGCGATAGCTGTCGGCGGTCAGGAAAACCATCTGCGGCTTGCGCAGGTCATTCGGATAGCGCTGGGCCATCTCGCCCAAGCGCCCAATGGCCTCCTCGTAGCGGCCGGTGCGGTAATAAAGATGGGACAACTCGAACAGCGCCTGGGCAAATTCCTCGGCTTCCGGCGCCAGAACAGGACTCTCCAGCTCATTGAGCAGCACCTTTTCAGCGCGCGAATAATACTCCGGGCCTTTGGCGATATACGCCTGCGCCAGCGGCACGCCGGACTTCGAGGCGGCAAGGCTCCGCGGATAGCGGAGCTGATTTCGCTCGAACGCGTTGACCGCCTTGTCAAACAATCCCGCGGCTTGATACGCCCGGCCGAGCCGCAGCAGCGCGTCCGGCGCGTGGCCGTCTTCCGGGCGCTCGCCGACGAATAGCTCCAGCGCGGAGGTGACGTTCTGAAGATTGCCCGCGCGGTCATACAGGTCCACGCCCTTCCACATGGCGTCGGCGTGGGCCTTGTCATCGCTGAGAGTGAGCGAGCGAGAATAGGCAATATAGGCGTCGCCGGCACGCGTTCTAAAATCCCGCACCTGCTGCTGGCGGCGGATTTTCTCCACCGCATCGGGCGCATCGTTGATCGTTCCTTCAATTTGCCCGGCGCGCTTCTCGTACACCGACCCCAGCCGATCGTAGAAATCCGCCGGCGGCTCGGGCTCGAGCATCTGCTCGTAATTGAGCAGTTCCATCGCGTCGGTGTAGCTCTCGCGCCCCGCCAGATTAGCGGCCGACTGCCGCAGCCCGGCAATCAAATCGGGGCGGTATTTGTCCAGCCGGCGATCTCCCGCAACCTGGTTCGACAGGTCGTGCAGATCGTTCAACCCGCCGGCGTCCTGTCCCAACAGAATCCGGCACGCGCCCCGACCCAGTCGCGACAGCGGCGCGGGCGCCGATTCGGGATGGCTGGTGAGCACCGCCTGATAGAACGCGATGGCCTCCTTCGGATCGTTAGCATCCTGCCGGAGCTTGCCGAGCAAGTAAGCCGCCTCCGCATCCAGCGGCTGGGCGGTGGTGAGCTGGTCGCGCGCGACGCGGAGCAATCGCTCGGCCTCGGCCGAGTCTCCCAGCTTCCAGGTGCAGTAGCCGAGCCGATAATTCGCCTCGCCCTGAGCCGCCGGATCCGGCGCGAGCCGAAGCGATTGGTTCAGGAGCGATTTGGCATCGGCATAGCTCCCGCGATTCATCAGCAGCGTCGATTTTTGATTCAGCGCCCAGGCGCGCTCGCTGTCGGCCAGCTTTTCGTCCTTTAGATATTCCTCGATCGACGCCTCGGCCGGCGCCAGATCGGATTGGGTGAGCTGAAGCTCGATGACCTTGCGCTGAAGGTTCGGCGAGCGCCGCGGGTCCATCGCCATCGCGTGGCGATAGCTCTTCAGGGCGTCAGTGGTCTGGTTGAGCGCCTCATAGCTTTCTCCGAGCCGGCGATACACCTCGGCGTCGGCCGGCGCGCCCCCGGACAGCGCCAGATGCGTCTGCTCGACGATGCGCTTGTGATTGGCGGCGATGGAAATGTGATGCAGCTTCTGCGCGTCCTCCAGTGACTCGGCCAGCATAAGGTGAAGCCGCGCCTCGTTCTGAGGCGAAAGCTTGTCGGTAATGACGAGCTTATTGAGTTGATCGAGAGCCGCCTCGGGGCGGTTGAACTTCAGGTACAGCCGGGCGACCTCGATCTTCTGATCGATGGTGAGGCCCGGCCCCGGATTGATGAACAGATAAGCTGCGGCGCCGAACAGGCCGAGTGAAATCAGCAAAAGGGGAAATTGCCAGAGCTGCGCGAGGCGGGGATTTGCGCGACTGGACGCCATGGCTTCCGTGCCCTTCTGCTCTTCTAGCGTGCCGCGGTCGGCCCGCCCGTCGTCCGCCCGGCAATCCTTTGCCGTCGGCGACTGCTTCAACGAATTCCCATCGGAGTCCGCCGAGCGTGAAGTCCGATAATAATCGGCAATTCATTAAAGGCAAGGGGAAGGACGGGAGCGAAAACCGAAAACAGCGCGCGCTCACTTGGGGAGGGCGAGGCTCCGGCCCTCCTCCTATACATATTGCGAAGCCACGTTCACATATCGCATGCGGGCTTCGTAGAGCGCCGTATCGAGCATTTTTTGCTCGTCCTCGGCGAGATTGCCGCGCGTTTTATCTTCCAGAATGTTCAACGTATCGATCTGGTGCTTGGCCATGTCGAGGTTGACCACCGGCTCGCCGCCTTGCGGGGCGAGTTCGCCCAGGTAGAAAAGCGCCTGGGTCACGAGCGTGTTCACCAGCGCCGCGAAGGTTGCCGGAGGCATCTCGCGCGCGCCCCGGCCCCCTGCCGCCCCCGGCCGGCGGCCGCTTGGGCCAGCGGACGGCGGAGCCGCCGCCGCGGCCTCCGCGGCCTTCTTCTGCTCCTGCTCGGCGAGCTTGCGCTTCTCATCCTGCGCCTGTTTCTTCCAATCGGTATCGATGTGCAACGACGGTTGTTCTTCAGCCATGTTCTGCTCCTGACGCAAACGATTCTGGACCGCAGCCGCCTGATTCGCAAGCGTCGACTGACCCCCCGTGTTTGAAAAGCGTCTTTATGCGAGGAGGAATGCCTTGACGATGTTGGGACCGTGGACGCCGGTGACGGTGTTCATTTCGATGTCAGCCGTTTTCGATGGCCCGCTGATCATGGTGACGCCGCTGCCGCTACCCTCGCGGGCGAGGACCTCGAAGAGATCGATCAAATCGGCAAGCAGCTTTTTCGGCTCTACGATCGCGACGTGTACGAACGGCACCAGCGAGATCAATCGGCCATGCTCGGGACGATGCCGGATCACCAGGGTCCCTGTCTCGGCCACCGCATAATCCACCTCGGTGACGCCGGCGTCGAAGTCGTATGCCTGGTCGGCAGTCATTTCGCGCCAGGAGTGGGCATCAAAGCCATTCTGGTTGAGATAACTGACGACGTTCAAATCGTTGATCATCTGCGTTGCCGAGAGCATGACTTTCGAGGACTTCTGCTCGCGCAGAAAGCCGGCCAGCTTCGGCAACAGCTCCTCGACCCGCACCAGCTCAACCAGCATCTTCATTTCCGTCGCGCGCTTTTGAAAAAGCTCGGACAGCCCAATGTTGCTGTAAACCAGCCGTGCGATCGGCTCGTCAATCTCCGGCGGCACCGGAGGCTCGGGCAACGAAGCCGACCGGCCGAGGGCGCGGCGCACGCGATCCATCAAAATGGTGGCGGAGTCGGGAGTCATGACTTCGAGAGCGTCGGTATTTCTCCCTCTCCCCCCGGGAGAGGGTCGGGGTGAGGGGAAGCCGGAGGTATCTCCACTTGCCGAGCTTCCCGCTGGGTTAATACTCGATAGATCTCCTCTTTCACCGCTTGCGTGCTGCGCAGGATGTCGTTGTCCCAAAATCGTAAGACGGAAATGCCTTGCGTCCGCAGATACTCGGTACGACGCACGTCGTACGCTTGATGGGCTGGATCATCATGCTGGCCACCGTCGGCTTCGATGACAAGGCCGCCTTCGTGACAGTAGAAATCCAGGATGTAGTTACCGATCGGCACCTGTCGCCGGAACTTGAAGCCCCCGAGCTTCCGGTTTCGAAGCAACCACCAAAGCTTGATCTCGGCGTCGGTCGAATCACTGCGCATTCGACGAGCGAAGCCCAGGAGGCGTTCGTCAGTCGGCGGCTTATGCGCTGCTGGTTCCATCAACGTCTTCCTCGACTTCCCCTCACCCCAACCCTCTCCCGGAGGGAGAGGGAGAAATGCGGGTACGAGCGCGGCGATTGATCCCTCACCGCATCCGGCCCCTCCACACCTCATGAAACGTCCTCTTGGCCGGCGCCGGCATGTCGCGGATCTGCGTCCACCCGGCGGCGACCTTGGGCAGCTTTTTCACCCAGCCCGTCTTCCCCGCCCGCCGGCGCAAGTCCCACTTTTGCAACAAACTGATCGTCGCGTAAAGCAACGGCGAGTGCATGCTGCGCGCCCAGAGGCGATAGATCATGCGCTCGATCCGGCCATTAAAATGCCGGCGGACGATGTCCCGGCGCATGTTGATCAGGTGTTTGGGGATATTGATCTTGACCGGGCACGCCTCATAGCAGGCGCCGCAGAGGCTGGACGCTTGCGGCAGGTCCTTGAATTCCTTCAGGCCCTGGAACAGTGGTGTGATGAGCGCGCCGATCGGGCCGGGGTAGACGCTGCCGTACGCGTGGCCGCCGATCTTGCGGTAGATCGGGCAGGCATTCAAACACGCGCCGCAGCGGATGCAACGGAGCGTCTCACGGTATTCGCTGCCGAGGATTTCGGTCCGGCCGTTGTCGACCAGCACAAGATGAAATTCCTGCGGGCCATCCTTTTCGCCGAAGCTTCGGGGGCCGCCATAGAGATTGGTGTAGATGCTGATTGGCGCGCCGGTGGCGCTGCGCGTCAGCAGCTTGAGCATGACCGCCAAGTCCACCATCCGCGGGACAATCTTTTCGATGCCAACCAGCGCGATCAGCACGCGCGGCGTGGTGACGCTCTGCCGCTGATTGCCTTCATTCTCGATGCTGCAAACCAGGCCAGTCTCGGCGCACAGAAAATTTCCGCCGGTCATGCCCAGGTCGGCGTTGCGGAATTTATCCCGGAGGAACGCGCGGGCCTGAAGCGTCAGCGCCTGAGGGTCGTCGTTGTAGGCGGTGCCAAAATACTCGCTGAAGAGTTTGGCGATCGATGCCTTGTCCTTGTGTACGATCGGCGCGACCAGGTGCGAGGGCTTGTCTTTGCTGATCTGGACGATGAACTCGCCCAGATCGGTCTCGACGACGTCGAATCCAGCCGCTTCGAGCACGTGCGCCAGGTTGATTTCCTCGCTCACCATCGACTTGCTCTTGATGATCCGGGTGGCGTCGTGGTCCTTGGCGATGTCGAGGATAATCTGCCGGGCGTCATCGGCATCCAGCGCGAAATGAACGTGGCCGCCGTTCTTTTCGACGTTGGCGCGGAGTTGATCCAGGTAATAGTCAAGATTGTCCAGCGCATGCTGCTTGATATCCCCGGCAAGCGTTCGCAGCCTGTCGGAATCGGGCAATTCCAGCACCCGAAGTTGCCGGGCCTGGTGCTGGCGGAGCACCGCATTGTTGATCGACCGCTTGAGCTTTTCGTCCCCGGCAGCCTTGACGCTCACCGAGTGGAAGTCGAACTTCGCCGCCGCCGCTTCCTCCAGGAAGTGTGCGGTATTCGGATCGATCGGCCGGGTTTCGAGGGTCGAGGACATTGGGCGCGATTGTAGCGCAGCCGGCACCGAAACACGAATGAACGCCGGATGCGGCCGCGCTCGAAATCTGCTACAGGAGCGGCATCATGATCCGCCACCGCCGGGGCGAGGAATTTCTGCTCTTCACGCAGCACGATCACGCCCTGCTTGCGGGCCGGCTCGCCGAGAAACTTTCCGGTTCGGTCATCGAACGCGCCTCTCCGCCGGCCATCCAGGGCATCGCGCTGCATGATTGCGGCTGGCCGCTGCACGATGACGAGCCGACCTTGAACGCCGATGGCCAGCCGCTCCACGTATTCGAAACGCCGCCGGCCATCGCGACGCGAGTCTGGTCCGCCTCGGCCCGGCGCGCGGCAAATCTCCATCCGTACAGTGGATTGCTGGTCAGCCTGCACGTATTGCACCTCTCGCTGATGTCGCAAGCCTCCCATTCGGCGGCCGAAGACGTGTTCGAGTTGAACAAATTTCAACACGGCCAGATCGAGCTTCAGGAACAATTGCGGCCCATGCTGGGCCTGCGGATTGACCGGCCGCTCAAGCATGGCCTCGCCCCGCCCGGCACGAGTGCCGACGAGGACCGGCTCCTGTTCGATTTCAGATTGCTGCGCGCAATGGACGCGCTGAGCCTCGCGCTGCTTTGTTCGGAGAAATTGTCGGTCACGATGGACGGATTGCTCACCCGGCCCGATGGTGAACCCGTGTGCTTGTCCGTGACGCGCCCCGCCGAGTTCACCGTGAATCTCGCGCCGTGGCCGTTCCAGGCCAATTCCTTGGAGGATCAAGTCTCTGTCCGCAGGGTTCCGGCCAGAAGTTTCGTCAATGAGTCGGATCTGAGAGATTCCTATACGGAGGCGCCAACAGAAAGCATACAGGTTCGGATCGTCGGCCCGCGTTGAGGAGAAGGGGGCGAGGCTCCGGTTCGACTGAGCTCACCGAAGTCCGCCGAGCCTTCTTAGCGACGGTGGAGTCACTGGTAATGTCGAGGAACATTCGCGCCAGGTGACGTCGCTCCCTCCGCCGCTTGCGGCTTCGCGAATCAGCACGTGTGCCGATTCGCGAAGCCGCAAGCGGCGGAGGGAGAAGTGATCCTTCGCGGAATAAAGTTCCTTGGAAGCCGCGGTTTTCGCGCGAGCTTCGGCTCGGCGGGAGCCTCGCCCTCCCGTGATGGACGCCGCGCCGCAGAGGGGGTGTAACTTTTCTGTGTGGCGATCATGCGGCGAGCTTTGATTCCCAGTAGATCTCCCATAAGCCGCTGTATTGCAGGCATCGGATCGCTCCCATTCGCTC